>ERZ1740058.1342-NODE-1342-length-12049-cov-6.464982_pt1 | contig 12049 bp, 9 predicted proteins | sample MGYA00581745_ERZ1740058 | MGnify/ENA primary metagenome ERZ1740058 (study PRJEB43018, sample SAMN04849742) | marine metagenome | isolation source: floating plastic debris | place: Pacific Ocean | collected 2008-08-30 | study: EMG produced TPA metagenomics... | reverse complement strand
TACTAAGAAGTATTTTTTTTATTCTAAGCTTGAGAACTCTCGAAAGAAGTTGAGACTAGCATCCCTTGAAGATCTTAATTCTACACGCTTTTGTGCAAAACGGATCACAAAGGTAGGGTAAAACACTTAAAATGCAACATGATATGATTAAAATATATCACGTTTTTATAGTATGTTCCTTAGCAGTTATCTTTATCTATGTATTTTATTCAGATATAGCAAAAGTATAGCTGAACAGCTATACTTTTGCCTTCTTGTTGAGGATTAACGAAAAGGGGTTATTGTTTGATGAACTTTTCTTCAATGATAGTATCCTCTGTTTTTATTTGTATAATATAAAGACCTTTGGGTAGCTTTTCAGTAGATATTTGCTGTTCTCTGCGCTGGCTACCAACTTCCTTCAATAATTGCTTTCCTGTCCTATCAATCACGACAACTTCTTGGATTTTCTGTTCTTCATCGAAGTTAATAGTAAGCTCACTTTCGGTAGGATTAGGATACAGTAAAGCGCCTTGTGTCTCTTGTCGCTGGGCGGGTGTAGGACCAGGGCCTATTACTATTGGTGGACAAGCAAAGGGTGATGCATAGAAATAATTAATAGTGACAGACGTACCACAAGAACCGCCTGCATTCAAATCAGTCACGGTGAGCGTGTGGGTGAAAGAGCCACAAGGACTCAAGGTAGCACCCGTACCGTAGTTAATATCACCGGGTGTGTTCCATTGGTAGCTAAAGTTTCCGCTTCCTCCTGTTACATTGGCTTGAAGCGTATTCTGTAAATTGCCTCCCTCAGAAATACTTACTGAAAAAGGACGTGTGAATGTTACATTCTGACCACTTACTTGGCTAGGCAAATACTTTTCTAAGAGAGGTAGAAATGCAACGGGCCTAAAAGTAGCTGCATCTACCACATCTAGCCTATTGTTGTTGGCAATATACAATGTACCGTTTCGACCTAGCTCTATTTCACCATTTGCATATAAAGGGTTTGTAACTGTCCTAGAAATACTCCCATCCGCTGAATTTATTACCACAAGCCCTGTAGTTGTGGTGGCATATAGTAAATTACCTCCTGCACTAAATTCTAAATCTGAATCTTGATTTAAGCCCGCAATAGCATACGCACTTACGTTGTTTGTAATAGCATCTCTGATATAGACTTTATATGTATTAGCACTTGGACTTGAATAGTCTATTCCTATCCAACTTAAGTATCGTCCAGAAAGCTCTAACGTATTGGTACGATTAAAGGAGTACGTATTACTATTGAAAAAACCTGTATTAGTAGCAATAAGACCACTTGCATTGAGTCGACTCTGTACAACGAGAGGAGCATTATTTGTTAAACTAGCGTTTCTCTTGAAAGAAGTATAGATTTGGCGTTCTCCATTCACTTCTCTGGATATGGCTATGTTAATATTCGTACTAGCAGAGAATGTTCCTAGAAAGGAAAGCGTCGAGGGGTTGGGATCTACAGTGACATTCAAAGCATTATCGACAGAGATTTTCTGGGCAGCCAATATGTAAGTTGAACGACTATTACTAATATTCTCCTCTATTTGTACATAGAGTACATAATACTCACAGGAGCTACCCGGTACAGGGACTACATTTATAGCGTAAGGTTCTGGATAAAGACGCTGGGTAGAAAATACACTTAGCGTTCCTACTTGACTTGCTGACTGGTCGTATACTTCATTTCCTTGTATGAAAAATATCGTATGGCCATACTCATCGAACAGTCCGTGGACTGCTGCAGAAATGGGGGGATTTGTAGGCGGCGTAGGAAAAGCTACATTGTCGATAAGGCTTACTTGGTTATTTTGTAAGTCTAACTTTCTAAAGCTTTTTAATGCCCAGTATTGGCTTTGCCCAAAAAGATGCTGCGTAAAGCATACAAGTAGTACGATAAGAATTGTTTTTGTCAACTGCATAATTATTAATTTAGGATGATATGAAAGATGTGTCCAATATAGGAAGCAATCGTGAAGGTGAGGAGGTGGGATTAACTAAGCCATAGTTTCGCTTTATGAAACGAGCCTTTCACTTTATGGAGCTATTTTATTTTCGAAGATACAGACAGAAAATCAGGGTAGATATTTTTAGAATGTAAAAAGTTTTTGAACTTTGTACCCAACCTATGTGACGACATTATGCTTTTCAGGTATTTTACTTGCTTTCTATGCCTTTGGAGCTGCCAGATAGCCTCCGCTCAGATGCTACCGGACAGTATTGTTCAGCTCTTTGGGGAAAAGCCCAAAGGACAATTCTTAAAAGATAGTATCCAACTGGGTGAGCCAGTCGCTTATACTTTACACTTCGACTACCCCAAGGATTTTCAGGTAGTTTTTCCTGATACTAATTATAATTTTAAACCTTTTGAACTAAGCCGTAAACAGTATTTTCCTACCCGTAGTGAAGGTAATATAAGCAGAGACAGTGTGGTCTATTACTTAGCAAGTTTTGAGCTCACTACCCCACTTCGTTTTTCTCTACCTGTTTTTATTATCTATCAAGGAGATTCTATCCCTTATTATGCACCAAAAGCATCTGTATCTTTGAAAGAGGTAATTAGCACACCTGTAGATACACTAGATGTGCAAGCGAATACTACCCTGATGCCTTTGGAGCGGCAATTCAACTACCCTTATCTCATCACAGCCTTTGTAAGCATATTGATCCTATCCCTATGTATCTTCTTGCTTTTCGGTAAGCGTATCAGCCGATATATACAATTACTAAAACTCAAGAGAAAACATCGTGTCTTTGAGGAACGCTTTTCGAGAGGACTACAAAATTTACAACGTGAACAAAACCTTACGCATATTGAACAACTACTAAGTATATGGAAACAGTATTTAGAAATTCTTGAAAAACAGCCTTTTAATAGCTATACGAGTAAAGAAATTAAAGAAGCGATTCCAATACCTACCTTGAAGGAGAGTTTACTTGTGATTGATAAAGCAGTGTATGGAAATAAGATAGATGCCAAAATAGAAGCACCTTTTATACAGCTCAAAAAGATCGCTACTAAAAGATTTGAACAACAAAGGCAACGTATACAAGAGAAAGCAACCTCTTAGAAGTTGAGAATACTCTCCGTAAGTAATTGATAGATACGTCGCTTATCTACATCGCTCTTTTGCAAATAAGCCAAATGTTGTTCTATGATTTGCCTGTCGTTTCGGATGGCTGGCCCAGTTTGTACCATTTTAGGGTCTGTCTGCAACGCCTTTTGCACTGTTTCTCGGATGAGTGGTTTTAAAATGTCAAAATCAATGCCTGCCTGATCTAAAATATCTTTAGACTGTACGAAAAGATGGTTCACGAAATTACAGGCGAATACTGCTGCAATATGCAGGATACTACGCTCTCGTGAATTGATGAGGTACACACGATCGCTAAGGCTTTTGGCGAGTTGTAGTAAGATATCTTCAATACGATTGCTGCTTGCTTCTATGCAAAAGGGAACCTCGCTGAGATTCAAAGGGTGTTGTTTACTAAAGGTTTGTAAAGGGTAAAAAACCCCACAATGGTAAGGATAATCTTCAAAAATCTGCATAGGTTTACTTCCCGAGGTATGCGCTACGATAATTTCATCAGGAAGAATGAGGCTGTCAATGACTTGCGCCAACGCATCATCTGCTACTGCTACTAAAACGATGTCTGCATTAGTTTCTGTAAAGTCTAGGTCGTACTTTATTTGTGCATCATAAAGCTGCTTACATAGCGTAGCGGCGTGGTCGGGATGACGACTATACACACTCACTATTTGATGGCCTACCTGCTCTAGCCCTTGTGTTAGATGCCAAGCTACATTTCCTGTACCGATGAAAGCGATGTTCAAAATGATGAATAGTTTTAAAATTTGAGATGTTATACGTAAGTTTGAATATATAAATTTTTTGACTGAGAACTTATCAAGTTGTTATGAATAGACAGAAAATTACCGATCAGTTAAAGCGACTTGAACAGAAATACCAAAAAACAGGACAGGACTTATCGGCCAACTTAGAAGGTTTATTGCACGCTGATTATTTGAAGTACTGGGATTATATTCAAGTAGATACTTTACTTACCTTACAGAAGCCTCGTACGCATTTTCCTGATGAAATGATTTTTATTATCTATCATCAAATAACAGAGTTGTACTTTAAAGCCATCTTGTGGGAAATAGGGCAAGTTGCCCACCAGCAGGCACTTGCTACGGCGGTTTTCTTAGAGAAGGTGCATCGTATGAACCGTTACTTGGAGATGCTCGTCCATTCTTTCCAAATTATGGTAAAAGGCATGGATATAGAACAGTTTCGACAGTTTAGAATGGCGCTTCTCCCTTCTAGTGGTTTTCAATCAGCGCAGTTTCGTTTGATAGAGCTAGCGGCAACAGATATTGATAACTTGGTAGAGGAATCGTTCCGATCACAAATTACCCCAAATACTACTACCAAAGAGAAATATGCCCATCTCTACTGGAAAAAAGGTGCTACTGAAGCAGCTACACAAAAGAAGACCATCACCTTACAGCATTTTGAAGAAGAGTATGCAGAGATGTTTTTACAATGGGCTTTTGACTATAAAGATTGTAACCTCTGGCAAAAATGGCAGGCAGTGCCTACTTCTGATACGCATAAACAAACCCTCAAAGAAGCGCTAAAAAATTTCGATTACCTCACCAACATAGAGTGGACACTCGCCCATCTGAAAGCGGCTTCTACCTATTTAAAGCCAAAAGGGAAACCTATCGAGGCGACGGGTGGTACGAACTGGCCTACTTACCTGCCCCCAAATTTACAAAAACGTATTTTTTTCCCAGCATTGTGGACTGAAGAGGAAAAAGAGCAGTGGGGAACACCCGGATTTGTTTTTCAACGTACCTAAGCTTGCTGCTTCTCGCTACTCTAAAATACTTCATACACGTTGGGCAGTCGAGTAACGTAAGTGCTAGAATCTCGATCTATATTTGATAAAGCATTTATCTCAACTAAATTATTATTATCTATGAAGTATTTACACACTTTGTTTTTCTTACTAGCGTTGTGCCTAGTGGCTTGTAATGACGACGATGATGACGCCCCTACTGATCCACAGACAGACGAAGATATTCTGATTTCTACTACTTGGAGAACCGATGGCTTTTTTGCAGATAACCAACGGGTTAATGTGAGCACTCCTAACCTAGAACTTAGGTTTAATCGGGCTTTTCCAGCGAACACCATTAACATTAATGGGAACGTAACCGCTCCTGCTACTTGGACGCTCTCAGTAGATGGAGAGATACTCTCTATTAGCTATCCTAGTGGTTACGCAAACAATGCGATCCAAGCCGACCGACAAGATATTGATGTACGGATAGACAATGAAACCCTAGCTTTCATTAATACTACAGACGAGCCTGTCACTATTTTTGGCATTATTTCTCTTCCTGCCAATTATGAGCTTCGCTTTATTCCGCAGGATGCTACACCTTCCGAACCTAGTGATAATACCAGTAGTGCACTTACTACAGGTACTTGGACAGGTGACAACGATGGGGATGCAGGACTTTATAATGTAAATACGGAAGAGAAGATTCAAGATGTAAATCTTACTTTCCGATTTAGAACTGTCTTTGGTATCAATACGCTGAATGTAGGAGGTATCCCTACACCTACCACTTGGTCGTTGAATGAAGCAGAAACGGAGCTGACACTGTTTATTCCTTCTACCAATGGGATACAAGAAAGAGTACTAACGATTAGTGAGCTTACTGAGAACAGCTTGATCTTTACTTCTACAACAAGCTTCTCGCTTTATGAAGTGATTACAATTAATGCGGAGAATGAGCTACGTATGGTTCAAGAAGCAGAAACAGATCAAAATTAATATAGGCTATTACTATATAAAGGGGAGGCTGATGTCTCCCCTTTATCATTTCATAGTAATCACCGTCACGCCAGCTCCGCCTAAATCAGCGTGTTCGTCTTTAAAGCTTTTTACTTGTTTGTATTCTCTAAGCTTTTCGCGGATTAGTCGCTTGAGAATCCCATCTCCTTTTCCGTGTACAATTCTTAACTCTTGGTACCCAACCAAGATAGCATTATCAAGGAATTTTTCTACTTCTTGTAGGGCTTGTTCTCCTCTTTGTCCTCGCACATCTAACTGAAAGCTGGCTTCTAATGCCTTTTCGTTGATGTCAAGCTGCACACGTTTCGTCACTTCCTTTTGCTCTTTTTTGAAGGCTTTTTTGCTAATTTTCTCTAAGCGATTCTGCTTAATGGTTGATTTTAGTGCACCAATACGTATTTCAACGTCTTTTCCTTTCATCTGTAATACCTCTCCGATGGTATTTTGACCCTTTATGCGTACAAAATCACCCACTGTTATTTCTCCTTCTAGTACTATAATTTCTTCTGGTTCGTCCTCCTGTAATATTTCTGTGTCCACTTCAATGCTTTCATCTAAGACTTTTAGCTCTTTTCTAAGAGCTTTTGTGGCGGTTTTTTCTGCCTTTTCTTCTTTTATTTTCCGAATTGTAGTCTCAATTTTTTGGTTGACCCCTTCTAACAACATCTTTGCCTCTTGCTTAGCTTGGTTCAGAATCTTCTTTTTTTCTGTCTCCAAGTAAGTATTCAGCTTTTCGTACTTTTCGAGTAAATGCTGGTACTTCTGTTCTTTACGGCGTAATTCCTGATTTTGGGTAGTGAGCTTCTTACGTTCTTTCTCTATCTCTCGAAGCGTTTTATCGAAGTCTAGCTCTTTGTCTCCTAGTTTTTCCTTGGCCTTTGCCAGCACTTTTTTGGGGAGTCCTATCTTCTGCGCGATCTCAAAGGCAAAAGAGCTACCAGCCTGCCCAATTTCCAATTGGTAGAGAGGTGCGAGGGCTTGTAAATCAAAGCGCATCGCCCCATTGACCATCTGTGTAGTATTTTGGGCAAAGACTTTTAAATTACCGTAGTGCGTGTTGATCACCCCGTAAGCGTGTTGTGCGTGAAGAATCTCCAAAATAGCTTCTGCAATAGCACCTCCTAAACGTGGTTCAGTACCCGTCCCGAATTCGTCGATCAGAAAGAGCGTGTGCTCATCGGTAAAGTTTACAAAATGACGCATGTTGGTAAGGTGTGAGCTGTAAGTACTCAGGTCATTTTCTAAGGATTGTTCATCGCCAATATCAATAAAAATACTTTTGAAAAGCCCTACCTTTGAACGTTCGGCTACTGGAATCAACAGCCCACATTGATACATATACTGTAATAACCCTACCGTCTTGAGCGTAATCGACTTCCCGCCTGCGTTGGGTCCAGAAATAACTACAATGCGCTGTTGCGCATCGAGTGCTATTTGAATAGGTACTACTTTTTTATTTTGGGCTTGGTGCGCTAAGTAAAGTAAGGGATGTACTGCCTCGTACCAATCTACCAAGGGCTGATCGGAAGCAGTTGGCTTGATGGCCTTGAGTTCAATAGCAAGGAGCGCTTTAGCACGAATAAAGTCGATCATCCCCAAAAAATTATAAGCCCGTTGTAATTGAGGAATATGGGGACGTATTTGGTTAGTAAGAGCGGTAAGAATTCTTACAATTTCTCTCCGTTCTCTATTTTGGAGTTCCTTGATCTCATTGTTTCTATCAAGGATTTCTGTAGGCTCTAAATATACAGTCTGCCCTGTATCGGATTCATCGTGTATAAAACCCTTGATCTGGCGCTTGTGGGTAGCGGTAACTGGAATCACGAGCCTACCCCCTCTAATCGTCACACTGGCATCGTCGCTAGTGTAGCCTTGAGACTTAGCGCTTTTTAAAATTTGTTCTATTTTCTTTCCTAATTCTGCTTCTCTGCTGATGAGTTCACGACGGATAGCCTGTAGCTCAGGCGAGGCATTATCTCTGAGCCGCCCTCGGTCATCAATTACCTGATTGATTTCTTTGATAAGTACCTTGTCTATTTCTACACTTGTGGTGAGAGCTTGTAAAGCTGGATACTGCTCAGTATCTTTTCCTTTTAGAAAGGTAATACACGCTACAATCGTATTGAGTGCTAGCTTCACATCAAAAAGTTCTTCTTCGGTAAGGAAAGCACCTTCTATACGTGCCTTCTTCAAGGCTTCTTTCGGATCGACGTAGTTTTGTGAGGGAAAACCCGTTTCGTGGGTCAAGATTTGTACAAACTCGGCGGTTTGTTGGGTAAGCTTCTCTACCAAGCTAAAGTCGTTGGAGAAACGTATTTTCGACACGTATTTTATGCCTAGCGTGCTTATACAGCGTTCGGTGAGGAGCGTTCTAATTTGATCAAAGCCAAGCTTCTGTTCTATATTTTTAGGATACAACATCTGTGTATAGTCAATTAAAAAGTAATGGAATTGTTTATAGGAGTCGAGCTCCCTTGTACTTTATGAAAGTGGGGAACTAGGAGGGAAACTATATATGTTGTAGCACACGCATAACGGCTGTTTTAAGATATTGTGTCACAAATCTAATCAAAACGCTTCAAAAAGAAAAAAAGGTAAAACAAATGTCCTACCTTTTTCTGAGAGTAGTATAATAACTACTTTAAACACCACTAAAAACTATCTGATATCTATGTAAAAAAGTTTTTTACTTTATTTTACCTGTCTATCTTGATACAAACATACTACACACAAGGCATACAAAAAAATGAATCTAGATGAACACCCTTAAATGCTCGATTAATTTAGAGATGTACTCGATGAAACCCTCAAAGTACTGATGGCTTTACTGGTTGATAAACCTATCACTGCTTCGCTGCTACATAGGTGGCTATTTGGTTAATGGCTTTTACCGCTTCGGGAACGCGATCGCCCACGATGTGCCATACGTGAATCATTTTTTCCCAGATTTCTAGCTGTACGTCTACTCCAGCCGCTTCCATTTTCTTGGCAAGTAGCTTTCCTTCATCCAAAAGGATGTCGTGTGTACCCAACTGAATAAGAGTAGGTGGAAAGCCCGTAAAATCGGCATTGATAGGAGAAAGGTAACTATTATCCTTAGGTACATCACCAGCATAAAGCTTTGCGGCGGCCGCGAGCCGTTTTTTGGACAGAATCACATCCTGCTTGGCAAGGCGCTCAATAGAGGGCTGTTTCAACTCCATATCTACCCAAGGAGCAATGAGCACACAAGCGCTTGGGAGCGGGATGGATTCTTCACGCAATTTCTGAAAAAGACTAAGGACTAGTCCGCCTCCAGCAGAATCGCCTATGGTGATGATTTTTTCGTCTTTTACCTGCCGTTGTAGCCACTCATACACTAAGGTTATTTGGCTTAGTGCCATAGGAAAGGGTTGTTCGGGTGCTAAGGCATACTCTACCGTGAGTAGCTTGGCCTTACAAACCTTGGCTATTTTACTCATAAGTCCACGATAGGCTTCGTTGGAACCCATCACGTACCCTCCACCGTGTATAAAATATATAATACGGTCTTCTCTTACTTCTTGAGGGATAATCCATTCACAGGGCACACCATTAGCGCCAATTCGCGTTACAGTTACGTCTTCTACTGGAATAAATCTTTTGTACGCTTCGAACCGGGCACGTTCTACAGCAATGTTTAAAGATTCATTTCTTCGCTGAAAACGCTTCCAACGCAGAAACCATTGCATTACAAAATTCTGAAAACTGGGCATAGCTGACTATAAAATACAATAAAGATAAGTCGAAAATAAACACTCTTTCCTAGATTTAAAAGGAGTTGTTGTGTATTTTTGATCATCAAACCACTTGTATTAAACCGATGAACTACCTATTATTAACCAGCGCCCTCTTGACCTTAGTGGCTTTCTTTGTTCATACCTTTGTGGGCGATAAAGAATACCAACAGATCAAGCCCTCCTCTACTTCTTCACAGCCTTTTCGTTTTTGGTGGCAACACCGCTGTGGTTGGCATATGGTCAGCTTTGACCTGTTGGCTTTTGGAGGGCTTTTACTATACAGCAGCTTTTATGATTTTGAAGGAAAATCTTTATTACTCACCCTAGTAAGTATTTATTTCTTTGGCTATGCAGGCTTTTGGCTTATCACACTGTTAGTGTCGAAGGTGAGCCTTCAAATTTACGGGCAGCTTGGTCAGTGGGTATTGTTACTACTGATAGGCTTACTTACCTTCTTCAGTCGGTAGTTTGCTTATTTGAGCTTTAGTAAGGTGGCTCCATAACCAAACTTTTCCTTTTGTGCATCTTTATAGTACGCTACTTGTGGATGTTGGCTAGCGGCTTTATGAATCTTATTTCTCAATACCCCATTGCCTACTCCGTGAATAAAGGTAATCTCGTCTACACCTTGGCTAATCGCTACGTCCAGTGATTTCTCAAAAACTTCTAATTGGTGCTGTAAGATTTCTCCGTTACTTAATCCTTGGTGATCATCTAGAAGTGCTTCTATATGTAAGTCGACGGTAGTGGTAGTGTTGGAAGAAAGTGTTTGTGTATCCTTATGAACCGTAGGAGTAGCCTCAAACATCTGTTCTACTATTTTTTGCGTTTCTATGGGTGTTTCTTCGGTTTTGAGTGGGGTAGTTGTTTCGTGTTGATCGAGCTGAAAAGTATAGGCTTCTTTATTCAAGAGGGGTGCTTGCTGTTTGGCTTTTAGGAAGTTGTTTGCTCTGAATCTTACTTTTTTCACAAAAGGAGCTTGTGCCTCTCCGTATCCTTCTTTCGAGAAAAGGAATTGAAATAAGTAGGTACCCCATTCTTCAAAGCGTGTCATACTTACTTCCTCTATCATAAGGTAAGATTTAGGGTATAATACATTGCCTACCAGACCGTAGTAACCCTCGGCATCGTTTTTTCCTACTGTAAATGGAAGCGTGTATTCTGTATTGTTGATAAGGTGTAGCGCCAGTTTTTGGTCGTTAATAATGGAGAAAGCCGCAAATATCCCCTTCTGAGCAAAATTTCCTGAGGTCTCTACAGTTTTTTTCTTTTCTTTTTGCTCATTGGCTTGTGTCACCTCTCCTTTTAGGTACTGTTCTTCTTGGGCTATTTTTACTACCTCAGAGCGAAGGGCAGGAATAACAAACCCCTCTTCTATCTCTATGTCTACTTGTTTTCCTTTGATGGCCACGATAATGCCTTCTTCTGTACCGTGTAGTAATCTTACTCTATCACCTATGTTCATGATTTCTTCGTTTTTGAAATGTAGCCTAAAATTAAAGTTTGTATCTTTGACCTGCAAACAAGCGCGCGTCTATTCGTTATCAACCTTTACTATCTATGACCACCAAAGAAGATAAACTAGCGGCCTTTTCTCGCCTACTCGATATTATGGACGAGCTGAGAGAAAAGTGCCCTTGGGACCAAAAACAAACCTTGGAAAGCCTACGACATCTTTCTATAGAAGAAGTCTATGAACTTTCAGAGGCTATTCTAGAGAGAGACTTACAGGAAATTAAAAAGGAATTGGGCGATGTGTTGCTACACATTGTTTTTTACGCCAAAATTGCCTCCGAAACCAATGATTTCGACATTACGGATGTCATACAAAGTCTTTGTGAAAAGCTGATCCGAAGGCATCCACATATTTATGGAGATGTAAAAGCAGACTCTGAAGAACAGGTAAAGCAAAACTGGGAGCAGCTTAAACAGCAAGAAAACAAAGTCAAAAAATCAGTATTGGCAGGTGTCCCTACCTCCTTACCCGCACTCGTGAAAGCCATTCGTATCCAAGAAAAGGTACGGAGCGTAGGCTTTGATTGGGAAGAAAAAGAGCAAGTATGGGAAAAGGTGGAAGAAGAAATGCAAGAGTTCAAGGAAGCATTTAATACTACGCAAGATTTTGATAAAAACGAGGCAGAAGCAGAGTTAGGTGACTTGTTGTTTTCATTGGTCAACTATGCGCGTTTTATTGACATTAATCCTGCCACCGCCTTAGAGAAAACTAATAGAAAGTTCACAAGACGTTTTCAATACTTAGAACAAGCTGCTGAGAAAGCAGGTCGCTCACTAAACGATATGACACTCGCTGAGATGGATCGCTATTGGCATGAAGCCAAAGCAGAGGAGTAAGGAGGTTTCGCTCTATATCAAACTTTTTGAGAATGTTTAAGAATTAAATTCTATAT
>ERZ1740058.1341-NODE-1341-length-12053-cov-5.091599_pt1 | contig 12053 bp, 12 predicted proteins | sample MGYA00581745_ERZ1740058 | MGnify/ENA primary metagenome ERZ1740058 (study PRJEB43018, sample SAMN04849742) | marine metagenome | isolation source: floating plastic debris | place: Pacific Ocean | collected 2008-08-30 | study: EMG produced TPA metagenomics... | reverse complement strand
CTGCGATGGTTGCCCACATCAGGTCTCGGCAGTTGGCAGCACCTTATCCTGCCAGCTCTTGTTCTATCGACGGGCATGGCGGCCCTTTTAATGCGACTGTCCCGCGCGGTCATGCTAGAGGCGCTGGCCGAAGCTCATATTACCGCCGCCCGCGCGCGCGGTTTGGCCGAACTGCGCGTCGTCTTGATCAACGCGCTGAAAGGCGCCGCTGCGCCCCTAATTACAGACACAGGCGGCTATAATGGCGCAATACTCGGAGGATCGGGGCATGTCGAGGTCATCTTCGCCATTCCGGGTATCGGGCAGTATGCTGTCGAAGGGATTTTCAACCGCGACTATCCGGTGATCCAGGGCTACGTCCTCTTCACAGCTGCGGTCTATGTTGTCTTCAACCTGCTAGCTGATCTCGCGTGTCTCGTCGTCAACCCGCAACTGCGCCTTGGGGCACGTGTGGCATGAGGTTTGCGGTCGCGATCCTGATGGCCATCGCGGTTCTGTGCCTGCTGGCGCCGTTGGTCGCGCCGTACGCGCCCGATGCAATCGACATGCGAAACCGCCTGGCTGGACCGTCACTGGATCATTGGCTCGGCACCGACCATCTCGGTCGGGACCTGCTGTCGCGACTGATCTGGGGCGGGCGCAGCACGATCCTTCTAGCGCTCATCACAACGCTGGCCACGCTGGCACTTGGCCTCCTGATGGGCGCCGTAGCGGGCTACTTCGGCGGGCTGATTGATGACGGGATCGAGGGACTCGTCTTGTTGTTTCAGGGCTTGCCAGGCCTGTCATTCATGCTGGCCATAGCGGGCACATTGGGGCCAGGCGCGCTGTCGATCTTCATCGCGGTGGTCATCACGTCCTGGGCGGATTTCGCGCGCGTGGTGCGATCCGAAACACTGCGCCTGCGTGAGGCGCCTTGGGTCGAAGGGCTGCGCGCACTGGGCGCCGGACATGGCCGTATCCTTGCTATGCATGTGGTCCCGAACCTTCTTGGGCCCGTCTTGGTGCTCTTCACTCTGAGGCTCGGGCGGATCGTGCTGGCCATCGCCGCGCTCAGCTTTCTGGGCCTCGGCTTACAACCGCCCGCAGCGGAATGGGGCGTGATGATCAACGATGCGCGCGCCTATTACCGGGGCGCACCGATCCTGATGCTGGCACCTGGGCTTTGCATCCTGACCGTGGCCCTCTGTGTCAACCTCGTCGGAGACGGGCTACGTGACCGTTTGGCAGAACCGGATGGGCAAGAGGTCCTGCCGTGAGCCTGCTTTCAATCCGCGACCTCCAAGTGACGTTCACCACGCCCACAGGGCCCTTGAACGCCGTGGACGGCGTAAACCTAGATGTCGCTTCGGGAGAGATCGTCGCCCTTGTCGGACAATCCGGCAGCGGCAAGTCCGTGATCGCGATGGCGACCCTCGGGCTTCTACCCGCCAACGCGGCGGTTCGCGGTCAAATGTACTTTGATGATCGTGACTTGGGCGATCTGGGTCCCGCTGAAATGCGTCAGCTGCGCGGTGCAGGCATTGGGTTGATCCCGCAAAACCCAGGCGCCTCGCTGACGCCCGTTCTTTCGGTCGAAATGCAGATGCGCGAAACACTGCGCCGTCACGGACGACCCGCTTCGAACGGCGGTCCGCTCTTGGCTCAGATGGGCCTGCCCGCATCCGAAGGGCGTCGTCGCCGCTATCCGTTCGAATTGTCAGGTGGGATGAAACAACGCGCACTGGCCGCGCTTGGCGTAGCAGGGCGGCCCAAGCTCCTGATTGCTGACGAGCCGACCAAAGGTCTTGATGCACGATTGCGGGCGCAGATCGTCGAGACACTCGCATCTGCACGGCAGCAAGACGACATGTCCATGCTCGTTGTGACGCATGATCTGGACGTGGCCTTTGCCCTGGCGGATCGCGTCATCGTTTTGCGCGATGGCCGGATCGTGGAGCAGGGTCCGCCTGGCGCGTTGGCCACCAACCCGCGCGATCCCTATACGCGTGCGCTTGTCGCCGCTCAGCCGTCGCGCATGCCCATTCATAGCGCGATGCCGCCAGCAACGCCGCCGATCCTGTCCGCCCAAGCTGCGAGCCGCCGAATGAAGTCAGGCGGCCTTTTCGGTCGCCCCGTGACGGCTGTTGCCAACGCAAGCCTGACTTTGGCCCGAGGGGAGACCCTTGGCCTGACCGGGCCGAGTGGCTGCGGCAAGTCCACCCTCGCCCGGCTTTTGCTCGGACTGCTGCGCCCGGATGAGGGGCAGATTATACAAGCGTTGGATGGGCCGCTCTTTCGAAACGTCCAGCTGTTGTCGCAACATCCCGAAACTGCGTTTGACCCACGATGGCGATTAGAACGGTCGGTTATTGAACCATTTGCCATACATCATCTCGGCAGTCCTGAGGCCGCGCGCGCCGCCGCCTTACCGCTGCTGGACGCGCTCGACCTCTCACCCGATCTGCTGAAGCGCTTTCCCAGACAGGTCAGCGGTGGACAGTTGCAGCGCCTGGCGCTGGTGCGCGCCCTGCTTGTCGATCCTAAGGTTTTGATCCTCGATGAACCGACCTCCATGCTTGACGTGCTGACGCAATCCCAGGTCATGCATGCAATCAAAGAACTGCAGGACACACACGCGCTGGCGTGCCTCTTCATCTCCCACGACTTGGACCTCGCCGCGGCTTTCTCTCATCGGATTGCCGTCATGGACGCCGGGCAGATCGTGGAAACGGCTCCGAGTGGCCAGGTGCGCCTTGCACCGCAAAGCGACGCTGCCCGTCGCCTGACCGAAGCCTTCGATGCCGGCCGCGCCCATGTCGCCTGAGCCGCCTTGGATCCGAATGGGCGCCGCAGCGTTCTGGCGCGCCGCATGGGAGGCTTCTGTAGCAGACAACCCCCGGTGGGAGGATGCAGAGGCCGATGAGGCGTTCTGGTCTGACTACGCCCCAAACTATGATGAGCGCAGCCCTTTGGCGGCATGCGCGACCGACCTCATAGCCGATTTGCGCAGCTTGGTTCCAGCGGACGGAACGCTATTGGAGATCGGGTCCGGTACGGGCGCGTTCACCCGCCTCTTGGCACCAAGCCTCTCAGCCATCACCTGTGTGGAGCCATCCCCTGCGATGCGTCAGGCGTTCGATGCCGCTTGGGATCATCCGATGCGAGTTGAGAGCATCCCGACCGACTGGCTCGCCGCGCCGGACGGGTTACGCGCCGATGTCGTCCTCTGCGCGAACGCCCTCTATCGCACAGTTGATATTGCAGCCGCGCTGACAAAGATGACCCAGGCCGCGCGAAAGAGCGTTGCATTGGTCCAGTCAGTCGGTCGCCCCTACACAAGCCCATTGAAGATCGTTGAGAACGGCTACGCTTGGGAGCGTGAGCGGGCAGATGCCCTGAGCGACGTGTTACAGGCGCTCGGATCGAATTACGAACGGCGAGACTATCAGGTTCGTCGGCCCGATGGCGAAAGCCACGTTACGCTCCTCACTTGGCCCGGCATCGCTGGCCCCTGACAAAAGGCAGAAGCGCATCGGGGTCCTCAAGCGGGAAACCGCGCCGACGCTTCATGCAGGTAGTCTCGCGCCGCACGATCGGTTGCCCGTCACTTCGGCGGGTAGAAAATGGCCCCGGGCCAGTAAGCGCGCGGCAGGTCCATACCGACAGGAAGCGCCCGCCCCGTGGCCAAATGGTCCGGCAATAGATGCGTGTGCGGGCCGTTAGGGGATTGTGCGTCAGGGGGCGGGATCTGACCCTGTACCTCAATGCGACCGAGCGCCGTTTCGACAACCCTAGTCGGGCTTTCCGCCACAAGCGCGCCACCGACCTTCGGGAGAGCTTTCTCAAACGGCAAACTGCCGGCGGCCTCCAGCGCTTGGCGGGCAGGACCGGATCCCACACGCACGCAAAACCGCGCCTCTTTACGCCCAAGGCCCAGGTCGAAAAGCTGCGTTTCACCGTTCAGAAGCAACGCCTTCTCATCTTCCCCCAAGTCTTTGACCGTCTCGGCCACGGGAAGTCGCCCGCGTTCCCGTTTGACCGCCAAGACGACACGAGATGCGCTTTGCAAGCCCGCGGGGTCGAAGGTAAGCGCTCGCACGTCTTCGTTGATGACCACCCTGAGTGCGCCATTTTGGGTCCGCGCGAGCAAAGTATCGCCGTCGCAGGACACCTGCGTGGCTTCGCCTGGGGCAGCCGTAAACTCGGCCACGGCACCGACAACGCCCATAACCCAAGTCCCACGCCCTGCCTCAAGGGAGGCAAAGACAAACTCACGGATGTCCTCCGTTGTCCAAGGGAGCCGTCTACAGGCCACGCCCAATTGGCTCAGACGGTCGGGGATTCGCTCCCAAACCTCTTGCCGCCACTCCTCGGGCTTGATCCGCCAACCATCCATTTCGTCACCACTTCGGCCGCAGCCGCGGCACCAGCCGGTCGCCTCGTCAAGCTTGCAAACTCCGGTGCAGGGACTGGCAATTGTCATGAAGCAACCTTGTTCAATGTGACCGCAGCTATGGCACGGTCGTTGAGGTCATTGATAAGCATCTTTGCGACCTAAAGCTGTCCCGGCAGAACCGTCAAGAACCGCCCGCAACAGGTTTCACAAGGGTTTTGCTATAGGCTTTCGCACAATGGCCAACCACTCAAGATGAGTATGGAACTGATCGCGCAAGCCCGATCCGCGCCCCGACCGTTTGCGCGAACACCAGCACCGCAAAAGCCAGAGCATTCGTCCAAAAGATGAACCAAAGCACGTCTGGTGCGAATGCTGTTTCAGACGCGCCCAAAAACAGGCTCGCCACAAAAACCGTGCCCTGCTGGCCTGCCCATGCCGCAAGAAACGCAATCGGCAATCTGACGAGGGCGCCGAAGGCCTCCGTGTGTGACAAGGCAAGAAACGCGGCACCCACTGCTGCGACGGCTGATATGCCCAGAGCGAAGCCCCAAGCAAACGTCATTGCATCAAGCGGATATCCAAGAAAACCGAACCCGACGACCTGATTGGCAAACCAACCGAGGCCCGCCAAAACAACTGAATCCAGTAGCGACAACGTCAGTGACGCCAAAACAACAATAACCACAAAAGGCATCAAACAGGCCAGCGCGAAGCTTAAAAGGATCGCTATCGAAACGACAACGCCCATCCAGATATGCGACGATCCCGACAGACCGGTATTCATGCTCAGGTCTCCTTCGCAATTCGATCTTGGATAAAGCTCATGACGCAATGTCAGTGACCATAACTGCCCCTGATACAGGAACCTAGCAAAGCGGCGCCCCAGGGCAAAACTTGATTGCCATTCGACCCCATTGAACTTTGCCTCGACCATCGTAACGACGTTTGCCGCAATCAGCGGCTTTCCAGAACTCGGCACGACCAAGATGCTGGCGAATGAGCGTCTCGTTCGTAGCTGCTGTCATCACATCGGATGCGATGTCACGGGCTACTTTCTCGCCGACGATAGAATTGCCATGGACTTCAAAGCCAACCATTCGACGTCACGCGCGGGTAAAGCATTGGTGGTATCCCGTGCAAAATTATTGCGTTCTGGTTAATCGCTGAGTGGGCCAGATGCACGATCGCCAACCGGGAGGTCGGGAAAGCGCGCTTGAACTCTCTCTGCAAACGCGACGTCTCGGGCCGCTTCCCCGGTCAGCCCGACACGTGGACCGGTCACGATGATCGATGTTGGAGCGGACCGCCCTAGCGCCGCAAAACTGGCCTCGGCATCCGGCTCCATCACGATGCAAACTGGCATTCCGGCCGCGCGCAACAGGTCGGCTTTGACAATCGCACCGAGGATCTCGCTGCTGCCGGGTGGGACCACAATGGCGACGCGATGACGGGTCTTTATCGGTCGACTGGTCCGACCCGCGCGCTGCCAAAGGCAATTCAGATGCGCAAGGCCGATCGCGATGTCTGCAGAGGATCGGGTGTTGCTTTGCCACCCGTCCGCAAACGCAGCGCACACCTCATCGACCACCCGTGCCCGGGTGCGCAGATCCGTTTGCGCGGTCCAAGGCAAGTCAGGCAGAGCTGCGGCATCACACGTCATCAGACTGTCAGCAAACCGAGCAATCGTCACGGTCGCCGCGCCAGCATCTGGTCCCTGCACCCGGTGGCGTTCGGCTGCGCGGTCAAACGCGATCATCGCGTGGTCAACGTCACAGGGCGCGACGCCAAGCGGCGCATTAATCAGCCCTTGCGGCGCGGGATCGTCGGCCAGCTGCATCGGCCAGCGTGGAAACCGCCGCGCCTTCGTCCAGCCTGCGCTCAGCACGGTAACCTGGCTGTGCCGCGGGTCGACAGAAATGCGCGACATGAGCCCACAGACGTCATCGGCCTTGCCCTCGAGCCATTGCAGAAAGATGCCGTTTCCCGAGAACAAGACCCCCGAGACATGGTTTCGGCGGTTACTTTCCACCGCCTCATTGACGATTGTCGAGACGGATGAGCGCGCGATCTCGGGGGTTGCGCGGCTTGCATGGGCCAGCCGAAAAACCCGCGGTTCGTCTGGCACGGCCAACATCACGTGTTCCATGCACGCTATCCCTCAAAGAGGGCCGGATGCGACAGGTCTATTGACGACGGCCAGCATTGGGATCGGCGACATGTGCGTCTCAAGCCTTCCGGTGCACCCCGCCCGGTCCAACATGTCTGATGGCAGGTCTCCTGGCTTGCGGGTCATCGCTTCTCCGGACCTTCCCGGGTGCCGCAGCTTGGTCGGCCGCCCAGTGGTATCTCCGGTGTCGCTCGCCGCTTACAGTTGCGGGGGCAGCCGCGGATTTGCTCACCCTTCAAATAGGTTGGCGCACCGCGTTCCCTTTTCAGGCGAGTCCCGCATCCGGAGACTCGCGCACCATCAACGCCAGTATGATCCGTTTTGAGACACTGTAAAGCACAAGTTACAGTTGCAGTGTCAAGAAACGACTACCGCCAGAGAATGCTAGCGAGGTCAGGCTGCCGAAACCCCGGCCCCTTCAGGACTTTGCCATCGTCCCGCAGAACAGGGCGGCCATCGGCCCCGAGCTTGGACATGTTGGAGGAATGCACCTCTGCCATTGCATCCTGTTTAAGCTGGTGCAGGCCGAACTCAAGAAACGTGCCATCGAGCACATATTGGATGTCGCAAAGCGCATCGAGCGCTTCGACAAGATCGCCTGCTTCGACAGCCGCGCGCAGTTCGGCCACTTCCTCCTCAAGGATGTCGAGCCGCATCTGCGCGCGCTGTTCCGGGATTGTCGGCACGTTCTCGACCGGCACGTCAAACGCCTCATGCCATTCGCGAACGATGGAAAGCGTGTCACTCGCCATCAGAAATCCCAATCCTCATCCTCGGTCGCCACCGCTTTCCCGATGACATAGGACGAGCCGGAGCCCGAGAAGAAGTCGTGGTTCTCGCTGTCGGTGCTGAGCGCGGCGAGGATTGCGGGGTTAACCTCGCAGGCGGCCGGCGGGAAAAGCGCCTCGTACCCCAAATTCTGCAGCGCCTTGTTGGCGTTGTAATGCAGGAAGGCCTTCACATCCTCGGTCAGACCAAGGTCATCATATATCTCCTCGGTATAGCGCGCCTCGATCTCGTAAAGGTCGAAGAGAAGCGCGAAGGCGAAATCCTTCAACTCGGCGCGCCCGGCTTCGGACAGGCGCTCCTGTGCGCGCTGGAACTTGTACCCAACATAGTAGCCGTGGATCGCCTCATCCCGGATGATAAGGCGAATGAGATCGGCGGTGTTGGTCAGCTTCGCGCGGCTGGACCAGTACATCGGCAGATAGAAGCCTGAATAGAACAGGAACGACTCGAGGAAGACGCTGGCGATCTTGCGCTTTAGCGGGTCGCCGCTTGCGTCGTATTTCTCAAGGATCAAGCGCGCCTTTTCCTGCAGATGCGGGTTTTCTTCAGACCAGCGGAAGGCCTCGTCCACTTCCTTGGTCTGGCAGAGCGTCGAAAACACGGACGAATAGCTGCGCGCATGGACGGATTCCATGAAGGCAATGTTGGTCAGCACGGCTTCTTCATGCGGCGTCTGGACATCCTTCATCATCGCAGGCGCGCCGACTGCACCCTGGATCGTGTCGAGCAGCGTGAGACCTGTGAAGACGCGGATCGTCAGTTGCTGCTCTTCCGGCGTCAGCGTCGCCCAGCTTTGCACATCATTGGACAGTGGCACCTTCTCGGGCAGCCAGAAGTTCACCGTCAGGCGGTTCCAGACCTCCAGGTCCTTGTCGTCCTGCAAACGGTTCCAGTTGATCGCGCGGGGAATAGCGCGGGTTTCGATCATGTCTTTCATTATCGGTATCCTTTGATCAAAGCGTGCAGGACACGCAGCCCTGCACTTCCGTCCCTTCGAGGGCGGATTGGCGCAGGCGGACGTAGTAGATGGTCTTGATGCCCTTCTTCCAGGCGAGGATCTGGGCGCGGTTGATGTCGCGGGTTGTCGCCTCGGCCGGGAAGAACAGCGTCAAGGACAGGCCCTGATCCACATGCTCTGTCGCAGCGGCATAGGTCGCGATCAGCGCCTCGGGCCCGATCTCATACGCATCGCGGTAGTATTCGAGGTTGTCGTTATCCATGAACGGCGCGGGGTAGTAGACGCGGCCGATTTTGCCCTCTTTCCGGATCTCGATTTTCGACACGATGGGGTGGATCGAGGAGGTTGAGTTGTTGATGTAGCTGATCGACCCCGTTGGCGGAACAGCTTGAAGGTTCCGGTTGTAGAGGCCATGCTTCATGACAGCTTTCTTCAGTGCAGCCCAATCGCCGCGGGACGGAAGCTCAACACCGAAACGCGCCATGAGCGCCGCAACGGTTTCGGTCTCGGGCAGCCAATCACGGTCGGTGTATTTGTCGAAGAAGCTGCCATCGGCATACTTGGATGTCTCGAAATCCTTGAAAGTCTTGCCCTTCTCCCGGGCGATGGCGTTGGACGCACGGATGGCGTGATAGGCCACGGCGGCGAAATAGACCCGGGTGAAGTCGATGCCCTCGGGTGACCCGTAATGGATATGCTCCCGCGCAAGGAACCCGTGAAGGTTCATCTGGCCGAGGCCCACGGCATGGGCTTCGTCATTGCCGCGCCGAATGGACGGCACAGAGTCGATGGCCGACATCTCGGAGACCGCTGTTAGCGCGCGGATAGCGCTTTCGACTGTCGCGCCGAAATCCGGGCCATCCATCGTTTTGGCGATGTTCAAAGACCCAAGGTTGCAAGAAATATCAGTTCCGAGGTGTTTGTATCCGAGGTCATCATTGAATTCAGACGCCTCGTTCACCTGCAGGATCTCGGAGCAGAGGTTCGACATGGCGATCCGGCCCGCGACGGGGTTAGCGCGGTTCACCGTGTCCTCGAACATCATGTAGGGATAGCCCGACTCGAATTGGATCTCGGCCAGCATCTGGAAGAACTCGCGTGAGTTGATTTTGCTCTTCCGGATGCGTTTGTCGTCGACCATCTCGTCGTATTTCTCGGTCACCGAAATGTCCGAGAACGGCACGCCATAGACGCGTTCCACGTCATGAGGCGAGAAGAGGTACATCTCCTCATTCCCCTTGGCCAATTCAAACGTGATGTCCGGGATCACCACACCCAAGGACAGCGTCTTGATGCGGATCTTCTCGTCAGCGTTCTCGCGCTTGGTGTCGAGGAACCGCAGAATGTCCGGGTGGTGGGCGTTGAGGTAGACCGCCCCCGCGCCCTGTCGTGCTCCAAGCTGGTTGGCTTAGGAAAAGCTGTCTTCGAGCCGCTTCATCACCGGGGTGACGCCCGAGGATTGGTTTTCGATCCCCTTAATCGGGGCGCCATGCTCGCGAAGGTTCGTCAGCATCAGGGCCACGCCGCCGCCGCGCTTGGAGAGCTGCAGGGAGGAGTTGATCGATCGGCCGATGCTTTCCATGTTGTCTTCGACGCGGAGCAGGAAACACGAGATCAGCTCACCGCGTGACTTCTTCCCTGCGTTCAGAAACGTCGGCGTCGCGGGTTGGAAGCGGCCCGCGATGATCTCGTCCATGAAGGACATCGCCAGCGCCTCGTCCCCCCGCGCAAGGGCGAGGGCGACCATGACAACCCGATCCTCGTAACGCTCCAGATACCGCTGCCCGTCACGCGTCTTCAGCGTGTAAGAAGTGTAGTACTTGAACGCGCCGAGGAAGGTGGGGAAGCGGAACTTCTTGGCATAGGCCGCATCCCAGATCTTGCGTTGAAAATTCTTGGAGTACTGATCCAAGACCTCGGGTTCGTAATACCCCTCATCCACGAGATAGCCGAGCTTCTCGTCGAGCGAGTGAAAGAACACCGTGTTCTGGTTGACGTGCTGCAGGAAATACTGCCGTGCCGCCATGCGGTCCGCGTCAAACCGGATATGCCCGTCCTCGTCATAAAGGTTCAGCATCGCGTTCAGTGCGTGATAATCGAGTGCGGTGTCCGTGCCGCTTATGTTCAAGCTGTCGTCAAGCATTCCATCCCCCAGAATTTTTTCAGCCCGGCGCGGACGCGGGCGATGTCGGTGTCGGTGCCAGCAAGCTCAAACCGGTGGAGCACGGGCACATTGCATTTGCGTGAGATCACCTCCCCCGCCAGCGCGAAAGTCGGGCCGAAATTGCGGTTTCCCCCGGCGATCACGCCCCGCAGAAGCGCGCGCCGGGTTGGGTCGTTCAAGAAACGGATCACCTGCTTCGGAACCGCGCCGCGCCCTTCGCCATCGGCATAAGTCGGGCAGATCAACACAAAAGGATCGTATGGGCGGGGCTGATCGTCTCCGGAAATCGGGATGCGCAACGCTGGCAGGCCGAGGCCCGCCACAAACCGCGCCGTGTTGCTCGAGCGTGAAGAGAAGTAGACGATTTTTGTCGCTGGCCCCACCATCGGAGTCAGGACAGTCGGCCGATCAGGTCAGGACGGAAGCCTGCCCAGTGATCTTCGCCCGCGACGACCACCGGAACCTGACGGTATCCAAGCTCACTGACATGGGCGAACGCTCCATCATCTTCGGTCAGGTCGACCACTTCATAGTCGAGGCCACGTGCTTCGAGTGCGCGCGTTGTGGCCGTGCATTGGACGCAGGCCGGTTTGGAGTAAACGGTGATGCTCATGTATTGGTCCCTCATTCTGCCTTTATTGTCGGGCCGAGGGACACGAAGCGCTCCGCGAGCGGGACAACCCCTACGGACCACCTACGCACCCCAAGGCCCTCCGCCTTTGGTTGTCGTCTTCCGTCACGGCAGGTCTCCTGGCTCGCGGGTCTTGGCTCAGCTGGCCTTCCCGGGACGCATCCCAGTGGCGTGTCAGCGTCGCTCGCCGCTCACAGTTGCGGGGGCAGCGCCGGATTTGAACCTGTCCATTCGCACCGGCTTCCCTCTTTCGTCCCCGAGTCGCCCCGAGGAACCATGACACCACCAATAGGGAGCACGGCTTCTAACCTGTCAATATGTTGTGTGTAGCGTGAGGGAATTTTCCATGGCTGTGTGGACGGACAGATTTGTGTCGCCAGACTTGAAAACCCAATCTGCACGGACTCACGCTATGTCTCGGCTGTGCTTCTTTTGGCTCTGAGCGTCCGCAAACCAATGTGCTGCACTGAGAATCAAAGACCGCCGAGCGTAGTCTGAACTACACCTTCGAGCGCCAGGACGCGATCGTTTTGACAACTTAGCTCATGGTTATTGGGCCCACGTTAGGCGTCGACTAGTGCATGTTAACTGCGCCAACACCTCCATGAATGCGCACGGGCAGACGAGTACGCCCGCGGAATCCTTAGCGATAACTGCATGCCAAGCAACCGACCGACGGAGCACAAAGTCGCCTGAACGCCAATGTGGCACATCGTATAGTATTGATTTGCAGCGGGAAATCGGCTGAGAAACGCCTCTGCACAGGCGACATCCTGATCGCGACCGCAAGCAACGCCATTATGGGGGATTTATTGGGGGATCAACTAGAATCCAATGCGCTTATATTATTGAATTATATACATGATTTTGGACTAGATGGTGCGGTCGAGAAGACTCGAACTTCCACGGGAGTTACCCCACAGCGACCTCAACGCTGCGCGTCTACCAATTCCGCCACGACCGCAC
>ERZ1740058.1340-NODE-1340-length-12058-cov-10.043073_pt1 | contig 12058 bp, 7 predicted proteins | sample MGYA00581745_ERZ1740058 | MGnify/ENA primary metagenome ERZ1740058 (study PRJEB43018, sample SAMN04849742) | marine metagenome | isolation source: floating plastic debris | place: Pacific Ocean | collected 2008-08-30 | study: EMG produced TPA metagenomics... | reverse complement strand
TCACCCTGGTGATCCGCGGCGAGGACCACGTCACCAACTCAGGCGTCCAAATCGCGCTCTTTGAGGCACTCGGCAGCAGCGCACCCGCATTTGCCCACCACAACCTCCTCACCCGGTCCGACGGCGAGGTGCTCTCCAAGCGCGACAACCCGCTGTCGATCCGCGCCCTCGCCGAAGCGGGCTATGAGGCGATGGCCGTCGCATCGCTCGCCGTGCTCGTGGGCACGTCAAAGCCCATCGCCCCCCACGCCGACATCGCCGCGCTGTCCGAAGCGGTGACCCTGCAGGACGTGTCGCGCGGCCCCGCTATGTTTGACCCGGCGGAACTCGGCCGGCTCAACTCAGCGCTAGTCCACGAGCTTTCCTTCGAGGCGGTCGAGAGCGAACTCGCCACCTTCAACGCTGCGAGCCCAGAATTCTGGCAAACCATCCGCGGGAACCTCGGCTTCCGTGCCGACGCCAAAGCGTGGGCCGAGCGCTGGCGCACCGACGGCGCCCCCACCTACAGCGCCGACGCCCGATCCCACATCGCCGACCCTGCGTTCTTCGCCGCGGCCTTGTCCGCGTTGCCGGCCGATGTCGGCGGGGAGGGCGCTTTCAAAGCCTTCAGCAACGACCTGAAGGCCGCCACAGGCGCGAAGGGCAAAGGCCTCTTCATGCCGCTGCGCGCCGCCCTCACGGGCGAGACCTACGGCCCAGAACTTGGCCCATGGCTCGCGCTCATCGGCCACGACAAAGCAGCCCAGCGCCTCGAAGCTGCCCGTGCGATAGCAACCGACGCGGCGGCTTGACCGCCGCGCGCCTTCCTAAGCCGAAAGCCTGAGGGAGGGGGCTGTCAGACGGCCCCGCCGTCGCAGCCTGAGAGGCTACCCCTCGTTGTCGGGCGTAACCGCACTGGTCGCCGACGCATCGTCGTACTCATCGTCAACAGGGGCAACAACGCCCGTCCCTGACGCGTCATTGAACTCATCATCGACTGGCTCCGCTACCGTATTTGACGGCAACGGAATGACCGAAACAGCGCCCGACGTCGGGAACGGCCCAGGCGAAGCCGGTGCCGGAGCCGCGGTCAACGTCGGCTCAACCGCAACGGTTCCCGCTTCGTCAGCGTCTGTGCCCGGCAGGAACACCGGCCCCACATCGCGCACATCGGGAAACGCCGTCGCCAACGAAGCAGCGTGCGCCGCTTCCCGCTCCTCACGGCTCATGGGCCGCAGCGGCTTCACCTCGCGCACCAGCGCAATGTTGGCGGGACGGGAGTCGGTCTTAAAGACCGGCAGGACTTCGCCCGTGCCATTGTAAACCGCCTTCAAACGTGGCTTGCGCGGCTTCCGCTCCGTCGCATCCGTCGTCGTGGTCACTGTCGTGGTGGTGGCGCTCGCCGTCAGCGTAGTGACGCCTCCGGTCGGCTTCTCGCTGCCAATTCCCACCAGCTCCAGCGCTTTGTCAGCATCCAGCGGCTCCGCAATCACCGACGCTGGCCGGCAGCCGCAGCCCTCGACGCGTTTCTTGCGATAGTCGAACGCGGTCGGCAGGCGCACATACGATTCACCCGTCATGGTGGAGCGCATCGTCTCCACGGGGGCGCCCGCACTATGCACGTAAAGCGACACGTCCGCGCCTGGGCAGCGACCAACGCACATGGCGTGCTCGTCGAAGAAGTTGTCGCTGTGAGACGCGGCGTTGATCGGGAAGTAAAACCCGTCGCACAGCCTCACGCACACCGTGCGTGAGCCGCCAACGCGAAGCCTCGACCCAGAGCGGCGACCACGCGTCGCCAGCGTCCCACTTCCCCGGGAGCTGACGGCGGAGCGACGCAGCTCTTGTTCATCGATGGTGACGCGCTCCAGCCCTCTTGGCGCCCGGCTGTTGGGATCCAAGCGAACGGTGCGCGTGCGGTTGCCGAACAGCCCACCGAACAAACCGCCACGGTTCGAGCGTCCGTCCAGCTTGTTGTCGGGACGCGTGCCAAAAATGATCCGCTCGTTGCTCGTGCGGCGCCCAAGGCGCTGCGGTGGAAGCTCACCGCGACGGCTCGACTTTGCAGCCTGGCCGCGGGTGGCCTGACGCGTGCGCTGGTTGCAGCGCTGGTTGATCTGACGTTGCAGCCGGCGAACCTTGCCGCGGTCGACCCGGCCGCCACCGCCCCGCGCGATTTTCGCCAGAATGCCGGCGCAGGAGCGATGCTGACCGAAACGAGAACTGGAGTTGCACCCAAAGGCGCGCGCTTGGCGGCGCAAGTCCGCAAGGTTCGCGCCGCCACCACCGCCGCCGGACTTTGCCGAGGCAAGTTGCGCACGCAGCGAACTGCACGACTGGGCATAAGCCGCCGTCGGCACGACAAGAACTAGCATGAGAGCGAGCAGGAGCCGCACCGGATCACCTCATTAAGCGTTGCCACCAATATAGCCGAAAACGGCTCGCCGGCGGGCAGAAGATTGCAATACGCTTAATGTGACACGACTTCCGGACGCCAGACTGTGCGCGACATCACACAATTCATCCCCAGACTGCTTCCTTGATCACATTTAAGTCATCGATGAAGCGTCTCATCTCGTTGTCGCGTGCCTCCGCGCCGGGCAGCCGCAACAGATACGACGGGTGCACGGTGACAAAGCCCGCCCCGCCGTCCGGCCAGTCCATCACGCGTCCCCTGGCTTTCGAGATCGTCACCGCCTTGCCGCTCAACGAACGTGCCGCTGTCGCGCCGAGCGCCACCGTCAGCTGTGGACGGACAAGCCGCCGCTCCTCCTGAAGCCAAAACCGGCAGTGGTCGATCTCGCTCAATCCGGGCTTTTGGTGGATGCGTCGTTTCCCGCGCGGCTCGAACTTGAAGTGCTTTACAGCGTTCGTGACAAAGATTTTGTCCCGCGCGATGCCCGCCGCCTCAAGTGCGTCATCAAATAGCTGACCCGCCGGCCCTACAAACGGCCGCCCGGCGATATCTTCCTGATCGCCCGGCTGCTCGCCCACAAACATCAGCGGCGCATCGCGCGGCCCTTCCCCAAGCACGGTCTGCGTCGCCGGCCCATGGAGCGGGCAACGCTCGCAGTGCCGCGCCGCCGCCGCCAAATCCTCCAGCGAAGCGATGCTCCCCGAAAGCCCCGCAACTGCCCGCTCCTCAGCCAACCGCTCCCGGGCAACGCGGGTGGAGCGCGCCGGCGCCCTTGGCTCAGCCGCAATCATGTCCCCGGTGGTCTGCGTGGCCGACCTGATCAGCGGCTGAATGAGCGCTGCCTCCGGCATGTTCTTCCAATAGCGCTTGGGCATCTCGCTCTGCATGGTCTGCACCTTGAGCCGCGCCGGATTGAAAATCGCTCCGAAGTAGGTCCGCCACAGGTCCTCGTTGATGTCGCCGTCCGGCGCCAAATCCTTCGACGCGCCACCCGCCATCGTCAGCTGCGCCCCATCCCAGTGCGCCGACCGGTCCGGCGTCAGGATCGACCACCGCATCCCCGCAAAGCGCCGCTCGAAAAACCCCGCCGTCAGGTCAAGCGTGTGGTGCTCAGGCTCAAACCACGCCACAAAGCGCTCACCGCCATCAGGGTCCGCCGTGGAGCGAAAGCGCACAAACGCCTTCATCTTGTGGCTGCACCGCCGAACGTTCTTTGCCATCATCTCGGCGCGCGCGATGTCAGGATCCGTCGCCACCTTAAGCAGCGTCGGCTCATCCTGCAGCCGAACCAAAATCCGGTGCGCGAGGGCAAACCGGTCCGGTGCCTTGTGGCAAATCACGAGCCGCGACAAGTCCACGAACGCTTTGGGCACCCGCGGCGCTTCCTCAGGCCGGGGCGCGCGAAGGCTGCTCGCGCTGGGCGCTGCCTCAAACAGCCCCTGCGCCGGCGGCCCCACCGTCCAGGCCACATCGCGCGGTGCGACCCCGGCCAGCCATAGCCGCCGCACGCCATCGCGAAACCCGCGGAAATCGGCGGCGTGCTCCAACTCAGCGCTATAGCGAACGCCGATGGCGAGCGCCGTCATGCCGCAAAAAGGTCCATCTGCTGGGCGGGCTTCACGAACCGGCTTCGAAGCGTAGCATCGTCCGTCAGCGCGCCCGGCTGCCACCCGACCAGCGTGATAAAGGGCGCCGCCTTCCGCGCAGTGTTGGTAATCCGGCGCAAATCCTCAAACCGCAGGCCGCGATATCGCCGCGTGCGCAGAATCGAGTTCACCGCCTTCACCCCAAGTCCCGGCACCTTTAGGAGAAGCTCCTTCGGCGCGCGGTTCACATCGACTGGAAACAGCCCCCGGTTCTGCAGCGCCCACGCAAGCTTCGGATCCACCTCAAGATCGAGCATCCCATCGCTCGTCGCATCGCGAAGGTCCGTGAGCTCAAAGCCATAAAACCGCGTCAGCCAATCCGCCTGATACAGCCGATGCTCTCGCGCCAGAGGCGGCGGGGCCGGCGGCAACGCACTCGACGCATCCGGGATCGGCGAGAATGCTGAGTAATAAACCCGCCGCAGATCGTAGGAAGTATAAAGCGTCCGGCTCGTCGTCAGGATCGACAGGTCGCTCGCCCCATCCGCGCCCACGATCATCTGCGTCGACTGCCCCGCCGGCGCAAAATGCTTGCGCCGCTTGGTGCGCAACGTTGGCTCCTGCGCCACCTCAATCTCGCTGCGCAGCGTCGCCATCGACCCTTTGATCGTCCGCACTGACTTTTCCGGCGCAAACGACTTCAGCCCCCGCTCAGTGGGCAGCTCGATATTGATCGACAGCCGGTCCGCATAAAGCCCGGCCTCCGCCAACAGCTCCGGCGATGCGTCGGGGATCGTCTTCAGGTGAATGTAGCCCTTGAACCCGTGCACCGTGCGCAGATCCCGCGCCACCTTCACCAACTGCTCCATGGTGTGGTCGGATGAACGGATGATGCCCGACGACAGGAACAAACCCTCAATGTAGTTCCGCCGGTAAAAACTCAGCGTGAGGTCAACCACCTCGTCCGGCGTAAACGCCTCCCGCTCCACATCGCTCGACACGCGGTTGACGCAGTACGCACAGTCGAAAATGCACGCGTTCGTCAGCAAAATCTTGAGCAGCGAAATACACCGCCCATCCGGCGCATAGGCATGGCAAATTCCCGAACCCTCGGTAGAGCCAATCCCCCCGGACTTAGAGTTGCGCTTCGACGTTCCGGACGATGAACAAGACGCGTCGTATTTTGCCGCATCGGCTAAAATTGCGAGCTTTTCTTGAACCGATCGCCGCGCCTTGCCGCGACTCACAGCCGGACCACCGCCTGTGGAAAAACGCGCTTGATCCGCTCTTGTATCGATTAAGGTCAGCATTTGTTCTTTTATGAGTGAAGCTGTGTTCCCCGTCAAAGCCTAGTTGTCAGAACGCACCAAAAACGCCTGAGCGGATCGTCGCATCTTTGTCCCTTAACCACTTGGCAGCGCGGATCACCCATGCTTTGTCCACAGAAATAGTTGGGGAGGTGAGGCATGCGTATCAGTGTCCTCGCGACCGCTCTTGTGGGCCTGGCGGCGGCCCCGGCGGTATCGCACGCGGCGACTGTGGTCATCGGTGTTCCGGGGTGGCCATCGGCACAAGTGACGGCGCATCTGATTGGCCAGGTGATGGAAGCCGAGCTCGGCGTTGAGGCGCGCTTGCGTCCCATCGGCACGACCGAACTCGTCGGCGCCATCGACCGCGGCGAAATCGACATTCACCCCGAGCTGTGGCTCCCCAACCTGGAAACCCAGGTGGCAGCACTCAGCGGTCCCGATGGCACGCTCACCCTGGCGCCAACCCAAGTCACCGCCAGCCAAAATATCTGCACCACCCGGGACACCGTCGAGCTTACCGGCCTCACCGAAGTCGCTCAGCTTGCCGACCCGACCATGGCGCTGTGGTTCGACACCGACGGCGACGGCCGCGGCGAAATCTGGATCGGCGACTTTGAGTGGTCGTCCACCCCGATCGAGCGGGCGAGGGCGCGGTCCTACGGCTACGACGAAACCATGATGCTCCTCACCATGGAGGAGGATGTGGCGATGGCTGGGCTTGATGTGGCGATGGCCACCGGCCGGCCCATGGTCTTCTACTGCTACGCACCCCACTACAAATTCGAGCTGCACGACGTCGTTAAGCTCGAAGAACCGCCCCACGATCCGAGTGCCTGGTCTGTGCTGACGCCGGAAGAAGACCCCGCCTGGCTGTCCAAAGCCCAAGCGGCGATGGCGTGGCCAGCGTCCACCTATCAACTCGCCTATGCGACTGACCTTGCGCAAACGGCGCCGAACGTCGCCGCCTTCCTCAACAAAGTCACCATCGACGCTGAAACCGCACAGGCGATGTCCTACGCCATCGACGTGGAGCGGCGCGATCCGGCGGACGTCGCCGCCGAATGGATCGCCGCCAACGCAGACAAAATCTCGGAGTGGGTGCAATGATCCGTGTTCTCGCCGCCATTACGGCTCTCATCGTTGCGGCCCCCGCGCTGGCTACGCAGATCTATAATCCGAACACGCGGACCTGGGTCGACTACGATCCGCGTCAGGCCGCGCGCTACTATCAAATGCACGGCAGCGTGCCCAAAGAGTTCCGCCGCCAGGTGGTCCGCTTCCGCACCGCCGAAAAGCCCGGCACCATCATCATCGATGGTGACAAGCACTTCCTGTACCTCGTCCAAGAGGACTTCACCGCCATCCGCTACGGCATCGGCGTCGGCCGCGATGGCTTCGGTTGGGCCGGCATCGTGGAGGTCGGCCGCAAAGCCGAGTGGCCACGCTGGACGCCGCCTGCCGAAATGGTCGCGCGCGATCCGGAAGCCGCCAAATGGGCCAACGGTATGCCCGGCGGCCCTGAAAACCCCCTGGGTGCCCGCGCGCTCTACCTCTATGAGGACGGCCGCGACACCATTTATCGCATCCACGGCACCCACCAGCCATGGTCCATCGGGCTCGACATTTCGTCCGGCTGCATTCGCATGAACAACGACGACGTCATCGACCTTTACAACCGCGTCCAGCCAGGCGCGAAGGTGATTGTCCTGATGTCCGGTGCAGCGCTCTATCGCGGCGTTTGAGAAAGGGATTTTTTGATGCGTATTGCAGTCATTGCCGCCGCCGCGGCGCTTCTTGCGGCATGCCAAGGCCAACAAGCTGCGGCACCTCCCACAGCCACCGTCCGCGCCACCACGGCGACAGCGCCCGCCGATCTCCAGCTCATCTGCGCGTCAAAGGCCGCCGAGCAGTACAACGTGTCGTCGGAACAGACCCTGCCGACCGGCTCGTCTGTTCTGGGCGGCGGCCAGTACGAGGTGCAACTCACCCTCGCCGGCGCACCGGCCCGCTGCGTGATCGACGACAACGCCGAAATCTCAACGCTCGCCCTCGTCGGCTAACGAGGGCGCAGCTCGCGTTTGCTGCTGCACGGAACCGAGCTACCCCAGCAACATACCCTCTTCGCGCTCGCGCAGACTTTTCGGATGCGCGAGCGCTTTGGCTTCAGCCGCCGCGGCCGCTGCTGCTTCGGCCTGCGCACTTGCCCGGCGCTGGCTGTCCCACACGCGCGCATAAATCCCGCCCAGCGCCACCAGCTCGGCGCGCGTCCCGTCCTCAGCGATCCGCCCCTCGTCGAGCACAATAATGCGGTCCGCGCCCACCACCGTGGACAGCCTGTGCGCGATCATGATCGTCGTGCGACCCGCCGACACCTCATTCAGCGCCACCTGAATGTCGCTCTCTGTCTTGGTGTCGAGCGCGGACGTCGCCTCATCGAGCACCAACACAGGCGGTCCCTTCAGCATCGCCCGCGCAATCGCCACGCGCTGCTTCTCGCCGCCCGACAGCTTCAGCCCGCGCTCGCCCACCTCAGTGTCGTACCCCGCCGGCAGACGCTCGATGAACGAAGCCACCTGCGCCATCCGCGCCGCCTCCTCAATGGCCGCACGGTCAGCGCTCGGCCGGCCATAGCCCACGTTGTACCCAATCGTGTCGTTAAACAGCACAGTATCCTGCGGTACGATTCCGATCTGGCGCCGCAGCGAGGCTTGCGTCACGCTGCGAATATCGGTGCCATCAATGGTGATGCCCCCGCCCACCACGTCGTAAAACCGGAATAAGAGCCGCGAGATCGTCGACTTACCCGCGCCCGACGGCCCGACAATCGCAAGCGTTCCCCCCGCAGGCACCTCAAACGAAATGCCATGTAGGATCGGCCGATCCGGATCATAGTGAAAGCTGACATTATCGAACCGCACCGTGCCGCCGGCCACTTGAAGGTCGGGCGCGCCCGGCGGATCGGTCACTTCCGGCGCCTTGGCGAGGATCGCGAACATGTCCTCCACGTCCGCCAGCCCCTGCTTAATCTCGCGATAGACAAAGCCGATGAAGTTGAGCGGGATCGACAACTGCATCAACAGCGCGTTGATCATCACAAAGTCGCCGATGGTCTGTTCACCCGCCATCACCGCCCGTGCCGACAACACCATCAGCGCCGTGAGCCCGGCGGTGAATATGATCGCCTGACCCATGTTAAGCCACGCCAGCGAGATCCACGTTTTGATCGCCGCGCGCTCATAATCAGCCATGGACCGGTCAAACCGCTCGGTCTCCATGGCTTCATTATTAAAGTATTTGACGGTCTCGAAATTGATCAGACTGTCGATGGCCTTGGAGTTCGCCTCCGTATCGGACCGGTTCATCTCCCGCCGGATCCGGATCCGCCATTGAGAGGCGTACACGGTGAACCAGACATAGCCGATCACCACAGCCGCCACGACGCCGAGATAAGAGACATTGAACTGGAAGGCGATGACCGCCGCCATCAGCGCAAATTCCAAAATGGTCGGGACCGCGCTCAAAATCACGTAGCGCACGATGGCCTCAATCCCCTTCACCCCGCGCTCAACAACGCGGGTGAGGGCGCCCGTCCGCCGCGCGAGATGAAATCGCAACGACAGGCCGTGAAGGTGGATGAAAGTCTGCCGCGCGAGTTCGCGCACAGCGTGCTGCCCCACCTTGGCGAACCAGGCATCGCGCAGCTGGTTAAAGCCCATCGCCGCCACGCGCCCGACGCCATAGGCAAGCACCAGCATCACCGGCGTCACCAGCCAGGCCGGCAACAGCGCCTGGTCCGCCGCCTCACCCGTGGCCGTCAGCGCATCGGTGGCAAACTTGAACGAATAGGGGATCAGCACCGTGACGACCTTGGCAAGCACCAGCGCAATCACCGCAAGGATCACTCGCTGCTTCAGGTCCCACCGCCCCTCAGGCCACATGAACGGCCAAAGCGAGGCGAGGGCGGACCACATTTGTCCGCCCTCTGCCGTCACCTTCGATGTTCCTTGATCGCTCAAAGTCGCACTCCTGCGGCCGCTCGTGTTAGGCGCTCTAGCGCCGTCACACTACTCTGCGGCCGCCGGTGTAAAGCTCTCATCGTCGGGCTTATCGTCCCGGCGACGACGGCGGCCCATCAGGACAGGGGCATAAATGTCGCCCTGCCGCTTAGCCGGCGGCCCATGGTCCTGGCTGCTCTCTTCGCTCTTACGGCGCATCGGGGCAAACAGCGGCGCGTAGGCATCGTCATCGCGCTCTGCCCGTACCGGTTCCGCCGTCTCGCGCGCGAGCTCTGGCGCCACCTCCTGCGGTCCAGCCACAGCCGGCATCACCGGAACGGGCGGCACTGCACGCAGGGGTGCAGGCTCGGCAAGTGGCGCCGCCAACGCCACCCCAGCAGGTGCCGCTCCCTCGATGGCGCCAGCCGGCACGAAAGGCCGCCGCCGCACAAACGCCACGGTACGCTGCGCCGTCTCCGGCAGCGCCAGCATCACCGGCACCACAACCAGGGTCAGGATTGTGGAGAACGCCAGCCCCGAAATGATCGCCGTCGACAGCTGCACCCACCACACCGAGGTGATCCCGCCCACCGAGATCGTCCGGGTGAAAAAGTCCAGCGTCACCTGCGTTGCCATCGGGATGAGACCCGCAATCGTCGTAATGGTCGTCAGCAGGATCGGCCGAACCCGCTGCGCCGTCGTCGCCAGCACCGCCGTCAGCACGTCCGGCTGAACCTTGCGCTCACGGTTGAACGTATCGATCAGCACGATCGCGTTGTTCACAACGATACCCGCCAGCGCGATCACACCAGTGCCCGTCATGATGACGGAGAACTTCTGACCCGTGAGCAGCATGCCCAAGAGCACACCAAACACCGATAAGATGATCGTCGTGAGCGTCAGGATGGTCTGGTAGAAGCTGTTGAACTGGGTGACCAGCACCACAAACATCAGCACCAGCGACGCGGCCATCGCCTTCATCAGGAACGAAAAGCTCTCCGCCTGCTCCTCGTTCGCCCCGCGGAAGGTGAAGTACACGCCCGACGGCCAATCCTGCGCCTTTACCCAGGTGTCGAGCTCAGCAATCTTGGCGTTGAGATCATACCCCTCCGCCTCCACCACATCGGCCTTCACCGTCATCGCAAAGTAGCCATCAACGCGGTCGATGGTGGAGACACGCTGCTGCGGTGTGATGTCGATGAAGTTGATGATCGGCACCAGGCCTTTTTCGGTCTGCACCCGAAGGTCGGCGAACTGATCCAGCGTGCGGTCCGCATCGGGGTAGCGCACGCGAATGTCGATCCGCTCGTCCGTATCGTCCGGCTGATACTTGTTCAGGAGAACGCCGTTGGTGACGAGCTGGATGATCTGGCCCACCACCGCAACGTTGGCGCCAAACCGGCCCGCTTCCTCACGGTTCACGTCAAGCTGCCACTCAATGCCCGGAAGCGGACGGTTGTCCTCCACATCGCGCAGGCCCTCGACGGTCACCATCTGGTCGAAGACACGCTCAGCCGTTGCCAGAACCTTGTCGTAGTCGTTCGACGTGATCTGGAGCTGGATGTCCTTGCCGGTCGGCGGCCCGCCCTGAACCTTGCGCACCTCAACTTTGATGCCGGCAAAGTTCGTGGCGTTGCGGATGTCTTCGAAAATGAATTCCGCCTTGCGCCGCGTCGCGTAAGGGGCAAGCTCCACCTGCAGCTGACCGATGGAGTCGGCCGGCGCTTCGCCCGCATCCGTGTTTGCCCCGCCCACATTGCCGCCGTTGGGGTAGGCAGAGGTGACAACGTGCTCCACGCCATCAACGGCGAGCACCTGCGCTTCCACCTCGCTCACCAGCCGCAGCGCTTCGCGCGCGCTCAGGTTGCCGCGGCCAGAGATGAAGATCACCGCAATGTCCGGCTCTTCTTCTACGAAGAACTCAACGCCGTTGTTGTTGGCCATGAAGGCCCCCATCACCGACACCGCGATCACCGCCACAAACACCATGGTGACGACGAAGCCGATGGCGTTGCCGGCAAGAAGCTTGAGGACGCGGATGTAGATCCCCGTGAAGCCCCGCACCTTGCCGATATCAAAGACCTGATCACCCTGCGGCGGCACGGGCTTTTGCCCCCGCGATTCCCACCGACCAGCAAGCTTGGTCGCGATGATGGCAGCCGCCAGGAACGCCGCCCCAGCCGCCGCAAACTTCATCCCGCCCGCCGATGCCAGGAGCGTCAGCGCCGCCATCGCTGACGCAGCGCCGGCAAACAGACCCACAATCAGCGAGTTGGACAATACGCCGCCAAGCACTGGCAAGAACACCAGCGCGGTAAATAGCGCCATGGTGAGCACGATGATCACCATGATCGGCAAGTAGCTCATGAACTCGCCCGGCACGCCTGGCCAGAGCAGCATCGGCATGAACGCAAGCAGCGTCGTCGCCGTGGACGAGACCAGCGGCCACACCATGAGCTTCGCCGCTTCCTTAAAGGCCGTCGCGCGCTGAACGCCCTCAGCCACCCGGCGGTCAGCGTACTCCACAATCACAATCGCGCCGTCGACCAGCAGGCCGACCGTCAGAACCATGCCGAACATGACCATCATATTGACGGTCATCCCCAGCCCCTGGAGCACCACAAAGCCCAGCAAGATCGAGGTGGGGATGGCGATCCCCACTAGCAGCGCCGATCGGAAGCCAAGCGCCGCGATGACCACGATCATCACGAGCACAATTGCGGTACTGATCGACGCCTCAAGCCCGCCCAGCACCTCGTAGATGAAGTTCGA
>ERZ1740058.1339-NODE-1339-length-12062-cov-3.248938_pt1 | contig 12062 bp, 13 predicted proteins | sample MGYA00581745_ERZ1740058 | MGnify/ENA primary metagenome ERZ1740058 (study PRJEB43018, sample SAMN04849742) | marine metagenome | isolation source: floating plastic debris | place: Pacific Ocean | collected 2008-08-30 | study: EMG produced TPA metagenomics... | reverse complement strand
GGATACGAAGCTGCTCGGGGATCGTTACCTGGAACACCAGGACCTGATCTTCCGTAAGCGTCTTTTCCGGGATGCGGTGCCGGGTCTGGATCACGGTCGCTTCGGAGGTTTCGAAGGTTGTCCGGATACCGGCGGTCTTTTCGAAGAAGCCGCGCAGGGACACCGCGTTGGTGGTGTCGTCGGAGCCCTGGTCGATCATCTTGAGGCAATCGTCCTTGCCGAGGATCGATGCGGTGACCTGGACACCGCCGGTGCCCCAGCCATAGGGCATCGGCATCTCTCGCGAGGCAAACGGCACCTGGTAGCCGGGGATTGCGATCCCCTTCAGGATCGCCCGGCGGATCATGCGTTTCGTCTGTTCGTCGAGATAGGCAAAATTGTATTCGCCCTGATCGTAAAGCAGTGCTGTGTCGCTCATTCTGCGGCCTCCTGGGCAGCGTCGCCGGTTTCTTCCTGCCGGCGTTTTTCGAACCATTCGGCCCGCATGCGGCGCACGAGATCGAGTTCCGCCTGGAAGTCGACATAGTGCGGCAGCTTGAGGTGCTCGACGAACCCCGTCGCCTGAATGTTGTCGGAATGGGACAGGACAAATTCCACGTCCTGGGCGGGTGCGACGGGCTCTTCGCCAAGCTCCTGCCAGCGCAGGGACCGGTCGACCATGGCCATCGACATCGCCTTACGTTCAACCTGGCCGAACACCAGCCCGTAACCACGGGTGAAAGTCGGTGCCGCCTTGGCGGATCCCTTGAACTGGTTGACCATCTGGCACTCGGTCACCTTGATCGCGCCGAGCGTGACCTCAAAGCCCAATTCCTCGGCGAAGAATTCGACCTCGACCTCGCCATAGCGGATTTCTCCGGCAAACGGGTGCGTGCGGCCGTAGCCGCGCTGCGTCGAATAGGCAAGGGCGAGCAGAAAACCTTCATCGCCGCGCGCCAGGTTCTGCAGGCGCAGATCCCGGTCGGCCGGGAAGGAAAGGGGTTCGCGGGTGAGGTCTCCGACAGGAGCTTCGCCGTCGGTCACCTGATCGGGTTCCATCAGGCCCTCGTCGCCGAGCAGATCGGTCACGCGCGGCATGGCCTCATCCGCGACCGGTACCGTTTCGGCAGACGGATCCATGTTGCCTTCCTCTGCCGCCAGTGCGAAGTCCAGAAGCCTGTGGCTGTAATCGAAGGTCGGGCCAAGCACCTGGCCGCCGGGCAGATCCTTGTAGGTGGCCGAGACCCGGCGTTCGACAAGCATCTTTCCCGTATCGACAGGCCGGCTGTAACCGAAGCGCGGCAGCGTCGTACGATAGGCGCGCATCAGGAAGGCGGCTTCGATCAGGTCACCGCGCGACTGCTTGATCGCAAGAGCGGCAAGCGTCTCGTCATACAGGGAGCCTTCGCCCATCACGCGGGCAACGGAATGGGCAAGCTGTTCGGCGATCTGTTCCAGCGTCAGGGCCGGCACCGACGTGTCGCCCCTGCGGCGCTTTGCCAGGAGCTTGTGAGCGTTGCGAATGGCTGCCTCGCCACCCTTGACGGCAACATACATGGCTTAAATCTCCGTGAGCGCGACGCTGGTGGACCGGGGCAGCGCGGCAATGTCCGTCCTGCCCGCGAAAATCAGGTCAATTCCCCTTGGAAACTGCCTGTTGTTGCTGAGCACCTGGTCCCAGAACACCGGGGGGACGGGACTGACCGACAGGGAGGCTGTGTCCTTGATGCCCGGACCGCTGAGGGTCACAGTCTGTGCCGTTCCGAATTCCTGACCGCTCAAGATAATTGTCGTCGATTGATCGGGATATTCCGCCGACCCCTGATTGAAGCTGGCGAGCGGGATCAACTGTTTCGGATCGCCGACAAGCGCGAAGGCGGCGTCAACGGGCTCGCCGACGATCGGCGCTCCCGTGTGGAAACGCAGAAAGGCCTTGACGGGTTCCGATGACATCAACGCCCGGTCCAGCCAGATCGGCGTGTCATAATCGAATAGCGTCAGGGCAATTGCCGCTGCAACAGGTGTCAGCGGTTCGGGAGGCGTAAGCGCGCCCACTGTCAGTTTCTGGCACGTGCCAGGGCGCGCCATCGCGTTCATGATTGCGCGAAAGCAGGCCTGCGCGTCATGCACCGGATCGGGGAAGCCGGCGGCGAGCGGCGCATGCCTGTCACGTTGAGCGGGTGTTGCGGTTCCCGGTTCCATCAGTTGTCTCCCCGCACCATCGTGAAGAAATTGACCTTGGTCGCCTCGGTCTCTTCCCGGACGGTTTCGCACTTTTCTGCCCGCATGGCCGCAAGCGGTGCGATAATGCCGGTCTCGATGCGGTCTCTTGCTTCGTCGCGCTGCCACAAGGCGTCGATCACCGCGGACTGCAGCGCTTTTTCCTTGTTGCGTCCGTGGCTGTAGCCGCTGCCGGTCTCGCCGGTTGCCAGTCTCACGACGCAGCGGGTTACCGTGACCTCACCCAGGTTGAACGGGCTGCCGGTGCCGCCCATGCGGCCACGAACCATGACGAGGCCGGTTTCCGGCTGGCGCACCAGCTCATAGTCAGGGGTGTCGATGGTTTGGTATTTTTCCGCGACAGCCTCGGGCGTCGCCGCAGCGAGGGTCGCGATGATTTTCTGGCGGGCCGCGTGTCCGCTCTCATCCGGATTGTGGTGTGTGGCTTCGGTCATGATGCGCGCCTTCACGTTGGCGGTCACAGGAAGGAATGTCGAAAACAAGTCCCGTCTACCGATTATTTGTCTATTTGTCTATACAAATAATCCAGTTGACTCTTTCCTATCGAGATTTGATGACGGGCACATGACAAACACAACCTCACTTGACCGCAGTGCCGGGATTGCCGTCTGGCGCCAGATCATGGAAACGCTGAAGGCGGAAATCATAAGCGGTGCCTTTGAGGAAGGCAGCAGGCTGCCGCCCGAGTCCACGCTGGCAACGCGGTTCGGCGTGAACCGCCACACGGTCCGCCGCGCGATCGCTGCGCTGACGTCGGAAGGCATCCTGCGCGCCGATCAGGGCAGGGGGACATTTGTCGCCTCGGCGCCGCTCAACTACCCGATCGGATCGAGAACGCGCTTTTCCGAGATCGTGTCCGGACAGGACCGCTCGCCGAGCGGCCGCCTGGTCGGCTCGGCGCTGGAAGAGGCAGATGCGCTGCTCGCCAACCAGCTCGATGTTCCGCTCGGCACCATGCTGATCCGGCTGGAAACACTGCGCGTTGCCGATGGCGTTCCAATGATGATCGGAACAAGCTGGTTCGTGCAGGCAACCGTGCCGAATTTCGTCGCTGAATAAGCGGAAAGCTGCTCGATCACCGAGGCGCTCAAGCAAGCGGGTATCGAGGACTACCGGCGCAAGGAAAGCCGGATCACATCCGAACTGGTGGAAGCCAGGGATGCCCAGCAACTCGGTATCGCGCTCGGTCTGCCGGTTCTGGTGGTCGAGAGCATCAATCTCGATCCGTCCGGCAAGCCGATCCAGTACACCCGCGCCCGCGCCGCCGCCGACCGGATCCAGCTCGTGGTGAATGGCGACACTTGAGGGTGGCGGACCATGCAGACGAGCGCTGCTCGGGCTAAAATGACAGCGGTGCGTTGTCCGTGACTTCCTTCATGACGAAGAATGTCCGCGTCTGGCGGACACCGGGCAGCGCGATCAGCTTTTCGCCGTGCAGCCTGTTGAAGTCGGCCATGTCCTTGACGCGGATTTTCAGGAAGTAGTCGAAGTCGCCGGCGACCAGGTGGCAGTCCAGGACAAAACCGAGTCCCCTGACTGCGTCTTCGAATTCGGCGAAGCTCTGCGGTGTGGACCGGTCCAGCACCACGCCGACAATCACCAGCGCGGCGCGATCCACATGGTCCGGGTTGACCATGGCGCGGACCGATCCGATGACGCCTTCGTCAAACAGGCGTTGCGTGCGCCGGTGGCAGGTCGCCGGGCTGACATTCACCCGCTCGGCAAGCTCGGCGTTGGATAACCGCCCTTCGCTCTGCAGAAGCTTGAGAATTTTCCTGTCGGTTCTGTCGAGCAATGCACTCATGAGAGAATCTTTCAAAAGTTGGCAGTGGTCTGAAAGATTATACTTCTCCTTCAGAAATACTATCGTGTTTTGATCATTTTTCCGATGTAGAACGAGAGCACCTTTCCAGTGTTTTCTGTCAGCCTCTGGCAATCAGAAATCAAAAGGTGCCCTGTCATGAATCTTGAAAAGTTCGAACGCTATCCCCTGACCTTCGGGCCAACGCCCATCGAGCATTTGCCGCGTCTTTCCGCTGCGCTCGGGGGCAGGGTCCGGATCTATGCCAAACGCGAGGACTGCAATTCCGGGCTTGCCTTTGGCGGCAACAAGCTGCGCAAGCTGGAATACATCGTGCCGGATGCGATCGCGTCCGGGGCCGATACGCTGGTCTCCATAGGCGGCGTGCAGTCAAACCACACGCGCATGGTGGCGGCGACTGCGGCGAAGATCGGCATGAAATGCGTCGTCGTGCAGGAAAAGTGGGTGCCCCATTACGACGCGGTCTACGATCGCGTCGGCAATATTCTGCTGACGCGCCTCATGGGCGCCGATTCCAGGCTTGTCGACGATGGCTTCGATATCGGTATCCGCAAAAGCTGGGAAGATGCCATGAACTCCGTGCGCGATGCCGGCGGAACGCCCTATGGCATCCCGGCGGGCGCGTCCGTCCATAAATATGGCGGCCTTGGCTATGTTAGCTTTGCCGAAGAGGTAAAGGCGCAGGAAGCCGAGTTGGGGCTGACGTTCGACTATATCATCGTGTGCGTTGGCACCGACTCCACGCAGGCCGGCATGATCGTCGGCTTCGCGGCGCAGGATCGCGCCGACCGTGTGATCGGCATCGATGCGTCCGGCACACTGGCGCAAACGCGTGCGCAGGTGCGCCAGATCGTTGATCACACGGCAGAGATCGTTGAACTGGGCAGGCGTGTTTCAGAGGAGGAGATCGTCATCACCCCCGACTACGCCTACCCGGCCTATGGTGTGCCGTCAGAAGAAACCAACGACGCGATCCGGCTGGCGGCCAAGACGGAGGCAATGATCACGGATCCCGTTTATGAGGGCAAATCGATGCAGGGGATGATCGACCTGGTCAGGAAGGGACACTTCGAGGATGGCGCAAAAGTCCTGTCCGCCCATCTGGGCGGCGCACCGGCGCTCAACGGCTATAGCTACTATTACAAGGACGGCTGAAAGCAAAAGCGCCCGATCAACTGTGAGCGGACCCTGAAATCGGAAGTAGTGCCCCGGACGGCGAGCGACATGAAGCCGCCGCCCGAGGCAAGGTTTGCATTACATCTTGGCGCGTTCCGCTCTAAGCGCGAGCCACAGACAGTAGCACATGACCAGCACAACGATCGTGAACGGGATCCCGGTAGAGACCGCCGCCCCCTGCAGGGCTGCGAGCCCGCCGCCGAGCAAAAGCGCAATCGCGACCAGGCCTTCCAGCGTACACCAGAACACCCGCTGGATAACAGGCGCATCCATCTTGCCGCCGGCCGTAATCGTGTCGATAACCAGTGAACCGGAATCGGACGATGTCACGAAGAAGATGATGATCAAGAGCAGCGAGATCGGTGCAACGATCTGGTAGAACGGCAACTCTTTCAGGAAACCGAACAGAGCCCCTTCCGGCTTGTAGGCATCGATGACAGTCGCGCGGACGCCGTCAGCGCCACCCGCATTGAGCATGTCGATGGCTGCTCCGCCGAAAGTGGACATCCACAGTGCACAAACTGCCGTTGGGGCAATAAGGGCACAGATCACGAACTCACGAACCGTACGGCCCTTGGAAATGCGGGCGATGAACATGCCCACAAACGGCGACCAGGCGATCCACCATGCCCAGTAGAATGTCGTCCATCCGTGGAAGAAGCTGGTATCCTCTCGCCCGAACGGGTTCGACAATGCCGGTAACATCATGACGTAGTCGGTCATCACGGAGAAGTACCTGGTCGCAGCCGCGGCGACGCCCGTGGTCACAATAACAAACAGGAACAGGCCGACGGCCATGATCATGTTGATTTCCGACAGTCTCTTGACGCCGGCATCCATACCGAGAAGAACCGAGCCGAGCGCGATGGCGGTGATGCCGATGATCAAAAGAACGACGACAGTCGGTGATGGTTCGACACCGAAGACTTCATAGAGTCCGGCAGCAACCTGGTGTGCGCCAAGACCCAGAGATGTGGTCAGGCCGAACAGGGTCGCGAAAACGGCAAGTGTGTCGATGGCGTGTCCCCACCATCCCCAGACGCGCTCGCCGAGTATGGGGTAGAAAGCCGACCGGAGCGTAAGCGGCAGGCCGAGATTGTAGGCGAAGATCGCCAGCGACAGTCCGACCGCAGCGTAAACTGCCCAGCCTTCCAGGCCCCAATGGTGGATCGTGCCGACGATGCCGGCATATTCGTTGCCAGGTTGGGTTATGTCGATGCCGAGCGGGCTCGCATTGCCGCTTTCTGCGAAATTGTAATAGACCGGCTCCAGAACGCCGAAGAACAGCAGTCCGATGCCGATGCCGGCGGCGAACATCATTGCGATCCAGCCAGCATAGGAATAGTCGGGTTTCGCGTCCTTGCCACCGATCCGAACGGATCCGACCGGAAGGACGATCAGCACCAGGCAGAAGAGCGTAATGGCATTGACCGACAGGACCAGGAACCAGTCGAACGTGCTGGTCAGCCATGGCCTGAGCCAGCCGAAGAACGAGGCGGCAGACTCCTGGTTGGCAAGCGAGATCAGGACGAACGCCGCACTCACGATACTGGAGATCAGGAAGACAGGGTTGTGCAGATCCAGGCCGAAGGGCCGGATGTTGTCCTGCCCGAGTTCGTATTCCGTTTCGAAGTCCCAGACCCGGGGATCCGGATCCAGCATCTTCTTGGTTTCTGGTGTGTCAGACATATCCCCTCCTTGTGACGTTCTGTTCCCCGTCCCGCCAGCGTTGCATACGAGCAAGGCGGAAGTCCAATAATTGTGCGAAAAAATGTCGCATTGAATTTGTTGCATGCGTCATTGGGTATTCCAGTCCCGACAATGACCTTCCCTAAGGTCACGACTCACTCCTTTGGTTGAATTGGCGTAGCTAACTGCAAAATCGCTTGCGTCCGGACAGCGGCAGGGGCACCTTCCTGCCCGCTTCGAGTTTGTTTCATTCTGAAAGGCGGGATTTCATGACGAAGCGGGTTCTTGTGTCAGCCGGTGCCGCCGGGATCGGGCGTGTGATCGCCGAACGCTTTCTGAGCGAAGGCGCTCAGGTCGCCATCTGCGATGCCGATGCGGATGCGGTCGTTTCCTTCTCCGAGCAACACGCGGACGCGATCGCTGCCGTCGCGGATGTGACATCTGAGAGCGAGATGGAGAATTTTCTCGCCGAGCTCGAAGCCCGGTGGGGTGGTGTTGATGTCGTCTGTGCAAATGCCGGAACCGGCGGACCCGCAGGTGCGATCGAAACGCTTGACTATGCGGAGTGGCAAAGCTGTGTCGCAACGAACGTGCATGGCGCGTTTCTGACCTGCCGCTGGGCCGCACGGGTCATGAAGGCGCAGGGATCTGGCATGATTACGCTGACGTCCTCGACTGCGGGCATCATGGGCTATCCGATGCGCTCGCCGTATGCCGCCGCCAAATGGGCAATCGTCGGTCTCACCAAAACACTTGCAATGGAGCTTGGCCCGCACGGGATCCGCGTCAATGCCATTTGCCCCGGAGCCGTCGAGGGGCCGCGCATGGACCGGGTTGTCGCCAATGAGGCGGCGGCCAGAGGTATGAGCGAAGACGAGGTGCGCGCGCTTTACGTGGACGGCGTCTCGATGCGGACATGGGTCAAGGCGGAGGACGTCACCAATATGATTTCGTTCCTCGCCTCCGACGCGGGCCGGAAAATCTCCGGGCAGATCCTTGCCATTGACGGCCACACGGAAACGCTGGCTCCGTAAGCCGCGTTGCAATTGCTGGACGGGCAGCCGCCCCAGGGAAGGGTGCTTAGGCCTTCCACGGAACGGCCGCCCTGAACCCAAGGCTGGAGGAGACCAAATTCCTACATGATGCCCCGGGCGTTCGAAATCAGAAACCAGATCAACAGAGCGACGCCAATCGCGCCGATGATTTCCGGCCACCAGCCGAAATCATATACAGGGGGGTCGTTTTGGGGCTCTTTCTTGTCCATTCGATTGTCCTAAAGCGAAGGCAGCCACAGGGCGATCTGCGGAAAGGTCATGACCAGTGCGAGGCCGATGATCTGCAGGCCTATAAATGGCAACACAGCGCCAAAAATCTCCTGCAGCGTGACGTCCTTGGGCGCGACACTCTTCAGATAGAAGCAGGCCGGTCCGAAGGGAGGGGATAACATATAGATCTGGATGTTCATCGCGAAGAGAATACCGAACCAGACCGGATCGTATCCCAGCTGAACGACGACCGGTGCAAACACTGGGACGGTGATGAAGACAATCGCGATCCACTCCATGAAGGTGCCGAGCACGAAGATGATCAGCATCATTATAATGATCACCACGATCGGCGCGACATCGAGCGCGGTGAGCAGGCCACCGAGGAACCGTGTACCCCCGAGGATGTTGTAGATGCCCACAAGACTTACTGCCCCCACGATGACCTCGGGGGCGATCCTGTGGCTGATCGTGGGGCTGGAGCTTGGTGCGGACGACTATGTCAGCAAACCATTCAACCCGCGCGAGCTGATGGCAAGGATCCGGGCGGTGTTGCGGAGGGTCCGGGTGTTCGGCTCACCTTCTGAAGCCATGGATCCCTCACGTGTCGTTTGCTTCGAAGGCTACCGCTTCAATCTGCGCGCACGGGAGCTGTCGACGGATGACGGCAAGTCGATTTCGCTGACAGACAACGAATACACCATCCTGTCCGTTTTTATCCGTTTCCACGGCAAGACCCTTTCCAGGGATCAGCTTGCCGATTTCGTCCATCATAGCGAGAACGCCCCGCTCGGCAGAAAGATTGATCTGTTGGTGAGCCGCTTGAGGCACAAGATCGAAGCGGATATCGGCAATCCGCGCATAATCCAGACTGTTTGGCGCAAGGGCTATCGATTCTCTGCCCAGGTCATTGAGACGGACAGATAAGGATGGAATCTGGCAGACACGCGCCTTTGCGATGCAGGTGGTCCTCACTTCTCTTCTGGATGGCGCTTGCGCATCTCGTCCTGATCTTGATCCTGATTGCACTTGGGTGGAACCTGCACCGCGTGTTCTCGCAGTACACGGACGATGTGACCCGGTCAGAGTATCTCGGCATCATCATGAATGGGGTGGTTGCGTCGCATCGCACACCGTCTGCGCCAGTCAATCCGCCAGCGGATTTGACGATCTCGGTTCGGAAAATCGGCGATTTTCTGGACGACAACATGCAATTTGAGCAGCAAATCATGCTGCCTGAGACGCGGCTCGGAGACGATTGGCCGCTGGAGGTCCGGATCAGGAGCGCGCGCGGAGCACTTTCCGAAGACGCCTTGATCAGACTTGAGAGGCCGACATTTGCCGAGGACTTCTTTGTCGAGTTGTCGAAGGTGCTCGTCGAGCATGGCACAGGGTCCCGGCTGATTGCCCACCTGGATCAAACGCGCGCGATCGCCTTCGATGCCCGGGCGATCTGGATACCGCGTGCGGACCGCCAAACGGTGCTTTACGCGACCTGCGGAGCGGGAGCGGCGATCGTGATGCTTTGGGTGTCAACGCTCCTTCTGGTCTCGCGGAGAATCAGGCGACTTGGTTCGCAGCTGATTGGTGCGGTTGCCGAGCAGAAGGAAGTGGAGCCGAGCGCTCTCTCGGAGTTCGCGGGGGTCGAACGCGCCATCAATCAGGTGGTCCGGGCAAATATCGAAAGAGACGCCGAGCGCATCAGCCTGCTTGCCGCGGTGTCGCATGATCTGCATACCCCGTTCACAAGACTGCGTCTTCATACCGAATTCATCAAGGACGAGACTGTTCAGAGGAACATGCTGAAGGATCTCGATGAGATCGACGTGATGATCGACGAAAGCATGCGTTTTCTGAAACGTGAGGATCGCCGTGAAGATATTCAGGTTGTCGACATCGTTTCCCTGGTCCAGTCCGTGTGCGATGACGCAGCCGACCTGGGCAGGAATGTCGTTTACAGGGACATCCTGGAGGTCGACCCAGACAAAGGAGAAACGGAAGCAAGCCGCCGGCAAAACGCGAGGATCTGGGTGGGAGCAAGGCCATTTGCGATGCGGCGTGCGATGCAAAACATAATCGGGAATGCTGTCCGTTACGGCACCAAGGCGGAAGTCAGGATTGAGACGCGTGGCAACCGTGTTCACATCCATATCGACGACCCAGGACCCGGCATCCCCGAGGAATACTGGAACAAGGTGCATCTGCCATTTTTCCGGATTGAAAAGTCGCGAAGCAAAGGTACCGGCGGAACCGGACTTGGTCTCGCAACGGCCAAATCTGTCATAGACGATCTGGGCGGCGATTTGGCGTTCTCACGCACCGCCGATAACTGGTTCCGAGTCACAACAGGTCTCGCGGTCGCCGAGCAGGTCTGATGGACGAGACAGGTGCATGAACGTCGAGCATGGGTGCATTTGAATTCATGATAACGGGTTGAGACATAACATTTTTCCTGGAAAAGGCCGGGCCGGCGCTACATTTTGATTGACGTATGTCAGTTTGACGCGCCAGATTGACGGTCCCTCGGGGAGGAGCGAATTGAAGCCGACAGTCCATGATATAGCCCGCGAAGCCGGTGTCAGTCTTTCGACGGTCGATCGCGTGTTGAATGGCCGTGCGGATGTCCGGCCGAAAAACGCCGAGCGGGTCAAGGATGCTGTGCGCAGGCTCGGGTATGTCCGGGACACCAATGCGGCAAACCTCGCCCGGAAGCGTCGTTACAAGTTCGTCTTCGTTCTACCGGAAGGTCCGAACCATTTTGTCGACACGGTCGCGGATGCCGTGCGTGAAGCTGCCGCCGCGCAGGTGACTGACCGGGCCGATGTGGAGATCGTCCATGTGAATGCGGCAGACCCGCACGCGGTGGTCTAGCGCCTGAAATCGCTGGCCCTGGGTCAGCTGGATGGTGTCGCTTTGATGGTTCCGGAAACGCCGCAGGTGCGCGACGCGATTGCACATATCAAGAGTGCGGGCGCTTATGTCGTTGCTTTCGTTTCAGATTTGCCGAATACAAGATGTGACCACTTCATCGGAATTGACAATTTTTCCGCTGGGCAGACCGCCGGTGCGCTGCTCGGCAGGTTCCTGCGCAAGGAAACCGGATGTATTCTGGTAACGAGCAACTCCATGGTGGCACGTGACAGTATCGAGCGCCGCCACGGGCTCGACGAAGTGCTCTTGCGCGACTTTCCAAAGCTCAGGGTCCTACCAACCGTCGAGTTTCACGACGACCCGCAACGCATTCGCGATACGCTCGCCCGCGCCGCGGCAACCCATGCCGATCTGAAAGCGGTTTATTCCATGGGATCCGGCAATGCCATCATGCTCGAAGCCTTGCGGGAATCAGCCGCCGGCCTCGATCTTGTCGTCGTGGCACACGACCTGACACCGGTGACGCGCCAGGCGCTGGTGGACGGGGAGGTCGATGCGGTGATTGCGCAGAATGTCGGTCACCTTACACGGAGCGCATTGCGCGTCCTGCGGGCAAAGTGCGACGATGCAGGCATCTATGAAGCGCAGGAGCAGATCCGCATCGAGATCGTCATGCGCGAGAATCTCTACTGACCATGCTCTCCCGAGCACAGCGCTTCTTCTAAAAAATACTAATTAAATCAAGATCTTAATTTCCGCTCTCTGTTGTGCAGCACTTGTTGTCCGTAAAAAAGAAAGACGTATGTCAGTTTTGATGTTGACTTGACATACGTATGTCAAATAGGCTTGCCTGGCACTTGGAGGAGTGCCGCTGTCCGGCAGGTGCCGGGGTGTGATCATTTCGGGAGGAAATCAGCGATGAAAACTGCGAAACTTCTCGCGGCGACCGCTTTTGCGGCGGCAAGCGGGCTCAGCGTGTCTCAAGCGCAGGCAGACGAACTGACGCTGTGTAGGGCAGC
>ERZ1740058.1338-NODE-1338-length-12080-cov-4.326486_pt1 | contig 12080 bp, 18 predicted proteins | sample MGYA00581745_ERZ1740058 | MGnify/ENA primary metagenome ERZ1740058 (study PRJEB43018, sample SAMN04849742) | marine metagenome | isolation source: floating plastic debris | place: Pacific Ocean | collected 2008-08-30 | study: EMG produced TPA metagenomics... | reverse complement strand
CCTTTCTACGGCCACGCTCTAAATCATTTGAAAGGTACAATCAGAAAGGAGGTAAGGTCATTAAAATCTGCGATAAGGGATGAGCTTGAAAAAGAGGGAAATCGGCTCAAAAAGCTGTTCCTTAACAAAAGCGAGCAAGAATTACCGTTTGCCCTTATGCACAGGGCTGCTTTGTTATTGCCCTTATTGGTCGGCTTTGAGCAATGGAAGCGATTGGTCATCGATGCCTTGAAGAACAAAGAGCTTTTCGACCTATTAAAAACAAGGTTGTTGTTTTTATTGGAAGAATTACAGCAGGTTATTGGAGAGCGTTATTTTCAAAATCTGACTGTCAATGTGAACAACAAAACCTACATCGTTGAAAACAAGGAAACCGGAATCAATACACTTCGCTCCGTAAAATCGCCCTTGGTGAATTCCTATGAATTTGTGAAATGGCTGAAACGTCTGAAAGCGACAGATGTAAGAGTGTTCGTCAAAAAAGATCTGGATTTTGTCGAGGAACCCAAAAATGACATCATTATTGCAAAAAACGGGTCGCAACTCAAACTGAAAAAAGCACTCATCGAGTTCTTTGCCCACCTCAAATTAAAAATCAACGAGGAACAGGACAAGGCCATTGAGAGTTTTTTATATCGAAACTTCTCCTTCGAATATGACGAAAAAATCGATTTTGAGAAACGTACCGTAAACAACTTTGGGTACAAGCCATTAAATTTCATTCCCCAAAAACATGCCAAGGATTTCGCCAAGCTGTTTCTCTATTGGGCAGACAAAAAATACATCCTAAGCAACAAGACCCAAATAATCCGCACTTTGGATGAGGACATTCATGAAAAGAATGGAAAGGACGGTTTTAGTTATAGCTCCTTGATACGCATACCGAGTGATGAACACCATCTCTTTCCCGATAAGGACATTAGAAGGCGTATCCGTTCAATACTTAAAATCGATGATTGATTGCACTCTTATTTTTTGTGCTTATAAAAAGATCTAATCCATTAGCATCTTAAACCTTGCTGAACTGCACTGATATAGAGAGTGCAGAGGTCTTATATAAATTTATTCCCAATTTAGTTAACGAGCATTTTGCTCTGGTTTAAATACAATACAAATGGGAAATGTACTTTTTTATACGCACACGAAGGAGGATTTGAAAAGAGCCGTAAAAATGGTTTTGGAAGAACTTAGTAAAACAGAGTACATACAAGAAACTTCCCTCAACCCAGAAGAGGATCGATTGACCCAAAAAGAGGCCGCTAAGTTTTTGGGCATATCCGTTACCTCATTAATAAGTTGGAAAAAGAAAAAGATTGTTCCCTATTATCAGATTGGCCGCTCCATATTCTACTCCAAAAAGGAGCTGCTCGATTTAGCAAGAAAGAATGCCTTTTTACGTAAATCCAGACACTGATTTTCCCTCTACTCTCGAATAATTTATGGGATAAAAATAGTCCCGTAAAACGTTACTTTCCGAAACTACTAAAAAGAACGGAAAAAGGAACTGGAGGTGATTTTCGACTGTGCCCGTCTTAGTTGTGCCAAGAAACGGCCGTTTAATTGGACTTGATAGTCAGAGGGAGTAAATTTCCAGAAAAGACTTGATAACAGTGGGTGTAATTTTAATAGCCGGACGATGTTGTACCACCCTTATCAATGCTTTGCTTTAGATATGAACAAGATACGTTTACCATATAAAACTATGTTGGTATTGTTCGAAATGAGCATTTCAGAAAATAATCAAGCTCTAATCCCATATTTGTTGACAAGTAATACCTTTTGGGAAAATGGCCTTACTTTTCAAAAAGCAACTAATTCGGGTTTTTAGCCCGCATAATATATTCCGCAACGGTTTCCTCCTTTCTTGTCAACCTATCTTTCAAATCTTTCTTGCTTACGGTGGTATCCGGATTGTGCTTAGCTCCCCATACCCACAACTCGATAATAATGGGAATCAACTCTATTCCTTTTTCCGTAATGGAGTAATACTTCATGGTCCTGTTCAAATCATAAGGTTTGCTCTGGATTATTTCATATGATTCGAGTATTTTGAGCCTGTCCGATAGCACATTGGTCGCTATACCCTCACCGGCTTCCAAAAAATCCTTGTAAAAGTGTTTGTCGTTCAACGCAATGTCCCTCAAGACCAACATGATCCATTTGTCTCCCAACAGATCAAGTGAATAGCTTATTGGACAATCCGATCTTTTTTCTACTTTTCGCATAGGTTTGTTTAGCAAAAATATGGTAAAAAAGCCAATACCGGATTTGACAAAATCCGGTATTTCATTCTACACTTCAGTCGTAGAGCTTAGCTATTTCGTCAAAGTTTTCTTCCGTGACTGCCTGATTTGTGGTCAGATAGTGTTCAATTCCGATGGTCATGTTTTCCAGGTTCTTTTTGATTCCCCCATTGGCGAAAACCGCCAGGATTTTCGGACTTGTCCGATATTGAAACTTTATTTTAAACAGTGTTTTGTTGGGTCCCAGGGGCGTCAGACTGGATGTTCCAAAGGTAGCCGAGGTATCTATGGGAACCCCTTCTGTCTCGAAGATTTTAAACCGCATCTTTTTTTGGGCAATGTCCATTTCAACGATTCTTTCATGGATTATGCCACCATCCACATCTTTCATGAACCGCTCTGCACCGACGACAGCGGAATTGACATCTCCAAGATATCCCGAACTAACGGTATTGGGACTGAATTTGTGAGCATCGCCGAAATCCATAAAAATGGTGTTCCATACGGTTTCAACTGGAAACGGTAACTCACGTTCCACTATTATTTCCCTTACGTTCTTTTGACCATTGATTTTTTTGCCCCCGCAGGACACTAAAAGCGTGACCACGAGAATTCCGAAAATTGCCTTCATTGAATCGATATTTTTCATGATTGTTTATTTTTTAGGTTTGAAAAGTGTTATTACACGCGTAGAGGGATTTTCTTACTCCCCTATTTCTTGTTGAGCATTCTAAAAGCCACTCCGGGAGCAAATCGGTGGATCTGTTTGAACATATTGATAGGGCTCACCAGAATTTCTTCCTTGTCTTTGCTAAGCTCTTTGATGGCAATGGAAACAAATTTCTTCTTGCTCATCAATCGCTGGGCCTCCACACCGGGATTATCCTCGTTCATTCGCGTATCCACGGCGGGTGGGCAAAGCAGCACCACCTTTGCCTTCGTATCTCTGAGCTGGAACCGGAGTGAAGTGGTATAAGAGCTCACTGCTGCCTTGACAGCGGAATATGCAGGTGCGGTCGTTAATGGGACAATTGCTGCCGGTGAAGTAAGGTTTACCAGTACGGGACCATCGCTTTTGAGAAGTTCTTTAAGAAACACATTGGTCACATGAATCAGACCGATCAGATTAATATCGACTTCTTCGATCTGTTTTTCAATCGGATAATCATCCAGAAAATTGAAGCGCCTGTATATGGCGGCGTTGTTTATCAACACATCAACTCCTCCCAGAACCTCACAACATTCTTCCAAAAGAATTTTGACCTGGTCCAATTGTGTAACGTCACAGGGAAACGTATGGATATCAGGATTTTCGACTTTGGCCATTTCAAGTGTTTGTTGGTTTCTTGCACAGACAAGCACCCTTGCACCCTTGTCGAGCAATTGCTTGGCCAGTTCCAGTCCTATGCCCATAGAACCCCCGGTTATAACTACTTTTTTATTATTAAAGTCCATATACGTGAATTTTACAGTTTTTTAGGGTTTATCCTTTCAACATATACCTTTTCACTGTTCAACATTTTAAAGGTTTGCCTGGGCATAAATTGTTGGTGATATCACATTGTACGATTTCAAGGGAGGGGTTCCCCCGCTTTGCTTTTTCCAATGCGGATGGATTCCTCGCGCAGACCATAACAAATGCCCCTTCCTCGATGAACCTTTTCGCTAAATGAAGACCTATTCCCATTGAACCTCCGGTGATAACCACTCTTTTGAATTCAAAACCCATCATATTGTTGTTCGCATTAATTACTTGCAAATAACAAGTTTTTTTAATTAGCTTGCAAATAACAAGTATGTTAAATTATTTATATGGAACTATATCAGCACATTAGAGATAAAATAGCCTATCACAAATGGTCGAATGATGCGATTGTAAGGTGGCTCAGGAACCAATCGTCCGATTTGATAACAAAAGAAGTCCGTTCAAGCTTTCCTGACCTGAAAAGCATCATTCATCATATGATGGAGGCCGAAACGTATTATTTTTCCATCTTAAAAGGAACCGAAGCACGGTATTTTGATGAACTGTCCAATGAGCAGGTTTTTGAAAAGTTGTTGGAAACCAATGAGCGGTTACTGCACTGGTACTTGAATGAAAACCCGGAAATCGTGGAAAAGATCATTTCCATAAAACGTTCGCCGTACGAAGAAAGATATTCAGTGGCAACGTTGTTATCCCATATAGTCAATCATGGAACATATCATCGTGGGCAAATAATTTCGCTGCGCCATCAACTGGGAATCTCAGATCCGCCAAAGACGGACTATTATTGGATGTTCGCTGAACGCCTATTATCAAAAAAATAGTGTTTTGGGATGGACGGTTCCTTGCGAAACCTGCTCCACTTATCTGCTTTGATTTTATATGCCCGGCACCTATCGATTGAACGGCACCCCTACTTTTACATAAAATCCGAGTACGTTCAATATGGTTTTACCAAAACAATGTCTTACGGAAGCCGATGTACGCAAGAAGGTGGTTTGAATCAAATAGCGACACCATTTGTGAAAGAAAGATAAGTTCGTTTAACGGAACCTTTTTCGGTGCAAGTCTGACAACAAAGGACTTTGTCTTTTGCAACAGAAAAATTCTTTTTTAAACTGATGGCTAGTGTTTGCTAATAATGAAATAAAACAATCACTTGATCCCTTTAAAGAATTCCTCTAAACTTATGTCATGTATTTCGGTTATTTTCAAAAGGGTATTTATTTTAAAATTGCTGCCTCTTTCCAAATCCCAATAACCGCGCCTTGAAAAACCATTGTCCACTGCAAAGGTCTCATAGCTTGTATAACCAGAACGCAATCGTAATTCCTTTACGCGCTCTCCAATAGATTTTCTTCTTCTTTCTATGTCTTCCTTGATCATGAAGGAAATTTCTATAAATCCCTATTAAAGAATTACGCATTATACTGCGTGTTTTTTGTAACTTTAGGAGCAGGATTCACAAACAATCTTTTACTTTACCCTCGGGTAACCGAAGACATGGGAAAGAATATTACATATCTACTTTGCATGAATGAAGAAGCCGCATCGCTTTATATGGAATCCATAAATCGCTTAGTGGAATCCGACTGTTTTGATTTCATGGTTTACAAGCTTGTTGATGGTAACAGAAAGTATCAGGCCGGTATAGATACCTGGTCTGAGGAAGTGGAAATCAGTGAGGGCTTTTATTCGATATTGCATATTAATCTTTGTCATAAACTGAAACCATCGCCAAATCCAAAACAGTAATCAAAGATTGGCTAAAGGCTTCAATCCTCGCATAGAATACCATATGCAAACCACCAGGCTACAGCACTAATTAATATCCTAATAAATGCCCTCATATACAATTTTAAAATATCGACTTGGTTAATTTGATTTTTGTTCGCTCCATTATTTTTCTCTCCCTAACCACAAAAATCCAAATATGTCGGAGCGTATCTTTCTCTTTGAAAGATAGCGAGCGGGAACCATGCTATGCAGTGGTTCCCGCTCGCGCCTGCGGCGGGCAAACGCAGGCTACGCCTGCTCTGACTTGGGATTTGTCGATTATAACAGGTTATAGTTTTTTAATACCAGGAAGCACAATTGTTTGATTATCAAGGGAGACTATTATAAAATCCGTTGCATTCAACTAAAATTCCTTTCTTACAACGCTTTCCTAGAAATCAGTGGTTTACAAATCCCTTACTGCACATTTCCCGCAAGTGCAAACCCTTTTTTCCGTTTACAGAGGATCTTTGAACAAAGCCATCGCCATGCGAAAAAAGAGTATCATCATCAATGAAAGGAGCCACAAGGAACTGAAAAAACTCGCTTTGGAGCATCGTCGCCCCATCGGGAAATTTACAGAGGAGATGATTCTTTTCTTCCAAAAAACGGGAACCGACCCACAGGCCATTAAGGGAAAGAATGCCTCTGAAATGATAAAGGTCGTGGACAGACGTATCGTTTCTTTTTTTAAGACCCAGGAATCGGAAATCCTTTATCCCATCCACAAGCAACTGCTGAAAAATGGACAATGGACCGAGGCATTGTTCAACAAGCTTATCAATGAACTCAATCGGATTTTTGAACAAATACGAATGGGAAGATGATGCCTGTCAGTATCGTACATCAAACTTTAGCAGACAACAAAAGGAGCTGCTCCAAATATGGATATTATCTGAACAAGGAAAACGAAGAACTCAAAAAGGAGGGTCAACCGGAACGACAGCAATTTTTCTTTAACCAGGAGCAAAATATGATAACTACGGCCAATTCCATTTCAATGGTGGACGACAACAATAAAGGCAAAGGGTTGGCCAAAAAACAAGATAGGTATTTTACGTTGACCTTAAATTTTAGTAAAAAGGAACAGTAGCACCTGACCTCCACTATTGCCAAAAGGCCGATTGAAAATGTGGACGAACTCAACCAAAAAGAATACGAGCACTACAGCAAGGTCATTAAACTTTTTGCCAGGCAAGCCATGAAAAATTATGCCGCCAATTTCAAAAAGGACATCAGGGAAAACCAGATTGTCTGGTTTGCGAAGATTGAACACAAACGACGTTTCAAAGGAATGGATAAAGAAGTCCAATCAGGACGGGTCAAAAGCGGTGAGCCAAAAAAAGGATTACAGCCCCATGTACACAATACGGTCTCAAGAATGCACAAAGACCATCGAATCAATCTAAGCCCGTTGGCCAATGCCAGAAGTGGGAAAGATCTTGTATTGAACGGTAGAACCGTTAAAGGCGGTTTTGACCGCTCCAGTTGGAAACAACTCAACGAAGATTCCTTTGATAAAATGTTCAAATACAAGCGTGGGCTGCAGGAAAAATTTGAGCACCTCAGAACCTTGAAGCACGGTACTATGGAAGAGAAACTGGCCCTGCAGAACAAAATCAAATTGGAAAAAGAACCCCGTCAACGCCAACATCAGGAGCAATGGCTAACAGACATAGTAAAAGAAAGAAAAAGGAACAGGGGCAATCAAATCTCACGATGACCATGGAGAACACCATCTTTATCGATTACATTCTTGGGACCAAGGGCATCTACTACAGATCATTACTGATAGTGATAATCATGGTGTTCTACACACTTTTTCTCAGAAAAAAGTTAAAAATTTCCATCGTCCTAGGTGCCCCTGTATCTTACTTCATAGCCTTGATTTTTCCGGTGACCTTGACTTTGCCAGCTTATGTTATTTTGTGGTTGGCCTACCACATTCTCAAAATACTTTTCAAAACAATTCGAAGTACGAAGGTAGAAAGACCGCTCAAGTTTAAGGAAGGGGATTTCCAATTTCGAATTGACAATAAAACGATACTATTGGAAAATCTCTATCGGGGCATATACATCCAAGGCGGGGCGGGAAGTGGAAAATCGGCTTCATTGGTCTATCCCCTATTACAACAGGCGGTTGTGCAGCACTTTTCAGGTATTTGCTATGATTTTAAATCTCCTGGACTGAGTAGCTTTCTGTTCACGCAAATGGATAAGTTCCAATCCGGTATCAAACCTTTTTTTGTGGATTTTAAGGATGCCAAAAGAAGTGCACGGGTCAATCCTTTAGAACCTGACCTAATGACCAAAACAGCCTATGCACACGAATATGCCCAGACCCTGATGTACAACCTATCCCCCAACAATATCAAAAACGAGGACTATTGGGTCATGGAGGCCAAAAGTGTGTTGACGGGATTGATTTGGTATTTAAAATTAGAGTATCCCCACTATTGTACCGTGCCCCATCTTATCAGTTTAGTACTGCATAGTGATATAGGGGAGTTGGTCTAATAGGTTTCGTGGAATTTTGAGGCTACAGGATATTTGGCCAGTCTGCACCAGGCGATCAAAAGCGAATCGAGCAGACAGGTCTCAGGCGTGGTCAGCACCTTACAGACCAACTTGGCCAAATTGAATACGCCGGATATTTTTTGGGTGCTTTCGGGGAATGATTTTGATTTGGACATCAATAGTCCATCCAATCCCAAATTTGTCTGTATCGGTAACGAAACCACTTTGTCGCAAACCTACGCCCCGGTAATTTCTTTAATTCTTTCTGTAGCATTAAAGCAAATGAACCAGCCCAATAAGCATAAGTCAATGGTCTTGGTGGATGAACTTCCAACGCTCTATATCAACAAACTGGAACAAACACCGGCCACCGCACGAAGCAATAAAGTAGCTACGATTTTAGCCTGTCAGGACTTTAGCCAATTGGTGGACCGATATGGAAGGGACAAGGCCCAGGTCATTCTATCGAACATGGGCAACCAGTTTTTTGGAAGAACGGTCAACAAGGATACCGCTCAAATGGTAAGCCAGCTTTTTGGGAAGGCCGATAGAACCTTTAAGACAACCAACCATGGGGATAATTATTATCAATCCTCCATTTTTGGCAAACATACCAATTCTCTCAACAAGAGCATTAACGAAACAGTTCAGGAGCGGGACAGGGTAAAGATTACTGACATTATGAACTTACAGCCAGGGGAATTCTATGGGTTTATAGCAGAAGGAAACGAACAGGAGATCTTGAAATCCAAGTTTCAAATCAATCAAGAATTTTGGACAGACAGTTTTGACTTTACCATTATGGCCACTGAAACCGATATTCAGGAGAATTATTGCAGGATAATTGGGGAGTCCAAAAGTATTTTGGAACCACCGAAAAACAAGGGAAACAATCTGCTCAATTTTTGATTTTATGGAATCGCTCCCAACCCGTAATCACCCAACAATCTTTAAAACCCCTTCATCGCTCTCTTTAAAGGCATTGCTCTTTCGTAATTGCTCCTCCATGATTTCCATATCACTTGCCAAGAGGGTATCGCTAAATGCGTGGGCACGGTCCAACATTCGAACATAAACTTTGGGGTCGCTATTACGGGTCAATCGACGCAAAGCTCCTAGGTAATCCTCACGATAGACAGTGGGAATGATGATCTTGGTTTGTTGGGCAGTGGATATTTCGGCGTTCATCATAATGCGGGCCAGACGGCCGTTACCGTCCAAAAAAGGATGAACCTCACTAACAACAAACATAATATATGCTGCCTTTGCAAAAGGATGGACAAGGGCTTTATAAAAATCAAAGCTCTGCAGTAAAGTGCCGCGAACAAGTTCCATATCGACGAAGAAGGTATCGCCAGCTTGATTGTTCTTGTCCTTGAACCTTCCTGGCTTTTTATCGTCCCGTGCGCTGAGCAGGGTTTCATGACGGTACTGAAGGATTTCCAAAAAATTTTCAGCAGAATATGGGACAATTTTCATTTCCTGCTTGTTGGAAACCAATTGATACGTACCCAATATATCATGGGAATCCTCATTTCTAGCGGGTAGGGGTTGTTGGGTGGCAATTACTTGTTTTGCCTCGTCAATCTCAAATACCGTTCCCTCAATGTAGTTGGAGAAATAACTTTCGTAAAATGCAAAATTGCGATAGGCCTCCGTGGTCGTATTCTTTTCTTCGCGGTATTTAAACTCGTTTTGTTTCAATTCCCGAAAGAGGATTTCAAACAGTTGAATACGGGCAGGATCATAAGGGTTACCTACGGCACGTGCCGTCGCCAATGGGGATTTTAGCTCATTTGCCGACCTTGTTACAAGCAGGGCACTTATGATTTTATTGAGTTTTTCAAACTCCTTTTCCATGCCCAATTCCTTGGATATTTTACGCGCTTTATCACGTAGTTCGTTCAATTCTGCTTCACCGTTGACCCTTATTATTTTTTCCAATTTTTCCTCTAATTGTGGATAGGCCAAGGTCTTGGAATTAGCTCCTCTTTGTCGTGAGGTTTGGAGATTCTCTAAAAATGCCCGCTCGCGTTGGGACACTATTAATTCCCCTGAAAAGGATGTGTCCCCATCAATAGCTTTTGGGCCTTCTAGAAAACGAATGGTGATTCCCGGAAGCTCGACTTTTTTTGTGTATTTATAAGTCACAAAGATTTGGTTGTTCGATGTGGGCTCAAATTCAAAGGCAGACCTATGGCTGAGAACGGCTCCGGGATAAAGATTTCCCAAGATAGGAAAAACGTTGCGCCGTATTATGTTATCAGGAGCATCCTCAAAATTTGAGGTGTAAATACGAGGGGCTATCTTCCGTATGCTGCCTTCGTCTTCCCATTTTGAGATACGACGTGAGGTTACGGAATCCGGAGAGCTATAAATAATTTCCTGTAAGCCCACATTTTTTTCCATTATCCTACATCAATAACACAAAATTGCAAAATATTTTCTATTATAGAGATATTTTTGACAAATATTTTCCAGTATAATTACCTGTGCTGTTTTCCAGTAAGTTGAATTAATTGGGGGGATTGCAAAATATTTTACAGTAAAACCTAATAATCGTAAAATATTTTCCATTATAATCATCAATGGAGTACTTTACATAAAGGCCCTCCGTGTCCCGGCGGAAGTTGAAACCCTTCCATCTTCACACCAGACCTAGCGGACACGCAAGCTAGTCCGCTAACGGTCGGCGTTTCGGCTTCGGTTTTCAACATCCTCGAAACCGCACATAAACGCAAGAGGGCAAAAAGCCTCTTGCCTTTATCTTTCCAACGCTATTACTTACTAATGTACCATTCAAGCGTGCCTTGTATAGATACATGCCTATAAAGTTTAAAACACTATTGCTCTACCTGACCTTTTAATGGTCTTTCCTAATGTATTTGATTGAGCACCCTTGCGGGTGCTTTTTTGTAGCCAGGGGGAAAGAAGTCAAATGCCATTTTTTACCCTGTTTTGGTCGGAAATCCCATCGCTTGGGCGTATCTTAAAGTAGTTTAAATTACTGATAATCAATTATTTATTTGAGTAATACCCAAGGAATATGATTCACGCTATAAACGAAGTTGAGGTAAGCTATCGACACGAGATACCCCCTACGTTTTGGAAGAAAATAAACACATCAGGTGATGCTGCTAAAGTATTGTATGACCATTGGAACCTGGACACTATTGGACTGAATGAATGTTTTAAAGTGCTGCTCTTGAACAACGCCAACAAAGCAAAGGGAATCTATCAGATTTCACAGGGGGGTATAACGGGAACGTTGGTCGACATACGCATTTTGTTCGCGGTTTTGTTAAAGACACTGGCCGTATCAGCAATTATTTGCCACAACCACCCTAGTGGCACGCTAAAGCCAAGCGCAACGGATAAGGAAGTCACTAAGAAGATATACGAGGCCTCAAAACTTTTTGATATCAAAATCTTGGATCATATCATATTGGCCCCCAATGGGTCATACTTCAGCTTTTCAGATAGCGGAATCCTTTTTTAACCTTAACACGACAACATGATACAGTTGAACTACAACGACCTTAGCCAAGAAGCCCAAGAACGATTGTTGACCAAATCCAAAGCGGATATACAAACCCAATTTGGGGAAGCATTGAAAAAGTATTCCGTTGAAAATGGAATTGCCTTGGAAACCTTATTAGAGGAAGAAACTATCAGAAATTTGTATTGTTACACGTATTCATTCCGTCTTTAGCTCTTTAAACTTTCACATAAAATCACGCTTCCTGATTGTCGATTTGGTTTCAAACTACAACTATTCAACAACGCTCTGGAACCGTTCCTAAGCGATTTAAGGAGCCTTCAAAAGTACAGGAAAACCAAACAAGAAAATTCAAAATACCCCGTAAAAACCTTTATATGAGCATTTTAGCTTTGAACAACATAACTATTTCACCTGATAATAGCACAGAAAACAAACGTAGCCCTATTCGTAGCCCTAAAAACATCAAAACCCCTGTAAGTCAGTTGTTTACAAGGGTTTTTGGTGGTCCCACCTGGGCTCGAACCAGGGACCCCCTGATTATGAGTCAGGTGCTCTA
>ERZ1740058.1337-NODE-1337-length-12081-cov-9.087311_pt1 | contig 12081 bp, 9 predicted proteins | sample MGYA00581745_ERZ1740058 | MGnify/ENA primary metagenome ERZ1740058 (study PRJEB43018, sample SAMN04849742) | marine metagenome | isolation source: floating plastic debris | place: Pacific Ocean | collected 2008-08-30 | study: EMG produced TPA metagenomics... | reverse complement strand
GGGACGCCGCCTGATGCGGTGATCCTTGGTGCGCTGCTTGTTCAGGGGGTGCGCACTGGGCCTGCCCTGTTCGAGGGTGGTGCCAACATCGTCTACACCTTCATTTTTGGGCTGCTTTTGGCGACCATACTGATGCTCCCCGTCGGGCTGATGGTCGGCCGGTTTGCCTATGGCGCGATTATGCGCTCGCCTAAATCGCTGCTGGTCCCGGTGGTCGCGTTCATGACCGTGATCGGTGCCTATGCGATCCGCAACTCAGTCTCCGACGTTGCGATCATGATAACGCTGGGCGCTATCGGCTGGGTCGCGGCGAACCGGGGCTTTGCGGTGTCGCCCATCGTGTTGGGGCTCATTTTGGGGCGCATCGCCGAGCAGGGCTTTGTGCAGAGCTGGACCATTGGCTCGGCGATTGGGAACCTGCCGGCTCAGTTTTTCGGGCGGCCGCTGTCGATTGCGATCATCATTCTAACGGCGATTACGTTCATTTATCCGTTCATTCCGCGGCTGCGCGGGGCGGTCCAGCGGCAGTCCGCGCCGCCGCCGGAGATGACTGCCGAACACCCCACCACCAGCGCGGGGGCCAAGTGGCGGGAGGCCATCGCGCTGGCGGCGTTCGGCATCGTTGCTGCGGTGGTGATCGGTCAGATGTGGGGGCGGACGCAGGAAGCCGCCGTGTTTCCGATGACCGCTGCGATCACGATGGCCGTGCTTGTCGTGCTGGCGTTTTTGAAGCTCGCGATCACCGGCACCGTGACTGAGGAGGACACTCCGGGGTCGCGGGTACGGCGGGCTCTGGTGCCGCTGGTGATGCTGGCAACAACGTTCGCGATTCCGGTGCTCGGCTTTGGTGCGTCCGGGATTTTGATGGCGCTGGTGCTGTACTTCGTGGCCGAGCATGAGCCGCGGCCCATCGGCCAACGGTTGGTGCTGATGGCGGCGATTGCGGCCATCGTCGCGGCCTTTACGTTCGCGTTTACCGAGCTGTTGTCCGTGCCGCTGCCGGACGGGCTGCTCTTTTAACGGGCGAGATCGTGCATCAGGGGGATGAGGTCTGACTTTGCTTCAAACCCGATGCCCGGCAGCGTGCTGAGATCCACCATGCTGTCGGCGACGGTCTGGTCGTCGCCGAAGCCGCCGAAGGGGCGGAACACATCCGGATAGCTTTCGTTGCCGCCGAGGCCGAGGCCGGCTGCGATGTGGAGCGACAGCTGGTGGCCGCCGTGCGGGATGCACCGCCGTGGCGACCAGCCGTGCTCGCGCAGCATCGCCATGGTGCGCATGTATTCCACCAGGCCGTAGGAGAGCGCGCAGTCGAACTGGAGCCAGTCGCGGTCCGGCCGCATGCCGCCGTAGCGGATGAGGTTGCGGGCATCCTGCATCGAGAAGAGGTTCTCGCCGGTGGCCATGGGATGGGGGTAAATCCCGGCCATCGCGGCCTGTAGCCCGTAGTCAAGCGGGTCGCCGATCTCCTCGTACCAAAAGAGGCCGTAGGGCTCGATGGCTTCAGCGTAGGCGATGGCGGTTTTGAGGTCGAAGCGGCCGTTGACGTCGACCGCGAGGTTCTCGCCGCCGCCCACCACCTCGATGGCGGCTTCGATGCGCTCAATGTCCTCATCGAGCGGTGCGCCGCCGATCTTCATTTTGCAGACGCGGTAGCCGCGGTCGCGATAGGAGCGCAGCTCGTCTTGGAGCGCGCTGACGTCCTTGCCGGGATAGTAGTAGCCGCCGGCGGCGTAGACGAAGACTTTTTCGTCAGGCGTTCCGGCGCCGTACCGCTCGGCAAGCACTGTGGCGAGGGGCTTTTCCTCGATCTTTGCCACCGCATCCCAGACGGCCATGTCGACCACGCCGACGGCGACTGAGCGTTCGCCATGCCCGCCCGGCTTTTCGTTGGCCATCATGACGTCCCAGATGGCGAATGGGTCGAGGTTGCCGGCCGCATCGTCGATGAGGCTTGCGGGGTCGGCTGCGGTGAGGCGCGGCAGGATGCGTTCCTTAAGAATGCCTGTCGCGCTGTATCGTCCGTTGGAGTTGAAGCCGTAGCCGACGACGGGGCGTCCATCGCGAATGACGTCGGTCACCACTGCGACCAGCGAGCAGGTCATCGCGGAAAAATCGATGTACGCGTTGCGGATGGGGGAGGCGATGGGGTGCGTGGTGACGCGGATATCGACGATGCGCATGGGGGGCCTTGGGTGATGCGATGGGCCCGGAGGCGGCGCTGGCGGGGCTTTTCAGCCCGCCCGCGCCAGGACCGCCGGCCGGTCCCTCCAACATGGCGCTATGTGGCCAACGTCAACCAGCGCCCCAGTCCGCTGCCGCTGAGGACGGCGGATTGAACCTCTTCCAGCGTGCCGTTCAGTTCGTTGAGCCCGCCAGCCAACTCCGGCGGCATGGCGACCTGGCGCAGAGGCCTTTCGCCTGCCGGCGTCGTCGCGAGGGTGAAGACGATGTCAGCGACCTCCTGCGGATCAGGCGCTGGGGTGTCTTCCATCTGCTGTTCGGCGACGGCGATGTGCTCGGCGTAGTCGCGCGCACGGGCCTGATCGTCCGGCGAGAGGCTTGCCATCATGTCAGCGAAATAGCGTCTGCTGTTGGGTTTGATTCTAGTTGCGTAGTCGCTGGGTTGAATGATTGCGACCTCCACGCCGAAGGGGTGCAGCTCGTAGGCGGCGCTCTCGAACATCGCCTCCTGCGCGAACTTTGTGGCGCAGTACATGCCGCTGGTGGGCATAACGATCCGTCCGAGGCCAGATGACATCTGGATGATGAGCCCGCTGCGGTTGCCACGCATGATGGGCGCCACGGCGCGAAGAAGCCGCAGTTGGCCGAAGACGTTGGTTTCGAAGCTTTGGCGTGCGGCGTCCATGGACAGTTCGACCGGCCCGGGGATGTTGATGCCCGCGTTGTTGAACAGGACGTCGATGGTGCCGGCCCGTTCCATGGCTTGGGCGACGCCGGCGTCCACAGAGGCGTCGCTGTCCACGTCGATTTCGATGATCTCGAGCGGCAAATCCTCATTGCGCGCTAGGGTGCGCAACGAGTTGGCCGCGTCGGCATTGGATGTTTCGGCGTTGCGCATCGTGGCGATCACGTGGAAGCCGCTCCTCGCAAGGGTCGTGGCGCTCACCCGCCCGAAGCCTGACGAGGCGCCGGTGATGAGCGCGACGGGGCGTCCGCTGGCGTGGCGCGTCTCGGCGGCTGAGGCGGCCGACGCGGCGGAGGCGATGACGCCGAAGGTCATGGGCATGGCGCCGAGTGCCGCAACGAAGGAGCGGCGGGCGATGGAATGCGTGGCGCGGTTCCTGGTGGGATCGGCCATGGATACTCTCCGTCTAACAGTGTTACCGAGCTTGGGTCGCAGTGGCTGTCGAGCGGGAGCGCCCTCGCTTGACAGTGTAAAGTGAGGCCGATCTTGACAGTGTCAAGTCGCGATCAAACCAGTCCTGGTGCCGCACGCGATGTGCGTGCTGAGTTGATCGACGCTGCGCTTGCGATCCTGCACGAGGACGGCTTGGAGAAGCTCACCTTGCGGCGGGTGGCGGCGCGCGTTGGCGTCAGTCACGCGGCGCCAGCGCATCACTTCCGCGGGTTACCGCACCTTTTGGGCGCGCTGTGCGGGATCGGCTTTGAGGCGTTGTCCGATGAGATGGAGGCGGGGATGGCTGCCGCTGGCGATAATCCGCGAGAGCGGTTGCTTGCCGTCTGCGAGGCGTATGTGGCGTACGCGGAAGCTAATCCGGGTTTGATTTCCCTGATGTTCAATGCGGGAAAGGAGCGGGTCGAGAAGGCGGCTTTCGGAGGCTCAGGCCAGCGCGCGTATACGATCTTGCGGGAAGGGTGCGCGCCGTTTGCGCCAGCCGGGGCGGAGGCTGATTCGCTTGAAACCCAGATATGGTCGCTGATCCACGGCTTTGCGTTCCTCAGCATTGGTGGGCGGTTCGATAACCCCGGCCGGATCACGAAACGACCGGAAATCCGCGATGTTCTTCCGCCGCTGACGCTGCGCACGTCCTAGTCGCAGGCGCGGGCAGGCGATGGCGCCGGTCACTGCGCGCTGGGTTCCATGAGCCAGCGGTTGGGCCCGACTTGGCGCAGACCTTCGCGGTCGCCGGCGCGGGCGTCCTCGTTGAGTAGGCGGTCAAGATCGGCGCCAAACTCTGGGCTGTAGATATGGTAGAGGTGTCCGGTAGGGTCCCCGATGCTCAGCTCGCTGAGGTCGATGACTTCAACACCCTCAAGCCGCGAGAAGTCGTTTGAGGCCTGCCCCAGGCGCGGATAGCCGTGGACTTGCTGCGAGAGGGCGAGCGGCAAGTCGCCCGCCGCGACGTAGACTGTGAGTGACGCGGTGATTGGCAGGATCCGCGGCAAGAAGCGCTCGAAGATTTCGAAATCCATGTCGGGTGCGATGAGGACAACATTGCCGAGCTGCGTGTCCGGTCGCCGGTTCACCACCTCGTAGAGCGCCAAAACAACGCCGCGCGCTCCGAGGCTGTGCCCGATCACATCAACGCCGGGGCCATCTTCAGCATCGACACTCAGGATGAGTTCCGCGAGGTCCGGCGCGCTCCAAAACATATCGGCCTCGTCGCGCACATAGTTCGACACGATGCCGTCCGAGGGCCAGCTGAACCACAACAAGCGGTCGGCGAGGTTTGCATTGCTTTGGAGGATCGCGGCGCGGCGGCACCCTTTTGCGAAGTCCATGTTGTAGCCGTGGACGTAGATTGCCCGCGGACCCACATTGGTTTGTGCCCCATCGCGTTCGATGACGTCTGCTGGCGCCAACTCCTCCAAGCCGTCGATGCGCAGGAACTCTGTTTGGACGTATGCCGGCACAGACGTGACGAGGGACTGTAGCCCGCCGAAATCGAGTGCGCGGACCGTGCAGACGCCCGCGCTTAACGTGCCGCGGCCGTCGCCGAAGAAGCGGGTGGGGTCGTCGGAGCCCGTGCGGTCGCGCACTGTGAGGAATGTGATGTCGACGTTGCCAAATTCGGCCTGCGCGTGGGCGTACTGTGCGTGCAAGCCGGTAAACGCTGAGACCAGAAGTGCGAGTGCGGTGAGCGCCACCATCGGTCGCCTGATTGGAGTGCTCGGTGCCCCGGCATCGCGGAAATAGAAACTGTGTTTGGTCGTGGTTTGCATGGGGGGCGTGGGATAGGCTGTTGGACAGCGTTTGAGCTTGGCTGAGTGGCGAGGCTTTAGGAAGCCCGCACCGCAGTCCGCCGAGGCCCACTCGCGTTCGGCAGTTCAAAGCGTGGAGACATCGCCTGACGTGAAAGTCCTCAGCACTTATTTCGGTCGCTTGTCGGTTCCGTGTCTTCTGCTTGGCCTTTTGTTTTTTGCAGCCTCGCTCACGCCGTCGCTCATCCCGCGTGGGCCTGTGGTTCAGGGCGTGCTGGGAGGGCTTGTGACCGCGATTGGCTACCTGATCGGCTATTGCGTTGTGCTGTTGTGGCGCGCTGCGGATCTGCCGCGGCTGTCCGGGTGGCCCGGGATTATCCTGACCGGGTTGGCGGCTTTGCCTGTCCTTGGGTTCTTTTTGTGGGTCTTACAGTCGAGCCTGACGTGGCAGAACGATCTGCGCGAGAAGATGGGGATGGAGCCTTATGAAGCTCTGGGGCTCGCCACCATCGTTGGTCTTGCCGTCGTCACGTTTACGCTGGCGTATGGGGTGGGCCGGCTTGTTGCGGGCCTCTTTCGACTTATCCGGGGGCGCCTTTACCGGGTTATGCCTCCGCGGCGCGCGAACATTTTGGGGTTTGTTGCGGTTGTGCTGATCCTGTTTGTCGTCACGCGCGATGGGATCATTGATGTCGCTGTGCGCAGTTTCGATGAGAGCTATGAGGCGGCGCAAGCCCTGTTTGATCAGGCGCCGCCCAGACCCACCGAAGCGCGGATGACGGGGAGCGACGCTTCGCTGATCGATTGGGGTGCCATCGGCACACCGGGGCGCAACTTCATTTTGTCGGGGCCCACTGCAGAGGATATTACTGCGTTTACCGGGCGACCCGCGCTGGACCCAATTCGGGTCTATGTGGGCCGGGCCAATGGCGACACGCCGCAGGAACGCGCTGCGTTGGCGCTGGCAGAGCTGCAACGCCAGGGGGCGTTCGAGCGCGAAGTCTTGATCGTGACGAGCCCGACGGGGACGGGCTGGATGGACCCTGGGTCGCACGATCCGGTCGAGTACATGCACGATGGCGACATTGCGACTGTGTCGGCGCAATACTCGTACCTGCAGTCGCCGCTGGCGCTGATCTTTGAGACGAGCACGGGGTTGGAGCAGGCGACCGCGCTGCAGGACGCGATCCACGCCCACTGGAGAACTCTGCCGGCGGACGATCGCCCGCGGCTTTACGTGCACGGGCTCAGCCTTGGGGCGTGGTCGTCGATGTACGCCACCAACTTGTTCCGCTTGCTGGATGATCCGATTGATGGGGCGTTTTGGGCTGGACCGCCGTTCCCGTCGGCGTTTTGGCAATATGTCCAGAACCACCGCAACGATGGGTCGCCCTGGGTGCTGCCCACCATCGGGGACGGTTCGCTGGTCCGCTATGCGTCGAACTTTGCCGATGCGTCAGAGGCGGAGGCGGATTGGGGCCCCATGCGGATTGTGTTCTTGCAGCACTCCAGCGATCCCATCGTCTTTTACGATCCTCTGTCGGTATGGCGCGCGCCGCCCTGGATGCTGGAACGTCCGGCGCCTGACATGTCCGATCATCTGATCTTCATGCCGGTGGTGACACAGTTCCAATTGGCCTTGGACATGGCCTTATCGTTCGGTGCGCCGGCGGGGTTTGGGCACGCTTACTACGCGCACGGCTATATCGAGCCGTGGGTCCAGGTGACCGCGCCGGAGGGCTGGACCGACGCCGACACTGAGCGGTTGAAGGCCCATTGCGACAACGGCTTTCAGGCTGGCTGCTCCAATGGCGCGCGGTAGGGTGTGGGCTAAAGGGTGCCGGTGCTGATGATCTGCAGGAGCGCCGTGAGCACGGCATCGGCTGCGACGGCTGCGAGCACCATCCCCATCACCCGGCTGACAATGGCTGCACCGGAATTTCCGATCACCCGGATGATTGGCCCAGCGAGGAGCATGAATACGTAGGCGACGCCGATGATCCCCACCATCACGACTGCCGTCACCGCCTGCTCGGGCACGGAAAACTGGTTGTTGTCGGTGAGGAGGACGATTGCCAGCATTGCGCCGGGTGAGGCGAGCGAGGGCACTGCCAGCGGGAAGATCGCAGGGGATGGTCGTTCTCTGGCAGGTTTGTTTGCGTCCGCATCGACAGAGTGAATGTCGGTTTCCTGCTTCGCCTCGCCGAAGATCATCGTCAGCGCAAACAAGAACAGGATAATGCCTCCCGCGACTTGGAAAGAGAGCAAGCTGATATCCAGAGCATCAATAAGAATCTGACCCAAGACGAGGAAGAAGAGCAACACACCGATGCTCACGAGAGAGGCAACGAGGGCTGTCTTCCGCCGCGCCTTTGCCGCCATTCCCGCAGTCACAGCGATAAACACTGGGATTGTGCCAATGGGGTCGATGACAACCCAAAGGGTCACGACTTCGGTGAGGATATCTATGGCCATTGTCCAACCGGAAATGCGTTAGTGGTCGGCACAATAACGCTGTTCGGCGGCAACGCTATTTGATTTGTGCGGACAGTTTTGTCGGGCCGCTTTGCAAGAGCCGTGACGACCGATTGTGCCAGCGGCTTTTGTATGTGGCCGGCTGCCGCGAAATTCTTCAGTAGGTGTACCAAAAACCGATGCTACCGCCCAGTTCACGTACGGCGTTGCGGCCTGCCACAGTCGCGATCCCGGACACCGCGATCTGCATCTTGTCGTTGACCTTGCGGACCACGCTGCCCGAGACCTTGTGATAACTCACGTCGTTGTCGGTCTCCCAGGTGGAGAAGGACTGCGCGAGCAGCATCCAACGCGGCCGGGGGCGAGTGCCTAAGGTGAAATCGACCTTGATCTCGTCGCTGTCCTTCTCCTGCACGCGGAACCGGTAGGCCGCCTGCAAATCGGCAAACACGCGCTTGCCGTAAATGTTGGTGCCGTAACCTGCGAGGAGGCGTGTTTCCACCGCCGGGCCATCGGACGGCGCCTTGAGGCCGCTGGATGCGAAACCGCCGGACAGGCCGACCAGCTGGCCGGACAAGACCCAATTGGGTGCCTTGAAGAGCTGCAGTCGCGCGCCGGCCCCAATTGCGCCATAGGAGTTGGCTTCTGGCTGGTAGAAGTTGGGCAGCACCTCCTGCTCGACGCTTTCTTCGCGCAGGTCCGCTTCGGCCACCAATGTGAGCCAGGAGCGCAGGCCATATTCAAACCCGCCCCGCAACTCGAACTTGCGGTACTCCGGGACGCTAATCAGCTTGCCTTTGTCGTCGAAGCCATGATCGCCATAGGTGAAGCTGCTCATGACCCGGATTTCGCTTTGGCCCTTCGGAAGAGTCCATGCGCCAGCAAAAACAGGAGTTTGTGCGCTGGCGAGCATTGCCGCGATCACCACTAGCACACCACCGAATCGGACCACCGCAAACGCCCCGTCCAAAACGCATCGAAACGCAACCAAGGATTACATCAACCCACAGTTTTGTAAACGCTTCGCCACACTTTTGACGAGTAGTTGTGCATTCAAGCCGAATTTGTATGGTGCGCTCCGGCGCGAGAGTGGCGGAATCGGTAGACGCAGACGACTCAAAATCGTCCGCCGCAAGGCTTGGGGGTTCGAGTCCCCCCTCTCGCACCATCTTTGATGCGCTAACGCGCTTCGCGCTGCTTGAGCGGTTTTTGTGGCGCTACCGCGCTGCGCGCTGCTTGAGCGCGTGGGTGGGTAATTCCGTACGGATTCGCCGCTTGGTCGCGTAGCAGGCTCTCGGCGCGCTAGCCTTTGCAGCAGTGATCGATGATCTGATCCAGCACCCGCTCGCACGACGCCAGTTGGCTGATCGCGATGAACTCGTCAGCCTTGTGGGCCTGGGCGATGGCGCCGGGGCCGAGGACCACTGTCGGGATGCCCAGATCGCCTGCGAAACTGCCCGCCTCGGTGCCGAAGGCGACTTTCGCGTGATCGTTGCGGCCCGCGAGGCGCTTGGCGAAGGTCACGACCGGTGCGTCAGGCGGGGTGTCGAGGCCGGGGACGGAGATGATCATCTCAAGGGTCACGCCGCAGGACGGGTCGCGGGCGGCCATTTCGTCGTTGAGGCCTGCGACAAATTCGGTCAGCGCGTCGTGCTCGGGCTGCAAATCGACCTGGGGCAGCATCCGGTACTCGAAATCGACCGACGCTGAGGCGGGGACGATGTTGAGCGCATTGCCGCCCGTGAAGATGCCGACATTGGCTGTCGAATGAGGCAGATCGTAGAGCCCGTCCTGAGCCCCCGCGGCAAGCCGTGCTGCCGTTTCGTCGATGTAGGCGACGAGGCGGGCGGCGTAGCTGACGGCGCTGACGCCCTGCGGGGCGAGCGAGGAATGGCAGGCGAGGCCGGTAAAGTCGGCTCTGTATCGGCGGGTGGTTTTGTGGGCGGTCACCACGCCCATGCTGGTGGGCTCGCCGACGATGCAGGCTTCATAATGGAGTGGCTTTTCTTTCAGTGCCGCGACGAGCGTCAGCACGCCCTGGCAGCCCACTTCCTCGTCGTAGGAGAAGGCGAGGTGGATCGGCTTTTCGAGCGGCGCCTCCACCATGGCGGGGACTTTCGCGAGGCAGGCGGCGAGAAAGCCCTTCATGTCTGCTGACCCACGACCGTAGAGCTTGCCGTCCCGCTCGGTGAGCGTGAACGGGTCTGTTGACCAGTCTTGTCCGTCCACCGGCACCACGTCGGTGTGGCCGGACAGGACGATGCCGGCGGCGTCGGCCGGGCCGATGGTGGCCCACAGGTTGGCTTTTTCGCCCGTGGCGTCATAGACGCGTTCGCTCTCCACGCCATAGCGCGCCAGGTAGGCTTCGACCCATTCGATCAGCGGTAGGTTCGAGTTGCGGCTGGTAGTGTCGAACCCCACGAGGGCCGCGAGGATCTCCTGGGTGCTCGCTGTGGTGCTCGCCTTGGCGTTTGCCGGCGCATCCGCATCAATGACTGCCATGGTGACCCTCTCTCCCGCTTTACGCTTCACATGGAGGCTGCACTCGGCGCGCCAAGCTCTCACATCTGCGGGATTTTTTCGCCCCTCGCGGAGAAGGCGGCGGTTTGGTCGAGCCGTTTGCGCCGCGTTGGCTCCGTCTTGGCCAGCTTGATCCAGCGCAGGACGTTGCGGCGGTACGAGGGGGCTGCGTTGTCGAAAAAGCTGGCGGCGCCGGCGGTTTCATCGAGGGTTTGCCGCAAATCGTCCGGCACGATCAGCGCGTCCACGTCGTCCATGAAGGTCCAGAGGCCGCTGGCCTTTCCTGACTCGATGGATTTGAGGCCGGCTGGCTGCATGCGGCCATCGGCGATGAGGGCTGCGGCGCGGTCCTTGTAGGTTTTCGCCCAATGTTCGGTTTTGCGGCGGGAGATGAGCTGCATGGTGCGCTCATCGTCGAGTTTTCGGCGGATGCCGTCGATCCAGCCATAGGCGACCAGCGCGTCGAGCACCTCGCCGGTGGAGACGAACTTGTCGGGCACCGCCTTTTTGAACGTGACGAGCCAGACAGTGTCGGCGGCGCTGTGGTTCGCCTCGAGCCAGTCCCACAGCGCGTCGACTGAGGCGATCTCGACCTTTTCGTAGTCATCGTTGCCGATCAACGGACCGTCCTTCCCGCAAATGCTGCCGATGCCATGCGTGGCAGTAGCACCCAGAGCGTCACGCCTCGTGCGAGGAGCCACAGGTTAAGGGCGAGCCAAAGGCCGTGGTTGCCAAAAAGCTCGCGGCCCACCCACCATGCGGCCATGAACACGATGAGGGACACGATCATCATGTTGCGCATGGTGCGCGTCCAGGCGGCGCCGATGTAAAATCCGTCCATGACGAAGGCGATCATGCCGGTGAGGGCGGTGAGGGCGGCCCACGGCAGGTATGTGGTCGCCATCGCTCGGACGTCTTCGGCGGTGGTCATGAAGGCGACGAACGGGCCGCCCGTCGCGAGCCAAAGGACTGTGATGGTGAGCGACACGCCAGTTCCGACGAGGAGCGTGAGACGGACCGTTTTGTCGAACGCTTCGCGGCGTCGTGCGCCCAGCGCGCGGCCGCCGAGCGCCTCGGCCGCGGTGGCGAGGCCGTCTAGGAGGTAGGTGGACAGCGAGAAGATGTTGAAGATGATGGCGTTGGCCGCGAGGACCAGATCGCCGCCGCGCGCGCTCGCTGCATTGAAGAAGGCGAAGGCGGCGATGAGGATGAGCGAGCGCAGCATCAGGTCGGCGTTAACCGACATTACTCTGATGACGGCGGCTCGCTCCGCCAGCTGGCGCCACGGCGGGGGACGCAAGATGCCCGCGCGGGCCATCACCATGACGCCGCCGGCGAGCATCACGACCTCCGCCGCGTTGCTCGCCCAAGCGACGCCGGTGATCCCCCAGCCGAAGCCGTAGACGAAGGCCACCGACAAGACGATGTTGGTGAGCGCGAGGAGTGTCTGGAGAACGAGGGCGAGCTTGGCTTGGCCAAGCCCCAGCATCCATCCGAGAATGGCGTAGTTCGCGAGATGCAGCGGTGTGCCCCAGGCCCGCGCGACAGCGTATTCGCGCAGTGGATCGGCGACTGCCGCGCTCGCCCCCATGATGGTGAGAAACGCCCACAAGATGGGCTCTATGAAGATGACCACCAGCACGCCGAACACCGCGGCCAGCGCCAGAGCGCGCCACAAGGTCAGGCGGATTTCGTGGGGCTCGCCGGCGCCGAAAGCTTGCGCCACCCAGGCGGTGGTGGACATGCGCAAGAAGTTGAGCCCACCGCCGATAATGTTGAACAACAGCGCGCCGAGCGCGACGGCGCCGATCACTGCAGCCGTTCCGCCCTGACCGATGACGGCCATGTCCACAAGGCCGATGAGGGGCGTCGACAAGTGGGCGAGCGACATTGGCACGGCGATGCCGAACACCGCGCGCAAGGACACATCGAACGGGCGCGCCGCGGCGTCTGCCATGC
>ERZ1740058.1336-NODE-1336-length-12088-cov-7.671653_pt1 | contig 12088 bp, 11 predicted proteins | sample MGYA00581745_ERZ1740058 | MGnify/ENA primary metagenome ERZ1740058 (study PRJEB43018, sample SAMN04849742) | marine metagenome | isolation source: floating plastic debris | place: Pacific Ocean | collected 2008-08-30 | study: EMG produced TPA metagenomics... | reverse complement strand
TAACATTATAGAGAAGAAAGCGATTGCCGAAGCCAAAGGCATGGAAGTGAAACGGGGTGCAGAAAACAAGGCTGACGAAGAAAAGGGACAAATTGATGCCCAAATCTTAGAACAGAAAGGCTTGGCCGAAGCCAAAGTAGTAGAAGCGAAGGCAGTGGCGATCAACAAGCAAGGCCTCGCCGAAGCAGAAGTAATGGAGAAAAAAGCACTTGCAGATGCCTTGAAGATAGAAGCCAAAGCCGAGGCGATGAAAAAACTCGATGGAGTAGGGAAAGATCACGAAGAGTTTAAACTACGCTTACAACAAGAGACAGAAATAGCCCTAGCGAAAATCGATATTCAAAAAGAGATCGCCAATGCACAAGCAACAGTTATCAGTGAAGCATTGAAGTCTTCTAAGATCAATATTGTAGGTGGCGAAACGATGTTCTATGAAAACATACTTGGCGCCATTACGAAATCTAAATCGCTGGAGAGTCTAGTGGACAACAGTGATACGCTGACTCACCTGAAAGATAACTTACTCAATGGAAATGGCAGTGAGAATGGTAACGGGACTTCTGTCATTACGAAGGTAAAAAGCTTCGTGAAGCAGTTTGGCTTGGAAAGCGAAGATGTGAAAAACCTTACTATAGCGGCCCTAATCACAAAGCTCATGGGCAGTACAGACGACGAAAATACAAAGGGCGTTTTAGGGAATCTAATGAAGCTAGCCAAAGAGGCTGGTCTAGATAACCAAAAAGCGCAAAACATCCTATAAGTCACTTTTGAAGTAGTGCTAAAACAAACCAAAAGCGTCTGGGAAGTTTTCCTAGACGCTTCTTTTATGCTTTATATATTTAGTGCTATCCCTGCGAGAGTGCTTCAGCACCGCCCACAATCTCTAGAATTTCTTTCGTAATGGCTGCTTGGCGACTTCTGTTGTAAGTCAGTTTCAGCTCTTTCAAAAGCTCTCCTGCGTTCTCGGTAGCTTTGTCCATGGCAGACATCCGTGCGCCGTGCTCGGAAGCGTTGGATTCTAAGATAGCTTTATAGAGTTGTACCTTCAAAGTTTTAGGAATAAGCTCCGTAATGATCTCTTCAGGAGAAGGCTCTAGGATATAGTCTACAGTAGTTGCAGTGGTAGTCTGTTCTTCAGGTGCTTCTACAACAGGTAAAAACTGCTCTTTACGCAATATCTGTGTAACTACATTTTTAAATTCATTGTATATAATGTCCACACGGTCATAGGTCTTATTGGCGTATGCTTCCATAGCAAAGTCGGCTGCTTCTTTTACTGCATCAAAGCCTAGCCGTGTAAAAATATTCATAAATTCCTCACCCACCATCTGGTAGTTACGCTTTTTAAAGTATTCATAGCCTCGTTTCCCTATACAGAGCAAGTGTAGTTTACCTGCATCTTGAACAAGGCTATACCTCGCTTTTATATGCGCTAAAGTATTTTTAATAACTGTACTATTAAAAGCGCCACACAAACCTCTATCCGAGGTAACTACAATGAGGAGTACGCTACCCACCATGCGTTGTTGTAAATAAGGGCTTTCAATCTCTCCCGTGTAATTGGCAGACAAGTTACTGAGAATCTCATTTAATGACTGTGCGTAAGGGCGCATCTGTGTGATCGCATCTTGGGCACGTTTCAATTTGGCTGCAGCTACCATTTTCATAGCTTTGGTAATTTGCTGCGTTGATCTTACAGACGAAATTCGGTTGCGTGTTTCCTTTAAGCTAGCCATAGGTACATTAAGTAATGGTCAAAACTGACGCAAAACTAAACAATATTTTAATAAATCCTTCCAGAATTGGTAAAATTCTCATCATTATGAGAGCAGCCGCTTCACAGTCTCAGAGATGCTTTTGTTATCTGCTTTTCCTGCCAGTGTTTTGCTGGCAAGCCCCATCACTTTCCCCATATCTTTCATCGAACTAGCCCCTACTTGTGCTATCAATGCTTTGATTTTCTCTTCTAGCACTTCTTGAGAAAGCTGCTCAGGTAAAAAAGTTTCCAACACCTTAATGACAGCCATTTGCTCTTCGGCTTGTTCCGTTTTACCTGCGCCGTGGTACATCTCATAAGATTCTTTACGTTGCTTTAACGCCTTGTTGATGAGGGCCATCTCTTCTGCTTCAGAAAGATCAGCCTTATCGCCTCCTTTCGTTTCTTCTAGCAAAATAAGCGATTTTAACTCTCGAAGGGCCGTAAGGGCACCTTGATCTTTGCGTTTCATGGCCGCTTTCATTTGCTCGCCAAGTTGCTCTTTTAAGGTCATGGTAGCTAGATTTTAAAGATTATTTTGATCAAAAAATAACCAACACTCTTGCATATTGCTTATTTAAGAAGAGGTCAGTGTAAGACTTTAAAGTTATACAAAATTTTAGACATGGCTAGACTAAGTGTCAATATCAACAAGTTTGCTACATTACGTAATGCACGTGGAGGTAATAATCCAGATGTGATCAAAGCCGCCGTAGATGCTGAACAGTTTGGGGCACAAGGAATTACAGTGCACCCCCGCCCTGATGAGCGCCATATCCGTTACGAAGATGTGCGCCAGTTAAGTAAAGTAGTCACTACTGAATTTAATATAGAAGGAAACCCCAAAGAGCAAAAGTTTGTAGAATTAGTACTAGAAGTACGTCCTACACAAGTAACGCTAGTACCCGATACAACAGATGTACTTACTTCTGATGCTGGTTGGGATACGAAGAGAGAAGCTACCTTTTTAAAAGAAATGATGCAAACTTTTCAACAAGCAGGTATAAGAACCTCTATTTTTGTAGATCCTGTCACAGCACATATAGAGGGTGCGGCTGAAGTAGGTACAGACCGTATAGAGCTTTACACGGAAGCCTATGCCAAAGCTTACAAGCAAAAACCTGCAGAAGAGGCTGCAAAATCTTACCAAGAAGCTGCTGTATTAGCGCATCAGTTGGGTTTGGGCATTAATGCAGGGCACGACTTAGACCTCAACAACTTATCATTTTTCAAACAACAAGTGCCTCACTTATTAGAAGTATCTATAGGCCATGCCCTCATCTGTGATGCACTCTATCTAGGCTTTGAAAACACAATCCAACTCTATCTAAGAGCATTGGCGTAATCACTAAAACCCACGTACCTATGGCAAAGATACACGTAGATAAAATCGCCACTTTGGCAGGACATAAAGACTGTATTTATACATTGGCTAATGCAAAAAATACCCAGTTTTTTTATTCGGCTGGTGGAGATGGTTTGGTTGCAAGATGGGACCTTTCTAATCCAGAGATCGGAAAAATGGTAGCAAAAGTACCTAATTCTATTTATGCAATCTGCCTGCTTCCTGAGAAGAACCAGCTACTAGTAGGGCAGAATTACGAGGGAATTCATCTGATAGACCTTAATGAAGGCAAGGAAATTAACTCCATGAAAATAAGCGATGCCGCTATTTTTGATATTCAGGTACGCACACAAGAAGCCCTAATAGGGCTAGGAGATGGAGTACTTGTAGTGGTTGACTTAGCCAGTTGGTCGATAAAGCGCCACGTGAAAGCCTCTGAAAAAAGTTTGAGAACCATCGCTGTCCACCCAAGAAAACCAGAAGTAGCCCTAGGTTTCAGTGATAACTATATTCGTGTATTTAGCACAGAAACTTGGCAACCTATTACCCAAATAGAAGCACATACCAACTCAGTATTTACTTTACGATACTCCCCCAATGGTGACTTCCTATTGAGCGGCAGCCGTGATGCCCACCTCAAAGTATGGGAAACAGAGCAGTACCAGCTACACGAATCCATTGTGGCTCATATGTATGCCATCAATCGGATTGCTTACCATCCTAAAGGGCAGTACTTTGTAACAGGCAGTATGGACAAGGCAGTGAAGGTATGGGATGCCCATTCGTTCCGTTTGTTGAAAGTGATCGATAAAGGAAGACACGCTGGGCACGGTACTTCTGTCAACAGTGTCTTATGGTCACCCTATGAAGACTACATACTTTCAGCAAGCGATGACCGTACTATCTCTGTTTGGAATTTATCCTTTTCTATCGTAACTTAAAAAACAAAACTTGCTCTAACCTGCCTAAATACTTATGTATAAAATGATTACTTTTGAGTTCAAGAGAACAGACACATGAAAATTACGCCGATAGAAATCCGACAGAAAACCTTTGAAAAGGTTTTCAGAGGCTATGATAAAGAGGAAGTAAGTGCTTTTTTACAATCGCTCTCCCAAGAGTGGGAACGTATCAATACTGCCCTAAGAGATACGAAAATGAGGTTAGAAATGGCTGACAAAGAAGTGAGTCAGCTACGTGAGGTGGAAACATCGCTTTTTAAAACTTTAAAAACCGCAGATGATACAGCCGCCAACTTAGTAGACCAAGCCAAGAAAGATGCGGAATTAAAAGTCAAAGAGGCACAGATAAAAGCGGATGAAATTCTAAATGATGCTCGTATACAAGCTAGGAACATTATACAAAAAGCAGAAAACAAGGCGAGTAAGGTAATGCAGGAGATGATAGGAGAATTGAAGTCATTAGAAAATGACTACAAAACACTTATTACACACAAAGAAAACTTAACGCTGGAGATTAAAAATTTCGTGCAAGCAACCCTAGAAAAGGTAAATCGCTTTGAAGAAAAAGGCAGTATAGCAGATGACTTTAATACAAGAATTAAAGAGGCGCAACGTTATTTAGAGGAGCAAGAAGAGCTTTCGCAGCCCTCTACGAAGAAAAATAAGAAGGATGTAAAAGTACAGAAAGATAACACTTCCAATAGTAACTTCTTCGATCAAATCTAAAACGATACGATGGGAACGATTGCCTTAGAAAACATGGAGTTTTTCGCCAACCATGGCTACTACATAGAGGAACAGAAGATAGGAAATCGTTATAGTGTAGACCTGTATGTAGAGGTAGATTTTTCAGAAGCAGCCCATAGCGACCAGCTAAAAGGAACAATCAACTACGAAAAACTCTATCAGATCGTAGCAGAAATAATGGCCGTGCCTACACGCTTGTTAGAGCATATTGCCCAAAAGGTCATTGATGCTACTTTGAGGGAATTTACCGCTATTACACACGTAAAAGTGAGTGTAGCCAAACACAATCCTCCTATCGGAGGGCTCTGTGGTTTATCAAAGGTAGTGTTAGAACAAGAGAGACCATCACGCTAAAATGATACCTTATGAGAATCCTCCTATTTACAATTATAAGCTTGTGTGCTTTCACTATGGATAAGCCTGCCTATCAGCTATTCGATTCATCAGGGGAGCCACTGACTTACCAAGCGTTGTTATCGAAAGCGCAAAAGGCAGATATTGTCCTGTTTGGAGAGCTACACAACAATCCAATCAATCACTGGCTACAATTACAACTTACCAAAGATTTATACAAAGCTGTAGGAGACAAGTTAGTACTAGGTGCAGAAATGTTTGAGGCAGATAACCAAACCATAGTCGACGAATACCTAAAAGGCCATATCAAAGAAAGTAACTTTACCAAAGAAGCCCGCGTCTGGAACAACTATGCTACTGATTATAGACCTTTAGTGGAATATGCTAAGGCGCATCAACTTGCTTTTGTGGCCAGTAACATTCCGCGACGTTATGCCAGTATGGTAGCTAATAAAGGCTTTTCCTCACTAGAGGCGTTGTCGCCAACGGCCAAGCATTGGATTGTTCCCTTACCTATAGAAGTAGATCTAGCACTCTCTGGCTACAAAAACATGCTGGGTATGATGCAACACGGTGGTAGTGGTATGAAACCCGAAAACTTTGTGTACGCGCAGGCAATCAAAGATGCTACCATGGCGCATTTTATTCTGAAAAATTGGCAAAAAGGAAGTACTTTTCTGCATTTCAATGGTGCTTATCACTCCGATGACTTTCAAGGGATTGCCTGGTACTTAAAGCAAACAAAACCGAAACTACGCGTCCTAACTATCTCTTCTGTAGAGCAAGAAAAGGTGCAAGCGCTACAAGAAAAATTCATCAATAAAGCAGATGTAATCATCGTTACACCCAATGATCTTACAAAAACATATTAATTTAACTAAGAAAGGTACACAAGCAGGCTTTGACAAAATCAATAACTTGAATACTAAGATATTAAGTCTTTTTTACATATTTTTGTACAGTTATTCATGCTTTGTACAGACTTTTCTATTAAGTTTATGAAAACCTTACTAACTTTTACCATAGTTACTATCTTATTTGTAACAGGATGCGTACCTGTAAAGAAATATGAAATACTCAATGAGGATCTTGCTGTAGCACAAGCCCAGCTAAAAGAAGCCAAAGCCACAATTTTTATTATGAATGAGTGGCTGGAAGAGGAAGAGGACAATTCGGAAACAGAGGCTATTGCGGCTGGTCTGAAACAACAAGCAATACAAACAAAGAAGGCTATCTCTCAAAGAGACGCCATTATTTACAGATTGCGTAACCAAATCAAAGTACTAGAGAATAAAATATATGTTTTGGAGAGGAAGAAGCAACCTAAACAGATTCCAGTAGAGAAAAAACAGAAAAACTCTTACTGATTGTATGTTTACAACATTTCAACCAATCAGCTTCATATAACATATTAAAGAATGCTGTGCTAGCTAAATCCCAAGCCCATGAGACATATACTTTTTTGTTGTCTTCTATTTTTATCTGTCTCTTTAGAGGCGCAAATATATCCTTTTAGAAACTACAATCTAATAGATGGATTACCCGAATCGCACATTAAAGCTATTTTGGAAGACCATAACTCCTACATGTGGTTTGCTACAGAAGGAGGCGCCTGTAAGTTTGATGGACGTGAGTTTACGCAGTACTCTACAGAACACGGGTTACTAAGCAACAATGTCAACCATATCATAGAAGACTCTAAAAAGCGTATTTGGCTTGCTACACGGGTAGGAGTGAGTAGGTTTGATGGGAAGCGATTCCATAACCTTACTGACAAGCAAGGACTGGTCAACAATGATGTGTATTACATCATGGAAGACAAAGAAGGAAGTATGTGGTTTGCTACTACCAGTGGTGTAAGTAAGCTAGATGGGAAAAAGTTTAAAAACTTTAACACCTTTGATGGCCTCCCTAGTGACAAGGTGTGGTGTATCATGGAAGACAAAAAAGGAGATATTTGGTTTGGTACTTCCAATGGTATAGCCCGCTACAATGGGATAAGCTTTAAAAACTTTGGACCAAAGGAGGGGCTACCCAGTAGTTATGTAAATTGTATCATTAAAGATCAAAAAGAAAACCTTTGGTTTGGCACCGCACGTGGTTTGGCAAGGTTCGAATCAGATGGTACTTTAACAACTGTAGAGAGCCTAGAAGAACGTAATATTTTTTCTGGTAGAGTAGACGTTAAAGGTAAGCTTTGGCTTGGAACGCCCACGGGTGTTGTAGTACTTAATACGAAAACCTTAAAAATAGAAGAAGCCCTTACCACTAACAACGGGCTGCTCAATAACCAAGTTAACTACATTACTCAGGATAGAAACCAAAACTACTGGTTTGGGACAGATGCAGGTATTTCTAAGCTTACCAACCGACGTTTCAATATCCTCTTTGCGCCAGAGGTAACGAGTAAAGCCATTACGGCTATTATAGAAGATGGGAAGAAAAACATGTGGTTTGGCACCAGAGGTGGCGGCTTGGTACAGTACGATGGGGAAGATTTTATTGCTTATACAATAGCGGATGGTCTTGCCTCTAATTATGTAAAAGCCGTTTATGAAGCAAAAGATGGTAACTTATGGGTAGGAACTACAGGAGGAGGCGTCAGTCGCTTTGATGGGGAAACCTTCACTAACTACAATCAAGAAGATGGCCTCACAGATAATTATGTATATACTATTGTAGAAGACAACGCAGGGCGTATCTGGCTAGGTACAGATGAGGGTGTGATAAGATTTGATGGAGCCCGATTTACGGACTTTACAGCAGAGCTAGGCCATGCAGATAACTATGTAAGGTGTTCGTTAAGAGACCAAAAAGGTAACCTGTGGTTTGGTACATATGGAGGGCTCTCTAAGTACGACCCCAACTCAGGCTTTGCCAATTTTACTACTAAAAATGGGTTGGCTAATAATTTAGTCCTTTCCATGATCGAAGATCGGCAGGGCGTTTTATGGCTGGCTACAGAAAATGGCTTATGTAAGATGCGTTACGGAGCGTTGCCCTCAGAGCCAGACTGCTTTGAGTGTTTTACGAAAAAAGACAACCTTACTTCACAAAACCTTTGGTCGCTGGTAGAAGACAAAGCAGGTAACATCTGGGTAGGACATCGTAACGGTATTGAGCGATTTAATCCTCAACAAGGAGATTTTAAGTATTATGGTTATGTAGATGGTTTCAAACTTATACAGACCTTTCCTAATGCTGTTACAAAAGATAGTAAGGGAAACATTTGGTTTGGTGCGTTTGATGGGGTAGTACAATACGATCCAACCGAAGACAAACGTAATAATATTCCGCCTACTACACATATTACCGACATAAAGCTCTTTAACAAAAAAGTAGATTGGAAGCAATACACCCAAAATATCGATATCGATTTTGGTATTCCTAAGTTTGATGAAGAGGAAGGATACAATCTTCTACTAGATCACGATCAAAATCATATTACTTTTGAGTTTGTAGGCATACACTTTACCATTCCAGAGCGTGTCAAATACCAATTCAAACTAGAAGGATTCGATAAAGATTGGTCCGATTTAACTAATAAGAATACAGCCACTTATACAAACCTGCCTCCTGGCGATTATGTCTTTAAGATAAAAGCAGCCAACAGCGATGGTGTTTTTAATAAGGAATATACGCGGTTTTCGTTCAAAATAGAAAAGCCCTACTGGGAAAGATGGTGGTTTTATGCCTCAGAGCTTGCCTTTTTTATTACCTTGCTCATCATCTCGATTTACCTTAGCGCCAGACGAAGAGGCTCAAAACTTACCCTCATTCTTTCCATTACTACTTTGTTGATCTTCTTCGAGTTTATCAACGTGTACATAGAAGATTACATAGAAGGCTTCTTAGGAAATATCCCTGTCTACAAAGTACTGGCTAATGTACTCATCGCCTCGGCTTTGGGCCCTATCGAACATCTTTTGCGTAATACTATTACTACTGCCAAGCCTAGTGTGAGGCCAGAAAATGAAGGGCAAAACTATGAAGAAGAAGAAATGGAGGCGCGTTAGAAGTATTTTTTCCACCAATGTTGAAATACAAGTAAGCCCCAAATACGTGCGTGGACATCAGTAGGATTCTTAGAGAATAGCTGTTGCTTAAGCGCTTGAATCGCTTTCACCTCAAAAATACCTTGCTCTTCAATAAATTGATCTTGTAGTAAGTCGTTCTCTAGAAGACTTCTTAGTTCAGTTCTCAACCACTTTAGTAAAGGTACTTCAAAGCCCTTTTTGGGGCGATTATAAAGCTCTTTAGGTAATATACTTTTAAAGCTATCTTGCAAAATACGCTTGCGCATATGGCGATTGATTTTAGCATCAGTAGGTAAGCTAAAGGCGAAATCAACGATTCGATGATCTAAAAAAGGTACACGTACTTCCAAACCATTCGCCATAGACATCATATCTACTTTAGTGAGCATATCGTTGGGTAGTACCAAGTGGAGGTCTGTGTAAAGTATATCATTGAAATCTTCTAAGCTTTCTCCCTGTATATGTTTAAGCAGGTCTTGTTTCCTCTCTTCATATAGAGAAGCTTCTAACGCTTGTTGTGTAGTAGAACTCAAAAGATTTCCAGCTTCTTGCTCCGTAGCGAAGCTTGCCCATTGCCAGTAGCGCTCGCGTGCTGTAAGTTGTGTTCCTGAGGTAAAACGATGCAACTGTCTAATCTTATTACCCAAGAAGTTATTTCTTGATTTAGGAAGTGTTCGCCATAGAGGTGCAAAGGTACTAATCAACGAAGCAAGCCCACCTCCTGTACGCATGCGATATTCACCCATATGTTTATGGTAGCCTGCAAAGAGCTCGTCTGCCCCATCGCCCGATAGCGCTACTTTTACTTGCTTTTGGGTATATTTACTAAGAATATAAACAGCCAAAGCAGAAGAATCAGCAAAAGGTTCGTCGAGATAATCAAGCATATCGAAAAGATAGGCGTATAAGTCCTGATTACTTAGCGTAAATACGGTATGATTTGTACCACAATGCTTGGCTACTAGATTGGCATAGCGAGTTTCATCAAAAAAAGGCTCATCCAGATACCCAATAGAAAATGTATTAAGCTGAGGCATATGCTTGGCTGCCATAGCTACTACCGCAGATGAATCTATACCCCCACTTAGAAAAGCACCCAAGGGTACATCCGCAATAAGCCGCTTTTGTACAGCCTCTTCAAAAAGATCAAGTAACTGCTTTTGCTGTGCCTCGTAGGTATGTTTTTGTGTAGTGGAATAAGCAGGCTCACTGGAAACCTGATAATAAGGCTGCACAGTCATTTGGCCATTGGCTATAAGCATATAATGGCCAGGGAGTAACTTTTTTACCTGCTTGAAAATAGTATGAGGAGCAGGAATATAGTTCAACTGAAGGTATTGCTTCAAGCTGATGTAGTCGAGTTGCTTTTCTATTCCAAAGCTCAAAAGCGCTTTCATTTCTGAAGCAAACAAAAATTTATCTTCATCAAAATGATAAAGCAAAGGCTTAATTCCTATACGATCTCTCGCTACAAAAAGCGTATTTTTCTCTTTATCGAAGATAGCAAAGGCAAAGAAACCATTTAACTTCTCTAGACAAGTGGGCCCCTCAGTCATATACAATTGCAGCAGTACTTCTGTATCAGTATTAGATCGAAACTGCATACCTTGCTTTACCAAAGTCTCTCTCAAAGACAGGTAATTATAAATTTCTCCATTGAAAACAATCGTATACCTACCCGTTGGGTCACTCATCGGTTGGTTACCTGATGCTGAGGTATCAATTACTGAAAGACGTCTGTGTCCTAAGCCCACGAAATAGTCTACAAAACTATCGCCGAAGTCAGGTCCTCTACTAGAAAGCTGATCGACTGCATTGGCAAGGTTGATCATAGAGAAGCGACCCACCTCATTGAAAGCAAAAATACCAGTGATACCACACATAAGCATAATCGAATTTATAGAGTACAAAATAGAGAAACTATTTATTTTAATCTACTCAATAGGCACTCTTTTATGGAGCCTGCCCACCAGCTTGAACACCAATAAGCAATTGTCTCTCTTTACCTTGAGTGTCAGTTTAAGCAAAAAATTACACTAATGAGAAAAGAGGGAGAACTTAGGTAAATCACTTTAATAGCCTGTTTTTACCCTGAACCTTTGTGAATTTCAGGGTGAGGTACCTCCCTTAGAGAAGAATAGCAGAAATACATAATTGAATACTACTTGTTGATAGACCAAATATGAATACTTTATTACATATGGATATGTGTAGGTGTACTTGTCGATTTTATATTTGTCTATCAAGCCTTTATCTTTGCTTTATACGAAATTCAATGAACAAGGTTATGCAAAAGAAATACTTTTTTATACTCAGCTTTCTTCTCATCCTCTCACAAGCTTGGGCACATAAGGCAACGAAGCAGCCTTTAGAAACATTACAGACAGCAGTACATTCTCAAAGCTTTGAGGCAATTCCCAACTACTTAGGAGAGCCCTACTTAATTTCTGACTTGGTAGCCAACTTTGAAATGGGTACCACCGAGGTGATTATGGCTGTGAGCTATGATGGTAAAACATGGAAAGCTGTAGACAGAGAAGCCTTACACTTTTTCAACAGAAGTTCTTACGAAAATACACTCATACACTTTGAAGGAGCACATCTTGCAGACATTCTCAAAAAGATGGAAGGTGAAGAAGTTCATTTTAGAACTTACTACAAGCACAACGGACAAATGCAAGATCTCACAAGACATACTATTGCTAAGAAAACTTTGCTACAATGGTATAAGCAGGCAAAACGCTCTATTTAAATTGAAGCGCTTAGGAGCTATACGATGCATACTTGAATCGTGAAAACTACTCATCGTCTTTCTCTTCTTCTCTTTTATATCTTACAAACTTCTGATTTCCGTGTATCTTTACAGGCGCAGAATACTTCTCCCATT
>ERZ1740058.1334-NODE-1334-length-12092-cov-8.586691_pt1 | contig 12092 bp, 10 predicted proteins | sample MGYA00581745_ERZ1740058 | MGnify/ENA primary metagenome ERZ1740058 (study PRJEB43018, sample SAMN04849742) | marine metagenome | isolation source: floating plastic debris | place: Pacific Ocean | collected 2008-08-30 | study: EMG produced TPA metagenomics... | reverse complement strand
AACCGCATGCGCGAGAACGGCAAAGAGCTGTTCGAGTGGCTTGAGGAAGGCGGCTACTTCTACGTCTGCGGCGACGCCCTGCGCATGGCCAAGGATGTCGATGCCGCGCTGCACGAGCTCATCGCCGAGCACGGCGCCATGTCCAAGGATGAAGCCGCGAGCTACGTCGGCGGCCTGAAGCGCGAAAAGCGGTACCTGCGCGACGTATACTAAGCGCAGCGCACCCAACCAAAGAAAGAAAAGCCGGGCGCCACAAATGCCCGGCTTTTCTTATACCGGCACGGGCTCAGCCCGGCGCTTCAGAAGCTGGATCCCCACCACTGGGGCCACCACAGCAAGCCCAATCAGATCAGCCTGCCAGCTGGGCGCCACTAAAATCAGCCCCGCGACCGCCGCCAATATGCGCTCCAGCACGTTCATGTGACGCCACCAGTCCCCCACCACAGCGGCCGACAGCGTAAAAACGCCAAACAGACACGACGCTGCGCAGTAGGCGAACTCGATCAAGTCAAAGCCCGTCGACGACACGATCAGCAGCACCGGCGCGTACACAAACGCCATCGGCGCCAACACCTTGCCAAGCCCGAGCGTGAACGCACTCAGCCCAGTCCGAAATGGGTTGGCGTTAGCAATCGCGGCCGCAGCATAGGCTGATGTACAGACAGGCGGCGTAATCTCAGCCACCACGCCATAGTACAGCACGAACATATGGCTCGCGATGGGCGGAATGCCGAGCTGCGCCAGCGCCGGCTGCGCCACCGACACCAACATGATGTAAAGCGCAGTTGTCGGAACGCCGGCGCCCATCAAAATGCAGGCGAGGGCAATGAAAACGAGGCTGATGAAAAGCGTCAGATCCCCGACCGAAAACAGCACGAACTCGCCGAACGTGAAGAGCCACGCAATGTCGTTGCCAAGGTTCGTCGCCGCCTGGGTCACCATGAACCCAATGCGGAACCCAATCCCGGTGGTGTTGATGACGCCAATGACGATGCCAACCGCGGCCGACGCCGCACCGACCGCCAGCGCATAACGCACCCCGGTCTCAAACGTATCGGCCATCTCCGACACAGTCGTGCGCTGCTGCGGATTGAAAACGCAGATCACCGACAAGATCAGCAAAATCACCGCCATACCGGGGTCAAACCCACCGTCGGAGTACTTCCAGACCACGAAGGCCATGAAAGCCACCGGCAAGGTGAGCGTCACAGGTGCGCGAAACCGCGCCATCCCGGTAATCAGCGCCAGCGATATCCCGCAAAACGCCGACATAAAGGGCGTGTAGCCGGAGAACAACACCACCAGCAGGCCGAGGAGGGGCACAATGTTGGCCCAGCCCTTCGCCCACACCGCTTTCAAAAGCGGCAGCTGCTCCTTGGTTAGGCCCTTCAGACCCAGACGCTTCGCCATCAAGTGCACGACCGCAAACACGCCGGTGTAGTGCAGCAGCGCTGGGAAAATCGCTGCGATGACGATGGTCGTGTACGGCACCTCCAAAAACTCGGCCATGATGAAGGCCGCCGCGCCCATGATGGGCGGTGTAATCTGCCCGCCCGCAGACGCCGCCGCCTCCACACCGCCCGCAAAGTGCCCCGGATAACCAAGCCGCTTCATATTCGGGATTGTGAGCGCACCCGTCGACACAGTGTTCGCGACTGACGAGCCCGAAATCGTGCCAAAAAACGCCGAGGACACCACCGACACCTTCGCCGGGCCGCCGATATAGCGCCCGGCAAGGATGGTCGCGTTGTCGATAAAGAGCTGCCCAAGCCCCGTGCGCTGCGCAATCACGCCAAACAGCACGAAGTGGAACACGATCGTCGACACCACCCACAGCGTGACGCCAAAAATCCCCTCCGACGGGAAATACATGGAGGACACGAACGTGTTGAAGCGCACGCCTGGGTGCTGAAGGATCCCCGGAAAGTACGGGCCAAACAGCGCGTAGGCGATGAAAACACAGATGATCAGCGGCAGAATAAAGCCCAGCGTCCGCCGCGCGATGTCGAGGACCAGAACAATCAAGATCATGCCGAACGTCAGATCAAAGCCGTTCGGGTCCCCCATGCGGAACGTCATCTCATCGATGCCGAGCCACGGAATGCCGCGCCAGGCAACGCCGATATAAAGCGCCGCCATCACCCCCAAAACCATGAGCGCGATGTCGTAGTAAGGCACGCCCCCCAGCACAAAGCGCCCCTCATGGAGCTGCAACGCGCGCTTTGTCTTAATCAGCGGGAACAGCGCATAGGTGAGGATGAACAGGCCCGACAGGTGCCAGCCCATGTGCCAGTAGTCAGGCGGAACGCCGAAGCCGGCCGTCAAATAGTGGTAGATCGCAAACGCGAGCGCGACCACGCGCAAGAACCGCCCAAACGCCGGGGTGACTTGGCGCGTGGCAGCGCCCTCATCATACTTGCGCTCAATCTCTTCGAGTTGTTCAGCGCTGGGCGCATCAGCCTCGGCGGGGTCGAAATCGCGCGTGGCATTCATGCGGCCATCCTTGGGCGGGCGTCACAAAAAAGGGGCGGCGCTGGGGAGCGCCGCCCGAAAGCCTTAGAGAAGGCCGGCTTCTTTGTAGAAGCGCTCCGCACCGGGGTGCAGCGGAACGCCCAGCGCGTCCATGCCGTCGAGCGCAGTGTCAGGCGTGATGACCTTGCCCTTGGGGTGACCGTTGTCGAGAAGCTTGCGCGTGTTGTCGTTCCACAGCGCCTTCGTGATCCCATAAACGAGCTCTTCATCGAGGTCTTCCGACACGATGAGAAGCGCGGACACAGCGGGCGTCGCAGTGTCGTAGTCAACGCCTTCGTAGGTCCCAGCCGGGATCGAGGACGGAATGTAGGCGGGGATCAGCTCATTGATCTTCGCAAGATCCTCGTCCGAGAAGGAGTGCAGCTCCATGCCCCGCGTCGAGGCGAGCTGGACCATGGCCGACACCGGAGTACCGGCGGCGTAGAAGTATGCGTCGAGCTGACCGTCAGCGAGGCGCTCAGCCGATTGCGTGTTGTTCAGCTCAGCCGCATCGATGTCATCGCGGGTGATACCCCAAGCGTCCAGCATCTGCAGAACGGCAACCTGCGTACCGGAGCCGGCCTGCGCGATGCCAACGCGCTTGCCCTTCAGATCGGCAAGGCTATCGACGCTCTCACCTTCCGGCAGCACCAGGTGCATGTCTTCAGGGTAGAGGTTGGCGATCACCCGCAGCTTCGGAAACTCGCGGCCTTCAAACTTGCCGGTGCCGAGGAACATATCGCGCGTCACGTCGGCCGACGCCATGCCAGCTTCCAGCTCACCGTTCTGCACCGCGGTGTTGTTAAACACCGACGCGGTGGTGGACTGAGCGATGGCAATGAGACCCGGCACGCCGCATTGACCGCCCTGATCGCAGGGACGCGCGCCCGGCGGTGCGGAAATCGCGTTGGCGATCACACCGCCGATCGGGAAGTAGGTGCCGCCGGCAGACCCTGTCCCGATGCGGAAGAAGGTGGGCGACTGCGCCGACGCTGCGGTCGCGGCAACGATGAGACCGCCAATGGCAGCGGCGCGAATGGTCGAACGAAACTTCATGAGGACTCCCCCTCGTGTTTTTTGTCTGCCGACCTGTCGCAAGTGACGGGCCAACCGCGCGGACCCTAAGGCAGATATTCGCTGGTCACAAACCAGTTATGCGCGTTGGATGCACGCAGCGCTAAGCGCATTCGTGAACCAATTTCAGAGACTTAAAGCGGGTCCAAACCGATGTACCGCTTCGGCGATCTGCGCCGGGCTCTCAGCGACGTGCCTTGATCGACGCGGCGCAGACGCAGGCCAGCTCCACGAAACACACCCCATTGAGACAAGATCTAAGACCCAGAACCCGCGAAAGCGTGACGCTGGTCACAGCGGAGCGCGCCGGGTGCTGACACCTTCACGCTCAACCGAAATAAGAATTAGAGCCAACACTATGACCCGTACCGTGTTCGCCATCGCCTTAATCGCCGCTGTCGCAGCCGTTGCCACAGCTGGCAAAGCCGACGCCTTCCCGCGCGGCAGTTTCGGCGGCGCCGGATTGTCCGGCACCGATCTCGGCAGCGGCCGCTAGGCCAGGTTAACGGGTGCAGCTGGCCGCCACGCCCATCACCGACGTCGTTTAGGCGCTGCGATAGAGCTTCGTCATGGAGAACTCACGGTGGCCGAGGGCTTCCGCCGCCGTGTTACGCCCATTGGCGGTGCGCACGATCATGTCGATCAGCTCATCGCCCGCATCATCCAGCGTCATCTCACGGCGCAAGATACCGCTGACGTCCACGTCCACATGCTCGCTCATGGTGCGAACCGTCCGCGGATTGGCGGTAATCTTGATCACCGGAACGATGGGGTTACCGACCACATTGCCCTGCCCGGTCGGGAAAGTGTGGATCACATAACCACCCGCCGCCATCAGCGTCACGCACTCGGCCGCCGCAGACGATGAATCCATGAAATACAGGCCGGGCGTGCCGTTAGGCTGTTCAGCCGGCTCTAGAATGTCGATGAACTGCGACGTGCGACCAATCTTCTCAAGGTTCCCCAGCGCCTTCTCCTCGATGGTGGTGAGACCACCCTCGATGTTGCCCTTTGTGGGCTGGCTGTCGCTGAGGTCGTCGGTCTGGTGCGCGAAGATCACGTCGTCCTGGTACGCCTTCCACATCTTGTACCAGCGCTCGCCCACCTCTTCGGTGACCGCGCGCTTTTGGCAAATGTGCTCAGCACCGGTGATCTCGGACGTTTCGCCAAAGCACCCGTAAATCCCTTCAGGCAGCAGCTTGTCGTACATGTTGCCGACAGTGGGGCAGGAGCCAAGACCAGTCGTCGTGTCGCTCTCACCGCACTTGGTCGACACCCAAAGCTCGGAGATGGAGCACTCCTCGCGCTGCAGCTCCGTCGCCGCATGGACGTACTCCTTGGCAACGCGGCTTGCGTCCATGATCGTCTTCAGATCGCCATTTTGCTCAATGGCAAAACCCGTCACCGGCTTACCGGTCGCGGCAATGCCGTCGACCACGCGCTGGGTCCAAGATGGCTCAATACCAATCACCAAACACGCCGCAACGTTGGGGTTGGATCCCGTGCCGATCAGCGTGCGAAAGTGGACTTCCAGGTCTTCGCCAAACTGCAAGCGGCCGTAGGCGTGCGGGATCGCCATCGTTCCCTTGATGTTGTTCGCAACAGCCTCACACGCGGCGTTGGAGATATCGTCGAGCGGCAGGATAACCACGTGGTTGCGCACGCCCACACGGCCGTTTTCGCGCCGATAAGCTTTAACGGTGAGATTAGAATACTTGCTCATGGGTCTACCAGCGCTTAGTTTTGCAGTTGTGGGTATGCAGATGACCGCCTTTTTCAATGTCGGCGATGATCTTACCGATGTCTTCGCCGTACTTAATCGCGGTGTCGCCCGTGGAAAAATCCTTCAGAGCGATCTTGTGGCCGATGGGGACATCCGCCTTCGCCGTCAGCCGGAAGGTGGAGTTGTCATGGGTCACGCAGCACAGCATGTCGGTGCCCGCAGTCAGGCCTTCGACAACAACAACACCCACATTGTCAGCGTGCTCGTGCACCAAAAGGTGCGGAATTTCCTGGCCCTCGGCCATTGTGCTCTCCCGTATTGGTTATGGTGTCAGGATGATTTTAGGTGCCGCGACGGTTCCGGCGCGGATGTCGGCGAACGCGCGTGCCCCTTCGTCTAAGGGCCGCGTTTCGGTCCAGTCCAGAGGCCCAAGCTTGCCGGAAAACATAGCTGCGCAGCAGTCCCGGAAATCTTGGGCGGTGTAGGTGTAAACGCCGATGAAGGCGATCTCTTGCAGCGTCAGACGGCGGGCATCGATCCCCCCCGTCGCGCTACCAAGACCAATGTGAATGATAACGCCGCCAGGCGTCACCGCTGAACACGCCTTGGCGCGCGTGGCCTCATAGCCAACGCCGTCAATCACGATGTCAAACGCGTTGTCCGGCACATCCTCCGGCGCGGTCGGGATGTATGGGCTGTAGCGCTCCAACGCTTTGCGGCGCAGCGGATTGGGCTCGGAAACAACGCCGTCTTCAAAGCCCGCCGCAGCGAGCGAGAGAACCGCACCAAGACCAATCGCGCCACCACCGATCACCAGCGCGCGCGGCTTCTGCGCCCAGACCAGCGGCTGAGCAACGCGCACGGCATGCCACCCGCAAGCGATGGGCTCGGCGAGCGCCGCCTGCTCGGTCGAAATATGATCCGGCACCGCCACCACGTTGTCGGCGGGGATCGACACTTGGCCAGCAAAACCACCCTCGCGCGGCGGCATGGAAAGGATTTGCCGCTCCGGACACAAATGATCGCGCCCAGCGAGCGTCGCGGGCGAAGTGGGCGAACTCACGCGCGGGTTCACCGTCACGCGCTGACCGGAGGGGAGGCGGCCCGCCACCTCATGGCCCAACGTGAGCGGGGCAGGCCGCCGCTCGTCGTGACCAAGGAAAGCGTGCATGTCCGAGCCGCAAATCCCGCACCCGTCGACATCCACCACCACCTCGCCCATTGCGGCGACTGACGCAGGCACATCGCGGACCTCGAGAGCTTCCGGACCGGTGTAAACAAGCGCTTTCATTTGGCCGTAAACCCTCCATCAACGGCGAGGATTTGCCCGGTCACATAGTCCGACGCTTCGGACGCGAGAAACAGGAGCGGCCCGTCAAGGTCGGCAGGCTCACCGTTACGGCCGACGCACGTTTGCGCCGCATTGCGCGCCGCCCGCGCCTCGTCGGCGAACACGGCGGCCGTCAGCTCGGTGTGAATGAACCCCGGCGCAAGCGCGTTGGCGTTGATGCCATGGGGCGACCACGCTTCGGCCATCGCCCGCGTCATCTGCGCCACCGCCCCCTTCGACGCACCGTAGGCAATTCCGCCCGGAAATGCCCGGAAAGACTGGAGCGACGCGAAGTTGACGATCCGGCCCCAGCGCCGCGCCTTCATCGCCGCTACCAGTGACTGAGCGAGGAAAAACGGCGCCGACAGATTGATCGCTAGCGTCCTGTCCCAGCCGTCGGCGGTCACATCGTCAGCGGCCTCACGCGCGTTCACGCCAGCCGCCTGAACAAGAATGTCTGGCGCGCCAAACGGCACAGCGATCGCCTCTGCGGTCGACTCAATCGCACTGCGATCAGCAATATCAGCTACGACAACGGCTGCCGCGTTGCCAATCTCGTCGCCAAGCGCTCTCAGCGGCGCTTCACGGCGAGCAACCACCACGACATTCGCACCGGCCCCAGCAAGACACTGCGCGGCACGTTTGCCAAGGCCAGAGCTCGCACCCGTCACGCACGCGACACGGCCCGTGAGATCGAACAGGTCGGACACTTACTCGGCAGCTTCGGCCGCGGCGCTCAGGTCGAACTGTTCGTCCGGGAAGTACTTGGCAAGGCGGATATCAGCGGTCCGCGCATGACCCTCCATACCCTCAAGCCGGGAGATCCGCGCCGTTGCCTCAGCGACCGGCTTCGCGCCATCGCGGGTCGCCCGCTGCCATGTGACGATCTTCATAAACTTATGGACCGACAAACCACCGGTGTAGTGCGCCGCACCGGAGGTCGGCAGCACGTGGTTGGTGCCGCTCGCCTTGTCACCGAACGCAACCGTCGTCTCTTCACCAAGGAACAGCGAGCCGTAGCAGGACAACCGCCCGAGCCACCAGTCGAGGTCCTCGGCTTGAACGGTGAGGTGCTCGGGCGCGTACTCATCGGAGGTGGCGGCCATCTCCTCACGATTATCGCACACGATCACCTCAGCATAGTCACGCCATGCGGCGGCGGCGTTGTCGCGGTTCACCGGCGGCAGGTCCTCGATGAGCGCCGGAACCCGCGCCATCACCTTTTCGGCCAAGCTGGCATCATCGGTCACCAACCACACCGGTGAGTTGTATCCATGCTCTGCCTGGCCAACGAGGTCCGCGGCGACCACTTCGGGATCGGCGCTGCTGTCAGCCAGAATAAGGCTATCGGTGGGGCCGGCGAACATATCGATGCCAACGCGGCCGAACAGAATGCGCTTGGCTTCGGCGACGAACTGGTTGCCGGGGCCGACGAGAATGTTGGCCTTGGGCAAGCCAAACAGGCCGAAAGTCATCGCCGCCACACCTTGCACGCCGCCCATGGCGAGGATTGTGTCGGCGCCACACAGATCCGCTGCGTAAACAATGGCTGGCGCAATCCCCACGTCGGGGCGCGGTGGGGAGCATGCAACGATGTTGCCGCAGCCGGCGACCTTGGCTGTCGTGACAGTCATGATCGCGCTCGCGATGTGGCTGTACCGCCCACCCGGGATGTAACAACCCGCCGCATCGACCGGGATCGCCCGCTGACCCGCTGTCAGCCCCGGCACAACCTCCACCGCGACATCTTTCACGGTGGTTTTTTGGGCTTCAGCAAATCGGCGCACATTATCGTGCGCGAACTGAATATCGCGCTTGAGCTGCTCGGGCACTTTGGCGGCCGCTGCGGAAATTTCCTCGGCGGTCAGAACGACGTTGCCGTCGTATTTGTCGAACTTCGCGGCGTACGCGAGAGCGCTTACATCACCGCCAGCCTCAATTTCATCCAGGATGGTTTGGACGGTTTCCCGCACGTCACTGGCGCCGGTTGCAGACGTTTTTGTCGCGCGCTTTAGATATTGCCGAGCCACGCTGCTGTCTCCTCGCACACCCAGGCCATCTTGCCCGTTCATAGTAGCGTAAGACAATCACCGTCGAATTGGGAGTGCTGGTCTCGTTTTGAGAAAGCCTTCCTTCGCATTCCTGTCACGCAGCCAAAAAGGCGAAGGCCCCGCCGTTCTAGCAGGGCGACGCATTAGGCCACGCCTTCGTCACTGGCATACTCGGCGTTGATCAAAAGTCGTCCTGCACGCTGCGAAAGCTCAAGCGACACATGGGCCAATGCATGTTCGACCTAGATTTCGTTTGTACCGGGCGATCTTTGATCAACCCCTTTAAACGGGTCTAGCCGTCCCAACTCTGTCGTCGCGGGAAAGCGGCTGGCAGGTGAGCCAGCCGACGCCGCACACTGCGACGCCGGACCGCCGAACCAGGCTCACCTCAAAGCGCATGCTTGTTGCATAACCGCTGGGTGAATCGCCAAGCAGAGACAGTCGCGAACGCGAGCCTCAGCCCTCATCCCAGCAGCAGGTGGCAGCCCTTTAGTTCGCTTGGTAACCAACTGGACAGCCTAAGGTTCATAGCCTCCAGGTCGTGGCCGCCGCGCGGGGCCTGGTGCTTCCAGGAACCTCAGGCGCGGCAATCGAGCTGGTCACTCCCATTCAAAAAATTCCGCTGAAACCGTTTAGTCAGCGCCGCCCATGACGCAGACTTTGAGGCGGTCGCGCGCCAAATTTCGCCCGCAGACTTCGTTGGCCGCCGACATGAACCTGAGCGGCTGGAAGCGTTGTTGCGGCCGTTCTGCCGCCCAGTGAGAGGTCCTCAGATCAAGCCGAACCGACGCTTAAGCCTCTTTGCAGGGGCCCGCTTTGGCCAGTGTATATCCGGAACCGAAAGCAAACAAACTGTAGTGGGATCCGAACGATTTTCACTATCTTAGATAGCAAAGATCATGCTCAGCATTGTCCCCGATCTGCCTGGCAGTAACAAATCCGCCATCGAATCGACATGTTTTTGCCACGCTTGGCTACTCGCCTTACGCGAAAACTTTCCGTAAGTTGCATAACAAGCGGCATGCTTGTCACCGGCCGAGAGGCCGATGACCTGCGGGTCGATCTGCCGTTTAACTCAAGCGTGAATGGCGAGCGGGGTAGCTTTCGCGGGGGCGAGCGCCGAGAGGCCCGGCACGCCGCGCGTAAGAAGCCAACTGTTGACCACTTCCAGCGCCTCGGGCCGGACGCGGATCAAGCGTCGCTGACGGTCGATCCGGCGCTCGACCAAACCAGCGGTCTCGAGCACGCGAAGATGCCGTGAGATAGCCGGAGCCGTGACATTAAACGGAGCCGCGATGGAACCCACCGGCAGCTCACCGTCATCCAACAAACGGTTGACGATGGCAAAACGGGTCTCATCAGCAAGCGCTGCGAAGACTGCGAGGAGGCTTTCAGTCCGTGACATCGACATGTTCCCTGCGTTGTTGCGTTCTCGTTATGAGATATGTCGGCGCAAAATGCAACCATGTGTTAGTAATTTGGTTGCAAAAAAACTAGCGCTTTCACAAGCTGTGATTTAATGACGATCTTGTCAACAAAGCATTCCCTAAATTTCCTCGAATGCGCGACATTTACGCACAATTAAAGATTGCAGTGCGGGAGGCGAAAAAATCGTGCCTGACCGCAAAACAACACGCGCCAAAGCCGCCCCAGCTCACGCTGGGACAGACATGCGGCGCTCCGACAAGACAATAATAATGAAGCCAGTAAGATCCCGGATCTTACGGCAGCCGGCACACCCGGCGGATGCCATCATACCCCAAGAAGGTGCCATCACTGGCCCGGAAGGAACGGTATTTGAGATCGCACCGGCGGTACCACTCACCCGAGTAAGGGGCTGGGGACCCGCTATTGGGAATGACAACGGTTCTGGTGCCATACGGCGCTGCAAGCGCACTGCCTGCGATCACACCAGCCGTCAGGCCAATGATACCTGCCGCGGCCGCAGCACCGGGATTGATGCCACCATAATAGCCATAGGAGCGACCGTAACGGCGGTATCCACGACCGCGCTTATAGCCGCCACGGTACGCACGGCGATGGCCGTACCCGCGGCCGCGATAATATCTGCGGCCATTATGGTACGGATTGCGGCGCAACCCACGCCCACGGCGGTACTGCGCCACCTGCAAGTTGGCGTCACGCGATTGCTGCGCTGGTTCTTCGGCAAGCAAAGCGCCTGCAGAGGCCGGCACCATTGTGCTGGTGGCAGGCTCAACCGCCGCAACCCCAGGCTCCACACGCAACACGAGCGCAGCGACGAGTGCAGCCGTGAATGCGAGGCAGCTCATGAAACGCGAAAACATTGTCATCCTCCACCCAATGGTTGGATCAGCATCGTAGCCTGACCCCCACATCACCAGAGGTAAAGTGCTTTAGCTGAACGCGGATTGAATACCCGACCACGGCAAAGCTGAAAAACCTCACAAATGCGAGAGGCTTAAAAGAAGTCAGACATCCAAATTCGCCACTTGGAGCGCGTTGTCTTGGATGAACTTCCGACGCGGATCGACAGCGTCGCCCATCAAGCGGGTGAACACATTATCGGCATCATCAGCCTCATGGACCCGCACTTGGAGAAGCGTGCGCGCATCCGGATCGAGCGTCGTTTCCCAGAGCTGGTCAGCGTTCATCTCGCCAAGACCTTTGTAGCGCTGAACCGTGAGCCCCCGGCGCCCAGCCTCAAACACGTTACGCGTCAGCGCCCGAGGCCCATGGATGGCAATGACCTTCTCTTTCCGGCGCAGCTCGGCGGCACCGCCATAAATCTCGGTCAGGTGCTCACCAAAGCCAGCCAGCCGTTTCGCGTCCGATGATGTCATCAGCGCCTGATCGAGCACCGCATACTCCTTCACGCCGCGCAGCGTGCGCTCAAACGCCAAGTCGCCTTCCTCGGCGACAGAGCCTGACCAGCCCCGCTCATACTCATCGGCGATGCTATCGAGCCGCTCAGCGATCTGCCCTGCGATCGTCTGCGCAAGTTCAGGATCCCCAACCCGGGCCGGATCGAACGCGCCGGCAATCGCCGCCTGCTCCACCACATCGCGATGGTAGCGCGAATGCAGCTCATCGATGATCGTCGTGATATCGCGCGCCTTCGCCGCCACATCGACAAGGTCCGCCCCCACCACAACCTCGCCGCTCGACAGCGTCAGCGCCGCATCATCAAGCCCCGCACCGGCGAGGTAAGCCTCCAGCGCGCTGTCATCGTGGAGATATTGCTCGCTCTGCCCGCGCCGCACTTTGTAAAGCGGCGGCTGGGCAATGAAGAGGTGCCCCCGCTCAATCAGCTCCGGCATCTGCCGATAAAAGAAGGTCAGGAGCAGGGTGCGGATGTGCGCGCCGTCAACGTCCGCATCGGTCATGATGATGATCTTGTGGTAGCGCAGCTTGTCGGCGTCGA
>ERZ1740058.1333-NODE-1333-length-12094-cov-4.957139_pt1 | contig 12094 bp, 13 predicted proteins | sample MGYA00581745_ERZ1740058 | MGnify/ENA primary metagenome ERZ1740058 (study PRJEB43018, sample SAMN04849742) | marine metagenome | isolation source: floating plastic debris | place: Pacific Ocean | collected 2008-08-30 | study: EMG produced TPA metagenomics... | reverse complement strand
GCCTGGAAGGCTAGATTGTAAGCTGCCGAGAGTCCTATTTGATGACAGGCCCTAAAACTCTGAAGACTCATCAGCATCTTCATCGCCGGAAAATAGGGCCCCCATGAGAGAAGCATCCATTTCCATGCGCTGCTCCATCTGCCGGAGAAAGTAACCCGTCATCATGGCAGAGGCGAGCAGACCAGCCAAATTTTCTCGGTCAGTAGATATCTGTACGTTAAAGCCGTCGCCAGGCAGTACCCCAATCAGGCCTTGAACGTTTTGCGAAATGATTTGCTTAATCTCAGGAGTGACGGCCTGTGCGACTCGACTCAGTACCTCAGGCGACTGATGCTTGAGATATTGAAGCAGCTGATTGCTAGCCTCGTCATCACCGTGTAGGCCAACGAAATCAACGCGCTCAGGGTTAAATGTCATAGCAATTCTGCTGTTCCTATCTCCTAAACCTTAGACTGGCCAACCGAATAATTCCAGTTAGGGTCTTTACAGGTGTTACGAAGGCATAGATGTACCAAGAATCGCAGTCCTGCAAATAGCCAGTAATACGAGTTAGGGTTTTACGTTCCCCCACTTTAACAAATGATCTGCTTTTGGCTAGATTTCTAAGGGTTTTAAATCAGGTATCGGTATCGATCGCTCAGCAAACTTCCAGAAGTCAGCATATCGCTGTGTCACAAACTGCATTTAGTTCGAACCATGCCGCTCGCTAAAACTCTAAAGGCAGCAGGACTTAGAGAAGTGAATCTGATTTTGGCCTCGGCATCGCCAATACCGGGAAAAATCAGATTCAACAGTTCCAAAATCTGAGGAATTGAGCGGGCTTTTGCGTAAGTTCTATTCAGTCAGGATTGCCTTTCTGAATGTGACTAAAAGCTAGCGTCGAGGCACGATGCCAAAGCTTTCTAGAACCCCAAGATCTGCTGGCTTTTACTTGCGTTGCCCCCCATTGACTGCCGATATTTGCCAGGAAATTTCTTCCTTAAAAATTATTCAAACATTTGTTTCTTGGGAAACGGTTGCTGCTGCTGCATCCACATTATTAACCTCATCAACCCCCTCATCTGCCGGCTCTGTAGGGGGGACGGGCTGAGTTGCCTGTTGAGTAAAAGCGGGTAAATCATCAATTTCAAAGTGTTGATGAAATTTGTTCGTCACTTGCAGCCAAAAGGAGCGCCCGTCAGATTGGCGGCGCTTGCGCACAAAACCCAAGTTCACTAGCTCACTGACATGTTGATAAGCGCCAGAGCCGCGAATCTCGATGAGCTCGGTCTGAGCCAGCGGGCCACGGAGGGCGATCGCGGCCAGCGTTCGCAGTGCCCCCACCCCCAAATCTAGCGGAATCAAGGTATCCACCAGATGCCGAAAGCCTGATTTAAGCTGCAGACAGTACCCATCTTTAGTTTCCACAATTTCTAAGGCACTCTCGCGATGGGCATACTCGTTCATGAGTTCCATCAGGCCCTCTTCGGCCATTTCGCGATCGCACCCGGCATATTCAGCCAGGTGAGCAACATTGAGGGGGCGGCCCTTGAGGTACAAAATAGCTTCGATGACGCTGGCCAGTTTAGGCATGGCGGCGTTTAATCCAGATTGCGACCGGTGAGCTCTACAAAGATATCTTCTAAATTCGAAGGGCGCGTCATCATTCCGGTTTTATCGGGCTGTTGCTCAAAGTAAGCATTTGCTTCGGCCAGAGTGGAAAAGAATTGATAATCCCAGCGATCGTCGGTTTGGCGCATCAAAATGCCTTCGCCATGTTGCTGTCGCAGTTCTGCCAAGGTGCCGAGGGCAATCAGCTGACCTTGATCGAGAATGCCGATCCGATTGCAGAGAAATTCCACCTCTTCCATGTAATGGGTCGTCAGCAGCATGGTCATGCCCTGCTGATTAAGAGAGCGAATGATTTCCCACAGGCGGCGGCGAGTCTGCGGGTCAAGCCCCACTGTAGGCTCGTCCAGAAACAAAATTTTGGGATTGTGGAGCAGCGCGCGGGCAATTTGCAACCGGCGTTTCATCCCGCCCGATAAGGTTTTGACTTTGCTATCACGGCGATCGTTAAGCTCTACAAACCCCAGCCATTCATCAATGCGCTTTTGGCGCTGAGGACTGGGAATATGGTGCATCCGCCCGTGCAGCTCCATATTTTCCCAAACGGTGAGGTCGCCATCAACGCTGGTTTGCTGCAGCACCACCCCAATCTGTCGTCGCACATCCATCGGATCGCGCTGAACGTCATACCCCGCGACGACTAAATTGCCGTCAGAAGGCTGCGTCAACGTCGTCAACATGCGAATAGTGGTTGACTTACCGGCTCCATTTGGCCCCAACAGTCCAAAACTCTCGCCCGGTTGAATCGTCAGTGACAGGTCATTCACGACGTGGAGACTGTTGTAGACTTTGTGCAAATTTTGAACGCAAACGGCGGCTGTCATAGAGTAGGAATGAAGTGACAAAAGGGCCTTGAGGTAGGAATGACCTCTTGCTTAAGGTATCAAACCCTTGACCATTGTGGGCATCCGGGGGCGCCGTCCGGGCAGCGCTGTAGGCTGCTGCGGCAATTCTAGAGATTATGCGCTGTTATCTAAATTCATCCATTTTGCTCATTCACCAGGACGATGTGCCGACGTATAAAAAACAGGGCTCGATCGTGCGCAACAGTTATTTTTGGGCGCTCAAGTCGATCGCCGATACGGCGCGCTTTGACCAGGCTTGGGAGTTTGAACAATCCGTTTGGATTGCCCTATGCCGCCTGTTGACGTCTTTTGCCCTATCCGGATATCTAGGCGATCGCGAAACCCTGCTCGAATTTCCACCCGAGGCTCAGATTCCCGACGAACTGCGCTCAATGAGTACTTGGGCAGCTGACACAGAGAGCTGGGGCTAGCAGCGCTGCGAATCGGGAGGCTAAAGCTTACGCCAAATATCTGGCAGCCAATCGGCGGGGATCTGGCTAAGCGATTGCTGCTGCACCTCAATCCCCAAAAACCGAGCTTGCAACTGCAAATTGCGGATCAGTGCCTGCAGGGCCGTATCGGTAGACGGGGACTCAAGCGCCTGCCAGCCCGTTAAAGCGGTGGTGTAATGTGTCGTCGCCCGCACTAGCAAAGGCGCTTGAATCGTCGCATTAGCCGCCAGGGTAATGGCTAGCTGGTCGTAGACGACCCCAACACTATGGTGGGCTGCCCATAGATCAAAACTAAGGGGGGCATCTGGAGTGGGTTCGACGGTGGCGATCGCCGCCTCGTAGGCAATAATGGCTTGTCGCCAGGCCTGTTGTTGAGCAGGTGAATTCGCTTCGCGGTGCCCGCCTAAGTCCCAGTAAGCCGTTCCCAGATTGTTTTGGGTGGCGGCGTAGCCCAGTTTATCGGCCTCTCGGGTGCGATAGGCCAGAGCGGTACGATAGGCCCCAATGGCTTGCTCTAGTAAGAACACGGGCCGTTCATGGCGGGCTAAACTCCATAGCGCAATGCCCAAATTGTTTTGCAGTTGGGCGTAGAGCTGGGGTACCGGTTGCGGCTGAGCTTGTTGCAAGGCCTCTTGATAGGCTGCGATCGCTCGATGCAAATGCGTCGCCTCTTGGGAGTGTTGAGACAAACTCCAATAAGCGGTGCCGAGATGGGTTTGCAGCAGGGTGTATTCCTCCGGCATGGTTTCGACCGGCGCATATTGCAACGCTCGGTGAAATGCCCGCACGGCCTGGTCTAAGTAATGTGAGGGAGCTTGATGGGTGGCCAGCAAGCTGTACACACTGCCCAAGTTGCTGTGGAGCCGATTCAACACGTCTGGTGCCGTCTGGTCACTGATGGGGGATAGCGCAGTTTCATAGATTTCACTGCTCTTGGTCAATCGCTGAAAGTACTCCTCAATCGCAGTTGACTGCTGGGCCCATAGCCAATAGAGGCTACCCAGGTCATTCAAGACTTCTGTGCGCTGCGGGATGGCGGGCTGTTCAGGCTGCAGCGATTCATAAACCTGAATAGCCGTTTCTAAGGTGGGGGCGCTGTGGGCACCCGACTGCACGCGATCGCGCAACTCAAAGGCCAGGGCCCAGTCAGGGAGTCGGTGTTGGTCGACTGGTGGCGGGGCGACGACGTCAGATGGCCCCTCAGTGAGAACGCTGGCGGCGGCTGGCGGCGGCATGACCGATTGCGAGCGCTCATCTCTGACCACCTCACTAGGCAATTCTGCAGGCTTGGGCAGTTCTGTAGGCGGCAGCTGGGGCTCAGCCGTCTCAGTCATAACCTCTGCTGTCTGAACCTCCGCCTCAGATAAACCGGCGTTCTCTGATGATGATTCAAAATCACTCAAGTCGTCCTGCAGCTGATGCCATAACGTCTCGGTAAATGCCGACAAGTCCAAATTGTTCGCATCATCATTCACCTTCGACGGGGCAGGGGTCGATGCCGCCGGAGGAACAGGGGGAGTGGCAACTGCCGGTGGATCGGTGGGCGGTGAGTGAGGCACTGGCGAGTCCACCGGCGGCTCTTGCCCCAAAAACTGCCATTCCCGCACGGTCGAAAAAGCCACCTGAAAGTCGGGCTGATGAGCGATCGCGGTGATGGGGGTCGGCTCACCCATAAACTCAAACACCCAGCGACTGAGATTAGGCACCTCACGCCGGATTTGCTTGAGCCAAGGGCGCGGCATCCACAGCAAAATGCTGACCTTAAATTGCGGCCAGAGCGGTTGGAGCTGATGGAGCGATCGCAAAAACTGGTATTGCGTATCGGAACTACAGTTTGTGAGTTGTTCAATGCCGAGAATTTGGAATAACGGTGGCAACCCAGTTGATGATTGCAACAACCACCTCTGGAGCTGTTGCACTAAATTTGGCTGCTGAATATCTAACAGTCGTTGTGTGTCTATCGTCGCGTCTGGGGGTTGAATGCTTTCTTCTAACGTTGCGGCTAGCCGCCGCTGCAAGGGCAAATCATCACAAGTGGCCAGCCAAATTTGGTGCGGCGGCGTCATTTGCACAGCGGCCTGCAACCGTTGATAGGTTTCTTGATTGTGACCCGGCAAAACTTGAGAATTTAGAGGAAGCACAGAGACCGCAGTGACCACAATTTGATTGCCATAGAACTTTAGTTTAAATCTCCCAATTGTCGACCTCCCATTCAGGAAAGAACCAGCCTGATTTGCCGGGATGATCTGGCCTTGTAGTCGCTTTGCTCGTCAGACCGGCTGCCACGCCGGACATCATGGGAAACCAGCTAATCTGATATGTTGAAAAGTCTAAAGTGACGTCAGACAGCCTCCAAGAGGGCTTGCTCTCATTGCCATACTGCCGAGTTCGGCAAGCCTGCCTGAAAGCTAGCCTAAATGCTTGATGTCACACCTCGCCTTCTTCATAAGTAGGCAGGCGTGATTAAATTGCAAATGGATGTAGGTTGCGGTTGAGGAACGAAACCCAACGCTCGCAAAGGTTTTGTCATCATCGACTCGTTCTACAAAAGATTCAACCCACCTACTTACAAAAGTTATGACCGCATCTTCTCCGACTTCGCTCCGAGAGCAACAGCACCTGATGATTCGTCAACTGGCGAACATTATTGAAGCAGTGTGGCAAAAGCATCTCACCATTCGCAGAGTGCTGGAGAAAGCGTTTGGCGACGCCCGGGCAGCGCGCTACATGACAACTGTCTTATTCGATGAGGCCCCAGATTAGCCACGCTAAATCTGAGATGCCTGTTATCCTGTAGCAAACCAGTTTTCAATGTGGATGAGCCACGGTACCTACGCCAAATCGGTGCTCTAGCTGCTTTTATCTAAATTTACCCTCGCCATTCGGTCAGCTTGCAATCTCTGTAATGAACGTTGGCCAAGTTTTAAGCACCTTATATTTCATTCGTCCATCTCGCAGCGGTTCCCTTAATTGCCATGACACAGACTCTAACCCCAGATGCTTCCCGGTTTTCAAACACCGCCTCGGAGGGCAAAACCCCGACGGGGGTGGTTCATCCTTCGGTGACGACGGCGGGCCGGTTAGTCGTTCTCTCGGGCCCCAGTGGCGTTGGTAAAGGCACATTGCTACGACACCTACGACAGCGTCATCCCGATCTGTATCTGTCAACGTCGGCCACGACCCGTGCGCCCCGGCAGGGTGAAGAACACGGCAAAGATTATTATTTTGTGACCCGCGAGCAGTTTGAACAGATGATTGCGGCGGGCGAATTGCTGGAGTGGGCAGAGTTTGCGGGTAATTACTATGGCACCCCGCGTCAGGCCGTCGAAGATCAAATTGCACGGGGTAATCAGGTGATTCTTGAGATCGAGCTGGAGGGAGCTCGCCAGGTCGCCCAATCCTTTCCGCAGGCCTTTAAGATTTTCCTGATGCCTCCGTCTCCGGAAGAGCTGGAACGCCGCATTCGCGATCGCGGGCAAGATGATGAAGCAGCCATTAACCGTCGTTTAGCTCGGTCTCGGGTTGAACTCAACGCCGCCGATGAATTTGACCTACAGATCGTCAATGACGCTTTGGAAACGGCGATCGCCAAATTAGAAACTGTGCTGATCTGATCTCATTGATTCCTTAGACCGCTTGCACGAACCCATAAATTCCTCGTTGTAAGGCTGCGGGTTGCACATAGGCTACTGGGTGATCGTTACCATCGACCCAATCCTCTACATCCCCTCAGGCAGGGAAACTGAGAACTCCAGCCAGCCCACAAAACGGGAGGATAGCGGTGGGAGTAATATCGCATTTTGCAGCCTTACCAAAATGTGTTTAAGCCCTATTTCATCAGGGACTGTAGAAACTGAAACAGTAGGGCGACGTCTGCCATCAAGCACGAGTCAGTCAGGGAGTCGCGCTTAAATAACACCCCATCCACCCTGCTACCCATCCACCCTGCTACCCACCGATCCTGCGACCCATCCACCCTGCCACAGTCTTGTCCGGGTACTGTATTTTCCAGCCGACCCCTAGTTCGCTGCTTGTGCTCCGTGACTGCGAGGATCGTCACTACGATTGGTCTGAGTGAGTACGGCACTGCGGGCGGCAGATGTTTCTAAATCAGAAGTTTGCCCCAGACCCTGCTGGTAAGGCAGGGTATCTCCCGCAACCAGCGCCTCGAGATTGCTCGCAATCACGGCCTTCGGTTGTTCACCAATGGCAGCTGTCACGGGTTCACCCTGCTCGTTTAAGTAAACAAAATGAGGAATGCCATCAACTCGATAATGCAGCATTTCGGGTAGCCACTTGTTGTTGTCGACATTAAGCATGACGAAATTTACGTCATTGCCATAGGCGGTACGCAAGCTGGCCATATCGCCAGCCATGGCCTGGCATGAGGTGCACCAGTTGGCATAAAACTCCATAAAAGAGGGCTTCTCGTTCGTTAAGGCAACTTCTAGCGATGTTGACTCAGCGGCGAGAGTTTCTAACGAAGCTGCCGGGGTTTGAGTTCGTACCCCCATGACCACCAAAACAGATAAAATCATCGCCACACTGACAACTAGTAGATTGCGAGCCTTGGTCGCAAGATTAGGGGTCGTGGCAGCGTTCGGAGAAGTTGATGATTGCGTAGACTGATCCATTGGCTGTCTGGTGAGGTGATATTGATGTGAACTCTCTATATTTGGACTTCCGCCAAAGCCCCTTGAATCCCCTAAATCTGGGGGATGTTGCAGCCGATTTCCTCAGTATTGGGGATGTCAGGGGCCAAAATCGGCTGCAACTGCGTCAGTCCTATATATCTTTAAGATAGCGGACACCCACTGAGCCCTTGTAATGAAAAAGCGGGTCACCCTGACGTTTCCGAAAAAAACGGTGCACCAACCGATAACTTATCGCTTGGCTAAAGATTTCAACGTGGCGGCCAATATTATTCGCGCTCAGGTAGCACCGAACCAAATCGGTAAATTGGTGGTGGAACTGTCAGGCGATATTGACCAGCTAGAGGATGCGATCGCCTGGCTGCAGGAAAATGACATTAGCATTTCTCAAGCCAGCCGCGAAATCCTGATTGATGAAGATACTTGTGTGCACTGTGGCCTATGTACCGGGGTGTGCCCCACTGGGGCCTTAAGCCTTGATCCAGAAACCTTTCGACTAACGTTTGCGCGATCGCGCTGTATTGTTTGTGAGCAGTGCATTCCCACTTGCCCGGTAGAGGCAATCTCGACAAATCTATAAAAACTCCGACCTGCTTTCATCAACTCTTGGTAGCGTTGATGAAAGCAGGTCGGAGCTCACACTAATGAAAAGCCGCTGGCTGTCTTGGGGATTGTTAGTGCTGTCTTACGCCACCTACGGACAGCTATTGCATAACAATGACTCCAGTCAACTCATCTGGTCCATCACATTAGCCTTAATTGTGATTAAGGCTGGGGTACTGACCTTTTGCTGGCAACCAGTACGCAACTTTTTGCTCAAAGGCTTTAAGACCGATGTAGGTTACTCCATCATGGTGCTGGCTTTGGCGTCTTTAGCAGTTTTGGCCGTGGCTCAGCTACGGACTTTTGCCTACATTGTGGTGCTGCTGGCGGCGGCTCTGCTGGTTCGAGTGGATTGCCTAATTGACGGAATGGGCGATCGCGGGTCTTTTATCCTCCTGATCTTGTTGTCAATGCTCGGTTTGGGCATGAGTTGGTTACCGACGCTCCTGTTTCAGGGAGCCGAATTCACCGCATGAATATCTCAGGCAAACTGTCTTGGGCAAACCGTCAGAACTGATCTTTCATGCCGCGAATTCGGGCAAATGTTCTCACTGGGTCCGCCATCTTAGCGGCTGCCTGCAGGGCTGGTTGATCCCAACGGAGAAAGGGGTTTGTGCGTTTTTCGATACCTAAAGTCGAGGGCACGGTAGCTTCGTTTTGCTGGCGAGCGGCCTGCACCTCAGTCCACCGCTGTTGCAGGTCACGATTGTCAGCATCAACGGTGAGGGCAAACTTGAGATTACTCAGCGTATATTCGTGGGCACACCAAATGCGGGTGGTGTCAGGCAGCGATCGCACCTTCGACAAAGAATTCACCATTTGCTGAGGGGTGCCTTCAAACAAGCGCCCACACCCGCCAGCAAACAAGGTGTCACCGCAAAATAACTCGCCCCAATCGCCGGTTTCCATGGGAGGAAAGTAGTAAGCAATGTGTGCCCTCGTATGCCCTGGCACAAAATAAACCTGAGCCGTACGCTGAGCCACCGTCACGGTATCCCCTTCGCTCAAGAAAACCTGCTGTCCGGGAATGCGACCCTGATCTTCAGCGCCGCCATAAACAACAGCCTGGGGAAACCGCTTGAGTAAGTGACGATTGCCACCGACATGATCGGCATGGTGATGCGTGTTCAAAATGGCGGTTAGAGAGGCTCCGAGCCGTTCTAACTCGCGCAATACAGGGGTGGGCTGAGCCGGATCTACGACTGCTGCAGTCTGACTAGCGGAGTCGTAGAGCAAAAAGATGTAGTTATCAGCCAGTACCGGTAAGCGAAAAATTTCCATCAGGTCTGCAGGGGCGATCGCGACATCCCTTTTAGTCTAAAGAACCGCTCGGAATTAAATTAGGGATCGGCTTGAAAATAAAGTACCCGGACAAGACTGTGGCAGGGTCGGTGGGTAGCAGGGTGGATGGGTAGCAGGGTGGATGGGATGTTATTTAAGCGCAACTCCCTTACCGAATCATAGATTCTCTGTGAAGCTGTATTTCATCATTGGCTGGATATAGCGATCCGCAATCCGGTCAGGACAGTTGTAATGTCTGAAAGCACCCCACAGCCAGTATTCTTATGCCGAACTCCGAACTCCGAACTCCGAATTCTGCTATATGGCGTCTGATTGTGATGTTCGAGTCGTTTACAACCCCCGCCCACTCGCTGCTAACGACTGCAAACGAACGGAGACGGACGGCGCAGGTCTTGCCTACCGTGGCTGACTGTTCGAGCCGATAGCCACGCTGCACTTTTTTTACAAAACCTGTATTTTGGCTACCACTCCCGGTAATGCGGCCTAGAGTCAAAGCAAGACAACACAACCCGATTTAGAGCACTGCCGTAGTGGTTCTATCCACTCTGACCGCAATTTCGCTGTCTTCCGGACACATTGGCTACGGTATTGCTGAGTGGGCTGACGTCTAATTGTGCTAAGTCATGGTTTGCGATCGTCGCGAATGCTGACGAATGTTTTCCGCTTCTTTGCTGTTTTGGTAAACGCCTACTGACGTATTTATGACTCATACTTCTTCACCTCTAACCGCTGCAGCAATGGCCACTGAAGCCGCCCAAGCTTGTAAGCTGCCAGTGATGAAAACCTATCGGGACTATCAGGTTTTTCGCATTAGTCCGGAAGACCGCAATCGCCTGGCGATCGTGTTTGACCCCAAGACGGCGGATGTTTCACTGACCTACTGTGTCGAAATTTTTGAAGTGGGGGGGGAGACGCCTTCTCATCGTCACAATGCGGCGGTGGAGATGTTTTACGTGCTGAAAGGCGAAGGCGAAGCGGTTTGTGATGGCAAGGTAGTGCCGCTCAAGACGGGCGACAGCATTTTGATTCCCAACAGTGGAACGCATGAGGTGCGAAATGTGGGCCGCGATCGCCTCTACATGCTCTGCATCATGGTGCCCAATGAAGACTTTGCCGAGCTGATTCGCAATGGAGTGCCGGATGAATTGGATGAAGCTGATTTGCGGGTGCTCAGTCGGACGGACGTTCTGGTGCCCTGCTAGAGATTAGGGAGCGGCCAAGCAATCAAGTACCCATTCATGGCTGTGGCAGAGTGAATCGGTAAGCGGGGCGATGAGATGTGATTGGCGTACAGCTCCCTTAAATTGAAGAATTCCGTTGTATTTGTTTGTTAAGCTTCCACATTGCTTCAAAATTGTTGGGCAAAAAGATAGGATATGAGACTATTCTCTTTCTTTGTTCTATCCTCATTACCCTCGTTGACAGCATGAGTGAATACAGCATTTTTACCTCGGAATCGGTATCCGCAGGCCACCCCGACAAAATGGCAGACCAGATTTCAGATGCCATTTTGGATGCCATTCTCAAAGACGACGCTCATGCCCGCGTGGCCGTCGAAACTCTGGTCAAAACGGGAATGGCAGTGATCGCGGGTGAAGTGCGCACCAGTACCTATGTCGATCTCGAAGATGTTGTGCGTAACGTTATTCTAGATATCGGCTACAACAGCTCTGATGTGGGCTTTGATGGTGACTCCTGTGCTGTATTGAACGCGATCGGAAAGCAGTCTTCAGACATTGCGATGGGCGTTGATGAAGCCGCTAACAAAGACTTGGGTGCGGGCGACCAGGGTTTGATGTTTGGCTACGCCACAAATGAAACCGATGTGTTGATGCCCGCACCAATTTACTATGCCCATCGCCTCGTCGAGCGTCAGGCGGCTCTGCGTGAACAAGGTGTTTTGCCTTGGCTACGTCCAGATGCCAAGAGTCAGGTGACGTTGCGTTATGAAGATGGCAAACCGGTCGCCGTTGATGCGGTCGTTTTGTCTACTCAGCACGAACCGGATATTGCCCTCGGCGACATTCGCGAAGCGGTGATGGAAGAAATCATCAAGCCGGTACTGCCCCAAGCGTGGTTTCATGTGGGCACGCAGTATCACATCAATCCCACTGGGCAGTTCATCATTGGGGGACCGGTGGGCGACTGTGGCTTGACCGGACGCAAAATTATTGTCGATACCTACGGCGGCATGGCCCGTCACGGGGGTGGAGCGTTCTCTGGCAAAGACCCGTCTAAGGTCGATCGCTCGGCGGCCTATGCCGGACGCTATGTCGCGAAAAATATTGTCGCAGCCGGGCTAGCAGAACGCTGCGAAATCCAAGTTTCTTACGCGATTGGGGTGTCACAGCCGACATCGATTTCGATCAACACGTTTGGGACCGGCAAGATTTCTGACGAGCAGATTGTTAGACTGGTGCGCGAGCATTTTGATCTGCGTCCCCAGGGATTAATCGATATGCTGGATTTACGTCGTCCAATTTATCGTCAGACTGCAGCTTACGGCCACTTTGGTCGCGAACTGCCCGATATCACCTGGGAGAAGACGGACAAAGCGGAGTTGCTGAAGGCCGCCCTTTAAGCTCCGTCACCTTTAATAAATCACTGACATTCAATTAACTCAAAGGATTCA
>ERZ1740058.1332-NODE-1332-length-12121-cov-6.509697_pt1 | contig 12121 bp, 8 predicted proteins | sample MGYA00581745_ERZ1740058 | MGnify/ENA primary metagenome ERZ1740058 (study PRJEB43018, sample SAMN04849742) | marine metagenome | isolation source: floating plastic debris | place: Pacific Ocean | collected 2008-08-30 | study: EMG produced TPA metagenomics... | reverse complement strand
GCAACGGTTCTAGCGAATTGACCACTATCCCTTCTGATACTTCGGTAGGTGAGGCCATTAAAATTTTAAACCAGCAGGCGATCTCCCAAATTCCGGTGACCGAAGATGATGAGTTTGTAGGTAGCCTGACAGATTCTAAGTTATTGCATAAACTTATTGAAGAGCCGGAGCTTCGTAGCGAACCCGTCTCTAAGCTGATGGATAAACCCTTCCAGTTTGTCTCGCCTCGAGATACCCTGGATGTACTCTCCTCTTTAATTGATAAGGATAACAAGGCTCTGCTGGTACGCGATCAACTCAATCAGGTACACATCATTACCCAGTCTGATTTGCTAGTAGCGATGAGTAGTTAGGTAGAATAGAAACAAGGCATCGGAGTAATCTGGTACCCAGCTTTTGTTTACGCCTTTTGCAGAAAGATATTCAACCGAGTTGATTCGCATCATACTAAAAAAACTAGCGAGAATAGTTTTCAACGACGAAATCGCCCCAGTTGGCAATGGACTGAATTATCGGGATTAAGGTTTTACCAAAGTCGGTTAGAGAGTACTCAACTTTCAAAGGTGGCTTTGACGTGTAAACCTTTCTCTTTATCAATCCATCCTCTTCCAGTGCTTTCAATTGTAAGCTCAATGTCCTTTCAGTGACGGTTGGCATTGATTTTCTTAATTCGTTATACCTCAACTTTTCATTCATCAGATGAAAAAGTATAACAGTTTTCCATTTCCCGCCGATAATTCCCATTGTTAAACTAGTGCAACAGGGGTACTTGTTTCCCCTAAAATCCAGCATTTTCGGCTCAGATTCTTCCATAAAATCTATACTATCATTTTTGACCGTTATTGCAAAGGTAGAATACTATATATAGTTTTGCAACTATAATTTTTATAGTTAACTATTTTTGGTATGAAAGTAATGCAATTACACAAATATGGCGAAGACGCTCAATTTTCGCTTGAAGAGATAGAAAGACCTCAAATTCAAGATCACGAAGTACTTATCAAAATTGAAGCCTCAAGCGTCAATACCGTTGATACCATGATTCGGAAGATGGGAAAAGACCTGGCTCTTTCGCCCGATACCCCAGCTGTACTAGGGATGGATTTTGCGGGTACAATAGAAACTGTAGGAAACAAAGTTGAGAGGTTTGAATCGGGTAATGAAGTGTACGGATGTGTAGGTGGATTAGCTGATTTGCAGGGCACGCTCGCTGAGTATGTAGTGGCTGATCCCTGGCTGATTGCTCGCAAACCTAAAAATCTAAGCATGAGCGAAGCCGCCGCGCTACCTCTAGTTGTTATTACAGCCTATGAAGGTCTGATTCGGGCTGGTGTAAAATCTGGTCAGAAAGTTTTGGTACATGGGGGCTCGGGCGGCGTTGGGCACGTAGCTTTGCAGTTGGCGAAACACTTTGGGGCTGATGTATACGCTACGGGTGGTGGAGAAAAACAATTAAACCTCATCAAAGAATTAGGAGCTACTCCCATCAACTACCTGACGGAAGCGGTTGAAGACTACGTAGAAAAATACACTCAAGGCAATGGCTTCGATGTAGTTTATGATTCAGTTGGTGGAGAAAATTTAACCAAGTCTTTTGAAGCAGCGGCGCTTAATGCCCACGTAGCAACGACAGTCTCGTTGGTCGAGCTAGACTTAACCACTGCACACTTTAAGGGCTTATCGTTGCACATGGTATTTATGCTTATTCCAATGCTCCATAATTACAAGCGTGAAGTACACGGACAAATACTTGCCGAACTCAGTGAAATCATTGAGCAAGGCAGATTACGCCCAGTAGTAGATGCCAATCAGTTTTCACTAGAAACCGTAGGCGAAGCTCACGCTTATTTAGAAAGTGGAAAGGCGATGGGGAAGGTTGTTGTCAATAATTAGAAACTGTTTCTTGACTGATTATACATTAATGAAAAGTATACTAATTACAGGAAGTACAGACGGTATTGGGAAGCTAACCGCTATCAAGCTGGCAAAAGAAGGACATCAAGTACTACTACACGGCCGAAATAGAGAAAAGTTAGAGAATACAATTGCTGAAACCAAGAAAATTTCAGAGAATGATAAAGTCAGTGGTTTCGTTGCTGATTTGTCAGACTTTAGTAGTATCTACCCAATGATTTCTCAACTCTCTAGCGAAATTTCAGCAGTAGATGTATTGATTAATAACGCTGGAGTTTTCAACAGTAGTGTTGATAGAAATCAGGACGGGTTAGACCTGCGGTTTGTAGTCAATTATTTTGCGCCCTATCTACTTACCAATGAGCTAATTCCATTACTCGAGAAAAGCACATCCCCACGGGTAATAAATCTAAGTTCAGCCGCACAAGCAACCGTTTCTCTCAGAGCATTGGCAGGTAAAGAACAGCTATCCACTCAAGAAGCCTACGCCCAGAGTAAGTTAGCTTTGACCATGTGGAGTTTTTATTTGTCCGAGGAAGTGAAATTTTTGAATGTGATTGCCGTAAATCCCGGTTCATTATTAAACACTAAAATGGTTCAGGAGGCATACGGTCGGTACTGGTCTTCGGCTGATAAAGGTGCAGATATTTTGTACGAACTAACTGTTTCAGATAAGTACGCTAACAGTTCTGGAAAATACTTTGACAATGACTTGGGCGCTTTTGCCGATGCTCACCCCGATGTATATCGAGAGGATAGGATCAAGAAATTGATTTCTGAGACCAACAAAATATTAGCATAGATGAGTGTGTTCTCTAGAATTGCCACACAAGGAAAACTAACCCTGGGGTTGGTCTTTCCTTTAGAATCTTACAGTGGTTCGGTAGCAAAAATGGAAAACCAGGAAAAACTGTCGAAACGAGCCGAAGACCTTGGCTTTAAAGCCTTATGGTTTCGGGATGTTCCCTTCAATGACCCATCATTCGGGGATGCCGGGCAACTCTACGACCCTTGGGTTTATATGACTCATATCATGAACCATACCCAAGACATTGCTTTAGCCACTGGAAGCATAATTTTACCTCTGCGTCATCCCGTTCATACGGCAAAGTCTATTAACAGCCTTCAGGTCCTTTCAAAAGAAAGGTTGGTTTTGGGAGTAGCTTCGGGAGACCGTCCCGTTGAATACCCGGCTTTCAACCAAAATTTAGAAAGCAAATCAGAATTGTTCAGAGATAGCTTTTTCTACATCAAAGCATTACAAGGGGACTTTCCCGCTTATGACTCAAAGTTTTATGGTAAAGTCAATGGCAGTATAGATTTATTGCCCAAGTTTTATCAAAAAACACCCATGCTTGTAACTGGTCATTCGGGACAATCTTTAGATTGGATTGCTGAATACTCAGACGGATGGCTGTATTACCCCCGGGATTTCAATACGTTAGGAGTAGTAATGCAACGATGGAAAGATGCGCTCAGTAAGACTCAACAAGCGTGGAAACCGTTTATGCAGTCACTCTACATTGATCTGATTGAAGGTGGTAGCGCAAAACCTACCCCTATCCATCTTGGGTTTAGATCGGGCATATCATATATAATTGCCCATTTGAAATTGCTGGAGTCATATGGGGTAAACCATATAATCGTAAACTTAAAGTATGGTTCCAGACCAGCAGATGAAGTAATAGAAGAACTAGGGGAAGATGTTCTTCCTCATTTCTCTTGATTCACATAAAAGGCTGATCTGGATCAATATTTTTAAGTTTATGCAACGTTTTTCATAAAGGTTCTAGAGCTACTTCAAAGCTTGGTGGAAGGTGAAGTCTGGGATTATGCTCTAACTGAAGATCATCACCAGTAGATCCGTAGCTTTGTAAAGACTTTAAATTGGTTTTATGATTGAGGCTGTTAGAAAGGTTTGTAGTATAATGGTTTTTTCGTATTGATTAATCACTGTACGGATTCGCACACCTATTGTTCAATACTGAGCAGCCAGCACGTAGTAAATCTGCCTCAAAGGTGCTGTGAGGGTGTGGCACACTCTTTTCAATTAACAATCTGCAATTAGCAATGAATAATGAAAAGCCTCTTTATAAATACTTAAGGGAACTGTTCATTATATATTATTCACTGTTCATTGAAAAAGAATTATGCTCAAAAACTACCTACTCATCGCCTTGCGGAACGCCCGCCGAAACAAAGTATATTTAATTATCAATGTTCTGGGTTTAGGGCTTGGATTAGCCTGTTGCCTAACCGCCTACACATTTTTTGCCTTCAATCTGGAGTTTGATAGTTACTTCTCAGATACTGAGGACATTTACCGCGTACAGCGTACATTGGCTGGGGAACGAGCTTCTCAGGGCGTGGCGGAGCTTATTCCATTGCCATTAGCGGCCACCGCGTCTGAAGAAATTTCGGGAGTGCGGGAGGCTACTCGGGTGTTTGCCACTACTGAACTGCTACGCACCGACGATGAAGTATTTGATGAGTATATCGGCTTTACCGATGCTAACTTCTTCACATTCTTCCCCTACCAAACCAAATTCGGCGAGACTGAATCCTATGCCGGTACCGATAAAATTATTCTCAGTGAAGAATTAGCCCAGAAATTCTATAAAGATGAAAATCCGGTAGGCCAAACGCTCACGCTGCGTTTTGGCGACGGTCAGGAAGAGCCGCTTACGGTAGGGGCGGTAATTACTTTTCCTGAAAACATTAGTTTCAACTACGAGGCCTTCGTGCCGCTTTCGCACTACCTATCCTCCGCTGATTCTGATGAAGATGACTGGGCCGAAAGCATCCGACCCACTACTTTTCTGAAACTTAGCTCACCGCAGGCGGCGGCCGAAGTAGGCAGTCAACTGGAGAAATTCGTGGAAGTAGCCAATGCTTCGGATGTGCTGTATAAGTACGAGGATTTTCGGATTATTCCCTTCAGGGACTCTCGGGTAAACGAGTCGGATTTATACCGTACTTACACTAATCGCCGAGTTAATCCTATTGCCACGGTGATCTTCGGTACGTTGGCATTTTTAATTTTGCTGCTAGCCTGCTTCAATCTGACCAATACTTCTATTGCACTGGCTGCCCGTCGGCTCAAAGAGATTGGTATTCGTAAAGTGATGGGAGGCCTTCGGCAGCAACTAATTGTACAGTATCTTTTCGAGATTATGTTGATTGGAGTATTGGCGCTAGGAGTTGGATGGCTCATGGCACAGTATTTATCACCCGCATTTTCTGACTTGTGGGATTTTGCCTTCACGCTGGATGATGTAAACCTATGGAATATGAGTATGGCGTTGGTACTATTGCTCATCCTAATGTCTATGATTGCCGGTCTGTATCCGGCTATTTATAGTACCCGCTTTCATCCGGCCACTATTCTGAAGGGCAACTTAAAGCTGAAAGGCACCAACTGGTTCACGCGCAGCCTGCTTAGCCTTCAGTTCGCCTTGTCTATCGCACTGCTGATTGGTGGCTTCGTAGCGATTAGCAATACCGAATACCTGCAAAATCTGGATTTTGGCTATGATATTCATGAAGTTGTTAGCTTAGGAGGCCTAGAACCGCAGGAAGCTCAGGCACTGATGGTAGAAGCCCAACGGCATCCTAAAGTAAAAATGGTATCGGCACTACGCGGTACTGATATTTGGGGCAATGGATCTAAAGAAGTGCAGGTAGATACGACTACTTTTATCAGTCGCCTTTTTCAGATAGATGCCAACTACTTAGAAACTATCGGTATGGATGTGGTGGACGGACGGGGTTTTGACGCCGACCGTTCGTCCGATTATAGCGAAGCAGTACTGGTAAACGAAGCCTTCGTTGAAAAAATGAATTGGGATGATCCGATTAACCAGCGTATTCTCTACCAGGATACGGCTCGCTACGTGGTTGGCGTAGTCCAAAATATTGTGAATGACCTGTACGAGAACGAACAGCGCCCCAGTTTTTTCCGTCAGATACAACCAAAAAGATATACCCGGGTGATGATTAAGGCCGATCCAAACGATCTAGCTGAGATAGACGATTATCTGCGAGGCCATTGGAAGGAGATTGTTCCTTTTGAACCCTACGAATCCTCTTATCTTACTCAGGCGACCATGCGCTACCCCATGCGAGAGATGCAAAACCTAAAGAAGGTGTATTTCTTTCTGGCAGTATTGGGCGGCCTACTCGCGGTAGCCGGTATTTTCTCACTGGCGCAGATCAACGTGGCTCGGCGGGCTAAAGAAATTGGTATCCGTAAGGTGCTGGGAGCTTCAGTGGCCCGCATTGTGAATACGCTTAACCGAGAGTTTGTATGGATTCTGGCGGTTTCGGCAGTACTCGGTGGTGGAATAGGCTACCTGTATAACTGGGCGTTCCTGGAAAATTTCTACGTCTTCCATATAGAAATTGGACCGTTTCCGCTCATACTTTCCGGGGTGATTATCGTAGGAATGGCACTATTAACCACTTCCCTCACCATTCGGCGAACGGCCAATACCAACCCCGCTCAGGTGCTGCGGGATGAGTGATAATCTGCTTTTAGGAAGCAATGGGACCTCGTCAGCTTAAAATTCCCGAACTAGGTTCTCGAAGTCTAAGAAAAGAGAGAGACTGTCTTTTTTGAAGGTAAAGGTGTCAGCTTTTTTAGGGGCTTGAATGTAGGGTGAGTCGTATCGGGAGTAGTTGGTGTTGATTACCTGATCACTAACCTTAAAGTCTTCGTTATATCTCAGCCCGTACTTCTTACCATTGGAATGATAAAATAGATTAAGCTGCTCTTGATCAAAAGCAACCTCATTACCCTTAATTCGGCGAATGAAGTGTTCAAAGCTTTCGTCTTGTGTTTTTGAGCTGGCTTCGGTGATCCAGAATGCCTGCTTCCCGGCCTGGATAAGATCATCCTCCGCATCGTTTTTATACTGGAAGTCAGATGTGCCGATAATAGCACAATAGGTTTCTCCCTTTTTACCAAAGGCGTAGTTCTGGTCAATCACCACTGTATCAAACTTTGCTTTAGGAAAGTAAGCGTGAGTATAGTCCAGTAGATCCATCTCCATCATTCCCTTACTCGGTGGTAGGTTATAGATGGAAAGGTTCACATTTTCATCCTGCACCGAGTGGGGAAAATGACCGTAGCCTACCCAATAGCTGGGCGATGATACTTCCACCTCTTTTTCTACCGCTGGGTGAGTGTGAAAAATAGCAAAATGATCGCCGATGTTCATGCCAAACACGTGTTGCTGGTCGGCGTAGTCGCCCACCTGATGGTTCTGAACCGTGTACATTGAGTAATCCTTAGTACGGTAGGTGTAAGTGTTTCCCCGCTGGATAGCCACGCCATTGTACTGAGGGTTGATGAACTTTACGATCATAAGCTCGAGGTGCAGCCAGTCTAACAGCCTGTAGTCCAGCGTTTTGAAATCAGCGATAAAATCGTTGGAGAACATGCAGTTGGTGCGCATGTAGGATAATGTGTTTCGGACCACCTCGGGGTTGGTAAACGCCTCCATGCCCCATTGCATCATCATGCTTCGGGTGTCGGTTCCGTAGTATCCCTCTGCTTTAAGTTCGCTGAGGTTCAGTCCGTTACTTTGCTTGATGATAACATCGTTGGTATCTAAAGCAATTGCTTTTAGTACCGGGGGTAACTGGTAGTTTTTGGTAGCCACCAAGCCGTAAGTCATGCCCGGACCAATCGCCTCGCCATCGCCCCAGTAGTATTCTGCGGTGCCCCGCATGGAACCGCTCTTTCGGTGATGCTCGTAGGCTCGCCCACTGACTGAAACGAATAGGGTGCCGAGGCTTTGGGAGGCAGCGTCGTAGAGTAGCAAGTCTAATATGATCTGGCTTTTCTTCACAATTTCTTCATCATCGGCGTAGTCGATAAGGTTTACCAGAGCACCAATATCTTCTTTATAATACACATTGGAGTAAAATTCGGTGAATCCGTAGTCCCAGCGCATCTTTAGCCAATCCAGTATCCGGCGGCGAGCTTTGTCCTTATGCTGCTTACCGGTTAATCCATCATTGGGGAAAATCTGGTCCGGATACTTCTGACCGATTAGATACTCAGCGGAGGCAAAGAGAATTTGGTGGTTCTCGCTCCAGTAGCACATAGAGTTTCCGCCCGGCTCATCCATCCAGTAGCGGAAGTTGGTCAGTACGTTTTCTATCTTCGGCGAATAGGTAGCGGGAATACTATCGTTGAACTCGTAGAGGATACGAATCAGGTTAACCAACCTGAAGTCGGAACAGTCATATTCGCGGGCAATATACTCTAAAGCCCCATCGAGTTGCCCCCAATCAGCGATGCTTTGACCGTTTACTAGACCGTAGTAAACCTTTGATTCATTTAACTGAATAGCTGACGCTGGTCGTCGGGGATAAACTTCGTACCGCGATATGCGAACCACGTCTATAGCGGTTATCACTACCACTACTAGCACGATAGATAATAAAATTCCCCCAGCCCATTTCCGCTTATGTTTCATGTACTAATAATCATCCTCAACTTGATCTTTATTGTACCCATTGTAACATAAATTTATAAAGTTCAGGGTTATTCAAAAAGGCTGGTATTGCCTTCTTCCCAGATGGGTAGCAGGGATTTTACTAAGTTGGGAGACTGAGCCGCAATATTTTCGTTTTCGTAGGGGTCAGTCCGGTGATCGTAAAGCTCGGTGGTTGGCTCTTCCTCCCGGAAGTACTGGGTGAGGCGGTAGCGGTGAGTCCGAACGGTGATACCCTGCCGGAAGTAACTGTAGGCGGTGTTTCTCCAGTCGGTAGAGTTGGTGCCAGATAGTAGCCTGACCAAGCTGTTTCCGTCCAGAGGATGAGAGGCTTCCTTGTCACACAATTCCATCAGGGTAGGATAAATATCCACGGTGCTTACGATCTCGTCGTGCCGTTTACCCTGGCTACTGTCGGGAGTTTTTATCATGAATACGCTGTTGAGCGCGTACTCAAAATTGGTGTGTTTTCCCCAGATACGGTCATCACCCAGATGCCAGCCATGGTCGCCCCACACCACCACGATGGTATTCTCAGCTAACCCCAACCGGGACAGTTCATCCAGTACTTTTCCTACCTGGGCATCAATATAACTGATGCTGGCGTAGTAGCCGTGCTTCAACTTTCGGGCGTATTCATCGGAGATAGCTTGCTCCAATGAAGCTTTTTCTTCACCCAGTTGGTAGTGATTGAATTCGCCGTTGTTATGCAGACTGGCCGGATGAACGTTGGCGGGTATGTCGGGCGAATTAGTCAGTGGGATGTCGGCCCGGTCGTACAAGTCCCAGTATTTTTTGGGCGCATTGAACGGAAGGTGAGGTTTGAAGAAGCCTACTCCCAGAAAGAAGGGCTGCTCTTTAGCCGCTAATTCCTGTAACTTCTGCAAAGCCAGTTCGGTAGTTAGTCCGTCGGGGTATCCGGTATCAGCTACCTCGGCGGCTTCGTAAGGTTTTACCTGTTTATTTTTACCCTGCCGGTTAGACCCGTCAGCGTAGCCGAAGAAAGCATTCCAGCCAGTGCCCCACTTACCGGCATCAAACAGCATTTCGTCCCAGCTATCGGGTAGTTCCCATTCGGTTCCCACCGGGTCAGTATAGCCGTACAGTAGTCCATCCACGTAGTGGCTGATCTTGCCAATGCCCACCGTGTAGTAACCGTTTCGTTTAAGATTAGCCACGAAGGTTTCTGGTCGCTCTTCCTGACGCTGTTCCGCAATCAGTTTACGGATAGCATCGTTAGAAACCGCTGTCCTGGTACGAGGATACAGACCGGTAAGCAATCCGTAGCGGGAAGCTCCGCAGGTAGGTACCGTTACGAAGTGATTGGTAAACAAATGCGCCTGCGAAGCCAGTTTATCTAAATTGGGTGATTGGACTATAGGGTTACCGTAGCAACCCAGTTCAGGACGGAGGTCATCGATGCTGATGAATAAAACATTAGGAGGCGAGGCCGTTTGCGACCAGCCTCCCGTAGTTTGAAAAATAATTAGGCACAAAAAAGCAGTTCTAACCATCTTCACTCAAGAAACGAAAGATAAACTAATGGGGCTCGCTGCTAAAGTAATAAATTAATCATCGGTACCCATTATTAGTCGGATCTGATTCTAGCAATGCTGGATTCAATCGTAATTCTTCTACTGGTATAGGTAAAAGAACGTGTTTAGGCTCAATATTAGAAGCTGGGTCATATATCCTATATTCGGTACTCTTCACAACATCCATCAGTATTCCCCAGCGAATTAAATCCATCCGACGATGACCTTCCCCGCCCAATTCCCACTTACGTTCATCGTAGATTGCTTCTCTCAACTCTTGTTGCGATAGACCAGCGTAGGGTTGATCGGGTTCGTAAGCCCTCTCACGTACAGCGTTAATGTACTGAAAGGCGATTCCGGGCCCGTTTAATTCATTTTCAGCTTCCGCTGCCAATAGATAGACATCAGCTAACCGAAAAATAATTTTATTATCGCCATGATTGCCCCGGGGTGAATTAATCTGATCGAGGTTCCACATTTTGGGCATGTAGGGAAAATTGAGTTCAAAACCTAGATACGTCTCTACAATATTGGAAGGTCTTCTCAAATCATCCATTGGAAATTTATTCACATAATCTGGTAAAGGCACCGACAAACCATAACCAGTAAATCCTTCGTTTCTATCTCCTAGAGCAGCACTTAGAGCGGGGCGGTCGTCGGCATTCTTGGGTTCATCCCGAATGCGGGGCGTAAAGTGATCTACCCAGTCATCGGCGTTAATGTCTTTCACAAAATCAAGTTCCCAGATTATTTCGTCGTTATATTCGTTATTCGGGTCAAAAACGTCGTCATAATTATCTAGCAAGCGATGCGATGACTCGTTAATAATTTCCAGGGCTTTATCGCGAGCAGCCTGCCAATTTTGCTGGATTAGGTATAACTTGGTCATCACTATAGCCGCGGTCCACTTATTCACTCGCCCTTGTTCACTATCAGCGTAGCTATCGGGTAGAAAATCCTGGGCTTGCTGAAAATCCACTAAAATTTCGTTACGAATCTGGGTTTTATCGGTACGCCCCAGATTTCTAATTTCCTCAATGGGTAACACTTCTCGGTAGTAAGGAACATCTCCCCATAAATTAGTCAAGTGATAATACGAATAAGATCGCATGAACAGAGCCTCACCCACAAACTGATTTTTATCCCCCTCCTGAATGGCTGGGTTATCCTCCAAATTTTCTAAAATGATATTCGCATTCTGAATTACCTGATATAAGTCTTGCCAGGTGAGAGGAGCACCGCCACCCTGGGAGATAGCACTAATGCTACCTTCATCTAAGGTGTAACTCTGAATGGCTTCTACCTGCCCAAACTCTCGGTTAGGACCAATTACATCCGCTCCATTTTCGTAGAAGCGATCCAAGCCAATTTTTTTATGAAGCGAATTATTGTGATAGAGATCGTATAGTCCATTGACAGCTGATTTAACTTCGCCTGCCGAATTGAAGAAGTTAGACGGCGAAACAATATCTCGAGGTTCTTCGGTCAGAAAAGTCTCACAACTCAATGTTGTGAAGAGTAGTAGAATGACGGTGAATAATTTATGTCGTAAATTTTTCATGATTCTCTCTGAATAAGGATTATCAAAAGTTAGTGACTAAAGTGTGATATTAAATCCGAGTGATACCGTTCGGGCACTTGGATATTCCCCTTCAGAAAAACCTAGAGCTACGTTGCGTGCTAAATCGTTACCACTCTGACCAAATAAACTGGTCTCAGGATCTACCAGCCGGAAGTTAGATAGTACAAACAAGTTGTTTCCGGCAAAGTATACATTGACCCCTTTAATAGTTTTCCAGCCCCATCGGTCGGTAGGCAAGTTGTAGGATAGTCGTACTGTTTTTAGCCGAAGATGGGAACCATCCTCTACCATTTCCGAATTACTCTTGATCTCAGATAAAGCGGCAATTGCTCCTGCCCGAGGAATATCGGAGGTGGGATTTTCGGGAGTCCAACGGTTTAGGGTTTCGGCATATTTGGTGGTTTCCGCTCGTCCGAAGAAGGCGGTTTGGGTAATACTGTTGAAGACCTCGTTTCCGTAAGTACCCTGAATAAAAAAATCGAGACTGAAATTCTTGTAAGAAATATCATTCTGCAGTCCGAAAATAAAATCCGGCTGAGGATGACCTAGAACAATAAAGTCTTCTTCATTTACCTGTCCATCGCCGT
>ERZ1740058.1330-NODE-1330-length-12136-cov-14.588941_pt1 | contig 12136 bp, 7 predicted proteins | sample MGYA00581745_ERZ1740058 | MGnify/ENA primary metagenome ERZ1740058 (study PRJEB43018, sample SAMN04849742) | marine metagenome | isolation source: floating plastic debris | place: Pacific Ocean | collected 2008-08-30 | study: EMG produced TPA metagenomics... | reverse complement strand
AGAACGCTTCAAAGTTTGAACTAAATTCTGCTTACACAAAAATCAGAACACTCTCTTTGACCTGGGTGCTCGCTGGATTTTTGTCGAGATAGCTGTCATCTTTCCAGTTCTTGGAGGGTCTGATCGGTCTCGGCACAAAGCCACCCCCACAGTTGGGACAAAGGTTATGGCCTAAGGCGCTCTTTACACAGGTCACGCAGAATGTGCATTCATAGGTGCAGATGCGGGCCTCAAGGGAGTCTGGCGGCAAAGCTTTGTTGCAATGTTCACAGGTGGGTCTGAGTTCGAGCATGTTCAGTCCAATCACTTCCATTCCGCTTCATGGTATGAGACTTCTCAGACATCAAGGAATCGCCATTTTTTTCCATTGAGCAGACTGGAGCAAATCTTCTCCCCCAGCTAATTGGCACCCACAAATCCCCCTGTATCGCCGCCTGCCCAACAACTTCTATTGCTGCAAGCTGGAGATAATTTTTCATCAAAGAGTTCTTTGAAAATATTCTCTGCACTAATGTCCTGATCCTCATAGCCGGTCGGCTGGCAGATACTGCCTTGATAGGTACCTGGCACTCTCAGCTGACCCATTAGATAAACACCCTCTCCGACTGCATAGACACCCTGTTGCGCATCCTGAGAATAAGCAGCTATGTAGCAACCCGGGGCACCCGTGAAATCATTAACGGTAGGTACCTGAAAATCAGCAGGAAGAATCACTTCGTTGGGATTGCTAGCCTGATTACTCATACAAGCTGAAAGTAAACCAGTGCTGATGAGTAAGCTGATCACTCTTAAAGAGGCTGCTGTTGATTGCATGAATTTTCTAGTGATGTGCAAATGCCATATCGCGTTCTAAGATGCCCAAAACGAAGCCCTCAGCCGCTAATTTTCTTTTCCTGAGGTAATGAGTTTTCTGGAATTAATACTTCACTAGTACTCCACGGCAGAAGTAAGACAACCATTCTAGTTTTTCTGCTCCCTTGCCACCACGGCTCCCTAGCCATCAACAATGGTTGGTGAAATCACGCCGCATCTACTAGTTCCTGTACAAGCTTCAGTGTCCTTTTTGAGTTGATAGCACGTTATCCCATCAGGAGTCCGCTTAATTGAGAGAAATTGAAGCAAGCTTTCAAAAATACTCTCGAATACCAAACCACTGAAAAGCGAATCGTATCACCATAGACTTAGCGAATAATACAGGGAAACACCTTTCTGAAATATCTCGATTTATCTATGCTGATTTCAATTTTAAATGATTATTTTTTCAGCTTCATATCGATAAATTTTGTCCACATTAAAAATGCGGCTCTTATCGTTTAAGCGCATAAATATAGGCTTCCACTATATTGCCATTTTGTAGTTTCACTGTTGTCAGAGTGCGCTCGTATGACTCGCCCTCAAATGTATCCAATTCTGCCCAATAAGAAGCCAAATTATTTGAACTAAACAGGTAACCTTCAACTTGTTCACCCGCCTCATCTAGAGTGAGGCCAGGGTAGCCCATGTTAGCTCCCCAACCCTCACAGTGCAATTTTCCAGTCACACTCGCTTCCGTCCATGTGCCACCAATTTTATTCATCATGTGTTCATTGGGCCTGCCAGGACCTAACGTTCCATATACAAATAATTTTTGAATCATGGCAATATGCTTCCTGATCAATCGCGAGGTCTAATTCAATATTAAACCGATCGCAGATTTTCTGATTGAGAGAGAATTTTTTAGCCCAATCATGGCATCTGTTTACTCACAGGTCACGTTGCTACTCAGCGGTTGCGACTCGCTGTTCAAGTGCGTATTGTTGTTTTACCCACAGTTAACTCTGCAGGAAAAATATTGCTCTGTTATCCTCAGCTCGGTTTGGAGATTTTGAAGTAAGCGAGAGATAATCACTGTGCTGAAAGGATTTTGAGCAGAGCAAGAGGAAAATCATAGATGATGTTCTTCCAGACTTCCCGAGTTGTTCCCGAAGTCTAGATATGTTGAGTGTAGAAGCGAACCTTGATGACTTCAACTTACTGATTGTATTGACCTACACGGCATCAACGCCGGAATTTTTTCAATACACTTGCGGATTTTCTGTGATTAGGATGGAAGAGACTCAGGGAAGGTTCGCGTTACAGCATTGCCCTTGCGTTATGCCCCCTAAATATTATGCTATCAAGTCACTATTTTCCGTTTCCCAAAGTTAGGGTTGTCGAAGTTGCCGTTGCTGACTTTGGCGATTTTCAAATCGTGGTGCCGACCCATAGTCAGCCTCAAAAGCGCTCTATTGGGTTAGCGTTTCTTGCTGGGCCCCAGCGAGACTACAGCCGTGAAGGATGGATTGTTTGCCGCCACACCGTCGTAGGTGCTTTGACCCAATTGGAAATCGGCACCATTGCTCCCGAGGGGAGCCCGTTTAAGCCCATTAAGCGGTTGGGGCCAGCGGTGCCGATCGCCTTTGAAACGCGTAGTCATCACCCCTTGCCAGCACTCCTCGCAGACAACGCCAGTTTTTCTTGTCGGCTGCAAGACGAAGCCGCTTCCTATTGCGCTGTATTCCGCGACGTATTGCCCCGATTTGTGCGGCGCTACACCCTAAAAAGTCAGCACCCAGAACAGATTCAGCGCATCGTTCAGCAATTGCTGCAGGAGGAAGCTCAATTCATCCAGCAGAATCGAGAGCATTTGAAGCATGTGCCGTTTTATCGAGAGCAGTTTGATCTAGGTGATGATTAAAGCTGCGCTTCTGTGGGCTGTCTGACTGCGGCTGGGCGATCGCCATGACTCATGACGCGATCGCTCTCCTGCAAACGATGAAAATGGAGTGACCATACCCTTGCGGTTTGTGGCGCAGGCGCGGTCATGCTTGTCCTATGAGGGTTTGGTCATGCCCTGATGACGCGCCTAGTGAGGCTGAGTCGCCAGCAGCGGTGCCGCCTTGAGCAAGACTTGGGTGTAAGGGTGTTGGGGCCGCTCGAAGATGGTTTCGGTATGGCCCATTTCCACAATTTTGCCTGCTTCCATCACCGCGATGCGATCGCACAAATAGCGCGCCACCCAGAGGTCGTGGGTGATGAACAGGTAGGTGAGGTCGAACTCCTCTTTGAGCTGCAGCATCAGCGACAGCACTTGGGCTTGAATACTGGCGTCTAACATGCTGACCGGCTCATCACAGACCACTAGCTTGGGCCGGGTGATCAGGGCGCGGGCGATCGCGACCCGCTGCTGCTGCCCGCCGGAGAGATCACCGGGAAAGCGATCGATATATTCCGCAATGGGGGTGAGGCCGACCCGCTGCATCATGGCCTGCACCTGCTGCTCAATTTCTGCCGGGGTGCCCAACTGGTGAATCCGTAGCGGGTCGCCAATGCCCTGGCCCACCGTCATCATCGGGTTTAAGCAGGCGTGGGGATCTTGAAAGATCATCTGCATGTCACGCCGCTGCGCTTGCAGCTCGGTGCGCGACAGGTGCGTGATGTCTTGGCCGAGAAAGCGTACCTGCCCTGCGGTGGGGGGAATGATTTGCAGCACCGCCCGTGAGAGGGTGCTTTTGCCGCAGCCTGACTCGCCCACGAGCCCCAAAATTTCGCCCGGATATAGCTGAAAGGACACGTCATCCACCGCCTTGATGGCGCGATTCGCCTGCTGGCCGAACAGGCGAGCCAGGGGATTGGCTTCTAGGGTGTAATGCTTTTGCAGATTTTCGACCTCTAGCAGGGGCGCAGCGGTTTGCGAGATTTCGTCGCGAATGTCGGCCTGCTGTAGATCGATCGCCGACTTGAGCAGCGATTGTGTATAGACATGTTCGGGCTGTTGCAACACCTGTTGCGAGGTGCCCAGTTCCACCAGTTGGCCTTCGTACATCACGGCGACGCGATCGCAATATTCGGCCACCAGCGCCAAATCATGGGAAATCAAAATCAGCCCCATGTGGCGGTCGCGACAGAGGCGGGTCAGTTCTGCCAAAATCTGCGCCGACACCGTGACATCCAGGCTGGTGGTGGGTTCGTCAGCCACGATCAGTTTGGGATTCAGCACGAGGGCGAGGGCGATCGCCACGCGCTGCCGCATGCCGCCGCTGAACTCGTGGGGATACTGGCTCCAGCGATCGGCGGGAATGCTGACGGATTCTAGGGCCGCGAGCGATCGCGTCTTCGCCTCTGAACGAGAGAGCTGCGGTTCGTGGGCCAGCAGGGTTTCCAAACAGTGATCACCAATCGTCATCAGCGGATCGAGCCGCGTCATCGGGTCTTGAAAGATCAGGGACACCGCCTCACCGCGAAAATGCCGCAATGCCTGCGCCGACATCGCCGGAATCGAGCGGTCTTCAAAAATGGCTTCGCCTTTAATCTGGGTAGCACGGGGTAAAAGTCGTAGCGCGGCTCGCCCTAAGGTGCTTTTGCCACAGCCCGATTCGCCCACCAAGCCCAAAATATCGCCGGGCGCGAGGGTTAACGAGACGTCATCCACCGCCCACGTGGTGGTTCCGGGATAGGCCACACAAAAATGATTCAGAGTCAGCAGACAATCAGACATGGGTTATGGATAAAGGGAGCCGTGGCAGCCGGTTAACGGGGCCGAGGAAATTGCTTGAGCGATGTCCAGATGCTTGGGGGCAAGGGGGCGGGGAGCCGGGAAGAGCGAAGGTTGGCCGTTGGACAACGCGCCAGATTCGGGCTTGGCATCAAGATCTAACCCCTACTCATCATTCCTCAAAGCGGCGCATTAAATAGGCCACGCCAAAGTCACCATTGGGATGATCCTCTAAAAGGGCCGCGAGTTCAAAGATCTTGTCGGCAATTTCTGGCCCCAGCTTTTCAATGGTGGCGGCCTTTTCGCGAGCGGCGAGATCGAGCGCTTTGACCTGTGCCTGCCACTGGTCGTTAAAAATATAGTCGAGGTGCTGATCGAGTTGCAGCTGTTGCAGCACTTCCCATTCGCCGCGATCGCACCAATAGCCCTGGCAGTTGGGGCAGCGCTCGACAAAAAACATTAACGCCTGCAGCTGAATGCGCCCCCGGACGAGATAGTTTTTGCAGTCGGGGCACAGCGCGGCGCGGTTATCCAACGACACGGGTTGAAAGTTGATATCCGCTTGGGTGGGAACGATGGCCACTTGCGGGGCTGCATCGCGATCGATCCCTCGCTGATCTTGCCAGTCCAAATAACTTTCAGGCCGAATCCACGCACCGCCACAATCGGGGCAGCATTGGGCCGGTAGCTCACCAGCCAACATGCCGTCGCTGAGTTCTACCTTCAATTCTTTCGGGCATAGCACCATAGTGGGTCATTGCAAACGAACGTTCCTATTAAATCATTGCGCCTCCCCGCTGGGAGCCCTAACATGAGCAGTTGCCTCATTTAACCGGAGCCGTTTGGCGCAAACCTGAGTCTGTCAGAGCCGGGCGATCGCCCTCACGGGAGCACCAATCAGTCGGCGGCCCTCATGATCATCGCTCCTCATCATCGGCTGCGTTATCGCCAGAGGTGAGACACCCCAGCTGACCTTGGCATGGCGTGGGGGAAATCACTTGACCTCTTGCCCGAATAAAATAAGGCCCCTTTCCGTCCCCCAAATTTGGGGGAACTGCGCTTGAAGGTTCTGTATGTCCCTCATATCGGCTCGAAAGTCCCCCAGTATTGGGGGCGCTCAGCATTGACGCAAGCGATCTACTCTCTAGGCATGGCTTCGCATCCCCCTCACCCATGCCGCAGCATTTTTAGCGAAGACGCTTGACGGCAATCAGAATGCTTGTTTGCCTGACCTCAGACACCGACCGGTTGTCAAGGCGTCAAGCCCATGGCAATCCGATTTTTCAGCGGCAAAATTTTGAGCTTTCCTATCACAAATAATCTGATTTGAGAATTGATATTTCTAAATGCTTTTGATCTTCGTTAAAAGGGATTGATATTTCTAAATGTCTTTAGTCTTCGGCAATTTTAAACTAACTTTCAAGATAGATCTTATTCAATGAAAGTTCAACAAAAAATGCTTGATTGTCATTGGATAGGTCTCGCTAAATGCTCCTGAAAGTCAATCCATATAAATGAAAATACTTCTTGTGTTGCAAGGAGTTTGCCAGTTAGAGGCCAGCACTGACAGGGCTGAGCTTTTCATTATTAAGGCTTTCTTTACTTAGAGATCTTCGTTAGACAATGTCAGACTGCAATGCTTGGCTTCGGAAGTTGAGTTGAGACTTCTTTCCTCAGCAATCTTTTCTCATGGTGATTGTTGGAAATGAGGAAATCGATTTTTAACTGTTAACTGATGGAGTGTCAGTCTATGACCAGTAACGTCATCTTTATTCACCCCGATGGTGCCGATCCGTCTCACTTTTCGGCAGCTCGGGTCGAGTCTGTGGGGCCCGATGGTCGCCTCAACTGGGATGAAGCCCCCTACTCATCGGTGTATTTAGGACACCTTGATGATGCGATTGTGGCTACCTCGAATGCCGGTGCGGTGGTGCATGCCTACGGCATCAAGGCCACGGCCCCGAGCTATGGCTTTGATGAAAATGGTGAAGCCTATGCGTCATTAGCGGCGCTGCAGGGCCAAAATGTTGACGGCTCGGCCACGGACGCCACGATTTTAGAAGAGGCGATCGCGGCGGGCCGCCCCACTGCCGTGATTAACTCCGGCTTTATTGCGGAACCCGGTACGGGCGTTTTCTTGGCGGATGCGGAAAGTCGGGGCGATCGCGAGGGCATCACGGCGCAAATCGTGGAGTCGGGCGTGAGCGTCATCATGGGCGCTGGGGAAGTTGACTACCTGCCGGTGGGCACTGTGGGCTTTTTTGGCACAGAAGGCACTCGCGAAGATGGTCGCAACCTGATCGAAGAAGCGGAAGCGCTGGGCTACACCGTCGTTTACACGCGCGAAGATTTAGAGAGCCTGTCTGCCGATACCGAAAAAGTCCTCGGTATTTTTGCTGCCGAAGACACCTACAACGATGTGCCCGAGGGCCGGTTGATTGCCGAGGGATTTGTCGACGACAACGGTGAGCTGATCACCTACGGTCAGCCCGGCAACGAAAATCCGCCCACTGTGGCCGAAATGCTGCAGGCCACCCTCGACCTCGACCTCTTTAGCCAAGAAGAAGACGGCTTCATGATTGTGCTGGAGGAAGAAGGCACCGACAACTTCGGCAACAACAACAATGCTCGCGGCACCATTGATGCCACCCTGCGGGCCGATGCGGCGATCGGCGTTGCTCAAGACTTTATCGACAACGTCAATCCCAACACGTTTGTCATCACAGCCGCCGATAGTGCCGGCGGTTCCCTCGAAATCGACGACGTCTCTGGTGAAACCGTTGGCACCCTCACCACCCAACGCCAACTCGACGCGGATGGCAACAACAGTGGCATCACCGTTCCTTTTGATGGCACCACGGGCAGCGACACGGCTCCCTTTGTCAGCGCTCCGGCTGCCAACGGCAACGTTTACGAGTTTGGCGTGGCCTGGGCTGGCTTACCCGACTTTGCCGGCAGCATTGTTACTAAAGCCTTTGGCGAAGGGGCCGATCGCCTAGGGTCCACCATCGACAATACCGGCATCTACCGCTTGATGTACGAGAGCCTGTTTGGCGTCAGCTTGGCTGCGCCTGAGGGTGTGCCCGATGACCTCGATGCGCGTCAGGCTCCGGAACCCACTGCCGATGTCGGCAACGTCATCTTCATTCACCCCGACGGCACCAGCCCCTCGCACTATGCGGCAGCTCGCTTTGCTTCTGTGGGCACCGATGGTCGTCTGAACTGGGATCAGATGAGTGATGCCAGCGTTTATCTGGGTCACATGGACGATCGCCTAGTGGGCACGTCGAACGGGGGGGCTGTCGTCCACGCCTATGGGGTCAAGCCCTTTGCCGGTAGCTTTGGGTTTGATGCCCCGGTCGATGAGGGCGGTGAAGAAATCGTCTCCCTGTCGGGTCGGCCCGACACCATCATGCAGGAAGCGCAGGCTGCAGGCAAAGCGATCGGCGTCATCAACTCCGGCTTCATCGCGGAGCCGGGGACCGGCGCTTTCCTGGCGGATGTGGATAATCGCGGCAATACGGAAGAAATCACCGCTGAGATATTGGATCAGCGTCCTGACGTGATCCTCGGTGCGGGAGAAACCGATTACTTACCGGTCGGCACCATCGGCGTCTTTGGGGAAGAAGGCACCCGTGAAGATGGTCGCAACCTGATTGCAGAAGCCGAAGCTGCTGGCTACACCGTTGTCTTCACTCGCGATGACCTGTTGGCCGTCAACACCGACGAAACCGATAAGCTGCTGGGCATCTTCGGGGCAGAAGATACCTACAACGATTTCTTTGAGGACGAACTGCGCCGTGACGGCTTTGTCGATGAGAATGGCAACTTAATTTTCTATGGTCAGCCGCCGCTCAATCCGAATCCGCCCACGATCGCCGAGATGCTAGAGGTGGCGTTGCCCATCCTGGATGCCGACCCCGACGGCTTTTTCCTCGTGATGGAAGAAGAAGCGACGGATAACTTCGCCAACGACAATAATGCCGCTGGCACTATCGAAGCGGCAATTCGGGCGGATGAGGCGATCGGCGTCGCCATGGACTTTGTGGACAATACCGACCCCAACACGCTGATCATCACCGCCGCTGACTCCGATGCGGGCGGCTTGGAAGTGGATGATGTCCCAATTGGTGCCGGTACCTTTGGGTTAACTGAACCTGAATCTGACGACACCATCCGCGTACAAGCGGCAACTCAAGCCTTTGGCCCTGGAGCCGATGGGGTGCTGGTGCAGTTGGATGATACTGATGGCAGCAACGATGTGCCAGGCTTCAGCACGGATGTCTTTGAGCCGTTTACTACCGGTGCGCCGGATGCCGATGGTGATGTCTTCGACTTTGGCGTCGCCTGGGCTACCCGTTCTGACGTCTACGGTAGCATCGTGTCGAAGACCTACGGTCTCAATGCCGATCGGCTGCCCGCCACGACAGATAACACCGACATCTACCGGGTGATGTACGAAACGCTCTTTGGCATCGCTCCAGAAGTCGCGGCTGAAATTGGGGATTTTGATCTCGAACTCGGTGATTTTTCCATTGGCTTCGACCCCAGCCGGGTCAGTGATGAGGCCAGCGGTTTCTTCGTCGCGGATACCATCACGTTCAACGCCCCCTTGTTCGATGTTGGCAACCCTGGCGTGCTCTCGGCTGAGGGCAGTACGTTGCTGCTGGATGAGGCTGATCTGCTAGTCTCGCCTGAGTTGGCGAGCGTTTTGGGCAACGAAGCCCTGATTGGGGCCGACGTCGGCGATGCTCGCATCGATGCTGAGTTTTCCGGCGAGGGTGAGTTCACCGTTGAGTCCGGTGTGACCAGCGTCGCGCTGGACACCGCTCTGTTCGAATCCGCTGCTGGCCTCATACTCGTGGGGGCCGACAGTGATGCTGAGCCTGCCAACGCAGACTTCCAGGTGGGCTTTGAGATCGTTGATGCCACTGACTTGACCTTCACCACTGAGGGGGAATTTGCGCCCGTTTCCGGCTCGATTGAGCACTCGGGTTCGGTCTTCTTCGACTTAGCCACCCCCGCGCTCGATTTTGAAGGTGAGGGACTCACCGCCGGTACGATCATCACCGATCAGTTCTCGGGCTTAACGGTCACGACGGATGGCCTCGCGGCGATGCTGTTTGACTCGGCGAATCCGACGGGCGGCGATGGTGACTTGGGCAGCGATACGGCTGGGCTGGTCTTGATTCTCTCGGAAGACGGCAATAGCGATAATCCCGATGACAATGCGGGTGGCGGCACCCTGGAGTTCACCTGGGATGAGCTGGTGGCCATTGATAGCGTCGGCTTCCTCGATACGGAAGAACCCGGTTCCATCGATCTCTACGGCGCTGACGGTGTCTCTTTGGGCAGCCTCGACATCGTGATGACCGGCAACGGTCAGGTGGGTTTCGTCGAGATTGATCAGACCGACGTCAGCAAGTTGGTGGTGAACCTCGGCGGCAGCGGCGCGATCACTGAGATCACCTTTGCCTAACGTTAGGATGTCGACAGCTGGCTCTGATGGCCATTTCTAGCGGAATGCGGAATGAAGAAGTCGGAAGTCAGAATTGAAAAGCCTATTTGATGGTGATTTCAGGCATTTGAGGTGACCTGATCAAACTGCGGCTTGCTATTCGACTGAAGAGCCGCTGTGGCACACCGGTTAATTTCACCCCATCAGGGCCGTATTGCCCCTCAATTCCTCCTTTGTCGAGAGAGGGGCAATACGGCATTTTTCCAGGGTTGGCGAGACGTGAATTAATGGCGTTGCATTGAATTCAGCGGGAGAGGGATTTCTCTCAGCGAAAGAGAAATGCTAAGGCATGTATCAGATTTGCAAAAAGCTGAGCCGTTTTAGTTCAAAAGGGTTATCTTAAACAGCAACTATAGAGCTACATAAATCCAAAATATAAATTCAAAATGTGAATCCAACAGTTAAGCCAAAGCCCAGCAATTGCTGGGCTTTTTTTTGCCAAAATTGCGGCGTTCTGGTTTAGCGATCAGCGATCTCAAGCAAACTTCCGATCGCTGCGTCGGGTCAAGGCCAGCGTTACGGCTGCGATGAGTGAGCGATCGCAGTGCGCTGTACCGTCTTTAGGGCCTCGGACAAGCTGCGGACTGCCGCCACCATCGCTAGCTCATTGTTGAGCTTATTCACAGCCGAGCCGACCCCGATGCCCGCCGCCCCCGCCGCGATCGCCATCGGCGCAGTCACCGTGGACAGGCCCGACGCACACAACACCGGCACTGACACCACCCGCGAAATTTCCCGCGCCGCTGCCAGGGTCGGAGCCGCCTTTTCGATCAGACCGAGGGTACCACTGTGGGTGGGCTGGCTGCTGGTGCCGCCTTCGGTTTGAATGATGTCAGCGCCTGCTGCCACCAGGGCTTCCGCCAACTGCACCTGTTCATCTAAAGCCAAAATGTGGGGCACAGTGACTGAGAGTGTGATCGTGGGCAAGAGCTGCCGGGTCTCTTGGGTCAGCGCTAACACTTCAGCGGCTTCAAACCGTCGCCCTTGGGCATAAAACGCGTCAAAGTTGCCGATTTCGATCAGGTCAGCACCGGCCTCAACCGGAGCGACGAAAGCAGCGGCTGCCACAGCAGAAACGCAAATGGGCAAATTGGTCAGCGCTTTTGCCAGCTGCACGAGCTCGGCATCGGCAGCAATGTCAATGAAAGTGGCCCCGCCGCGATCGGCGCTGCGCACCACAGCGGCCACGCGATCGCGGTCAAAATTAGTCAGACCGCTAATGATTTTGAGGGCTTGGCCTTGGGCAAATGCCGTTTGAAGTTGGGCTTGCATGATCAAAGAATTCCTGTAATCAGGTGCATAACTGATTTATTTTGCCACTGTCTCGGCGCTGTCGTTGAACAATGACCGCAAACATCGAATCGCCCCGACAACCCTGAAGCGGACAAAGGGGTCGGATTGGGTGCTTGAACCCGATTCTGCCCATCACGACTACAGTGGCTTCTCTCTACCCTCCACTCAGTGACCTTCTACCTCAAAGATCTGTAGCGCTTTTGAGGAGAACGGCTATTATCCCGATGCTCTGCCACAAGACGACAACTCTGCCCCCTGCCCTCGGCTCCCCGACCTGGCTAAGCTGGCCGATCACGGCAAGTTAGGAGCAGGCAGACTTACCCAATTAGGACTGACGCAGAAGCCCCCTCAGTCCCCCAAATCTGGGGGATGTTGAATCCGATTTCCCCCTATTTGGGGATTCAGGGGCCAAAATCGGATTCAACTGCGTCAGTCCTGCCAATAAACCGTGAACGGTCAGAGGATTTGATATAACGAGGAGACTCAACCTCAACCGCGCTGCAACGCCCCCGTAACTTCCTTGGCTATGACTGATTTTGACTCGCCCTTGCCACCGCCCCCTCACCTGCGCCGCTGCATGCAGCATTTGGGCATTCCGGATCATGCCATCCGCTGGGATTTGCTCGATCAAGCCCTGGTTCACGCCTCGTCGTCATCGGAGCGCAACAACGAACGCCTGGAATTTTTGGGCGACTCGGTGCTGCGATTGGCTGCCGCCGAATATCTGATGGAAAAGTATCCCAACGCCTCGGTTGGTGAGTTAACGATGGTGCGATCGCACCTGGTGAGCGATCAAACCCTCAGCGAAATTG
>ERZ1740058.1329-NODE-1329-length-12138-cov-6.666060_pt1 | contig 12138 bp, 12 predicted proteins | sample MGYA00581745_ERZ1740058 | MGnify/ENA primary metagenome ERZ1740058 (study PRJEB43018, sample SAMN04849742) | marine metagenome | isolation source: floating plastic debris | place: Pacific Ocean | collected 2008-08-30 | study: EMG produced TPA metagenomics... | reverse complement strand
TGCTCTATGCCTTGCTCTATGCCTTGCTCTGTGCCCACAGCATTTTCGTGCAGCATTGGGCTTTTAGGGTCGTTCCTTACTGCCTTTAAGGCGGTGACACTAGAGGAATCAGACTGGGCGCTGTAGAAAGGCCGAGAGGAGAGCAGTGTGTCAGGGAGCTGTGTACACACAAAGGTGCCTGCGCCCTGACGCGTTTCTAAGTAGCCCTCACTGATGAGCTGGTCGTAGCTTTGAACAACGGTGGTTCGAGAGACGCCAAGAAATTGGGCCAGCTGACGACTGGAGGGAAGCTTTTGCTGCGATCGCACTCTTCCACTTAAAACAGCCGCCCTAATTTGCTCGTAAACCTGCTGGTTGAGAGGGACACTGCTCTCGGGTCGTAAGTCCAGCACTAGCGCGATTTCCATAGCCAATGTCAAAACCAGATCAAAATTGGACTGCTTATGTAGACGAAAATTGGATATTGGACAATACCAATTTGTTCTTTAACATAGCAGCATTCGGCAACATTTAGCTGTCGTGGGACTTGATAGACGCTGTGGAACTTCACGAAATCCTATGAAAACTAACAAAACTCAGGTAAAACGTGTCCCCAAGCGAGGACACTATGATTTTGAGACAGTTGCTAAAATTCTTGACGCGGGCTTGGTCTGTCAAATTGGATTTGTTGTAGACGGCCACCCTTTCGTCATTCCAACGGCCTACGGGCGGATGGGAAGGCACTTGTACATCCATGGGGCTAGTGCTAGCCGGATGTTGAAGTCCTTGCTCTCTGGAATTGAGGTGTGCCTAACCGTCACACTGCTCGATGGGCTTGTGCTGGCCCGGTCGGCTTACCACCACTCAATGAACTACCGCTCCGTGGTGCTGTTTGGCACGGCGCAACCGGTAGCAGACCCAGCAGAGAAGATGACGGCCCTGAAAGCCTTTACTGAGCATGTGATGAAAGGCCGGTGGGATGAGGTGCGATCTCCCACCAAAGAAGAGCTAGCGGCTACCTGCGTTCTCAGCCTACCGATTACAGAAGCCTCTGCCAAAATTCGCACCGGTCCGCCAATCGACGCGGCTGCGGATTATGACTTAGATATATGGGCAGGTGTTGTGCCGCTAGCGCTTAAACCGGGCAATCCCATCGCCGACTCTCGCCTCTCTTCTCATATCTCAATACCTAAATCAATTGAGACGTATGCTCAATATGGCTTTTGAAGCGTTGCTTAAGACACTTACGAAAGGCTGCAACTTATAGCAGAAGCGTCGGTCTATCTGAAATAACTGACCTATCAAGACCAAAAATCCTCAGCAGTTGGAAGCTGCTGAGGATTTTTGATGATTTAAATGAGGGAGTATTAATACTCAGAAGGGGCTCCTTCCGGCTTGCCGTTAGGGCGATAGTCGTCGTCAAACTTAGGGGCTTCGCTCAAGGGACGAACGTTCAACGCTCGGGCTGAAGACTCACCGTTTTCTGGGCGATCGCGATTACCTTCCTGAGGTCTAGAAGCCTGAGGTGGTCCTTCACTTGCCCTGCCGCCACTCGCACTTTCTTGTGGTCTGGCTTGCGGTCTGGCTTGCGGTCTGGGTGCACCCTCCGGGCCTCGAAAAGACTCTGGAGGACGCTGCTGAGCTGGAGGACGCTGTTCAGGCGGTCTGGTCGCTGGAGGGCGCTCGCCATAATAGCTGTTGTCCGAATAGCGATTGTCTGGGGGCCCCCCGGTCATCCCTGAGCGACTATCAGGACGACTGGGCTGCAATCGGCCAGCAGGACCACGATATTCTTCATACGGTGGGCGTACTTGGCCATTGGCGTAGGCATCTTGCCGATAAGGCTGCTGTACAGGGTTCATTCTGGGTGGCTGCGGTCCCCGAAACTCTGGACGGAACTCTTGGCGATCGTCTAGCTCGGCGCGGTATCCTCGGCGAACGGGTGGGCGTTCGTCGTAGCGAGGCATAGGAGGACGGTTTCCCATCGGTGGCCCTGGCACAATTTCTCTCGGCTCACGGTTGCCGACATTTTCGATATAGAGCGTGGTCAGCATGCCTGCCATCAGCATCATCTGAAAAGACTCACCCAGCGTGATCTCTTGGATTGCCAAGGCCAGCAGGCCCGCAATCAAGATAAAGACGGCGTAGACCTTGTCAGAATCACGAGCAACCGTGGGCCTGAGTTTATCTAAGAAAAACAGCACCACTGCGCCCAGGAGTAAAACAATTCCTACGAGCAGTGAAACAGGAGTACCTAACACAATCGAACCCTCTCCATTGACAGCAGCTTCCAACCTGCTATAGCGTCTGTCGAGTTACTTAAGGACATGTTTGAAAGCCACCGCCTGTAGCCATCAAAGCAACTCGACTAGCAAAAGTATCTGTACTATCCAAGAACATTTGCTATGCGCAGCCCCTCATAGATAGCACGAGATGGCCACTTTTAATTTACATTCTAACTCTGTGCAGACAGGCCGGAGCGAATGCATAGGCTAAGCCAGCACAAGTAAGACAAAAAATAAGCCGATAAAAACTGTAGGGGCACAGAATTCTGTGCCCCTACAAAGCCGTTTTGCAAAACTTCTTGTGTCAAACGTCGCGTCTATTAATGCTTACCAAGCATCAGGCTTGCCAAACATCAGGTCAAATCAGTCGTCAATACTTTCGACGATCCATGACTTTTCCATGAATGCCTTTAAGCTACGACTTTAGCCTGTGCCTTCAGCGTCAGCGAGTGACTGCTATATGGCGTTTCTATGGCGTTTCTATGGCGTTGCTTTATCAGGAATATGCTGCCTAGCCGCGCTTGATCTGGTCGCGCTGGCTAATGAAGATAAGTGCAATAGTAGCAGGCACAACAATAATGAGTAGCCCCGCTAGCAGGCTGAGTAGGAAGTTGGTTAAAGAGGGGGTCATAGAATCATGCCTTGGCTTAAGCACAAGGGGCAGTAAGAAACATCTATTTATTACTCTTAATAATATCGGCAATTGCCACCCTTGAAAAGCTGAATATTCTCAGTAATCCGTCTCTCAAACATCAACAAAACAGAGGACTGTAACCATACTGAAAACGTAACGACGATATGACGGCGTATTAAGCTAGTAGCAGAACACTATTTTTTGAGAACCTGATGGCTGGCGATATTGCACCTCTAATTCTGAGTTTGGTTTTAGGCCTTTACACGCTACTTTTTCTTTTTCGCATTATCCTCACCTGGTATCCCCAGATTGATTTAGATAAGCTGCCGTGGGCACTCGTTGCTTGGCCTACAGAAGTCTTTTTGATTCCGGTCAGAAAAGTGGTGCCTCCAATTGGTGGCGTTGATATTTCACCCATCATCTGGGTGGGTATCGTGAGCTTTTTGCGAGAGATTCTAGTGGGTCAGCAGGGTCTACTGAGAATGATGTAGCCTTTGGCTCATTGCAAATGCTGATAATTGCCACTGCTATAGCTTGCCTACGCCCGGATAAAACGTTTGATAAAACCAGCCAAACTGCTGCTGAATCTGCTGCTGAATTCGGGGCGGAATGCTGTGGGGCTTGGGTGGGCGAATCTGACTGTGGCGGGTATGCAGATACTTAAAACGATAGTAGCTATCACTTTCGTTGGGCGTTTGGCGTAGGTTTTGTGGATCGATATCGGCAGGGGGTAGCCCTAACCAGTCGAATATGCCCTGCATTGCGGCCACTGGTTCTTTCATCAGATGCTCGAATACGACGTAGTAAAGCTGCTGTTGCAGCTGCACGTCAATATCTTGTAGTGCACCGATTGACTGGAGCGGAGAGCCAATGACGCCCTGATTGGCAAATAATTTGTCGGCTCTGCCATAGCGAGAATGCTGAGCCAGCTTGTCGGGGAAGTCTAGCAGAATGGTTTTTTGGTGCTGCGCTTCTACTGAGCCATACACCTGAGAAAGCTCTCTTACGCATACCAGCATCCGAAAATTGGGAACTAGCTTATGCAAAAGCTCGATGTGATGTAGCCAGCCGCGATTTTTGTCTACGACCCAATCTTTGTCGGTTTCTGCAAACCAGCCCCGCATAAAGCCCAGCGAAGAATTCTCTAGACGCTGATAGACAAGATCAAAATCAACATCGAGCTGCGCCTTGAGAAAATCGTTGTCGCTAAGGCTACTGCGCAGGCCTACTAGGGCATGACAAAGGGGCGAGCTATGCCCAATGCAATAGAGTTCTGGGTGGTGCGCCAGTAGCTGACACAACAGGGTAGAGCCCGAACGGGGCAATCCAGAAACGCACAATAGCCGTTTGTCGAAAGTCATAGACTTACATAGATGTAACTGGAGCGAGCAGTCAGACGAAATCTGCTAAACGAAATCTGCCGCAGTCAGGGTAGACGTCTCTATCCCGGTTAGCGCGGCAATAACTTCAGAGGTTTCGGTAATAGAAATTTGATTGCCCTTAAAGCTCAAAGCCCCAAAGCTTAAGCCGGTCACTTCTATTTTGTCTTGCCCAACTTTAAAGTCAGAGATAACATCGCGAACGGGCAATCGTCCGCCCGATGCGATCACAAACGTATCTCGGCCGCCGCCACCGATGAGAATATCACGACCCTCGCCGCCTTCGAGTCTGTCATTGCCGGCATCGCCTGCAAGCAGGTCATTGCCAGTACCGCCTAGCAGCACGTCATTCCCCGATCCGCCTAGCAATCGATCTCTACCTTGACCACCGTCTAGCAGATCGTTCCCCGCATCGCCCTGTAGTGAGTCATTGCCAGTAAAGCCGCTCAGACTGTCGTTACCGCTGCCGCCCAGCAGCTTGTCATTGCCTCGACCGCCCTCAAGCGTGTCGACGCCAGCATCTGCTAAAAGGAAGTCGTTGCCGCCGTCGCCAGACAACAGATCATAGCCACAGCCGCCGAGTAAGCGGTCTCTGCCCTGGTTGCCGTTGAGGATATCGTCGTCAGCGCCGCCCAGTAAGAAGTCGTTGCCTGTGCCGCCGATAAGCGTGTCGTTGCCGCGATCGCCCAACAGCCGATCATTGCCGCTACCCCCTTCAACAACATCATTACCGCGCTTCCCGTTGAGCACGTCGTTGCCACCCAAGCCCAAGATAGTATCGTCGTTCTCTGTTCCGGTTAAAGTGTCTCTACCTTGTGTCCCTTCAATATTCGTTGGGGCTGTCACCTCAACGGTTGTTCCAAAGACCGCGTTGTTGTTTAGACCTGCACCGATGCCTGCTTGAGTCTCACTAGCCGCGTCAGTGGCAGTATTGCCTGAGAACGTCGCTGATGTGATGTTCACAACCGGTAAAGCGTTTGGCATCCCTGAGTTGTTGCCATTTGTGTTTTCAGTAATGTGCAGTGCAAACAGTCCGCCGCCAAGTCCTTGGCCACTACCCCCGTTGTCGTTGCTAATGCCTCCTTCAGCGGTGTTGTTGACAAAATCAACATTAGCCAAGTTTAGGGTGCCAGTGCGTACAAAAACGCCGCCGCCGAGCCCCGCACCGCCGCCCCCACCGGCTGGCTGGGAAGCGTAGTTCGACCCACCCGCAAAGGCGATGCCACCGTCGCCGCCGCCAAAACCCCCTTCACCGGGCGAGCCATCGTTGCCAAAGTCATATCTGCCGTAGCTAGCACCAGTCTCTGTATCAAAGTAGAAGGCCGCGTAACCGCCGTACTCCGCGCCGCCACCCCCGCCGCCAAATCCTCCGAGCCCTCCATCACCGCCCAAGCCTGGTCCATAGTATTTGTCGAAGTAGTAGGTATTACCTGAGTAGTCAACATAGGTAAGGTCACGATCTTCCACGAGCCCAGCAGAATAGCCACCGGCACCACCGCCACTGCCAAATCCACCGCTGCCGCCGTTGATTTCGTCGCCGTGAGCAAATCCGCTGTTTGCGCCAGGGCGCCCCCCAGAGAACAAAGGACGAAATCCGCCGCCGCCGCCAGTCGATCCACCTATGTCACCACCTGTTCCACCAGCGGCAGTGTTGTTTGCAATGTCGACACCTGAGAGCGTGACGTTTCCGCTGTAAATAAAGAGTCCGCCGCCGAGCCCCGCGCCGCCACCGCCGCCTTCGGCTTCGCCCGCATCACCTGCTGCCAAGCCATTGACAATATCTGTGTTGTTGATGGCAATCGTGCCAGATTTTATAAACAGTGGACGGTGCGCATTGTTGCCATCAATGTTGAATTCTTGATCACCATCTTCGCTATTGCCGCTACCCTCAATGGTTACGTTGCTGTCTATCAGCTGGCTCATCTCGCCAGTGAGCGTAACATCTGTTTCGAGCGTAATCGTGTCATTACCAGCGATCGCATTCGCTCTTTTGATTGCCCAGCTAAGTGAGCCTGCGACGTTGCCCTGCCCGTTGTCTGTACTTTGCGTAACGGAAAAATTAGCCATGAAAATTACCTATGTGAAAGGGACTTCTGACGACCACAGGAGGGTGAGCGAACTCTTCAAAAAGTAGCTCGCCTAGGTAATTTTAGGGTTGCAGAACTCTGCACATTTGCTTTCCGCGCAGTGTCGTTTTGCTCAATATTGTTCAGTTAGGTTTAGAGCTGAGTGCCTTCCTCTGCTGGGTTTGAGAGTGCTAGGCGAATAAAGGAGAGTGCTAAAATAATTAAGAACAACACCAGACCGATAGTGCAGGCGTAGCCCATATCGAGATCGTTAAAGGCAGATTCATAGACGTAATAAACAACAGTTTTGGAGGCGCTACGAGGACCCCCCTGGGTCATGATGAACACTTCTTCGAAGACTTTGGTGGCAGCGATCGCACTAATCACCCCCACCAAAAAGATATATGGCTTCATTAGAGGCAGCGTAATGTCCCAATGCTTACGCCACCCGTCTGAGCCATCAATGGCTGCGGCTTCATACAGGTCAGCGGGCAGTCCTTGCAGGCCCGCCAGATAAATCACCATGTAATAGCCTAGCCCCTTCCAAATCGTCACGGCCATGACGCTAAACAGCACCCAGTTCGGGTCAGTTAGCCAGGGAATCCGAATCTCATTGCCCGTAATGCTCGAAAAAATCTGATTGAGCAATCCGTTCTCGGCATATAGCCATTTCCAGGCAATACCCGCGACCACCATAGAAACAACAACCGGGGTGTAGTAGGCCACGCGAAACCAGCGGATGCCCTTGAGCTTTTGGTTGACGAGGATGGCGAGCAGTAGCGGTGCGATCGCCAGCACCGGCACCACACACACCAAATACAACACCGTATTCCTTAGCGTCTGCCAAAACACCTTGTCTTTGATCAGCCGCTCAAAGTTCTCAAGCCCTACCCAATCTGGCTCCTGCGTTACATCAAAACCATATTCTACAAAGCTGTTACGAAACGCTTGCAGCGCGGGCCAAAACACCATCAACACCAGCACCAACAAAGCTGGTGCCAAAAACAAATACGGTGTTAATGAGACTTTTCGTCTTGTTGTCATCGTAAAAAACGGTGAAAATCTTCGCCCAAAAACAACAGCCGCTCCGCATTCCGCCGCCGCGTTAAACCGGCCAATACACGCCCGCCTGCCTTATTCCACCGAGGGAACTCATCGGCAGCCCCACGAATATCACCCCGGTTTAGCTTGCGCAACAGCGTAGAGCTGCGAAACGCACCGGGCCCGACGTTGTAGGTAAACGATGCCAGTGCCGAGAACTGATTGTCATTAATCGATACCTTGACGCTGTCATTGATCGCTTTCTCGAAGCGAGCCAAATCTCCCTGCAAAAATTCAATCGCCTGATTCTCAGAAATTCGCATTCCCGGACGCACGCCCCGGGTCGTACCGTAGCCAATTGTCCAAATGCCAACGGCGTCACGGTAAGCTTGCAGCCGCAACCCTTCAAAAGACTTAATTAACAGCAGTCCGTTCTTGTTAGTTCGCTGAGGTCCATTTGTCCTATTGGATGTAACAGTAGACGAAGACCCTACCAGGCTTTTCGGCTTCGGCTCTGGCCCCCCCCTAGAAACGGTCATGCCTCTGGGTGCATCTGGTCTGGCAAACCAGGCTTTCATGCCCACCACGTTCACAACTTTTTCGTTTTCATTGCGCTTAGAAGGGTACTTTGTAATTTTAGACAGATAATGACCGCCTTCCATCAAATAAAACGCGGTGTCCGTTTCCTTAATCCACGTTCCCATTTCCTTGCTCACCCTTAGCGTAACTTCAAGCCTTATATAACCTTATTTTGGCCATTTTTTAACCGAGGGTGTCGGATTATACGTCCACTCCAACCCCCTAAAAATTCGCTATCTTACAAAGGACCTCCCTCAACAACTGGTCTATCCAACTCTCTGCGCCAGCTGAGCTGGCTTTTACTTAAGGTACACAGCTGTCCGCATTTCTTCCGTATTCTTGCGGAGATACGATTTACCCCCTCACGTACAATACAAACAAAGTAACTAAGCAAAATAATTAAGAGTTCCTGCGTCTATGGCTTCTCCAGCAACTTCAAATACAGCCGCGTCCGAGTCCTCGGCATCCAGTCAGACGACTTCCCCGGTTATCCGTCGTCTTCCTAACGGTCTGACGATCATTGCGGAGTACATGCCTATTGATGCGGTTAACCTTAGCATTTGGCTCAATGTCGGCTCCAGGGTTGAGTCCGATTCTATTAATGGAATGGCGCACTTTTTAGAACACATGATCTTCAAAGGGACGCCTCAGATAGACTGCGGCGAGTTTGAACGCCTGATTGAAGAGCGTGGGGCGGTGACCAATGCGGCAACTAGTCAAGACTACACCCATTACTACATCACAACCGCGCCACAAGATTTTGCTACCCTTGCACCACTGCAAATAGAGCTGGTGATGAATCCCAGCTTGCAAAACGACCACTTTAATAAAGAGCGGCCCGTAATTTTAGAAGAAATTCGCCGCGCTGAAGACAGCCCTCAGCGACGCACCTTTTATCGCTCAATGGAAATGAGCTTTGATACGCTGCCCTACCGTCGCCCGGTGCTAGGACCTAGCGGCGTGGTAGAAGAACTGACCGCTGAGCAAATGCGGGCGTTTCACCACACCTGGTATCAGCCTCAAAACATGACTGCCGTTGCCGTCGGTAACTTACCGGTTGAGGAGCTGATTCGCACTGTAGAAGAAAGCTTTGAGCAGGCGCTCGCTCGCAGCAGTCGGCAGCACTCTAGCTCAGAGATGATTTCTCAAGTTCCCTCTAATCAGCCTGAGCAGCCTTTCCCTGGCATTCATCGCAACGAGTATATAGATAACGCTTTGCAACAGGCCCGGTTGGTCATAGGCTGGCGCGTGCCCGGTATGCGTGATCTAGACAATACCTATTCGCTAGACGTGGTGGCCTCTATTTTGAGCCGAGGCCGGACGTCTCGCTTTATTGATGATTTGCTAGAGCGCCGTCATTTAGTCAATAGTATCTCTGCAAGTAACATGACGTTTGGTCATCAGGGTGTGTTCTCTATCTCCGCGCGGATGCCTGTGGAAAAGCTGGCCGAGGCTGAAGCTGCTATTTTGGCCCACATTCAGCGCTTACACGATGAGCCAATTACGGATAGTGAACTGAAAAGAGTCCAGACGCAGGTTGCCAATCGGTATGTATTTGGCAGTGAAACGCCTAGCGATCGCGCTGGAATCTATGGCTACTATCAGGCGATGACGGGCAACATTCATCATGCGTTAGATTATCCAGAATGCATTCGCCGCGTCACGGCTGAAGAGGCGCAAGCTGCCGTGCGGCAGTACTTACCCCTTGATGCCTATGGTGTGGTAACGCTCAAGCCAGAAGAGACAGAACAAGAGGAAGAGGTGGTGTAAGCGATGGCAGCACTGCTGAATGAAGCTCTAGCTGAAGCCCTTAGTCAGGAGATTGGCCGAGTTACGGGTCAGTCTTTTCAGATAGCGACGCAGCAGTCGGTGAGCGGTGGTTGCATCAACCAGGCGATTCAGGTTGCCGATAGTTCACGCCGATTTTTCGTGAAACTCAACCGCGCCGATCAGCTAGCGATGTTTGAGGCGGAGCGAGATGGTCTCAAAGAAATGTATGACAGTCGCAGCATTCGGGTACCGCAGCCTTTGTGCTGTGGGGTGGCAGGCGGCTCGGCTTACATTGTGATGGAGTGGTTAGATCTGGGCAGCCGTCAGTCTGGCGATGCCTGGCGGCGGATGGGCGAGCAGCTAGCGGCGATGCATCAGTGCACGAGCGATCGTGGGTTTGGCTGGCACAGAGATAATACGATTGGGGCGACGCCGCAGAAGAATAAGTGGTGCGATCGCTGGGTGGATTTTTGGCGCGATCGCCGTCTCGGTCCACAGTTTTCTATGGCACATGCTAAGGGTGCGCACTTCCCTCAGCGCGATGAGCTGATGAACGCCATTCCTCGCCTGCTAAAAGGCCACACGCCTACCGCCTCACTGCTCCACGGCGATCTCTGGTCTGGCAACGCCTTTGTCACCACCGCAGGCGAACCCGTCATTTTAGACCCAGCCACCTATTACGGTGACCCCGAGACCGATCTAGCCATGACCGAGCTATTTGGCCGCCTTCCTGAAGCCTTCTACCAGGCTTACAATGCAGCTAGCCCAATTGATTCTGGCTACCCTCAGCGCAAAGTGCTCTACAACCTGTACCACATCCTCAATCACTTCAATCTGTTCGGCGGCAGCTACGCCAGCCAAGCCAATAGTATGATGCGCCAGATTCTTAGCTAGATGTCTCGAAAGTTTGATATATTAGTGCTTCAGCGGCGGCATGGCCAAGTGGTAAGGCAGAGGATTGCAAATCCTTTATCCCCAGTTCGAATCTGGGTGCCGCCTTCCCCCTGAGATCAGCAAAAACGCCCTTCAGACTTGGCTTGTAGCCGCTGTTTGAAGGGCGTTTTGATTTTATAATCAAGACTATTCAAGATTATTCAAGACTATTCAAGCTGGTCTTTTTAAGGCGGATTTTAAGCGAATGTGGCAAGAGCATATGGCGCAGGCCAATCAGCGACTCTCAGAATTCGGGGTACGAGTTCGCATTTACCACGAAAAAGGTCGCTTATATCTACAGGGCACGTTCCCAGCGAAGCCCAACTCTGAGAGAACACGACCTCATCAGCAGAGAGTGGCTCTGAAGTTGGCGGCAAATAGTAGATGTGTGTCTGTTGCCGAAAAGGAAGCTCGAAAAGTCGGGGTTCAACTAGAATCAAACACGTTTGACTGGACACCATATCTAAGACGGCGATCTCTCGGCACGGTGGCGTCATGGGTGAAGCGACTAGAAGAAGAGTACTTCGCAGCTGGCGGCAGTCGTCAGACATGGGAAAACGATTATCTACAGGCATTCCAAAAACTTTCTCAAGAAAAACAACTTTCACTGCGGTTGCTCATCGCGACCACAAAGACGGTCCCTGCTAACACAAAGCAGCGGCAGCGCGTGTGTATGGCCTTTGCCCGGCTGGCTAAGTTTGCAGAATTGGACCCTCAGCGAATTGTTGCGCTGCGCGGGCGCTACTCTTCTAAATCTGTTGATCCGCGCTCGCTGCCTACGGATTCTCTGATTCAGAAGTGGTACAACAACATTGCTACGCCTCAATGGCGGTGGGTGTTTGGCATGTTGGCGACCTACGGCCTGCGACCTCATGAGCTGTTTCACTGTGACTTAACAGATTTTCCTACGGTGAGGGTTGGTCGTCATACGAAGACGGGTGACCGCTTCATCTGGCCGATTTATCCAGAGTGGGCGGACAAGTGGCGGTTGCATGATCCGCAGCTGCCGTCTTTTGAAGATATCGACTCACTTCCTAATACGAAGCTGGGTACGAAGGTTTCGCGCCGCTTCTACGTCTGGCAGCTCCAGAAACAGGATGGTCAAAGCCTCAGACCATACGACTTGCGCCACACGTTTGCGAGACGGTGTTTTGAGTTTGGCTTTAGTCCTGACTTTGCGGCCAAGATGATGGGTCACAGTCCTGAATTGCATTCGAGGATTTACCGCCGTTGGATCGATGAGGGCGTTTACCGGAAGGTTTACGACGCGGTGATTGACTCGCCGGAACGGCCTCACCCGCCGCCGTGATGCCGAAGGGGTCAACGTCGCTGAGTAGTGCCGGTTGGATGCCGACTACTTCTGGGGCTGGCTCGGTGGCAACTTCGGTAACGACACCCGACCGGAATTTATTAATCGCGGGCACGTTGAATTCGTAGGTGAGACGCCTAGCCAAAGGATTTTTGACCCGCCA
>ERZ1740058.1328-NODE-1328-length-12174-cov-6.275023_pt1 | contig 12174 bp, 8 predicted proteins | sample MGYA00581745_ERZ1740058 | MGnify/ENA primary metagenome ERZ1740058 (study PRJEB43018, sample SAMN04849742) | marine metagenome | isolation source: floating plastic debris | place: Pacific Ocean | collected 2008-08-30 | study: EMG produced TPA metagenomics... | reverse complement strand
TCCACTTGTACTGAATGGCCGTGCGGGTCAGCTTCACGTATCTTTTGGTGAATTTGTCAAAACCGGTGTCAAACTGTTGTAACCCTTTGGTACCAATGGCTTTTGCTTTCTGGACTCGCTCAGACGTTTGAATCTTGTGAACTACACCACTCTGACTGCTTTTTTTCTTCGTCGGTTGTTCTAAACTTTCTTGTTTCTCTTGGTTTTTTTTCTGGTAGAGCAGCATAAACATTACTGGTCCCAACGTGAGGGCGATAACAGCCGAAATAACTACGGCAATGATAATGGTATAGGCAAACTCCAGGTAGAAGACCCCCACCGGACCTTCCAGAAAACCAACTGGCAAAAATACGGCGGCAATCACCATAGTAATGGAAACAATGGCGCTAGTGATCTCCGTTAATGCATCGTTCACTGCCTCTCGGGCACTTATGTGATAGTGCTGCATTTTCTCGAAAATGGCTTCCACTACTACTATCGCGTTGTCCACCACAATTCCGATCGATAGTACGATAGAGAACATACTGAGCACATTCATAGATACTCCCACCAGTGAAAGAAAAAAGAATGTACCAATCAATGAAACCGGAATGGTGATAGCCGTAATGAAAGTCGCTTTAAAATCTTGCAAGAAGATAAATACTACCAAAAACACCAGTATAAAGGCTTCAATCAGGGTTTGCTGTACGTGACTCATCGACTCATCGATCTGGTCACGCACACTGTAGGTGATCTCATAGTCAATGCCCTCGGGGAAAATCCGGGATTGTTCTTCTAGAATTTGTCGAACCTGTTTGTCTATTTCTACCGCATTAGCACCGCTTTGCTGAACGATGTCGATGGTTACGGAAGAACGACCGTCCAACCGGTTCTGACTGGTATAGTTAGAAGCTCCGAACTCAATTCGGGCCACATCCCTTAGGTGTAGTTGCAGCCCATTGTCTTCTGTTTTTATGACAATATTTTCGTATTCTTCCGGCTCGCTAAACCTACCGCTATGCTTTAGGGCAATTTCGAATACTTCATCAGAATTTTCCCCGAATTTTCCTGGCGCAGCTTCAAAACTTTGATCTCGGATTTGCTGGTACACGTCTCGGGGAGTGAGACCGTAAACAGCAAGTCTTTCCGGGTTGAGCCAGATCCGCATGGCATAGTCTCGTGACCGCAGAATAGCCGCCTCGGCCAGTCCGGGAATACGTTTCAGTTCTCGACGGACATTAATTCGGGTGTAGGCATTCAGAAAGGTTTCGTCGTAGGGGGAGTTTTCTTCATTAGCGAAGATATTAATCGTCATCAGCGTCCCCTTCATCCGCTTCAGCACAGTGATACCGGACTCGACCACTTCGGGCGGAATCTGCTGTATTACTTTAGAAATACGGTTCTGAATATCTACTGCGGCCAGGTCGGGGTCAGTACCTGGTTCAAAGTAAATGGAGACCCTCCCTCTACCGGAATTAGTAGCCGTAGAGCGAGCGTAGGTCATATTCTCAGTACCGTTAATAGCTTCTTCAATGGGCAGTAGCACTGATTTAGCTACCGTTTCGGCACTACCTCCGGGGTAGTATACCTGCACACTCACGCTCGGTGGAGCAATTTCGGGAAATCGTTCCACCGGAAGCTGAAATATACTAGCTGTGCCAGCTAATACTAGAACTATGGATATTACCAGTGTTAATACTGGCCTGTCTATAATTTTCTTTAGCATAATATTTTATGATTACTAAAAATATTAAATGCGTATGTGGGCACTAAGCGCCTAGAATCTGAAAAGTTGAACCAAACCAGGGGCTAGATACCAGATGTTAAATGAATTGAACTTAGAATTGCAGAAGATAGCAGGCAGTTGTATTGAGTAACATTGATTATCTTTATCAACATTGCTTAAACGCCAATTTCCGAATTGAGCTGGATGAGAGCCTAATAAACATTTTGGATTAAGAAAATCAGGTAACAGTCGAGCTAATTTATTCTCAACAACATGCGAGAATTTAACTGGGTAATCTGCCATCTTCCATCTCTGGAGGCAAGTTAGATTAGTAGGAGTCATGGTAGTTTAAACAATAGAAGCGACGCAAAAAAATACAACCACAGTAACCACTCAGTTATGTGATGTGCTGAGTGTAATAACCATCAAGTAGGTAGCTGTTCACAGTTACCTGCTTGATGACCTCTGTATCTTTAAAGGTTAGAACCTGATTCCTTGGTTGGGTCAACCATAGTAGCGGTGGTATTTTCTAATACCAAACTACCCACCTGCATTGGGTTTACTTTTACTCCGTTTGTCAATTTATTTAGGCCTGACACAACAATTTTATCCTTTGGATTAAGTGTTTCTCCACTGACAATGTACTTCTTACCAGTTCTACCATCAATCTTAATTTCCCGGCGTACTACAGTGCTATCTTCTGCTTGGAATTCGAACACAAACCGCTTATCCTGAATAGCAGTAGTAGCTCCCTGAGGAATTAAAATTGCATTCGGATAGATCTGCTCCATAATGATTTTTCCGGTACTTCCCGAGCGTAATAAAGTATCTGGATTCTCAAATTTGGCCCGAAGGTTAATTGAACCAGTAGACTTATCAATCTGGCCGGAGTTGGCATCAATAATTCCTGCTTTTTCGTATTCCGACCCATCAGATAATACCAACTTCACTTCGCTGTTCATTTTCTTCGAGGTAGAGTCACCCTTCATTCGCTCGTAATAGAGATAATCAGATTCACTCATAGAAAAATATACGTAAACATCTTCAACATTCGAGAGAACAGTCAGCGGCTCATTATCGGTTTTCTTTACTAGATTACCTACTGATTTAGGTATGCGTCCCATAAACCCACTTACGGGGGCTTTAATGGTGGTAAATTCAAGATTAATTCGCATGTTAGCGGCTACAGCTTGGGCACGGTCTAACGAAGACTGAGCCACTTCGTAGTCAGCCATAGCAGTTTCCATTCTAACCTCAGAAATTACTTCATTATCAATCAGAGGTTTTATGCGGTCAATTTCTGTTTTAGCTTTCTTCAGTTTGGCCCGCTCTACTTTTACGTTAGCTAGAGCATTCTTGAGATCTTCTTGGTAGGGTTGGCTATTAATCTTAAATAACGGCTGTCCCTTTTCAACAAAATCTCCTTCATCTACGTAAATCTCTTCCAGAATTCCGTCTACTTGGGGTCGAATGGCAACGTTCTCTACTCCCTCAATAGAACCTAAGTACTGAAACGATTTCGCTGCTTTTTCTTCATGCAGAGTCATTACTGGCAGAGGCAGTCCTTCGTCTTTCTCGACCTTCTCTTTACAACTGCTCAGTAAGAATACAACCAGTACCGTAAGGATAGGTATGTAAGTCTTGGTGAAGCGAAAATGATAGTTATAGTATGTAATTTTCATTAATCTGTCGACTTTAATGTAATTTTTCCCCTGGTGTATCAACAATTATACATTAGCAAATAAGAATAACCCGTGAATTATTCTAATTCACTAATTTTCAACAACATATAGCCGCTGATTTTCATAAAAAAAACTTCGCTTACTTAAAAAAACCTGAAATTAGTGTGGAATGTTTTACCAACTTTCACTAGAACTGTGGAATTATTCAGCAATCTGTTGCTCTATCGTCACAGAGTGTAACATAATTATCCCAAGAAGTCTGAGTGATAAAGTAAGATTTTTTAATAGAATGCTGATTATTCAACACTATGTTTAATATTTATTTACCGTTAATTCAACAAACATTCGGTACTATCTAATCCATAGCCCATGGCACTAGTAGAAAACTGTGATTACAGTCCAACAATAGCAGTTTAATCTAATAAGGGTCACCCTTAAACTATCAGTGGCATCAATTAATACTGTGTTAGATAAATTAAACTAAATAAACTTAAAAATAAATTATAAAACTTAATAATAAGTTGATTAACTTAAAAATAAGTTGTAAGCTTGTATTGCTAATCAATTTTTACTCAAGGCAATGACGGAACTAACTAAGGCGGAGGAGAAGATTATGAAAATTCTCTGGCGTATTGAACGAGGCTTTATCAAGGATATCCTCGAGCAATACCCCGACCCAAAACCTCCTTACAATTCAGTATCAACCATTGTAAGGGTGTTGGTACAGAAAGAGATTGTGAGTTACACTGCGTACGGGAAAACCTACCAGTACTACCCGCTGATTACGAAGGAAGAATACCGGCGGGGACAATTGTCCAGATTGGTTTCGGATTATTATAATAATTCACTGAAGCAAGTGGTCAATTTCTTTTCAGAAAGCAAAAAGCTGGACGAAAAGGAGCTCGATGAAGTAATGAGGATGCTGAAAGACCTGAAGTCTAAGAATAATGATTAGTCTGATTGTTTACTTAGTTGAAGTAAGTGCTGTACTAGCGATTTTATACGCTTTGTACTGGCTGTTGTTAAGAAGGGAGACATTTTTCAGCTTCAACCGTTTCTACCTACTGGCCATACTGTTGTTATCAATGCTTATTCCATTACTGGATATTGATGTACTGCCAATAGAAAGAAAAGAGGTTCAGCAGCCAATCGTAGATCTTACTGAGCTTCGCGCCACTATTTATAACAGCTTTACTGATTGGGCTAATCCTAGCGAATCAAAAAGGCTGTTAAATGATAGTCTAAAAAGTAATGAGGTGCTAGAGAAGAGTAGAAGTCAGCCGCTATTGGTTTCTATCTTATTGATGGTATACTTTCTGGGGCTACTTACGGTCATTGTTCGTTTGCTGGTAGTACTGATTAGGATACATCGATTCAAGAAATCTGGCCATCTGCAAGTAATTCAGAAGCTTAATGTAGTGAGAGTTCCTGAATTAATAGGTCCATTTTCCTTTTTAAGTATTGTATTCATTCCAAAAGAGATGAAAGAGGGTGCTGACCTCAATCAGGTACTAGCGCACGAAAGGATACATATCCGTGAAGGACATTCCTACGATTTATTATTTGTTCAACTCATAGCTGCTGGCCTGTGGTTTAATCCGTTGGTGTGGCAGCTACTAAAATCATTAAAAAAGACGCATGAATACATAGCCGACAAAAAAACGATTGATCAGGGTTACTCCTTAGTTGCGTATCAGTCCTTGCTATTGAGACAATTGATTAGCACCAACTCATTTGGGTTGATACATCATTTTAACTTAACGTTTATTAAACAGAGAATAGCCATGATGAATATACAGAAATCAGGATGGAAGGGTAAAGTAAAAGTAGCCCTGTCCGTATTTTGCGCAGTAGTTTTTAGCCTCACATTGATGCAGTGTAATACTGGCATTGATGAGCAGGTCTTGCAAGAATCACAATCTTCAGCAGCGATTGAAGCTAATGATGGAGTTGATGTTCCTCTAATACCAGCCTCTCATTTCAAATTGAGAGACCACTCAACTACAGTAAATCTAACGGTCGATAATAATACTGTTACTGTGAATGGTGAAGTAGTCGAGTTAGAGGGACTTACTTCTCTAATTGAAGATATATCTGAAGAAAAGTATGCAATGATACTCCGTATTGACCGCAATCAGTCAATGTCGTTGGTGAGGGAAGTTCAGCGAGAGTTGAGAAGAGCCAATCGCTTGAAGGTACTGTATATTGGGCAAACTGCGGAAGGTCAGATGTCAGAAGTGCCCATCAAGCTTCCGCCGCTTCCGGGAAGTAATTCTAAATTTTATGTTCCTAAGATTGACGACGCCTATGCTAAGGAAAACAATTTAAGTTTGCTTAAAATTAGAATGAGCGAAAATACTGGTCCTGAACAACAACAGCAGGTTTATAATTTTGCCAAAGAGCATGTAGCCCAGCAGAATACCAACTACGTGGTGAGTGCCCGCTTCAGCGATAGTGATACTTATGGCCAGTATTTAGAGAGTATATACTATCTTCAAAAAGCATTCTATCAGCTTTACGAAGAACAGGCTCAAAGTAAATACGGCGAATCTTATATCGATATTCTCGATAAGGCAGATACAAGTGATAAGTACGCCGAAATTTACAGTAATCTGAAGAAGGAGGCACCAATGGCAATTTCAATTGCCGAAGATTATTTAGAATAAATTTAGACGTGAATAATGAAAAGAGCTCGGCAATGACGGGCTTTTTTTATCGTAGAAAGAGATAAGTACAGTATCTCATCTTAAAAGCCGGTTATCAATCTTCTCTAAACAGGCAGAACAAAACTCAGGAATAGTATTTTTGAACTTCATACCATTAAGCATCAGACAACGGTCACTCGAGTAGCAGTGACGAAGTCCTAAAACGTGAGCTATCTCATGTCGGGCAACTTTCGTCAAATTTTCTATAAATATCTCCTCCGTGACTGACTCATGCTTTAATTTGAAGGTGGAGATGGTTGCAGTTTTTAGAGTATCAGCTGCAAGTCCCCGGATCAGGATACGTTCTGACATTAACCGCTTTCCAATCGTTAGAGCAGAGTCAGTAAGTCCTACAACCATGTCGTACTTTCGGTAAATCTGAACTGCCAGGGCAAGATTGACTGCTTTGGCATTGATAACACTTATTGAGGACACTCTCTTTGGGTCAGAATAGGTAGACAGCAGGCTATCAGCCATAGGCGTCGATAAGAGGCAACTAACTTCGGCTCGATAAAAATTCTCAATTCCTGCCTTCACAATATTTATATGATGTTCGTCTACTTTCCCAATGGGTACTAATCCCACTTTTAGTGATTGAGCATCGGCAGAATATAAAGTGAATAATAGAACGGCAAAAGCGCAGAAACTCTTCACCCTCAACATAGAGACGTAGTTTGGCAATTTATTTTTTCGAGATTTCTTATGTTCCATGTTTTTTTTGATTCGTAGCTGACTAATAGTAATCCTCAGGAATACTGTAAACGAAATCGTACCAATTATATCGGCTAGACTCATGATTACCCTAATTTTATTGGACCTTTGACACGGCTTTGTCATATACAAAGTTGAGAGAGATGCTACTTCTGTACTTCTACAATATCTTCCGAGACTAAATCGATCAATTCGTCAAGATGTTGTTCGTAAACGGCGCGGGGTAAAACATCGTACTTCCGGCAAACGGAGGCTGCGTAGCCTACTGCTTCTCCCATCATTCCGCAGGTACGCATCACCCGGGTACTACCGAAGGCTACGTGGGTGGTGCTAATATCCCGGCCGGCCATAAACAGGTTAGGAACATTACGGGAGTAAAGGCAACGGTAGGGGATAGTGTAGGGCTGTACTCTAATATGCTTGGTGGCGGCAAAGAACTCTTCACCCGGAAAGTACTTGGAGTTTTCGGCATTAGGAAAGTGGAGGTCAATGGTCCAAGTGGCGGTAACCAATCCGTCGGAATACATCACCCCATCTTGAATATCCATCTGCGTCAGAATATGATCGCCCAACAGTCGTCGCGATTCCCGCTTGCCACCAATGTAAGCTACCCAGGCGAGTTCGTGATTGGCGTATTTATCGGCCTTTTGATTTTTCAAGTATGACCAGTTGCCGTAGATGGCCCGGAGGTTATGATCGCGAATTTCTTCAGCTTCAGTAATGGTATTAAAATTCCCGAACCCTGTCTCCCACTGCCAGTCGGCCTTATGCTCATCAATATGGTATTCATCCGAAAACTGAATGGCCCAGGGGGTTTCGGGAAAGGTAGTGGGCGTATCGAGTTCTACCGATGCCCAGAGATTGGAGGTACCTAGGGTGAAGTTATCTGCTTCTTCGGGTGCGAGTGACTCCCCTGTTTCAGCTTGACTTTCTCGTCCCGCCCGGTAGTCGGCCCCCGCCAGGTGACCAACCGTACCGTCACCAGTACAATCGGCAAATAGACTTCCTGAGAAGCGATATTCCTGATTGGAAGCAATATCCCGACCAATCACCGCCGCAATCTGCCCATCTTTCATTTCCACCTGATCTACGTGGGTATTTAAGAATAACGAAAGGTTCTTTTCAGATCGAGCAACGGCAAGCTTCCGCTCATCGCCGTAAAGGTCGCCATCAGGATTGCCGTTGCCGGGGTCGCCACTATCCAGTTCGTCTACAATCCGCCCCAGTTTTGGGTAATAATTTTTATCAATATCACCCATCAGGTGCACCCGTACTTCCGAGCTGTTGTTCCCACCCAGTACGGGTCGGTTCTGGATTAAGGCTACTTTCAGGCCCTGTCGGGCTCCCGAAATGGCGGCGCAGGTTCCAGCCATGCCCCCACCAATTACGACAAGGTCAAAGTTTCCGGCATTGGTAGGTTCTTCGGTTAAGCCTAGTTGGGCCCGGCGAAACCCCATGAGTACCTGGGGTTGATTGGGTGGTGTAAAGGAATCATCCGTGGTAAACACCAATGCGTCGCAACGTCCATTAAAACCAGTAAGATCTTTCAAGGCTAACTCGACTTCAGTTTGATTAATCTCAGTTTCGCCACCGTAGTACCATTGCCATTCAGCGGAGCCGCTTACCCCAAATTCAGTGTCCAGGGTCTGACCATTAACTGCTACTTGAAACTTACCCGGACCTTTAGGAAATGGTGCCCAGTCTTTGGTGCGTACCCACAAATGGTAAGTGCCAGTTTTGGGAAAGCTGACCGTAGTAACCGCATCAGGAATAGGGCGTCCCATACCGTGAGCCAGTAGGTAGGATGAACTCATCACATCGAAGGATTGTTGATCGATCTTCCAGCCACCTTTGTCCGTAAAAGACTCAGCTTCAATGAATAGCAGATCAGACAGGGCATTGTCTTGAGCCGGGCTGGTTACTGACCAGCATAAAAAGAAAATAATAAGCAGGCGTTGCATGGGTTGTTTAATTTTATGGGGAAGAAGTTTCGTGATCGTTCAAAGCTTGTTGGGCTTGCGAATTGTAAGCCGATAGTTCTTTTAGTGCCTGATAGGCGGGTTGATGATATACCGGATTGGTGTGATCCAGCAACAACACGATTTTATCGATGGATGCCTTATTTACTTGCTGAGGGTTATCGGTCATCAAGCCTAACACCTGGGTTAGTTGTTGTTCGCTGAGCTGATCTAAATGGTAGGCCAACACTTCCATACTACTGCTAGCTAACGGAACCGATTGCAGTTTTTTCAGCAGCAGTTGCTGGGCATTAAAATCAATATCAGGAAATTGCTGAACCAACTGATTCTGCCAATCCGAATCCTGATAGATAGATGTGGGAATTTTGTTTAGAGCGTAGCGGACTACAAAAATACTACTCTCTTTAACCAACCGAATTAGCTGAGGCATGTACTCAAAAAACTGTTCGGGCTTAAGTTGGTCAATGGCGTAGTAGTGGTAGGGGTAGTAATCAGAGGCGAAGAACTGCTGAAGTAAATCTTCATCCAGTTGCTGTTGAGTATAGGTTGGAATTAGCCGAGCAATCTCACCATTTGCCAGGTGCCACAGGGCGTAAGTGCTGTATACCGCCCCGCTCACCACCGTATTCTGCACTGCCTTCACTGTAGCCCCAGTTACGGCATCTACTTCTTCAGATACCAACTCAGTAGACTCGTCTACCAAATCCTCAATAGCATGCTCACCCAACAGAGAGTACTCATTAGCCAGAATTTTATCCAGTTTCTCGTAATCTTCCTTGGTGAATTCTTTGTGATCAAATTTGGTAAGCGGCTGGTCAGGAGGTAACTCGTAGCGCAGGAAGTTACCGAGTAAGTCCCAGTACAAATCAGCCACTAGAATATGGCATAGCCCTTCCTTACAAACGGGAGTAGTCACATGAGCTACGTATTCCTGTGGTTGTTCGGCCTCATAGCGCAACATCACCTCCACCAATACCGAGTCATTGGTGTTTACTTCAAACACTTTCTTTTCTGGTGGGATTAACTCCCAAAAGAGGGTTGTAATAGTAAGTATAAGTAACAAACTGGCTTTCATACTTCTAGGTAAAGTAATAGATAACCGATTGCTAAGCCAATTCCGTGACTACTTTATTTTTACAATTTGCAATCTGCTTGTAAAAGAAACTATGTCGTATTGAAATTATAGCTAACTACAGTACACTATGGTGCTTAATCTTTCCCTATTTCCTTTAAATGTCCTACACTATAGAAAAGAGTCTCGTAAAAAAGTGATTTAGTCTTGGGCAATGTTGAGCGATACATAGAAGTTTTTGTCGGCGATGGTTTACAATCAATCCCCAACTTTTCAGCTAATCTGATTGACCGCTTCATATGCAGTGGGTCAGAAACTATCAAGGCAGTTCTATAATCTAACGAATCCATTATCCTTTTTGATTCTAAAAGGTTTTGAACGGTATATCTGGATGATTCTTCAATCAAAATAGCTGAACTAGGCACCCCATTTTTTACTGCATACTCTTTCGCTATCCTGCTGTCTGATTTTGATTGCCACTTTCCGTAACCTCCAGTAAATATTAGCTTCTTAACTAATCCCTGCTCATATAAATATAAAGCGTGATTGATTCTCTCTCTGAATACAGGAGAAACCTGTTCATCATTTGTAGCGGCGCCAAGTACGATAGCAACATCAGATGTTACTTCAGAATATTCGCTAGAATATCTGTAGATGATAAATGAATTGTAAGCGAAGTAACCTACCATCAATAGTCCGATTCCTAACAATCCTCTTTTTACGTATTTAGACAAACTTAAACTACGCTATTTATTGATTTCCTTAAAACATACAATTTTGGTAGAATCCGGTCTCGACAGGGAAACAACACGGCTAAGACACGGAAATGCTATAGTTGGAAATAGCTTTGTTTCTTACCAAAGTACAAATCATCAGCATATTAACCGAAACGATACCAAACCTAGCCAATGGGCTTATAAAATCAGGGCCTCTAATTTCATTCACCGTTTCTATTTTCATTCTATGCTAGTTTCCTTTAGATTTATCGCATGATAAAGAGCATTAGTATTTTTCATTTGCCTTTCATGTTTTTGACAATATTTATCATCGTAGGTTGTCAATCACAGCCACCAGATGCGGATTCAGCTCCCCCAAAACCAAATATCATTTACATTTTGGCCGATGACCTGGGCTACGGCGATTTGGGTATCTACGGACAAAAAAAGATAGAAACCCCGAATATTGATGCCCTAGCTGAAAACGGAATGCGGTTTACCCAGCACTATTCCGGTTCACCGGTTTGTGCGCCTTCCCGCTGTGTACTGCTTACCGGTAAGCATACCGGTCACGCTTACATTCGGGGAAACGGAGAGTGGGGCGAGCGAGGAGAAGTCTGGGACTTTGTCGCCATGCTAAATGATTCTACGCTGGAAGGGCAGCGACCCTTACCTGCCAATACTCGCACTCTTCCTCGTCTTTTGAAATCGGCTGGCTACGCTACCGGTATGATCGGCAAGTGGGGACTAGGTGCCCCCCATACCGAATCGATTCCTACTACCATGGGCTTCGACTACTTTTATGGTTACAACTGCCAGCGGCAAGCCCATACTTTTTACCCGGTTCACCTTTACGAGAATGAACGACGAGTATATTTGCAGAACGATACGGTTCCACCTCGAACTCGGATGCCCGAAGGCGCTGATCCCTACGACATGGCTAGTTACGCTCAGTTCAATCTTACCGACTACAGTCCGGATTTAATGTTTGACAAGCTAACCGGGTTTGTTGATAATAATGCTGACAAACCCTTCTTCCTGTATTGGGCTACCCCGATTCCCCATGTGCCTCTACAGGCTCCTCAGCGTTGGGTAAATTTTTACCTAGAAAAATTTGGTGATGAAAAACCTTATCTATCTGAGCGAAGCTATTTTCCGCATCGCTACCCCCGTGCCGCTTACGCCGCCATGCTTTCCTATCTGGACGAGCAGGTCGGGCAGCTAGTACAACAGTTAAAGGATTTAGGGAAATACGAAAATACGCTCATCATCTTTAGTTCTGATAACGGGCCATCTTTTGCCGGAGGTGCTGATTCCCAGTGGTTTGATAGTGCTGGCCCATTTCCGAATGATGCGGACCGAATCAAAGGGAGAGTGTACGAGGGGGGCATTCGGGTGCCGATGATTGCCAGTTGGCCGAAACATATTGCTCCTGGCAGTACCAGCAATCATATTTCAGCTTTTTATGATGTACTACCTACGTTGGCCGAGGTTGCGGGTGTAGCGCCCATTGATGGTACCGATGGAATTAGCTTTTTGCCCACTTTGTTAGGTGACGAAGAACAGAAAACTCATGAATTTATGAACTGGGAGTTTCCCCAATA
>ERZ1740058.1327-NODE-1327-length-12178-cov-6.073167_pt1 | contig 12178 bp, 11 predicted proteins | sample MGYA00581745_ERZ1740058 | MGnify/ENA primary metagenome ERZ1740058 (study PRJEB43018, sample SAMN04849742) | marine metagenome | isolation source: floating plastic debris | place: Pacific Ocean | collected 2008-08-30 | study: EMG produced TPA metagenomics... | reverse complement strand
CGGATGACCCCGACGATTTGCTCAATATCATCTGAACTGTTGCGAGGAAACACCTGCATACAATTGCCAGCAACATTTTTTACGTAGTATTTAGCGTGATCAGAAAAAGGGTTATTGGTAATTTGCCCTCCTTTCCCGATACCCATAATATCGTAGAGCACTTGCAAAGCACCTACGCAGCCATCCGCGTGAACAGACCCGTAAATTTCTTTAGCATCAAATAGCGTAGCTGCTTGTCCTGGATTACCTCCAGAATAATCATGAAAGTTTTTTACTAGGTAGCCGCTGTGCGGTTCAGGAAACATAATACCAGTAGGTACATCGGACAGCGGTTTGTTTGGTTTTCGTAGTGCATCAAAAAACGGCTGAAAGCCAGCATTCTCCCGTGCGGTTAGCTTAACATTATTGGTGGTCAGGTGCCCCGTATCAATAATATTCTTAAATGCTCCATCCAGTAAACTACCCCGGTCAACCACGGTAACCATGCTGTTTTGCCTCCCTGCAATAGCATTATTGTTTCTTTCTCCAGTGACAATTATTTTTCTGTCAGCTCGCATATGAAAAAAGTATTCGTAGGGCAGCATCTTGATAGCTGGGTCAAATACATGCTTTGGTAAGTTTAATGCCTCTAACATTAAATCGACCATCACAATATAGCTAGACTTAACCCCCGCGTAGCCAATGCCTTGGTTGTGCCGCCAAGAACGAAGAAAGAAATTATAGCTTTCAATGAGTCCGTTTGGCCGAAACATGGCATCAAGTACAGGGGTAAGCTTACTACGATCCCCAGCACTCGCTGAAGCAAAAGCGTAAAACAGGTGTAGCAGCGTCATCGTATTTTGATGCCCAGCCCAACCCCCTTGAATACCATTGCTGGCTTCTGAAGAAAAAAAAGGCCAATGAGCTGTCAGAGGATAGCGGTGATTGCCCGCGCTACGCTCACGATTTAATAATTCCTCTACTCTGTTTTGGAACCGAGACAAGCTAGGGTTACCGCTATTACCAAACAGATCAGCACACCAACTAGCAACCACGCAATAGTTATAAATATCATGATAGATATTTTTATAGCTGTCGTAGTTTTGATCGTTGTTTGACTGATGAATCCGGTCGTCAATATCCCGAAGTGCGCTATTACCGTCGCTTACTGAGCCATTGATTAGATACTTCAATGCCCGGTCAAGAAAGCTGCCATTATCAGCAAAGTTCGTGATACTGGGCACTCCTATCTGGGTATCTACAAACAGATTGAAACTTTGTGGAATATCACTGAGTAATTCATTGGCAGAGCTGTATGGATTATATGCAGGCACATCAAAGTATGGATGATTAATGCCCAATGTGGTCATGCCTGGCAATCCTGATTGTGGAATGGCGCTAACTGTTTCAGACCAGTTAGAGGTAATCACTCCATCAAAGACACGCACTTGGAAATAATACCGAATGTCTGGGGAAAGCCCAGAAACAGTTAAGCTATTTTGGGTAACCGTGCGTAAGTTGGATAATGCGCTTTCGCTAGTGCCATACCGAACTTGAAACGTTGCAAAATCACTATCCCAAAGCACAGTGATTGCTTGCGCTCCCGAAGAGATAAAGATGTTTTCAGGAACAACTCCTACGCCCTGCGTTTTTTTATAGCCTAATAATAAATTTGTAATCATGATTACTGAGGAATAATGGCTAATGCTGAAAAGAAACCAAAGTTTTGACCAACATCCGGTTCAACAGTAAACGACACTGTACCTATCTCAGTAAGATTAACTGCAAAATCTACATAGGCATTTAAGTTATCCTGTGGATTGTATACCTGCACGTTTTGGCCTAGTGTAATTCTAGTCGCCGATAAATTACTCTCACTGTACCCCCCTAAGCGAAAGGTATAATTACCAATGGGTACATTACGCACTTCTATTTCACCTAGCAATGAGGTAGTAGGCAATGGGTCTGGTAGTCCTACGTAGAACGATTTATCGAGTACAGTTAATGGGAAAGGGCTTCCCCCACCACTTAACCCCCACTCTCGGCCTCGTTCAAAAGCTTGGGTGATTGCAATCTCAATACCTGTTAGATTATCATTGATGTCGCGGCAATTTTCCACCAGCACGCCGGGGTTGACTTCGTTGGCACTCGTAGAAGCGTCATTCCAAATACCCGACGTTTGTTCACTGCCATAACGATTAAAATCTACCTGTACGGTAGCTATTCCAGCACCACCGCCTGATAATACCGTCCAATCACAAATATTATTTAAAGTGTTTGCTGTAGCAGAAGGCATCAAAATTCCGAGTGTCCAACCGCCATCAGCGGGAGGGGGTAGGTATACATTGTTTGGGCTAACTAAATTAAGCTGATCAGTAACAATTTCCATGCTTCCAGCAGGGTTCGTGTTAATCACTGCCAATAAAAATGTACTACTACTAATACCATTATCAAGGCTAAGCTGTATCTGCTCAGCAGCGTCGAGAATAAGGGTTTTTCCATTATCAGCTTGCAGAACCACTCTGTTTTGTGTAATCAGCTCGGGGAGGGCAATATTACTAGCAAAAGGGAAGCCATCTAAAACAGATGGGTTAAGCTTAGTGGCTCCGGTTGTTGTAATAATGTTTTCCAGCACCTCCCGAAGCACATCGGCGTTATAGATGTCGTCTAAAATATCTTTGCTGACATCGTAGAGTTCCTGCTCAGTAATTTGATCAGATGAAGAAGCATCTCTGATCGTGTTTTGCAGCTTCGTTAATATCGCGTTATAGTTGTTGGCCATGACTAGTCAAAGTTTTCGTTAAATGATTCCGAAAAAGAACCTTCATCAGGAGTCACTACTACTGTTTCTTCTTCTACAAAGAAATTGTAAGCATACAGTCTTTGCTGAGGAGTAATTAGTACTAGAGCGTAGTTGCCAAACTCAAGAGTTACTGATACCGACTCGCTTCTTACCTCAAATTGAAGAATGTTCACTACCTTTTGAGCAAGGACATCTTCAGCGGTCAATGTGAAACTTTCAATAAATAACTCAGCAGCCTCAGCCCTTAGAATGACAAAATTATACGCCCCTACAGCTAAAGCATTGATTGTAGCAAGCACCTCTCCTTGCTGTTCATTATTTACCCCGGTTAGTCTATAATCCACCGAAAGAATATACTCCTGCTCAACGTTAATTCTTAACAAATCCGTTTTCTCGATAGGTGCTGGGATAGATTCTACGTTTGATTCAATAGGTATTTTATCAGCTTCCATAGTTTTCTTCAGTGATTTGCTCTAAAATCTCAAAAGTGCCGGCGTACAGCGTATAGATATTACCGTCATTAAAAACAAATTCTATATCGCACTCATGCACGGCCACGGGGATGAGTGCGGTAAGCGATGGGGATAAATAAAGCCGAATCGTATTATTGTCTAAAACAGTGATTTCACCAGGAGCTGACCCTGTTCCAGTGCTATATCGGAACCGAGTAAGCACATTCTTATTCTCACCATCTCGCTGCACCACATGCATAGCAATATCAGCAATACCTGAGAGGTAATTGATGATTGGATTATCTTTTTCATCGGTGATGATAATTGTTTTAGAAAACGTGTTGCCTTGGACAACTTCAAATGATATAGGGGTTGGACGTGCCATATTATTTTATGTTAATGATATGCGCTCGTAAGCGTTGAAAAGTTACTCCCGATGTACCAACTATCCTTACCAGTAGTGAGCCCGAGGTGTTTGGATGATAGATATTTGCTTGATAGTTGATATGCGGTCCATTTTCGTCTATAAATCCTGTATTAGCTTGCTGCACCCCCCCTACAAAAACAGCAATATTTACTTGCCAGTTAATGGAACTGGATATAAACCCATCTATATGCACGAAAGATGCCCCAGTTCCTACATTATCACTAAATATTGTTTGATAGGTAGAGGTAACCGGAAAGTCTACTTGTGATAAATTTGAGCCACCTGCCTTAATAATATTAATTGCGGCAATTTCTTGATCTGTATACGCCCTGGCCGTGGCAATAGCATTAATCTCACTGTTAATAGCTTGCTGTAATGCATAGTCTTGGGTAGCAAATAATTGACTTGTTCTTTTTACTTCATCGTTTTCTATGACTAATAAAGTACCTCCAGAAGTTGAGTTTTGATCATCTATCACCAACCTACCCCTCACTCGTTTTACACTAAATGACTCATTGGTAATAGGTTTGTTGGTTAAATCATTATAATCTGTTACCCCGCCATTGACATCGGGAAAAGTAATACGAAGCTCACCGTTAACAATATTAATGTAATCAGGTAGTTGAAATGTGACTGGGCGGCCTAAATTTGTAAAGCCAGCCACTGCTACCGCTTGCCCGGTTCGTTGAGAAAAAAAGACTTGTCCCGCGCTATTTATTTGCAATCCGTTATTGATAAATACATCAAAAAGAGTATTAATATCTAGTTGTCTACTGAATAGCTCGTTAGATCGTAGATAGCTATCCCCTACTACATATTCGTCGGCTTCTACAGTGTTTTCTACGGTTACCGGAAGCGTAGTTGTATTTCCTTGCTCAGTGACTTCTTGCAACGTTGATGGGTCATTATTGCTGTCAGTCGCATTGGCGCGAAGCTTACCGTTTTTTACTGCTATTTCTACTCCATCGCCTACAAAATCTTCCATGAACTGTAATAGATCAAATTCTTCAGCAGCTTGCCGCTCTTCGTCAGAAACCGTGCTGAAGAAATCCCCTCCTCGGCTACTAGGCCGCTCAGGACTAGATGACTTTTGCTCTTCTTCGGTGAAGGAAATAGCTGCGGGGCGGTCAATAATCTGCTGAGCATCTATGCGAAGTACCCTTCGTCTATTTTCATCTTGGGGTAGGAAGGTAATGTTTACTGGTACATACCACGTGTCGGGATCGTCGAACAAATAGAACGGGCGGTGCGTCGCATTCTTGCCATGCGCATCCATCACATCAAATCCTTGCAGCCCTTGACGCAGTGCCCCGTAGGTACGCAGCACTTTTGCTGCTAATACTTCCGAAAGTGTGCCCACGGGCTGATCGTTGTACTTTGCTGCGCTACGGTCGCGGAATAGACTAATAACTTTTCCTTTAGCGGTCTTCGTATTAATTAGCCCAGGGTCGTCTACACTGACGTAATCCACTTGTAAATCGCGAGGCTTTACCACTTGTCGAGTGTTATCTCCGGTAGTATTTGGGAATGTCGCTACGATCTTGCGTTGTCCGGCCTGAAAATCGTTTCTGGTAAAGTATTTAGCCCGCACATAGTGAATTCCCGTTACTCCCATAATCGGTGGTTGGGCACCCGATGGGTTGTACCCTTGCAGGGTTTGGAAAATGCGTACTTGAAGTTGCCCGTTGTGGGGTATTTTGTAGCGCGGAGTCACAAACTTCATGATTGGTGGTGAATCTGTAGGTGCATCTAAGGACTTCCAGTATTCAGCTAATAAAAAGCTTGGCTCGGTTGAGAACTCTGTTCCGGCTCCTAAATACAACGTTTGCTCTTCATCGTTTTCATCCCGGTAGGTTAACACAAACTGCAAAGGGATGGCGGGTAGCAAATTGCCTGGGATATTGCGTAGCTGCCTTGCCGTTATCGAGTTAAGAGAAAAACCGAAGCTAAACACAATAACAATTTCATCTACTCCCTCACCGGACTGCACCACAACAAACGGCGCCCTTTCCATGTAGTTAAGGAAAACAGGAATGTTTCGGCGAGGGTGGTCTAAAATCCACTAACAGGCGATATAGTATGTTGAATCGGTATCTGTTGCCCTGCGATAAACGGCTGGCGCATTAAACGTCCAGTACTGAAGCTCTCGGAAATACGAAAAGTTTCTGCTTCCATCTGGCTCCTCAAAGTTAATATCTTCAAAAATGGTTCCTTGATACTTTTCAAGGTTAAATGCCCACGCACCGCCACCAAACTCTCCTTCTGGTAAAAACTCAGGAATCGATAACGATCCTTCTACTATATTGATTTGATTATACGTAGGCTGTGTTTCTTTTCGGACAACATCGGTGTTGATGAGTAGATACCGACTTTTGCTTGGGGTAGATACACCTGAAACCTGACTTAAATCGGCATCAATTTGCTTGCTGATAACATCATTCTCGGTATTGTGAATATAAAAGAACCGGATAGGAGCGTTTTTATACGCCTGGTAGTCAACCAACATCCAACATGCACCCACATTAGGTAAATGCGCTTGGCGAAGTACCGCGCCATGGCTTTTAGCAATGGATGAAAGAGCCTCGTAATTGGTAAGACCATCAAACATGCGAATATCGCTTTCCATATGCCGGATAGGCCGCTCAGAAGGCTTGATAAGCGTCTGTTCATCATAAATGGCGGTATTTTCAGCTAGCGGCAACGTGTTCCCCACGCTCTGAAGAATGCTTTTAATAATTTCGTAATCAGTGACCCGGTAGCTGCTGGCTACCATAGAAAACATGGTCTGCTGAAGAATGGCAGTACCATCTGAAAAGTCTAATGAAGCTTGGTAAGGTATACGCTTGTATCGCTCATAATACAATGTGCCAACACTGAACAGCTCAAACATTGTTTGATAGTCTTCTGAGTAGTGAAGCGAATATGCTCCATCTTCAGGCGCAAAGAGCTCACGGTATTGCACCTCCTCATCGACTCTAACATTCAGTGTGCAAGCCATCGACCAAATAGGCCGGAATAAATCTTGCTCTTTTAATTCCCACTCGAACACATGCCGAGGTAGTAACATATTGTTAATGATGGTGGGGCGAGATTTCTGAGTAACCCCGAGTATCTCTATTTTATTAGGTCGCTTTATTTTATTTCGAAGACTGGTTTTTAAACCATCGGGTTGGTAGTTGAATCGGTAATAAGGCGTGTCGGATTCATGAACGTATAGCGCATTTTTTGCAGTAGGCTCCCGAACAACAGGATCGGTTATTGGTACATCCGGTGTAATTACTTCAAAATTAGTTCGCTGTGACCAGGCTTTTGGGGTTGAGTAAATTTTTAAGTTGTAAAATGAAAAGTCAACCCGAAGGGTAAACCGAGCAATTTGCAGCTCAGTGACAATTGTTTTGTTGATAAAATCAGGGTTGTCATAAATATTTTCACCTCTGGTTGGGCGACGGCTAGGATTTCGGACAGGTCCATTCGTTTCAGGATTACGTGCCGTTTGCTCTACTCGGTATCGGTACGGTATAACCACAGGAACGCGGGCTGACAACTCAATGTAATAGCTTGTAAGGATTAGTTCAGTAACGTTCGGGGGAAATGAAGATTTGGGGCGCACGGGGCCACCCCCTGCTGGATTGGTGTAGGTTCTTACCTCGACATCCTGCAAGTTTCCCTTTTCATCAACGTAAGGGTAAGTAAACGTATGAACAAGCCTGGACAACTATTTATCGTTCAATTTAACCAAACTGCCTAACTGCCAATTTGTCTTTGTTAGAGAAATGAACTATAAGTAATAATACGAAAAAATGAGGAGAAATAAGGGGTGCTACTATGAATACACCATTCTGCGTTTCAACGCTTCTTCAATAGACTCACATTCAATATTAAGCATTTCCTCGCAGGTAGGGCAAGACAATTCTCCGGAATCATCTACTGCCAGGTCATTTGCTTTCGTCTTAGCTCCACAGTTTGAGCACTGAATGACTGGATTCTTGTGCTTATATAACCATTCGGGTTCTGGGGCATGATTAATGGTTTGAATATGACAGTATACTTGTATGTCTATACTGTTTTTAGGTAATTTTTGAGCGTCTGGCAGTAATTCATCAATATCACCAATTACCTGATAAAGCTTAAAGCTTTGACGAGTACCCCTTGCATTATTTGGGTGAATATTACTAAGAAAAATAAGCCTATTTTTATATTTAAAGAAAAAGCTCTTACACTCAGGTATTTTTAACGCTATCTTCGCACTTTTTCCATTTTCTATATAGGTTCGCGTTGCGCCCACCCTTGGATTTGCCTTAATTGATTGTAAGTCAATAAATACTTTCATATCGATAAAATTAGAACTAATCTAAGCCTCAAACAAATATATTATGTAATAATATAAAGAATATTTATTTTTATTTGACTTTTTATTGTGAGTTACGTTAGTTGGGGTAAACTACAACTGACTATGTTAAAATTTATTAAAAACGTATTGCTTGTTGCGCTAGGGGGATTAGTCTTTCTTGCTTTAATAGGAATTTTTTTAACGATAACTGACGATCGTACACCAGAAGAAATTACTGCTGATAGAGCCAAAAGTGATAGTATAAGAGTAGCAAATGATAGAGCAGAGTTTTTACAAGATAGTATTCAAAAGGCTAATGAAGAAAACGAGAGGTTGTCGGCCTGGAATGCGCTAACTCCTAATCAGAGGGCATTAAAAAAAATTGAAGATCAGTTTAGTTCTTGGGACGGCTCACATAAAGCATTGAAGAGAGCAACAAAAGAACAGCTTAAAAACCCCGATTCATTTGATCACATTGAGACGCAGTATGCTTTAATTGACACAACCAGTTATAGGGTTGTGATGAAGTATCGCGCCACAAATTCTTTTAATGCTATTATTACTGAGGCGGTTCAGGTAGATTTTTCTATTGAAGATAATTCAGTAATTCAAGCCTCTAAGCTTTATTAACTACCAAACAACACTCGTGAGCGATTCGATGAGGCATTAGTCACATTTCGAATAACTGTTCCGTCCTGAACTCCTCGAGATTGAATGACAATTGGTGAATTACTAGCAAAACCCGCATTACTACCCGAGAAGGTAGCCCCACCGCCATTGCCGCCTGAAAAAGATGGGCCACGAATAGAGGAATTGACAGCCGAAGATAGTGCAACTAATGCTGCGCCTGCTGCGATCGCTGCTACGGCACCACCAGGCGCTTTAAATAGAGCGTCCAATTTTAGTTTAGCTACTCCCAACGCAATTAGATACTTTCCGAACTGCGAGGCAAAAGAAGCAACAACACCTAAAATATTGTCAAAGAAAGAGTTTAGGTTATTATCAGCAGTCAATTGCCCAAACGCTTCGGCGATTCCCGCTATTGAATTGGTAAGCCCTTGCCGTAGCACCTGGTCAAAAGAAGCGGCAATCTGTTCTGATTTCTGGGCTAACTGATCTTTTAGCCTGTCAAACTGCCCAGGTATCTTTTTGATAGAAGACTCAAATCCTTTGGTGTAATTTTCAAAAAAAGCATTGATCTCATTACCAATAGAAGAACGATCTGCTGCGATAGCCTGATTAAACCGTAGCGTAGCACTGGTTAAGTCATCCATGCGCTGCTGCGCAAGGGTAATTTGATCGTTAAACTCAGCAATTTTTATCGGATCAAAAGCATTATCTCGGGCTTTAATAAGATCTTCAATTTCTTTTTTTAGTCGAGGAATAGCCCCGTTTGCCGCACCTTCACTAATACCGAGATTTAGATTTTCAAGTTCTTTGGCAAGATTTTTAAAGTCAGTATCTAGGTTGTCTGTCAGATTTTTTTGCCCTGCTGTCGCTTTATCATAAAGATCGGTAAAAAAACCGCCAATGTCAGAGAGGTTAGACTTAAAAGCGTCGGTGAACTTCTGAACATTATCAGACTCTAACGCTTCGCTAATATTGTCCTTGATGGCAGCCCCGACTTTAGCAGAATCCGCTATTAAAGCGGCAAATCCAGGGTTAGAAACGCCTATAAATGTTAAGGCTTTGGTGATGAGGTTGGGTAGCTGTACTGTGAAAAGATTAACAATCTCTTCGTACTGTTGCTTGATAAAAGCAATTTGTCTACTGATAAATTTACCAAAACCCGAATCGGGAAATGCATCGTAGGCAGATTTTAGAGTTAACGCTAAAGCAGCTATCGCTAAAGCAATACCGCCAATAATAGCAATTTGTGGAAGTAAGGCGGTATTCGCGGCGGTGGCGGCGGCTGTGATTGTCTGGTATGCTGTTCGTATTGCAAGAGCTGCTTTTACAAAAGCGGTGCCTGCTAGTAAAAGAGGGCCAAGTGCGGCAACAGCCGCTCCAGTCAGCACAATAAACCGTTGTATTTCAGGGTCTAGTTGCTGGAAGGCATTAGAAGCATTAGTAACAAAATTGCTAATGTCGTTAATGACTTGTTTTAGATTTAACGCTTCCGATATATCTTCACCTAGTCCAGCTAAGGCAATTTCAATATTAGCTCGAGCCCGCTGGAATGTCCGGGTTAGTGTATTTGCTTGAGCATCAGCAGCACCGCCGAATCGTTCATTAAGTCCGGTCAAAATAGCCTCGATCCCTTCAGCAGCAGAAATGCCAGCACCACCAAGATTTGCCATTTGATCAGCGGTAAGATTAAGCTGCTCTTGTAATATCTTTTGGGCGGGAATACCCCTTTCAGCAAGTTGTAATACTTCCTCAGCACTTACCTTGCCTTTGGCGGCTATTTGCCCAAGAGCGGTGACTAAACCAGATAAGTCACCCTCGCTACCTCCTAAAGCAGCAGTAGCATCTGTAAGTGTTTGAATGGAAATGCGAGAGGCTTTAGCTGTTAAGCCAAACCCAATCAGCTTGCGTTCTGAATTAAGAAGCCCGTTAAAACTAAACCCTTTCCGAGCAATGCTTTGTAGAAAATCCACCTCTTTCGCTGCTTGATCAGCACCACCCACGAAGCGTTCTAGCGATTTTTCAGCTAGCTCTAAGTCTGCAAAAAGTTTGGTGGCAAATGTTCCTCCCGCCGCCAAGGGCAACGAGACAAACTTAGTAAGTTTACCAGCAAGCTTATCAATTTGATCAACAGCAGCGTCAATATCAGATTTAAGACCTGATATATTACCACTAATATCAACAACAACTTGTCCTGCCTGGTACATTAAAACTTGATTTTACGCTTTGTATTTATCCACACTCCGCGAAAAGGAATTTTTAGTTTTTTGTGCTCTTCAAAGTTCCCAGCAATGCCAGACCGGATAAATCCAGCGATTTGTTTGTGTCCGTTTAGTTCATCTAGTTTGAGCAGATGAAATTCATTGATAGCATCGTCTAGGATACTATGATCTATATTTTGCGCCACTTCGGGGGGGATGCCCCAATAAGCTAATGCTAATACTAGTCTATCTCGGAGGTTTCGCTTTCGAGTTGCTGCTCGAGCTTTTTTTTAAGCACTGCTGAGCCTTGTGATTTAATGAGGTCTGCCATCATTTCATTTTGGCGGCGTTCAGCAATAATGCCTTTTAAGTCTTCCGCTACTTGCGCTACAAACTCATCAGAGCTTTCTAGCAAGTCTTCTACATCACTAACAGAAAACTTTTTCTTTTCACCTTCCGCTTTAAAACCAGACTGTAGGCATTCAGAAGCCAGACCCTCCAGTGTCCATTGATTTTCATCTAGTATCGCCTGTTCTCGCAAATAGGCAGAGAGGCGGTAATAGTACACCTCTCCATCGATGTTAAACTCTTTAACCATATTAAGTTAATTAAGGACGATGCTGATCTAGTTGTGGCTCGCCTTGCACACCAAACTCTAAAGAGAATTGAGCAAAAGCATCTCCTTGGTTAGAGGTAAGCTCCCAGCTAGTAATAGTCGTTCTACCTTTATCGTATAGTCCGCCAGAGTCAACGCTACCGTATTCAAACCAAAGCAGTGTACCAGCACGTCGCCACGCTTTGATCTGGGACAACACCACAGCAGAAGTCAGTTCTACTCGTCGATTCGTGGTGTCTTCACTGTAGTAGTACGTACCGTTCAAATTCACCGCACTCGTGGTTTCTACAGTAAACGGGTCATCTTTACTTTCTACTTGTTCGGTAGAACCCGTCTCACCGTAAGTAGAGTTAAGCTCATCTAGGATGATATTAAGTGTATTTTCATCCGTACCTAACAATAATCGTATTTTACCGGGTTTTTGCGGCATGATATTTACTATTTAATGAACTGAAAATCTAATGTATGACTGATAAAAAACTCTTTCTTATTCTCTTCAAAAACCGACACCATATTGGTGCTAAAAGTAATCTCACCCCAATCTTGCTCTTCCTGTAACTCGTACATGGTGTCAAGAATGATTTGACTAATTTCAGAAGCCTCTTTTTTACCTCGGTAATTACTGACTACCTGAGCACTCACTTGTACTTGCCAGCCGATAGGTAATCGCTCTTTGCTAAATGCTGGGGTCTGGCTAATATCGTTAATTGCCACCCACGGAGGATCACCTTTCATGCTGAGAA
>ERZ1740058.1326-NODE-1326-length-12180-cov-27.707216_pt1 | contig 12180 bp, 9 predicted proteins | sample MGYA00581745_ERZ1740058 | MGnify/ENA primary metagenome ERZ1740058 (study PRJEB43018, sample SAMN04849742) | marine metagenome | isolation source: floating plastic debris | place: Pacific Ocean | collected 2008-08-30 | study: EMG produced TPA metagenomics... | reverse complement strand
CCCGAAAAAAGAAGTTATCATACTGGATATTTATGATAAAACCGCCTCGGTGAAACTCATAGCAGATGACTGGATTGATTATATGCATATAGTTAAACTGAATGGAAAATGGCAACTCGTGAATGTATTGTGGCAATTCAACGATTCTGAAGATCATTAGGCCGACTAAAAAACGTATCATAGCATTGTGTAAGGAAGCATTGTACTCCGTGACTAATAACAACTTTATATGCTATCTCATAACGAATTAGTTTTTACGCTTAACAATGGGTTGACAATGCCATCCATTGGATTGGGAGTTCTTTTTGCTAAAAATGATGGCGAAGTAGAAAGTGCTGTAATCTCAGCGCTCAAGTCGGGATATAGAAAAATAGATACTGCTTCGGCCTATCAGAATGAACAAGGAGTTGGAAGAGCGATGAGAAAAAGTGGGATTCCAAGAGAGGAAATATTTCTTGCCACCAAAGTTTGGAACACCGAGCAGGGGTACGACAAAACCTTATTTGCCTTTGAGCAAAGTTTAGAACAACTGCAAACGGACTATGTAGATCTATATTTAGTTCATTGGCCTGTGAAAGCCAAATACAAAGAAACGTACCGAGCCATGGAATACATTTATTCCAGCGGCAAAGCAAAAGCAATTGGAGTGTGTAATTTCAATATAGCGCAGTTAGAAGATTTGATGGAGCATTCTAATATAGTTCCTGCAATTAATCAGGTAGAAATGCACCCACACTTAAGCCAAAATGAATTGCTAAATTTCGCCAATGCTCACAAAATTCAATTAGAAGCCTGGAGACCCATTATGATGGGGGAAGTTCTCAATATTCCGGAACTAATCGCTATTGGTAAAGCACATCAAAAGTCTGCCGTTCAAATCACTTTGAGATGGCTTATACAAAGAGGTGTTTCAGTTATTCCTAAATCGGTAACACAACATAGGATCGTTCAGAATTTTGAAATATTTGATTTTGAGCTAACCAAAGAGGAAATGGCAGTCATTGAGGAACTCAATCTGAATAGAAATCTGGGAGAAGATTTATCACATATAGAGTAAACACAGACAGAGTACAATAAACAATGAGCTCAATGGGCGAACTAAAAACTCACTGAACTTATTTGGGGGTTTAATGTCAACGAACCAGAAAATAGGAAAACTATCGAGGCTCTAAATTACTATTCTGCCGAGTAAATTGCCTCTCTGATCGAGTTTATACTAGATTGAATTAATAAAATTATAGTTTTGCTCGGAAAATGATAAGTATGCCTACAAGCGTACTTTCCTTGTTTATTGAAATTCTCTATAAATAAAGAATCATGCCTCAAGTTAAAATCCACGGACTTAGGCGCGCCATTGAGCCAATCCGACAAACTCTTTCTGACACTATCCACAGTTGTATTGTAGAACATTTTAAAATCCCAGCTACTAAACGATTTCATCGATTCATACTTTTAGAGAAAGAGGACTTCATCTACCCAGCCACCCGCTCAGAATACTACCTGATTATTGAAATATTAATGATGGAAGGAAGAAGTGAAGCTACTAAGAAGGAATTAATAAAAAGTTTATTCGCAAACATTGCCGAACAGGTCGGTATCGCTAATGAAGATGTAGAGGTTCTTCTCCTGGAAAGTCCTGCTTCCCATTGGGGATTTCGTGGAAAGACCGGAGATGAAATTAACCTAAACTACTCAGTTGAGGTATAGTACTGCCATAGGATTACTCTTCACTTTCTTGCTCACCAGCATTTGACACCTATTCTATAATTACTATTCATCAAGATAATCAAACGCCAAAGGTTCATTTACTCTCTCGTGCCAGGGTAAGCCATACTGATTGAGGGCTTGCATAAATGGGTCGGGATCAAACTCTTCTACATTGTATACTCCCGGCTGCATCCATTGCCCAGTAAGCATCAGCATGGCTCCAATCATGGCGGGTACCCCGGTAGTGTAGGAAACTGCCTGAGCACCTACCTCTTGATAGGTCTGGGCATGGTCGCAGTTATTGTACACGTAATAGGTTTTCTCCTCACCATCTTTTAGCCCCTTAATCTGGCAACCAATAGAAGTCTGACCGTGGTAATCTTCGCCCAATGAGGATGGTTCGGGCAATACTGCTTTCAGAAATTCTAATGGGATAATTTCCTGCCCTTTAAATTTTACCGGGTCAATGCGGGTCATCCCTACGTTCTCCAGCACTTGCAAGTGAGTAATATACTGAGGCGAGAACGTCATCCAGAAGCGAGCTCGCTTGAGGTAGGGAATATTTTGGGTAAGCGATTCTAACTCCTCGTGATACAGCAGATATGATTCCCGCTCACCAATCTCTGGATAATTAACCGACTGATGGATTTCTAGTGGCTCAGTTTCTATCCACTGACCGTTTTCCCAGTAGCGTCCGTTCTGGGTAACCTCCCGAATATTAATCTCGGGATTAAAGTTCGTAGCAAAAGCCTTCCCGTGATCACCGGCATTGCAATCCACAATATCCAGATAGTGAATCTCATCGAAATGATGCTTCTGAGCATGGGCGGTGAACACTCCGGTTACGCCCGGATCAAAGCCGCAACCTAGTAACGCCATAATTCCCGCTTGCTCGTATCGCTCTCGGTAATCCCACTGCCATTTGTACTCAAACTTGGCTACATCGCGCGGTTCGTAATTCGCTGTATCTAAGTAATGCACCTTCATAGTAAGGCATGCATCCATAATAGTTAAGTCCTGGTACGGTAGCGCTACGTTAATTACCAGTTTAGGATCAAAATCTTTCATCAAAGCCACCAAATCCATTACCCGGTCAGCATCTACCTGGGCAGTACTAATCTGAGTCTGAGGAAACTTCTTACGAACCTGTTCGGCAATCTGATCACACTTAGACTTAGTACGGCTAGCCAGTAATATCTTGCTAAACACGGAAGATACTTCAGCACACTTATGGGTAACTACGTTACCTACTCCACCTGCACCAATGATTAAGACTTTGCTCATTGTTAATTACACATTCTAAGCTGGAAAATTTATAGTGTAATTTTAAGGCTTCAAATTGCAGGTTCCAAGCCAGAGTTGCTATAACCCTGCAACTAGAAAGCCTTAAACTTGTGACCTCGTGCAATCTTGCACTTATTAAAGAACTTTTTTACTACTACACTGTTGTATCAACAACAGATTAAACCACCATTATGCAAATTGAGCAAGAAATTCAGCAGACGACATTTAAAAACCCCTTTCACAAAGCAGTACTAAATATCAGATTCACCTCAAATTGGCTTACCAGCATTTCGTTGCCCATCTTTAAAAAATACGGAATTTCGGAAGAACAATTCAACGTGCTACGCATCCTGAAGGGGCAATACCCCACTCCTTCTTCCCTACAGTTAATTACCGAGCGAATGCTCAACCGCATGTCAAACGTTACTCGCCTGGTGGAGAAACTCAGGATTAATGGCTACGTAACCCGAGAAATTTGTCCGGAGAACCGACGCCGGGTTAACATCCTAATTACTAAGAAGGGGTTAGAATTGCTCGAGCAGGTATCACCTGAGATTGATCAAGCAATGCACGGGCAAAACAAACTTACTGACTGTGAAATAGATACTCTCAATCAGTTACTTGACAAAATTCGTGGATAGTTTACTCCCGCACTTGCCCTTGGCCATAGACCAGCCATTTGTAGCTAGTTAGTTCAGGTAGAGCCATTGGTCCTCGGGCGTGCAGTTTCTGCGTACTGATGCCAATCTCCGCTCCCATTCCAAATTCAGCTCCATCGGTATAGGCAGTGGAAGTATTCACATACACTGCGGCGGCATCAACCAGTTGCATAAACCGTTGCACAGCGACCTCGTCTTCAGCAATGATAGCTTCGCTATGCTTAGAGCTATAGTTGGCGATATGATCGAGGGCTTCATTGAGGCTACTCACGGTTTTGATAGACATTCGGTACGACAAAAACTCAGTACCAAAATGTTCAGGAAAAGCTGGGGACAAAAGCTCGTCAGGATACTCACCCGAAAGTACAGTGTAGCTCAATTTATCCGCGTACAACTTCACCTCTTCAGATGCCAGTTTCTGCACAATCTTGGGTAAATCCCGGAGCCGTTCCCGATGAATAATTAGGCAATCCAAGGCATTACAGACGCTTACCCGGCGGGTTTTAGCGTTAAACACAATTGATTTCCCTTTTTCCAGATCGCCGCTTTTGTCAAAATAGGTATGGACAATACCAGCTCCGGTTTCAATCACTGGTACTTTGGCGTTCTCTCGCACGTAATTAATCAGGTTCTGGCTGCCCCGGGGGATGATCACATCTACCGCATCCACGGCATTAAGTAGTTCATGCGTAGCTTCCCGAGAAGCAGGTAACAGACTCATCAGATCTGGATTAAGACGGTACTCTTGTAATACCTTGCGGATGACTTCAGCAATAGCCAGATTAGAATACTCAGCATCACTACCTCCCTTCAGCACCGCCACATTTCCAGCTTTCAGACATAAGGCAAATACATCGAAAGTAACATTGGGGCGAGCTTCATAGATTACGCCTACCACACCTAGGGGCACCGATCTTTTTGAAAGCTGTAATCCATTTTCCAGGGTTCGCTCCTCCAGCACTTTTCCTAGTGGGGAAGGAAGTCTTGCTACATTCCGCATATCCTGGGCAATGGCCTCGAGTCGCTTAGCGGTAAGTTGCAGGCGGTCGTACTTAGGATTCGCCGGATCCATGCGGTCTAAGTCCTTTTGGTTTTCGGCTAAGATATAATCAGTTTGGGCTACGGCAGCATCAGCTACGGCTTGTAGCACCTGATTAATAGTTTCATTATTTAGTGCCAGGGCATCGCGACTGGCTTGCTTTATAGCCGAAAAATCAACAACAGATTCTACTAGGGCAGACATATTGGGTTAGGTTTAACGAATGGGAAAGTTACAAAAGCCCGCTGGAAATGCCCATACTCATGATGAATATTTGTGAGAGGGGATAAACAAATAGATAATATTTATTCTATCATTCTGTTATGCTCGTACTAAATTAAGGAGTGGTCGTCTCAATACTCCCGTCAGCACGATGGGTAAGCTCGGTTACCTTGATATTTCTCAGATGGGTTTGTCCGTTGGATAGCTCAGCATCGTGGTAGAACAGGTACCACTGACCGTTAAACTCTACAATAGAATGATGGTTGGTCCAACCTAGCACCGGGTTAAGCACTACTCCCTGATAAGTAAAAGGTCCGTAGGGATTATCTCCGGTTGCGTAAGCAATGTAGTGGGTATCTCCGGTAGAGTACGAGAAGTAGTATGTATCCTGGTATTTGTGCACCCAGGCTGCTTCAAAAAACCGTCGTTCGTTATCCCCAGCTTTTAGGGGTTTACCGCTCTCATCCAGAATCATTACATCTTTTGGCTCTTCAGCAAACTCCAACATATTATCAGTTAATCGAGCTACTTTCGGGCTAATGGCAGGTTGATCATCGGCTGGATATGTGTCCTCAGCAACGTACTGCTCACTCTCCCAACGTTGTAGCTGCCCGCCCCAAATACCACCAAAGTACATATAGTAGGCTTCATCATTATCTTGGAATACCGCAGGATCAATACTGAAGCTTCCTTCTATGGGTGCGGGATTAGGGGCGAATGACCCAGTAGGCGAAGTACTGGTAGCTACTCCAATTCTAAAAATGCCCGCTTCGTCTTTAGCCGGAAAATACAGGTAGTAGGTACCATCCCGATACGCTGCATCGGGTGCCCACATTTGCCGATCAGCCCAAGGAACCTCATCTACCGACAAAGCAACTCCGTGATCGGTCACTTCACTACCCATTTCAGTCATAGAAAATACATGATAATCTCGCATAGCGAATTGGCTCCCCAGATCATCCGCCGGAATATCCGACTCAATATCGTGGGAGGGATAGATATACAGCGTATCATTGAAGACATGCGCGGATGGGTCAGCCGTGTATATGTGGGAAATCAAAGGGGCAGCTAGAAACTCTTGAGCTGGTACACTATCGATTTCGTTAGTTTCTTCAGTGCTGGTTTGACTAGAATTAGGAGATTGGCAGCTTGACCCGATGTAACCAATTGTTAATAAAAGAACGAGTAAGCGTTGAGTATTTTGCATATTGGCAGTTTTATCTATCAAAATAGCTTTTTCTTACTACCAAATCCAAGGCTAAGGTGGTTTCTTGAGTTGTACTAGAGAAATATAAAATGGAAAGAATCCCCATAAAAAAAGGCCAACGAATAAACGTGGCCTAGTGCCCACTGAGGAGCCGGATTGTTGTAAAGTAGTGAAAAAAGAGAAAGCTAATAAAATGAAGAATTGTTAATAATTCCCTCTTAACTCCACTAAAGATACGAAAAAACAATTATAATAACATGCTTATTACTATTTTTAAAAATTTATTTCTAAGAATCGTTCTACTATTTGTACAGTAAAATCTCCTAACCGTAGGAATATATGAAATTTAATGCCCGGCAAAGATTTATCTCATATTTTTGGTGATCTCAAACAACGGGCGGTCTCATTAGTTTGATCACTGCTCTAATGAACTATGCCAGCTAACGGAACTGAACTCAAAAAATCATCTTTGCCAGACCAAGCTACTTCGCCCCAGAAGCTAGGCACCTTTGGTGGGGTATTTACCCCTTCTCTCCTCACTATTCTGGGAGTAATCATGTACTTGCGCTTTGGTTGGGTAGTGGGAAATGTAGGGTTGATTGGCACGCTGATTATCGTTACCCTTTCTACCAGTATTACTTTTTTAACCTCACTCTCTATTGCCTCTATTGCCACTGATACTCAGGTAAAAGGTGGGGGAGCATACTATATGATCAGTCGTTCCCTAGGAATAGAGGTGGGCGGTGCCGTAGGTATTCCGTTATTTATTGCCCAAGCCTTATCGGTAGCCTTATACGTAATCGGGTTTGCCGAAAGCTTGGTAGCAGTATTTCCGGCTCTGAATATGACCTTGGTAGGAGTTGGAGTAACAGTGGCTATCGGATTATTAGCCCTCTTTTCTACAGAGGCAACGATCAAAACTCAGTATTTTATACTAGCAGCAATTGCCATTTCCCTACTGTCGTTGATTTTTGGTAGCCCCCTAGAAAACACGCAAATAGAGATAGGGGGAGAGATCACCTCGGGAGGCGAAGGGTTTTGGGTAGTATTTGCTGTATTTTTTCCGGCGGTAACGGGTATTATGGCTGGGGTTAACCTATCCGGCGATTTGAAAGATCCTGCCAAATCTATTCCGAAGGGCACTTTTTTAGCGGTGGGTTGCGGCTACCTGGTCTATATGGTATTACCTATCATCTTGGCTAGTCGGGCTGATACTGCCTCGTTGATTAATGACCCCCTGATTATGCGAAAAATCTCGCTATGGGGTAATGGTATTCTGCTTGGTGTATGGGGAGCCACTCTATCTAGTGCGGTGGGTAGCATACTGGGTGCGCCCCGAATTTTGCAGGCGTTGGCGCAGGATCAAGTGCTACCTCGCAATTTTAGCTGGTTAGGCAAGGAACATCCGGGGAGCGGTATTCCCCGAGCGGGAACAATTTTTACAATGGTATTAGCAATTATTGCAGTAATACTGGGTGACTTGGACATGATTGCCCCAATTCTCTCAATGTTTTTTCTAACCACTTACGGTGTATTAAACATAGCCGCTGGGGTAGAACGATTACTAGGTAGCCCATCGTTCCGACCGAGCTTTCGTACGCACTGGTTCTTTTCTCTGCTGGGGGCAGTCGGTTGTATTGCTGTAATGTTTCTGATTAACCCTCTAGCTACGCTAATTGCCATTTTTCTGGTAGGAGTGACATTTGTGTGGCTGAAACGGCGCGGTTTACGTACCACCTGGGGCGACGTGCGGCGGGGCATGTGGCTGGCACTCACCCGCACTGCCCTCTTACGCATTGATCATACTCCCGACCCCAAAAACTGGCGTCCGCACTTATTAGTTTTATCAGGAGCACCTACCCGCCGTTGGCACCTGATTGAACTGGCCAAAGCTATTGCCCAACGGAGCTCCTTACTGACAGTAGCCACTGTACTAAAAACCGATGATATTGCCTATGACCGACTAAAATCATTAGAAACCAATATTCGGGATTACTTAGAGGAACGAGGGGTAGAAGCTTTGGTAAAAGTTACGTCCGATGCTGACCCATTCAGTGGTGGAGTACGGCTGATCCAGACCTACGGCATTGGTGCCTTAGTGCCCAATACCGTTATACTAGGAGATACTCGCGAACTCTCTCACCACGGCTCCTACTGCGAGATGATTCAACAGTTTTATCAGGCTCGCCGCAATGTGGTGATTGTGCGGGATGATGAAAAAGAGGGCTTTCAACGTAAACACACCATTGATGTATGGTGGGGTGGACTACGAAAAAACGGTGCCTTAATGATGATTCTGGCGTACCTGATTAGCAACGATCCCGCCTGGCGATCAGCCGAAATTACGGTGAAGATGGCAGTGCCCTCGAAAGCTGCTGCTCAGGATGCTGAGGCTAACCTCGAGAAAATTATCCAGAACATGCGGATTTCTTTCCAGCATAAGATTATTGTCAACCCCCAAACGCCCTTCTGGACGCTACTGAAACAGGAGTCCCAATCGGCAGATTTGATTATGCTCGGTTTGGCGGAACCTAACGAAAACTTCCTAGCCTACTACGAGCAACTCTCCGAACGCACCCAGGGGTTACCTGCCACCATGTTCGTGCTTGCTGCCCAGGAGATTGCCTTCGAAGAGATTTTGCTTTAAGCCCTTTCACTCCTCCTTAGAAAAAGCCGACGTGGCGTGGGGGCAAGGGGGGATTTACACTACTCGGCCACCAATAAGCGGGTGGTGGTTTGCTGGGGGCCTTGTTGTACCTTTAGGATATACGCCCCTTTCGGGATGCCCTGCATGTCTACACTTAGGCGTTGCTGTCCGGCTTGGGTAGACAGCTCGCGTTGGAGTACTTGCTGTCCCATCAGGTTGAGCACTTGTACACTGGCTTGACCTGCTGTGGGGCTAGCTAAGTTCAGGTGCAATGTGTGGTCAATCACTGGGTTGGGGTACACCTGAATAGCTGATCCCCCGAGATTACCTTCAGCTATATCCGTTAGCGACTGGGTGGTGCCTTTGGCGTGCGATGCCGTGCGGAGATGTTCACCAGCGACTGATAAAGTGAGCATACTACCCACTTGCTCGGTCAGTTCTTCCACCACTCCGCTATAAGGGGCTTCTAGTGTTTGTTGCCAGGTGACTTCCCCCGAATCATCTTGCAGGGATAACAGCAGGGGAACGCGAGCATCCCGATCCGTTTCTACCTGCAATGAGAACACTTGCTCTACCGGGTCGGTGCTAAAGCTTACCTGCGTGACCCCGGCTGATACTAGGTTGGCATTGAGTTTCATCAGGGGCTGCGATGCCTTTTCGGTGCCCGAGGCAAACACGAGTGAGCCCGAGGACATGTCAACGTCCGGTATCATCAGCTCGCTGGGGATACTAAAGCTTTCGCCCCACAGCATTTCGCCTTCTTCCGATTCTAGCGATAGTAGCCAGGGATCCGTATTGTCCTGATCCTCTTGTTCTTCATCCGATACATAAACATACTCAGCTTGCATATACTCAAAACCGGAGTTACCAACGGTCGCCGTAGCTTCTATTCCACTATCATTGTTTAAGATTCGGCATAGGAACGTTTGGCAGGGAGGAGTATAGGTAAATAAAAAACTATCATTATGCTTACTATCTTTATATCTTCCGGTAAAGAACAAAGTGTTTTCATAAACTATTAGATCTTTTTCTGCAGCAATATTCGCGTTGTCAAACGTTTTTTGAATACCACTATAAGGATGATATTTTTCTATATCTTGATCCGAGTCTCCTTTCAAGATATAAAGTTCATTGTCATAAACGATCATTTCTCTATAATAACCATAGCTAGAAACAGCACTAGGGTATCTGTCAGCAACTAGTTTTACCCCTGTGTTAGGATGATAGCTTCTCAGCTCAGCCCCATGAATAGAATCATAGGCTATGAAATACAGCTTTTCTTGATATTCAGTGAATAGTTTGGGGGCACTTGTCTCATTTGGAATAGTAATAAACTCGCCGGGTGTGTTCTCTGTTATTCCAGAATAAGGGTTGACATCTTCAACCAACCTAACTCCTATGTTAGGATTATACTTCCAAGGTTCTATTCCATATTTTCTGTTGTATGCTCTGAAATATAAATCTCCTTTATATTCCGTAAGATATTGTGGAAAACTATGATATGAACCGGGATTAACATCAGCAGCCAGCTCTACCCCCGTACTAGGATGGTAGCGAAATAACTCCCAATCATGTGATGCATCGCTCGCACGAAAATAAAGGCTACCGCTGTAAACAATTAATTCCGTTGGATAATATAAGGGATCTCTAGAAACATTTAGATCTGCCACGAATTCAAACCCGTTTCTAGGGTGGTATCTCCAGAGCTCTAGTATGTCCAGCCATGAATAAGCAGTCATGTATAAACTTCCGTCATAACTAGCAATATCCTTAACCTGCAAACCCCTGGTAATCAATAAATTGCCAGGAACTAGTTCTACTCCCGTACTGGAATGATAGCGATATAGCTTTCCCGAGTTTGAGAAGTACAAATGGTCATCATACACAATTGCATCACGATACCCCTCATCAAAAACAACTTCATATCCAGTATTAGGATTATAGCGTGCTAATACGTCGTGTCGACCTGAGTGTTCCGTTTCTTCTAATCCGCAAAAATATAGACTTCCTTTATAAATGATGGGTTTAGAATCGCCGTAACTTTCATCTACTGGCATTGCAAAACCATGAACGTCTTTTACTATTTCTTGTCCATGAGCCCTAAAAAATGGCTGAATTAGTAGAAGAACAAAAACAATAAATGAGTAAATCTTAAACATAGTGTTGGTTGGTTAGGGGGTTGTCTCTTAATACTGAGTTCAGCCTCGAGGTAAACATCAGGTTATATAATTCTTAATACTTCATTTCACTGAGGCGCAGGTAGCTACTTTTTGTGGGTCGTACGCGATACAATCGCGCACTAGTCAGGTGCTCTTAGGAATCCGTCCCTTTACCAAGGCGCGTTTGCAATGCGTCTACATTTTGTAGGTAAGTACCGCACGCGTTGCAAACGGGCACTAATAAGCCTATTCTTTGTTTTTAGGCCTTAAGTTGTTTGGCTATTACTGTTAATCATTATTACTCGTTCTGAATGAACCTGATACTTGCACCTGATTATCGTCACTATCTAGTACTGTACCCGAAAAAGAGCCTTCCACTACGGCAAAGGTAGAAGCCAGAGCGTTGTACGAGGTGATATTTAGATTGATGTTTACTGCCTCATAGTCAGTAGATTCGTCTGCCCCGTCGGTTGTTAAGAAAAAAGAGAGCCCTTCTAGTGGATTACCTCCTTCGCCAGGAGCCGACGTAAGCGTGTAGGAACCCGTACCACTCCCGATGTAGCCTACTAGCAGACCAATAGATCCTCCTCCCGTGGTAGTACCAGTTAGGGTAATAGACGTTAAGTTGTTAGCGGGGCTAACCAATGCACCAAAGAGCGGGGGATTGGTTCCGGTAAAGTTAGCCTCGTATTTTGTGCCGCTCACCGTAACTTCAAAGAAAGGCGGTTCATTAGTAGCCGTTGGGTCGTCCCCTTCATCTTCTGAGCCGCAGCTCGTGAGGAACAAGCTGATAGCGAACAATAGCGACAGGGTAATTCTTAAGTACTTCATGGGGTTTAACAAGTGTGAGGGTTAATGTAAAATTTGAATGTTGATTTGTCTTTTTCTTACAATGATAGGTAAGAAGGTGTACTCCATCAATACCAAATGATTATCTGCGCCATACCAGTGAGTATTTGCCCTCGGTCAATGAGTATTTAAAATGAAAGGAGTGCTTTACAGTAACCAAGGTGATACTTGCCTTTGGTGAGGGGCGGTAATGAACCCATTTAAAGTTTTTGTAATTGCTCATCGTAGTTGGCCGTACTGAACGCACCCAATATCTTCAGTATGGCACAATCCCCCTTCGTCCCGCGCCACGGTGGCCCCTTTTCCAAAGGGGGAATGGATTGTCAAACACCTATTCGCGCAGAAGTGGGAATTGAACTAGCGAGCTATTTCCCCCTTTTCTAAAAGGGGGGCAGGGGGATTTAAAT
>ERZ1740058.1325-NODE-1325-length-12188-cov-5.654084_pt1 | contig 12188 bp, 7 predicted proteins | sample MGYA00581745_ERZ1740058 | MGnify/ENA primary metagenome ERZ1740058 (study PRJEB43018, sample SAMN04849742) | marine metagenome | isolation source: floating plastic debris | place: Pacific Ocean | collected 2008-08-30 | study: EMG produced TPA metagenomics... | reverse complement strand
ATCAGGGAATGGTATATCTTGACAATGCCGCTACCACTCAAAGGCCTGCTTCAGTCATTGAAACTTTGGATAGATTCCACCATCAAGAAAATGCCTCAATTCGTAGGGGAGTCTACCAATTATCGGCGCAGGCCACCCGAAACTTTGATGCTGCCCGAACAAAAGTTGCTCAATTTGTGCATGCTCCTAATGATAAATGTATTGCATTTACTTCCGGTACTACCGAATCGGTGAACGTGGTGGCTCGGTCTATCATTGGCCCAAAGATGAAGGCAGGAGATAATATTGTAGTTTCGTTAATGGAGCATCACGCTAATTTTATTCCCTGGCAAATACTCTGTCAGGAAAAAGGTGCCGAACTGAGAATTATTCCGTTGACCGATAAGGGTGAACTACGGTTGGAGGAACTAGAGTATCTTATTGACGACTATACTGCCTGTGTAGCAATTGTGCATATATCCAACACGCTAGGCACCATCAATCCGGTGGAAGAAATTGTCAGCGTGGCTCATCAGAAAAATATTCCGGTACTGGTAGATGCTGCCCAAAGTGCTGCCCTGTATCCCATGAATTTGGAGGAACTAGGTTGTGATTTCTGGGTAGCCTCAGGACATAAAATGTTTGGTCCATTCGGAGTAGGAATTTTGTACGTACATCCGCGGTTTCACAATCAGGTGCAGCCCTACAATTACGGTGGTGGAATTATCCGGGCGGTAACCACCGAGCGGACGGATTTTCTACCGTATCCCTACAATCTTGAGTCCGGAACCCCCAATGTGTCGGGAGTGATTGGTCTAGGTGCTGCAATTGATTTTTTACAAACTCTTGACAGACAGAAACTGGTCAGCAATTTGCACAAATTAACTCAATACGCTCGGAAGCAACTCTCATCTATCCCTGAAGTTTTAATTTTCGGCCAACCCAAGAAGGCGAGTAGTTTGCTTTCCTTTAGTATGGAAGGTATGCATCCTCACGATATTGCTACATTTCTGAACGACGATCAGGTGGCAGTACGGGCCGGTCAGCACTGTACTCAACCACTGCTGGATTATTTTGGGTTGCCGGCTACGGTGCGGGCATCATTCAGTATTTACAATACCCAGGAAGATGTGGATACCCTAACCGAATCGCTCAAATTCATAAAAGCGCTGTGGGCATGAAGAAAGAAGAACTACGACAATTATTTAAAGAAAAAATACTGCCCCACCAGCGTTCTCCTTACCATTTCGAGTCTATCAGTTCCCCTTCAGAAGAAGTATTAGCCTATAACCCCTTCTGCGGCGATAAATTTACCCTCCAACTACAAAAGGAGGGAGAAGATATTGATAAAGCCTATTTCCAGGGTTTTGGCTGCGCCATTTCTCAAGCATCCACATCTATTCTATTACAACGAATTGAAGGAAAAACCGAAAGAGAGATCATCAATTACTTGAAAATGTTTCTAGAAAACTTGGAGCACGGAACACTAACTGATGACGAAGAACTGAACGTCTTAATCCACCTCAATAGCTTCGATGGCCGCGAAGACTGCATTACCCTCGCCTGGAAAGTCCTTCTAGAGCATTGGAACCAGTAATAAGTAGTGAAATTCTTGCTTGTTGGCAGCGATTCATCTCTCTAATGTTACATATTAGTAATATTTCTCAAGATTACGCTCACTGTTAGCATTGATCACAAAATGTTATTATTATTGAATTTGGGATATTGATAAATTCTACTATGCTACAAACACTTACCAAAACAATTATCGGTATTTTTCTAATTGGCTTAAGTACTGAACTGCTGGCGCAAGATGCCAAGTTGCTGGAAGGAATGGATTATCGGCCAGTAGGCCCTATGCGAGGTGGACGGGTCACTACCGTGACGGGTATTCCCGGTCAACCCAACGTATTTTATATGGGTAGCACCGGCGGCGGGGTCTGGAAAACTACCGACTACGGACAAAACTGGCAAAACGTTTCCGATGGCTACTTCAGCACACCCTCTACTGGAGCCATCCGAGCAGCGGGTTCTAATCCGGATATTATCTACGTAGGTACGGGTTCTGACGGGCTGCGGAGTAATGTCATTCCTGGCAAGGGAGTGTATAAATCTACTGATGCCGGAGAAAGTTGGGAGCATATCGGTCTGAAGGACGTCGGGCAGATTGGGGCGGTGGAGATTGATCCTAACAACCCTGACCGGGTATTTGTAGCTGCTATCGGAAATGCTTTCACCCCTAACGAAGACCGGGGAGTGTATCGCACTACTGACGGCGGTAAGAATTGGGAAAAAGTATTTTATCATTCCGATACTGTAGGGGCGGTTGACTTAGAGTTTAAGCCGGATGACCCTCAGATACTTTATGCTACTTTGTGGCGAGCTGAGCGTAAGCCGTGGACCATTATCAGCGGTAGTACCGAAGGTGGCATCTATAAGTCTACTGACGGTGGAACTACCTAGGAGAAGAAATCCAACGGACTGCCCCAGAATTTAATTGGGAAGATTGATCTGGCTGTATCAGCTGATGATCCGAATCGAGTTTATGCTTTGGTAGAGGCTCCAGTAGGGGAGGGTGGTTAGTATCGCTCTGATGATGCTGGTGAGAGCTACACCCTAGTAAGCACCAAAAAGGAACTGCTGGATCGCCCGTTTTACTACTGCAATATTGACGCGAATCCGAAGAACGCTGATGCAGTATTCAGCAGTGCTACTCGCTTTTTCCGCTCTGACAACGGCGGAGAAGACTGGAAAATGCTTTCAACTCCCCACGGCGATAACCACGACCTGTGGATCAATCCGAACGATACTTCTATCTGGGTGCAGGCTAATGACGGCGGAGCCAACGTAACGCTAAACTGTGGTGAAACCTGGTCTACGCAATTTAATCAGCCCACCGCGGAACTGTACCAGGTGGAAGTGGACGATCAGTTTGTGTACTGGCTCTACGCGGGTCAGCAGGATAATTATTCTACGATTGCAGTGCCTAGTTTACCTCCCTACGGAGTACAGGCGGGTTCTAATTCCTACATTATCAATACTGGGGGGTGTGAGACCGGTCCGGCAGTACCTAAACCCGGCGATCCTAATATTGTCTACTCCAACTGCAAAGGGCGTTTTGGGGTGTACGACAAACGTACCGGACAAGAGCAGCAGTACTACGTGGGCGCATCCAACATGTACGGACACAACCCCAAGGATTTAAAGTTTCGCTTCCAGCGGGTATCACCCATTCATGTTTCCCCCCACGATCCGAATGTGATTTACCATACCTCTCAGTACGTGCACAAAACAACTGATGAAGGTAAAACCTGGGAGACCATCTCGCCTGATCTGACCGCTTTTACTCCCGAAACTCAGGTGATCTCCGGCTCGCCCATTACCCGGGATATTACCGGAGAGGAATTCTACAGTACGATTTATGCGATCCGCGAATCAACCGTTGAAGCCGGAGTGATCTGGACGGGAGCGAATGATGGACCAGTGTACGTGACCCGCGACGGAGGTGAAGAATGGATGAACGTAACTCCTGAAGATTTAGCCGGGGGTGGACGGGTAGAAACGGTTGAGCCCTCCCCGCATCAGGGTGGAAAAGCCTACTTCGCCGCTTATCGCTACTTGCTCGGTGACTTTAAGCCTTATATCTATAAAACTAATGACTACGGACAATCGTGGGAGCTGCTCACCGATGGCACCAATGGTATTCCGGTGGATGTGCCTACCCGGGTGATCCGAGAAGATCCTGAAAAAGAGGGATTGCTATACGCGGGTACCGACAATGGAGTATACATTTCTTTTGATGACGGAAAGCAGTGGCAATCGTTTCAGCAGAACCTACCGGTTACGCCCGTCACTGATATAAAAGTTCACCGGGATGATTTGGTACTTTCTACTATGGGGCGGAGTTTCTGGATCCTGGATGGTCTGGCCCCGGCCCGGGCGCTTACCGAACAGTTAGCCCAGCAAGCCACCGTATTGTTCCCACCCAACGATGCCTACCGGATGCGTTATCGAGATACCGACTCTTCAGCGGTACCCATGTTCCCTTCCGCAGGACTGATCATTGACTACTATTTAGCCGAAGATGCCGAAAGTGTGACATTGGAGATTATGGACGCCAACGGACAATTGGTGAGAAAGTATGCTAGCGACACTAATGGTAGTGATTCTGAAGGGGGAGAACGAGATATGAGCACCGAATTTACGGCCCTTGACTACCAGACCTCATTGCCTAGCCAACAGGGTGGACATCGCATGCTTTGGGATTTACGCCATGCAGGTCCCTGGAATGAGGAAGCTAGTCGTAGCGGTCAGGGTGGCCCGCTGGTGGTTCCTGGTAGTTATACAATCCGCTTAACCGCTAATGGCAATTCTCAGGAACGTACTGCTCAGGTGTTGGCTGATCCTCGGGTACTGGAATCGGGAATTACAACTGCCGATTTGGAAGCCCAGCAAGAGCTTTCAATCAAAGTACGAGATCTGCTGTCGAGCCTCCGACAGCTTGAGTATCAGATAAATACTCGTAAAGAAGAGTTAGATTCGCTCATGGCGCAAGGCAAAGTGAAGAATGCTACTAAGAAGGAATTAGCGGGTTTAGAGGCCAGTATCGACCAACTAACCACTCCTGAGGGGCGCTATATGACTCCTATGCTGGTGGACCAAGCCACTTACTTGTATAGGATGCTAGGTGAAGCCGATCAAAAGCCGGGACAGGATGCTTACGCTCGGTACGAAGAACTACTTCAACAGTATCAAGACATTCAGTTAGCAAATCAGAAATATCTGGGAAGCCGCTAGTGGGCTTCCTATTTCTTTTGGTTTGAAAAAATGTTAGGCAGATTTAGTTTGGCCAGCTAGTAGGTAAAGAACAGCCATGCGTACAGCTACTCCGTTTTCTACCTGTTCCAGAATAATGGCATGCTCTGAATCGGCGACATCGCTGTTCAATTCTACACCCCGGTTAATAGGGCCGGGGTGCATAATGGTGATGGGTTTGTTCAGGCTATTGAGTAGTTCACGGTTTACTCCGTAGTAGAGAGAATACTCCCGCAATGAGGGAAAATACTTTACCTGCTGTCGTTCTAATTGGATGCGTAGAATATTGGCAACATCGCACCATTCCAATGCTTCGCGAATGTCAAGCGTAGCATTAATGCCTAATTGAGTAATGTACTTGGGAAGCAGCGTGGCTGGTCCGCAGACTAGTACTTCTGCTCCTAATTTTTGTAGAGCAAAAATATTGGATAATGCCACTCGAGAGTGCATAATATCACCTACAATGGCTACTTTCTTACCGGCAACCTCTCCAAATTTAGAGTAGATAGAATAGGTATCTAACAAAGCCTGAGTAGGATGCTCGTGGGTTCCATCGCCTGCGTTAATTACGTGGGCATCAATATGGCGAGACAGAAAATGAGGGGCACCTGGACTAGCGTGGCGCATCACCACCATATCTACCTTCATTGCCAAGATGTTATTAACTGTATCCAGTAGTGTTTCCCCTTTTTTTACCGAACTGGATGAAGATGAGAAGTTGACTACGTCGGCGGAAAGTCTTTTTTCCGCTAACTCAAAAGATAAGCGGGTACGGGTTGAGTTTTCAAAAAAAACGTTGGCAATGGTAATGTCCCGCAACGAAGGTACTTTTTTGATAGGACGATTCAGTACTTCTTTGAATTGATCAGCCGTAGAAAATATTAGCTGAATTTCTTCCGCGCTCAAATCCTTAATTCCCAGCAAATGAGGGCTTTTCAAGGTCTGTAATGCTGTATCAGTAGCCATTAGTTCGTTGCTTTGGAAGTTAACCACACCCCATCTTCACTGCTAGGTTCCTGCCACTCAACTAATACCCGCTGAGAATCAATGGTGTTGACTGCCAGACCCACGTAATCGGGTTCAATGGGTAGATGGCGGGTATATTTGCGGTCGATTAGTACCATAAGTTCAACTTTGCGAGGGCGGCCAAAGGAAACCATTGCATCCAACGCGGCTCGTACGGAACGACCGGTGTACAGTACATCGTCCAATAGTATTACGTTTTTATCTTCTATCAGAAAGGGAACTTCTGTTTTACTGGGGGTCAGGGGAGTATTACGTCGGCGGAAGTCATCCCGATGAAAAGTGGTATCTAAGTAACCTTTATCAATTTTTTTATCCAAAATTTTGGATAACCGTTGTTGAATGCGGTCGGCAAAGAAGATACCACGGGGCTGGAGACCCAGCAGTACAGTTTCGGCAAACTCGGCGTGACTTTCAATAAGCTGGTGGCAAAGCCGATGTAGCATCACATCAAGTAAACTGGCATTAATGATACATTTGCGATCTTGCATAAGAGAAATAGCCGTTACGCGGGCAAGTTAGTAGATTTTCGATCACGAACGAAAGAATCTCAAGTCATTTCGGTCTAACCAGTTGCTAGAAAAAATAACCTAGCTTAAAGACTGGCAAGCTGTCCTCCTCCGAAAATCCCCACATGGCCGAGAATACTAAAGCGTTAAACGGAGCCAGATAAATCCCGCCTCCGTAACCGTGGTGCCATACCTGAGAGCTTTCTTGATCTTGCCAGACACGTCCGATATCGTTGAAGCCGATTAACCCGAAATACACTGGGAAAAAATAGGTGCGGAACTGAGCTATCCGAAGGCGAAACTCCAGGTTGTTGTAAAAACTACTTCGCCCGTAGAAGCGGGTACGGCGGTAGCCCCGTAAGTTGGTTAGACCTCCCAGTTGTTGAGCCTGGAAGAATTCAAAATCCTTGCTGAAGATATGCCCACCTCCGATCCTTGCCGCTAGGGTAAGAATAGAGGGGGCTTGGGTACTCCACAAATAAGTGAAACTGGAAGAAACCTGAGAGAACTCCGGGGATACGCTATTGAGTCCACCTAGCAAGTTACCGTTAACCTGCCAGAATACGCCGCGGGTAGGCAAGCTATTCTGTTGTAGATTAGCCAAAGCACCCCCCAAGCCACCGTTGGTACTATTTTGCAGAGGAGTAAAATTATTCAGTCGATTCAGTTCATAATTAAGGCGGACACCCGCATATTCCTGCCAATCAAATACCGTTTCTGGGTTGAGGCCATTGTTAGGAAAGTCGGTAATAAAGCGGCCTTCAGTGGGCTGTACTACAATACTTCGGTATACCGGGCCTACTGCCAGATATTGGTAAGGGGTGATATTGGTTTTTAACAGTAAGCTCACATCGTACTCCTCAAACCGATAGCGGTAAAAATCTATATCCTGCATTTCGGGATCGTAATCCGATTCGTTACCTAGTCCGAAGAAGTTGTTAACGTAATTAGGAGCTTTAAAATCCAGGTCTACTAAAAGATCAGAGCGTCCGATTACATCCGTAAACTCGCCGCTATAGGTAATGTTGAAAGCATTGGTAGCAAAAGCGTAGCTTCCCGAGAGGCTATGCCGGCTAGCAAAGGGGCTCTTTCGAAAGCCCTGATGTTTGTAAAGAAACCCTCCGCCCAGAAAAATACCATCATCCTGATTAAAGGAGGCAGTAACTAGCGGGGCAAAATAATTGTACTTAAAACTACCCCAGTCGTAGCGATTTACTCCTATCCGTCGAGAGAGCTTCTTTTTGGTTTCTGGTCCCGAATTCAGTGATACTCCTTCGGGGGTATCGTACACTATGGTTTTTTTGGAAAAGCCATTAACCGATGAGTTATCAGTAATTTCATCCTCGCCCTCTCCTCCAATAATCCGTATTTTAATTCCAAGCTCAGTGGTTCCGCTAACCATGAAATCATCATCATCACCTAACCCAAATAGCCTAATTTCCTTGGTTTCACTAGTGAAAAAGATACGGTCAAAGAGTTTTTGCTCTACCCGCTCTTTATTTTTACTAAGCTTATGTACTACCACTCGGGTACGCTCATCGTCTAGTCTTTCTACTTGAAACCGCTCTTTATTATCACTTCCTACCACGTCTACACTTTCCGATAAAAATTCGTAGTACATACGGGCATAGCGAGCTAGATCATCGCGTCGGGTTTGTAGATTTTGTACAATCCTGGGTCCCGAAACCTGGAACACAGTATCCGGTATTCTATTGACACCTGTTTCAATAGCTTCATCGGTCAGGCGTTGCTGTATTTCGTTCACTACCGATTCCCAGTCTTGGTATGATAGTTCATTCAACAGACGACGGTCGAGGTACTGTACCATAGCTACCCACTGCCGGGTAACATCCCGAACGTCAGCATCGAAACCTTGTATGGGAGGTAAGACGAAATTTTGAGAAGCAATAGTAGGAAAGAAGCCTTCGTTGACAAAAAATGCCTGGTCCCGGTCACGGGGAATGGGACGGAAAATACGCCCATCACTGGTATCTTTCTCTTGGGTAGCCCACCTCCATTGGTCGGCGTGCCGGTCCCAATCTCCAATTATCAGGTCAAACAAACGGGACTTAAGATAAAACTGCTGATCAACTTCATTGTCGTTGTCTTCTCGTAAATCTTTCAGCATTTTGGGAGTGCTCTCTATGTCTTCAGAATTACCAAAATAGTCAGCATTAGCCCAGTTGTCGTCTGGACGCTCTTCAAATAGTGCCAGGGTGTTAGCGTGGGTACCTCGGTATTGCCCCAAACGAGGATCATCCGGGATATAGACAATCTTAGGATTGGTGTGGTACACTCCGATAGCATTCGCCATCGGAGGAACTGCTAAGGCGGCGTAGGGATGAGATGCAGCAATTACTTCTTCGAGTACGGTATTGATAAAGGGGCTGGACAGCGAAGGTGGAATATTACGTTCGGGGTATTTATCTACCGAACGTAATACGTACTGCCTACCGTCTTGGGCTTCTAATCTGAGCGATAGGGTCTGCCCGCCGCCGCCACGTTTTACCACTTTGAGTCCTCCCTTCTCCTTCCCAATATCGAAATACGAGAAAGTAGTAGGAAGGCTCCATTCGGTGCGGTAGTTGTTCCCGTAAAACTTCATTTTGCTGTTACTAGCCAAATATTTGGTGTTAGCCTCGCGCGTAATGGTACTATCGCGGTAATCCGGAATAATTCGTTCAGCATCCGGGTTTGGGGGTGGCGAGTACGTGGTGAGTAACGCTTGCTGATGTAATGGCTGATTCGGCTGGCTACTATTCCAGAATAGCAGTTTGGCGGAGCCATCGCTTGAAAATCTAATCTCACCAAAACCGGTTTCGGAAGCAGCAAACTGGGTGTTCTGATGATCCTTTACGTAAGTAGCATCAGAAAAAGCACCACTCACAATGTAGTCGTTATTTCCTCGTTGGATATGCTGGAGCGAGCGTTCGTGGCTGGAAAGATGAATCAGAGCATGGTCACGATTCAAAATTTTGTCTAGCGACTTACGAAGAATTTGATAGCGGTAATGTCGTAGGTCTTGCGTGTTGACACCTAAAGCCCGGTATAGTGGATAAAGTGAACCTACAAGTGGCAGAGGGATGTACAACGGATCGGATAGTGCGGTAAAGGGGAATAAGTGATACTTTAAGGGTGAACGACCACCCCGGGGGCCGTAGGTATAAATAGGATGATGAGTAGATACCACGATGTGCTTATCCTTATTTCGGGACAGAATATCTTCTAGCTGATCTACAATATCCGAAACAGAAGCGGCACCGCAGTCGGAAGTTTCCAGTGGTTTATCGCCAGTGTGTAAGAACCACTGCGTATCAATTACCACCAAGGTGATATTATCACTAAGTGAAATTTCGTAAGGGCCAGGACAGCCTCCACCAGGAAGGAAGAGCACCTTATCATTTCTTTGAGCTTCCAAATAATTTCCCTGATTTAAGACATAGGTTAACCCATCGCGTCCACCATTATCCCAATCCCGGTCACCCGGTGTGAAAATCACTTGTCCAGTATAACTTTCTGTGGTATTGAGTAGGGATTGAAGTCGGTTTTCTGCTGCCTGATATCCAGCTTCTTCCCGGTCGGGTAACCCAATTTTACTGGCATTATCACCCAGAAAGAGCAACGTAGAAGGGTGGTTAGTCTGCTGGAGTTTTTGCTGTAAAAGTGATAGTGTGGCCTCGGAGGCCTCGTTTGTGGGATCGGCGACATTTCCCAGGAAAAAAAGACTGAATTCTACCGAGCTGGCTGAGTCGTTCTGAGCGATGGTTGAGTAATACTGACTTATTAGAAAAAGTAGGGTGAGGGCGTACCGAATCATAATGTTAATCTATTAAGAAACGGGCTAAAAACAAGATATTAGAGCGGTGGAGTACCCTAATTTAGCCTTAAAGAGCATTTATTAACCTCAGGTTTGCTCATAAACCGGACATCACTTAATTTTCAGCGTCTACTCTTAGGTCCATTCTTTTTTCTTCTTTTAGCATTTCATCTACTTTGGTAATGGATAGCAGTAAATTCATCCCCCGCGACCTAAGTTGGTTGTCGTTTAATGAACGTATTTTATTAGAAGCCGCCCGGGAAAAAGTTCCTCTGTACGAGCGAATTAAGTTCTTGGCAATCTACTCGGCTAATTTATATGAGTTTTACCGAGTGCGGGTAGCTAGCCTTCGTCGAATAGCTGATCTAAAATCAAAAAAGATTGATCAAAAGCTAGAGTTGCCTACTGCGGAGTTGCTAAGTCAGATTGAGCAAACAGTCAGCCAGCAACTAGATCATTATGGGAAGATCATCCGAGAGAGTATTATTCCAACACTAGTCAAAGAAGGGATTCATCTGTATTTCAATGAGCCAATCCCTAGAGAGCTGTGGCCGGACTTACATCATTATTTTCGCAGTCAGGTACTGGCATTTTTAACTCCGGTACATTCTCAACAGTTAGAGAACCAATTCTATGAATTGCAAGATCACCAGCTTTATCTGGTTTTCATTCTGAAAACTGGTAACTCAAATAACAATGACTGGGCTTTAGTCAATATTCCTAAGGAGCTGCCTCGGTTCTTCTTAGTCCCTTCCGAAATAGAAGGCTATTATATCGTATGGTTGGATGACATTATTAGTCAACACGCTTATTATTTATTTCCCGTATCTAAAATTATCTGAAGTTTCAGTGTAGTACTTAGTCGGGATGCAGATTTACAGATTGAGGATGAGTACGAAGGTAATTTAGTTGAAAAGATCAGAAAGCAATTAGCGAAACGTGACTCGGGCCCCGCCACCCGGTATTTATACGATCCTGAACTTCCACCTACTCTGCTAAAGCAGCTTCAAGAGCAATTTAACCTAGCTTCACGGGATTTAGTACTGGGCGGTCGGTACCACAACCTGAATGATCTTTTTGGATTACCCAACCCTAAAAAACCTCTGCTGGAGTACGAACCATACCCTCCGCTTAGAAAAACTAAATTGGATCAGGCTGATAGGTTATTAACCCAGTTAGAAGTACAAGATGAACTACTCATGTTTCCCTACCATAGCTACGATTATGTACTTCAGTTTTTCAACGAGGCAGCTATCCACCCGGAAGTAACTGAAATTAGTATTACTCTTTATCGCATTGCTCAGAATTCGCTGATTGCTCAAGCACTTATCAGTGCTGCTCAGAACGGTAAGAAAGTGCGAGTTTTTGTAGAAGTAAAGGCCCGCTTTGACGAAGAAAACAACCTACGCTGGGCCAGTAAGATGGAGGGCGCCGGAGTGAAGATCGTATACAGTATTCCTGAACTAAAAGTCCACTCCAAAATTGCATTGATAACCCGCGTTGACTCCGACGGCAACACACATCGCTACGCTTACTTAGGCACCGGAAACTTTAATGAAAAAACTGCTAGAATCTACTCCGATTTAGCACTTCTGACAGCTCACGCTGGCATTACCAAAGATTTAGAACGAGTCTTTCGCTTTTTGTACAAAAGAAAAAAGATGAAAACGGCCCAGCATCTATTAGTTGCCCCCTTCATGCTAAAGCAGCAACTATTAACCTTCGTAGATCGGGAAATTGACTGGGCACAGAAAGGGCATCAAGCCAGCATCACTTTAAAGCTGAATGCGTTGGAAGACAAAGAGATGATTGAGAAACTCTACGAGGCGAGCCAGGAGGGAGTAAAGATTACACTGCTGATTCGAGGAATTTGTTGCCTTCGCCCGCAAGTAGAAGGATTAAGCGACAATATTCAGGTCATCCGGCTAGTTGATCGTTTTTTGGAGCATGCTCGGGTTTATCTTTTCTACAATAATAGCGAGGAAGAAATGTATTTGGCTTCGGCCGACTGGATGCAGCGTAATCTGCACCGACGGGGAGAAGGG
>ERZ1740058.1324-NODE-1324-length-12203-cov-13.039183_pt1 | contig 12203 bp, 8 predicted proteins | sample MGYA00581745_ERZ1740058 | MGnify/ENA primary metagenome ERZ1740058 (study PRJEB43018, sample SAMN04849742) | marine metagenome | isolation source: floating plastic debris | place: Pacific Ocean | collected 2008-08-30 | study: EMG produced TPA metagenomics... | reverse complement strand
CTGCCGTCACGTTGACCGCTAAGTCGTTGTCCAGATTCGTTGTATCAGTATCGGGAGTGCCCCCAGTGACGCCACCGGGATATTTCGTGCCGGTGCCATCATCGACAATCGTGCCAGTGCCACTGGTGCCGGTGCCCCCGGTATTGGTGGCGGTCAGGGTAAAGGTTTCCGCGCCTTCAAAGGGCGTGTCATTGGTAATCGTGGTGCGCACCAACAGCGTGGTGCCGCCCCCCGGAATGTTCACCACGGCGGCCGGGGTATAGCTCTGCCAGTTCGCCCCATCCCAATATTCCAGCCCTGCACCATAGTCCGCACTGGTCGCGGTGCCATCGGCGAGGGTGAGGGTCATTCCCTGACCGGCGACACCGCCCACGGTGAAGACCGCATAAGGGGACCCTTCATTGACCGTGATGTCGTTGACTGTTAAGGGATCGTCAGGATCAATAGTGATGTTGACCGTAGCGGTATCGGTGTCGCCATCGGCATCTGTAACGGTGTAAGTCAACGTGTCGGTGCCCGTAAACCCTGGGGTAGGTGTGTACAGAATGACATCATCATCGGGGTTGCTGGGGGTTCCGTTGTTACTCACAACCGCTGTGCCATTGCTAGAGCCAGTGGTGATTGTCAAACTTGTGATGGGCGTATCGCCCAAGTCATCATTCCCCAACACCGCAATCGGGGTATTGGCGCTATTTTCCACGACTGTAGCGGCGTCATCCACAAGGTCTGGCAGTGGATCAACCTGGATCAAGCCGTAGGCGGGAGACGAGTTGCCATCGGTGTCCGTAATGACGATAACTAGTCCACGGGCGTTGGTGCTGGGCGTTTCGGAGATGTTTTGATACTGGAAACTTTCCAGCAGTTCTTCTAAATCTGGCAGGGAAAGGTTGCCACCGCCCTGTTTAGACACGTTGAGAGCCCCGGTGGCCGCGACGTAGTTGATGTTGTAACTATTGGTGCTGGTGGCGGTAAAGGTGACGTTGCCATTGGTGCCTAAGGTCAAGGGCGAGCCATGAACAAATAGAATTTCGTCATCGCTATCATTCACGCCGGTGAAGGTTAGATCGAGACTAACGACTTCGGCGTTGTCGCCCCCATTGTCGTTATCGTGTAGCTCTACGCTATTGGGGAACAAGCTCAGTGGGGCATCTCCCTCCGTGAAAATCGTTTGGCCGCTGACGGAGGGGGGAAAGCCGCCGCCGAGATCAATGAAAGGAGCTGTAAAAATTGACAAAGCCCCATTATCGGCGGAGCCATCGTTGGTAGCTGTGGGGAAAACGGCTGCCTTGAGGGTGGCGGTGGGGCTAGTGTCGTAGTTTTCAATTTCGTAGATCGCTCCGGAATTCGATGTGCCAGCATTAAAGTCGTGATCACCAGAATTTAAGCCCAAATAGAGCCGACCATTGCGATCTGCCCAAGCCGCACCATAGGTACCTGTGGGCAACCCAGTTACCGTTTTAGTGCTGAGAGTGACATTGTTCGGATCACTGATGTCAAAAATGTAAAGTGTGTCGTTCTTGGCACCATACAACTTGTCATCAATGTTGTAGACCAAATCGGCGGTAGGAACGTTCACTCCAGTCGATACGGCGTTGCCATTACTGATATCAACTCGGGTCAAGGCATTACCACTGCCTCGAATCCAATAGTTGCCGGCCGCATCGAAATCACCCGCAAAGCTATTGGGTACGGTAACACCCGTTCCCCGCACCCACCCCCGGTTATCAATTTGAACCAGTTCATTATTGCTGACAGTCTGGCCAAAGTCATCGGTTGTCCCACCAGCAGCAAGACTGCGTGCGATCGCATAAGTAAAGTTGTCAGCCGGGTTGTAGGCAGTGGCGTTGACTTGGGTCAACGGGAGGGCACGTACAGTCCGCCAGTCGTTCTGAATGGGATCGTAAAAAACTAACTCGAAGTCGCCGCTATTATCGTTTTGGATGGTCTGGTAGAAGAGATTGAGATTGGGCGGAAAACTGTAGTTGCCGTTGATCGTGATATTCAGATTAGCTGTGGCGGTTTCTCCCCCAGCAGTGATGGTATAGCTGACCGTATCGATCAGCGTGTCACCATCGCCCATCGCTATCACTTCGAGGTTGGTATTATTCAGCAGATAACTATAGGAACCATCAGAATTGACGGTGATGTGACCGTTGGGGGTGGTGAGCTCGTTGCTGACTATTGCACCGATCCCATTCACAGCGGTAACGGTAATGGGATCAGGATCGGTGTCGTTGGTAACCAGGTTGCCGGTCTGGAGTGCTTCAATCCCCTTATCCATCGCGAAGGCATCATCATTAGCCTCCGGGGGAGCCAACACCCCAGCATAGTTAGTCAATGCCTCTGTGATGAAGGGCACGGGCACTGTCCTGATCTGAGCATTTCCGGCCTGGACGATATCTAAGTTCCAATTACCACCCAGTGCTGCGTGACCGACCAGAGTGGTAGAAGCGGCAATTTCAGCCCCAGTGAAGATGTGCAATTGCTCGATGAATTCTGCTCCGGCATCACCTGCGGCGACGTTGCAACCATAGAGCAGCAGTTGGGTAGAGGGGACTGATAGCGCAGTTTTTGGGCCAGAGAACCAATTTTCAAGAGACTCAGCGTAAGCATTGATATTCCCTAAATTCAGCAGCGTATTGCCCAAATGCAGACATCCAGGTGAGCCGTGGGTCAGAATATGGATTTCTTGAATGCTATCGGCTGAATAGTGCTGATGAAGCGTGTGGGTAATTTGCTCGACCCCGTCATTCGCAGCGTCGATGAGGTGCCATTGATAGTCAGGTCTGAGTCCTTTAATCAGACTTTGATAGCCGTGGACGGCGCTATCAACAAACAAAACTTTCATACTTGTAGAGAGTGCGTGTTGCGACATGACGATTACCGATTAAATTGCTAGGACGATTCAGAACTGAGATGAAAGAAAAACTAAACTTCAAAAGTTCAGTAACGTGTTGTAAGCAGCAAAAAGCAGGCATGGCTAACAGGATGCGAGCAAACTCCGACGCATCAGAGCTTTAGAAAGCGCGCATGATAGACACACAGTTTTTTTCTGAACAGCGGATGTTCAGAAGTTTGAATGAGACAAATTTATTTAGGGCAATAGGTGAACGAGCGATCGCGCTAGAAGCGATTTACGATTGCTCGTGCAGCGAGCTGTTGCCAACTTGAGTCATAAAAATCATAGATTACACCTCGTGATTTCAATCTGGCATGAGTACTGTGGGCTGGTCATCTAAAAATTCAGAAGTATTAAACAGATGGGGCTGGCTTAGTTACTTCTAAAATCAGCATTAGTTTTACGCCTTCGAATTGCAGCTATCCGGAAACAGTTAACACAACTATATATATATTACCCGCTCATCAATGAGAGTCATTCAGTATTCCTATGGGAATTGATGTGGCTCAAATGATGCACGTTTTCATCCAAATTCAGCTAATCATTGAAAGATCAATAGGGCATGGCCATTCAAAAATCCTGTAGGGCGGTTTGTGGCGGTAGCCCAACGAACGGCTGGAGTTGGCTTTAGTCGTTACGCGCAGTGATGATGTGCCCGAAGATAATTTAAGCCCTCGATTCAGACAATCTTAGGTATTGATTTAAAAAGAGGTATCTACCTATAAATTCAGTATGTTTACCGTTTTTAATAGCTTCTATCTATGGGCATGCGACGTATTTTTGCGATTCTCCTGGTGTTACAGGCGGGCTGGCCCGATTGTTGACGAAGCTGCCCGATCACCAGCGGAGTCCGATCTGATGGCATCGATAAAGGACGCTTGCTGACCGGAGGCATTGGTCGGCCAGGGACGCATGGGCGATTTGACATGCGAGATATCAACAGCATCTGAGGCTTGACACGTTGCTAGCTGGTGTTTAAGGACTTTTGGTGGCCAAATCGAGTTCAATTGATAGTTGTTTCAATTTCACCAGCAATGATTTGAGTCGTATTTTCTGCTGATTCGAAGATAGAGTCGAATCATCGACTACTTGCTTGAGATGGCTATAAATATGGTCTAGGGAAGCGGAAAACTTCTCAGAATTGCAGACATTAGCCTTTGGCGAAACGGCGGAGTCCTGCGCAGAGGGTGAAGCCGTATTCGTTAAATCAGGACTTTGGGTATTGAGATGCTGAGCAGACGTGGGGGAGGGAAAGTTTGCTTGTTTAGCCTCCATCTGGTGAATCGTCTGCTGTAGATTTTCAATGACTCCGTACATTTCCATCGGATCAAATACCCGCAACAAGCTAGTTTGAGTGACAATCCCTAAGCCTTGCCCCCAGTTCCATGACACAACCAAACGGCCAACCCTTCGTGTTTGCATTTCCTGATGGGCGATCCAAAGGGAGTCTTGAGGGCTGAGGAGAAACAACGGGCTACTCATCACTGCTTGAGCTTCTGTCTTAGCAAAGGCGATTTGCAATGCCTGAAACTGCACAATATCCCGTTCTGTGACGATGCCGACAGGCTGTTCAATATCATCCACATCCAATTGTGTAATCACAATACAACTGACCCGGTGCGTTGCCATCAACTGAGCCAATTGCAGCACGGTGGCGGTGAGTGGGGCATGAATCACATTGACCGACATGACATCAGAAACACGGCGAAATCTCAGCAGATTAGCCGGTCGCAACACCTGACGAATGCTTTCGTGAGAAATAATGCCCACTAATTGTTCCTGCCCATCCACAACCGGCAAATGACGAATGCGATAGCGACGAAACAAAAATAGGGCAGCAAAGATGTCCTGTACTGAATGCTCAGGTAGGGTCACAACGGGATGGGCCATCACTTCAGCCACCGTTGTAGTCCGTAGATCAAAAGCTTGAGCTGTCAGCCGCACTACATCTCGCTCAGTCAAGATGCCCAGAACTGTTCTGCCTTGAGTAACGAGCACACAACTAGCCGCCCCCCTTTTAGCTAGTCGGTTTGCAGATATGGCCTCTTCTGTTAAGAGACACATTTGATGATGCGCTTGACTGATCAGAGTGATCGCATTGACCAGTGATGTGTCGGGTGAAACCGTCAATGGTTGGCGCTCGATCGCGTCTTCGAGGCTAGGAACCCAAGCACTTGCTGCGTCAAAGGGCATAAGCGTTACCGCACAAACTTATGTAGTCAGGCAATCAAAGGCAATAAACGGCTGAGTGAACCCGGCCTCTTAATACTCTATTCGACATACTCTATTCGACCGCATTCAAGCATGCATTGGCCAAAACCGGAAAGAGGGATGTAACAAAAAAATCCCCAGAAAATTCTCTAGGAGTATATTTGAATGAGTTTTTGGTATATACTCGAGGGGTGTAACAAAGGAGAGCATGTATGCTCTTACTATACCTGGCTTTCAAGCCATAAAGGTAATCGAGAGCTGCAGTGCATGAGGTCGAAGACGTTACTTTGAGCTGTTATGGTTTCTGAGGATTAACACCTCGGGTTCTAGGCGGAGTTCCGTAAAGTCGGTCTAGCACTCGCTTTACAGAAATGCGCTGCCAAGCCTGTCCACGCTTGGTGGTGTAGCCTTGCTGATTTAGCCAATCTGCGATCTTTTGCAAAGACTTGCCAGACTTATGATGGCGGCGAATTAGCTCAATGATTTCACATTCGGCTGGGTCATTGATCAGTTCACCGTTGACTGATCGTTTTCCAAAGGCCGGAGACCCATAGCCTGCATAGCCACCGCTACTGGCTTTAGATTGCCGTCCTTGCTCAAGTCTTTCCCAAATTTCGTGATTTCTGAGGTGTTCAGCGCTCATTGCCATTAGCAATTTGATGACCTTGTTCTTCAGTTTATCAATCTCTGAATTCAATCTCATTTAGGTTCAATGCAATTTATCTTTCTAGGTCCTCCAGGGGCAGGTAAAGGAACGCAAGCAGGTATTTTGGCCGATCACTGGCAAGTGCCCCATATTTCTACAGGTGATATCTTGCGAACGGCGATCGCGGGCAAAACCTCTCTGGGTATCCAAGCCCGCACGCATGTTGAAGCAGGTGAACTCGTTCCCGACGTCCTCATCATGGCGCTGATCCGTGAGCGCTTCGGGGAGTCAGATATGAAGCAGGGCTGGATCTTAGATGGATTTCCTCGCACTTTAGCGCAAGCTCAGGCGCTAGACGAATTACTCGCCATTTTCCGGCAACCGCATCCTCAGGCCATTTACTTTGAAGTGTCTACGGAAAATCTAGTGAATCGGATGCTGGCTAGAGGGCGTCAAGACGATACCGCAGCAACCATTCGCCGCCGCCTAGCGGTGTATCAGGCCGATACCACTCCCTTAATTGACTTTTACAAGAAACGCGAGTGTCTCATCACTATCGATGGCAATCGTCCGCCGGATGCCGTGACCCAGACCTTACAAGAAGCGCTGCTCGTCAATCAATCAAGTCATTTAGCACAAGTTTAGCAAGCCGCTGAATGCGTCAGCTCCGAACTTTTGGCAGCAGGCGATACAGCTCAACCTAGATTTTTTTAATAGGAGAAACCAATGGCAACGTACAAAGTCACGCTGACTAATAATGAGGGGCTGAATGTCGTCATCGACGTCCCCGATGACCAATACATCGTAGATGCAGCAGAGGAGCAAGACGTTGATTTGCCTGTATCTTGTCGAGCTGGATCGTGCTCTACCTGCACCGGCAAGTTGGTATCAGGCACGGTTGATCAGTCTGATCAATCTTTTTTGGACGATGACCAGATGACGGCAGGCTTTGTCTTAACGTGTGTGGCTTACCCCACATCTGACTGCACCATTCAAACTCACCAAGAAGAAGCCTTGTATGACATTTGAGGGCACACATCTATGCCTAACACCCTCTAGCAGGGCAACGTTTTTATCGGTAAATACTACCCACACCACCACTTTGGAGACGCAGTCATGAGCACGGCCACATTTATCGAAAACGAAGCGACATTTGACACGCTTTTAGAAAATGAGTCTTTGTTAATAGTGGACTGCACCGCAACTTGGTGTGGTCCCTGTAAGTTAGTGGCCCCTTTGATCGATCGCCTAGCAGATGATTATGGCGATCGCGCGAAGATTTTTAAGCTAGACCTAGATGCCAATTCCTCTTTAGCTAAGCGATTTAGTATCACGAGCATTCCTGCTGTCATGTTCTTTAAGCAGGGTGAGCTGGTTGAAACTTTAGTCGGCGTTAAACCCTACGAAACATTCACTGAGGCGCTAGAGAAACTGCTTTAGCAGCCATCTATAGTCGTTTAGTGCAGCAGTTTTAATCCTTTCTCTCAGGGATTTTGGAGGTTCTTTAATGTCAGCAATTCAATGGGTGCGATGTCCAAATTGCGGTAACTTTGCTGAGCGTCAGTTGTTGAGAGATCGCCAGGCAGTGGGGTGCGATCATGTTATTCAAACCGCCTGTGCAGCCTGTGATTATTTAATGATTATGGGTTTTCCCGCAGGCAGGGTTCTTGAGGCTTATGCACCTGGTCAAGCAAGTTTTGCACAACCTTCCTCTGAACTTGACATCTCTCGCTGGAGAGAATCTCAAGCATCAATTTCTACTCGCATAGAGAGAGCGGTTCACCCCCTGCGCTATTCTTGCTCACGCACATTCTAGGAGCCGGTTGTATGACCTCATATCCCTAGTTTTATTCACCCTAGCAAAGGTATTCAAACAAGTAACGCCCATGATGAAAGCATCAGACATTATGACCAAAGACGTGGTCACGATTCGTGGCTCGGCTACAGTTGCCGACGCTGTTGCCATGATGAAAGGGGCAGGACTCCGCGCCTTAATTGTTGCCCCCCGGCACACCGCTGATCCGTATGGCATGGTCACTGAAACCGACATCATCTATAAGGTGGCAGCCTTTGGTCACGACCCGAAGCAGATACGGGTCTATGAAATCATGACGAAGCCCTGTGTAGTGGTGAATCCTGATCTGGGGGTTGAGTACGTCGCTCGGTTGTTTGCCCAAACCCGTATTCGTCGTGCTCCGGTGATCAAAGGCGGACTCCTCGGCATTATTTCGATCAGCGACATTCTGAAGAAGAGTGACTTTGTCGAGAAGCCCAAGACTAGCTTTGAACTCTATTGCGAAGAGAATCCTAATGCTCTGGAAGCGCGAGTTTATGATGATTAAGTCCTAGGCACAGAGCTTGAAATCGGCTTGTATAGAACCCATTTGACATCTCATCCCTTAACCACAGGCATTACAGCTTAGTCGTTTTGGCTTTATGGCAAGGGAAATGCTTGTAAGGCCCAATCTTGCGTTATGAACATAGAGAATCGAAGGTCTGAAAAGGTTGATTTTTCAACAAAAAGATCTCAAATGGGTTCTATAGTTGTGGGCTATCAGCGAGCCCCATAGAGTATCGGCTTCTAGGATTGGCACAACTAGATTAACTTTATATGGCTGCTCTTGATATAGCGCTAACCAATTCCATGCAAAACAGTGGCCATGGATAACGCGCTCTGAGGGGACAGGGGCATAGCAATATAATCCCACTACCCGCTCTCTTACCTTTCTACTCCCACCGTTATTTTAAGATCTCGTGGTATGGCCCTCGTTTTTTCTGTTATTTCTGAAAAAGCAGCCATATCTTTAGCCATAGCGACTGAGGCTTTATCCGATAGATTCGCCCCCTTCACGACGTCTCGGGCGACCTCTGTAATACGGCTCAAGTAGGGATCTGGCCTGCCCAACCGTTTTGCTGTCAAGTGCCACTGCCAAAGCTGATTCATCACGACATTATCGGCGTGGGAATTGGGTGTACTCTTAGGGTTTTCAGAATGCATTAACCGCTCATTCCAATCCTTGTCACGCTTGGGCATCAATCGTTCTACCCCTGGCACCTGCTCTGCGATGCGCCAAGCCATCAGCGTACCCGCTTGATCAGCATCAAAAGCTGCGAATATTCGTCCACCCTCCTGAAGAATCGGTTTCAGTGCTTCAATGGGCACTCCTCCAGAGCCGTCTGTAGATAGATAAATCGTCACCCCTGGCTGAGCCTGTCTTCTTTTATCCAGTACAGCCAACGACATCGCATCAATAGGCGACTCTGTGAGGAAGACTCGCTGAACGGGACCGTGGCCTGTGCCAATCCAAAACCATCCCTGATCCCTGACCGATCCCCGAGCCAGTCCGTGATAATGATTGTCTTCGCCCCAAGTGCCCCGTAAACTGGCCCCGGTCACGTTCCCTCTTGTCCAGGCATTTCCGTTCAGACCATGTCGGACAAAGACGGCATTTTGATGGGCATCGGCATAGACCAATCCCTTTTCATGCAGCCGATCTACCAATATTGCTGGGAGCTTGCGAGTTTCTGTCAGATACTCCCGAACCGCATTCCACCTGTGCTCACTAGCGGCTGGCATTTCGAGCGAACGCGACTCTCGCTCTTCAGAGGGCTGATAAGTGCTGACATGGGTTGGACGATGCGAAAGGTCTTGCCCTGACAGCCACTCCACTGCGGCTTTGAACTCGACATTTTGAACATGCATCACCAGGTCAATTGCGCCCCGCCCACCCTGATCTGCTAACCAATCCATGAAGAGAGGGCCACTGATACTGATGATATGGTCATCATCGCGCCACTTGTGCTTGTCATAGCGATCGAGCTCCAATCCGAGATTGGCCGCGACTATCTCTAAATCAATGCCGCGCACCTCATCCGCAACCTCTTGGAGAGAGGGCTGCGGTAACGGCTGCTGAGACGGTATCCTCTCCTTTTTTGGTGACGGTGTTGTCTTCGGTGACGGTGTCGTCGAAATTGAATTTTTGGTTGAGTCTTGCCAAGTCGGATCATTTCCCAAATGATCGCAATGTCCATTTTGAGAGGAGGAACTGAAATGATCGGCGTCGAAGAGACTCTGTACCTGAAACTCAGGCTCTTCGATTTCTCTCTTTGCTGTCGTCTGGACGATTCCCGGTTGAGGAGATGGAGTTGATGCGTCCTCAATAACGGGTCGATCTGCTTGCTGGGTATGAACGGCGATTGTTTCGTCGATGTCCGCGATCGCCACCCCACTAATCTGCCTCAACGGTTCCAGATATTTCTCCAAGCTTTTTACTGGGAAGCCTGCTGCCGGAATCCTCTCAGCACCGGGAGCCATGGATGTCTGGCTGATGAGAATCAGATCAAGCGTTTGGGCTAACTGTTTGGCATCTTCAAAGAAGGTTTCGTAGAAGCGGCGATCGCTGGTTTGCACTAGCACCAGCGCCTCTGGCTGCTGATCTTTAACTGCCAAATATTGCTGGACATCGGCGGGGAACGCCTGCCGGTTGTCCTCGATTTGCTCACCCGATGGCTGCCCATTTGCTTCTGTAACCCTCTCCTCTTCGTGAGATTGCTCTACCTGTGCCCTGGCAGCTTCAGCAAAGCCCTGATAATTGATGTTGCGAGCAAAGAGGCGAGCAAAACCGCGATCACAACTGCGAAACTCTCCTCCAAAGGACTGCACGGCGGTTTCTTGTAGGTTTAGATAGCCACCTTCAGTAATGCCGAACACCATCTCGGTATCGATGAACATGTCGCCGTTCTGGGTCAGGTAATGGGTGAGGTAGAGTTGGTCGCCGTGACGCTCCACCACCAGGGGAATGTAGGGCTCATTCTCAATGCGTCGGTGAAAGTCTTCGCCTTGCAAGACCACTTCAGCCAGCCCAGCAGCGTGTAGAAACTTGGCCACCTGCTTCTCAGCGCCGCCAGTCTGTTCCCTCGGAGGAGCAATGCGCTGAGCATTCTGGGGCCAATCCGGTTGCGGAATGGGGTTCGCAAGGTGGGGCGGTGAGGGAGCCGGAGCGTTGTCGGTGGTTTCTACTTCTATTTCTTGGGCCGGTCTGATGTCCTGGCCAGCATCATCCTGAGCTTCAGACTCAATAGGCTCCTTGGATTCCTCCACAAATAGACTTTCCAACTGCTCGCGGGTTTGCAGGGTCGGTTCCGGCACATAGGGCACATAGTCACCCCGTTCCGCAAAGTTATTGGATTCCACCAGTTCTAAAGTCGGCAAGGCTTCGTCTAAGTAAGCTCGCGCCTGATCCTTGAAATCGAATGCCGCTAGAATGAGTTTCTTCTCCTGCATGACCACTGCGAGCACCGGGTCGATGCGATCGGCGGGCACTATCGCCTCCATCCGATCACTCACTGAATAAAAGTCAGATCCCACCGCAGCCAGAATGTCCTGATCCAGAAAATACTGCCCGCCCACGCTAGTGGCTTTTGGGGTCTGCAACACGAACCCGTTGGCTTGACTGCCTCCGAGTCGCGCTGCCGCCTGGGTCTTGATCACCAGAAACTCATCCAGAGTCTTTACCACGCCCTTGTTGCCAGTGACTTCTGTCAGAAACGCTTTCACCTGGTACGGTTCGCGGAAGGCGACCGGTTCGGCTCGCAAGGATTCCTCAATATCGAAGCCTGCAGGCATCATTAGCCCTTGGCGAATACACCCCTGGTGATCGGTGTAGTTGAGGAACTGGCCACGGGGATATTTCTCGAAGGCCCGCAGCAGATTGCCGGTGAAGATTTGCGCTTCCCGTCGCTGCTGGGCTTGCTTGTGGTCAAAGGCGGCGTAGATGTTCATGCCGTCCCAGTTCGTGGCTTGGGGCAGGAGACTCACCGAGTTGTCCTTATTGGTATTGACCTTAGAGAGGGGAAAGGTGATCTGGCGGGAATGGTTGTCGGTGAGCACCTGGAGTCGCCAGTTGGTGGGGGCCGCCGGACTGCCTTGTCGCCCCCTTTGCCAAACATTAGCCACCACGCCGTAGACGATGTGGCTTTGTTCAGAGACAAGCTGTACCGGAGTGCCAGGAGGGAACCCTGTGAGAATGTCGGTAATCTGGTCGAGCTGGCTCGCAAGGCGATCGCTCAACTTTGCTCTAGCCTCTGGTGTTTTCTTGGTCAACATCGTGCGGCGACGATAGTTCTGCAACTGCTGCTGGAGATCCTGCAAGGTAGCTGCTGACCGCTGTTCTGCTAGAGTCTGCACCTGGTCGAAGTCGTGGTCGGTGACGGCTTTAATGGCAGCCAACCCCAGCACCTCTCGCACCGTATTTATCACCTGCAGTTGGGTCAGGGGCTTCACCGGAATTTTGGCATCCACCACTTCCAGATACACCGGCCCGGTGAACTCGTTGCGGATGCCGCTGTCGTCGGGAATCACTTCCATGCGAGCGATCGTCCGGGCATCGAGATCTAAGTAGCTGGGCTAATTCAAATGTAGGATGGGTTAGCGATAGCGTAACCCAT
>ERZ1740058.1323-NODE-1323-length-12218-cov-4.567623_pt1 | contig 12218 bp, 11 predicted proteins | sample MGYA00581745_ERZ1740058 | MGnify/ENA primary metagenome ERZ1740058 (study PRJEB43018, sample SAMN04849742) | marine metagenome | isolation source: floating plastic debris | place: Pacific Ocean | collected 2008-08-30 | study: EMG produced TPA metagenomics... | reverse complement strand
GCAGCCAGCGCTGATCGATTTCAAAGCTGGTCTTGAAGCTCGTCTTTTCTTCCGGGCTGAGGAAATCGAGGTGCTGGACGCTGCCGCCGTTCTCAAGGATCGAGTTCCAGACGTTGTTCGAGTTCTTCGATTTCTTGTCGAGGACCTTTTCCAGATACGGGTTCTTCACGATGAAGCTGCCCGACAGGGTTTTGTGCGTGTAGATGTTGGCCGGGATCGGCTCAATGCACGCGCTGGTGCCGCCGCAGATGATGCTGATCGACGCGGTCGGCGCGATCGCCATCTTGCAGCTGAAACGCTCCATCGCGCCCATTTCGGCCGCGTCGGGGCACGGCCCACGCTCTTGCGCCAGAAGCATCGAGGCTTCGGACGCTTTTGCCTGAATGTGCTGGAACATTTTGAGGTTGTGCGCCTTGGCCATCGCGCTCTCAAAACCCAGTCCCTTCTGCTGAAGGAAGGAGTGGAAGCCCATGACGCCAAGGCCGACCGAACGCTCACGCTCGGCGGAATACCGGGCGCGCTCCATTTCGGGCGGGGCGCGGTCGATGTAATCCTGCAGCACGTTGTCGAGGAAACGCATCACGTCCTCGATGAACATCTTGTCGCCGTTCCACTCGTCCCACTTTTCGAGGTTGAGCGAGGAGAGGCAGCACACGGCGGTGCGATCGTTGCCGAGGTGGTCGATGCCGGTCGGCAGCGTGATCTCGCTGCACAGGTTCGAGGTCGAAACCTTAAGGCCCAGATCGCGGTGATGCTTGGGCATCATGCGGTTCACGGTGTCGTTGAAGACGATATAGGGCTCGCCCGTGGCGAGGCGGGTTTCCACCAGCTTCTGGAACAGCGAGCGCGCGTCCACATCGCCGCGCACTTCACCCGTCTTGGGTGATTTCAGTTCGAACCTGTCACCGTTGCGGACCGCTTCCATGAACTCGTCGGTCACCAGCACCCCGTGGTGCAGGTTCAGCGCCTTGCGGTTGAAGTCGCCCGAAGGTTTGCGGATTTCGAGGAATTCCTCGATTTCGGGGTGACTGATGTCGAGATAGCACGCCGCCGAACCGCGCCGCAGCGATCCTTGCGAAATCGCCAGCGTGAGGCTGTCCATCACGCGCACAAAAGGGATGATGCCACTGGTCTTGCCGTTGAGACCAACGGGCTCTCCAATGCCGCGCACATTGCCCCAATAGGTGCCAATGCCGCCACCTTTGGAGGCGAGCCACACGTTTTCGTTCCACGTGCCGACAATGCCGCCCAGGCTATCGGACACCGAGTTGAGGTAGCAGCTGATGGGCAGACCGCGTGACGTGCCGCCGTTGGAGAGCACAGGCGTGGCGGGCATAAACCAGAGGTTCGAAATGTAATCGTAGAGGCGCTGCGCGTGGTCCTGATCGTCGGCGTAAGCGTCCGCGACGCGCGCGAAGAGGTCCTGAAACTTCTCTCCGGGCAGCAGATAGCGATCAATCAGCGTTTCTTTGCCAAACTCGGTGAGGTTTGCGTCACGCGCTTCATCCATCTTGATGTTGAAGCGGCGATCGTTGACCTTCTTACTGTCGGAGCTCGCGGCTTCCTTCGCCGCCGCCGCCACAGCGTTGCCGAGCGCTTCGGCGCCTTTGGCCGCGATCAGTTCTTCGCTTCCAGCGTCGGACTTTGCCATGTCTATCGCCTTTTCGTTGCTCGCTTCGGTCTCAGTCAGGACGTCCGCTGTGTCTGTCGCTGTGTCTGTTTCGCTTGGCACGCTGTCACTCGCCTTAAAATCCATCAATCGCACCCATTCATCGCATGAGAAAGAACGCTGGGCAAACGCCAATGTTCCAACTCTGTTCTCAACACTTTGTCGACAGCCTTGCCCCCTGCTTCGTCCACTCCAGAGCGTATCCTCAAGATGTAGACAGGCTTGTCCGCCGAGTTCTCAACGGGCCGCAAAGATCCTGTGCTTTTCAGCGAATCTTCTCCTGTCAGCGCCGACACACTTTAGAGGTGAGGCGCCGGAGAAATCACAAAAGCTTGTGGGGTCCCCGCGAACCGAGCCACTAGATACTGAATCGGGCGCGGACTCTCGTCAACGGCCTTTTAACCATGATTGCGGCGATTTTTTCTCTATGCTGCACTGCAGCAAGGCCGCGACGCGTGGTCAAAGCTTGAGTCGCGCGTTGCGCAACCCCCAAAATGAATCTGTGAAGAAAAATTTGGTGATTGAATCATGTGAATCAATCCTTGAATCTTTCGCCAACGCGATTGCAATTTTGTTGCGCTGATGGGCCGGTTTGTTCGCGCCGTCGTAACGGCAACCGACCCGCGCCTGCGCATTGAACGGGAGCCTCTCTTACTCCGCCGCTTCGCTTTGGCCCGCGCCCACACCGCGCGCGTGATTCGCGATTTCGTCAGCAAACTGATTCACCAGTTCGAGCGGGAAATCGTGGCCCCAGCCGGGCACGGTGACCAAGCGGGCGCCCGGTATGGCTTCCGCTGTCGCCTCGCCCGCAGCGAGCTTCACCAGCGGATCGTCTTCGCCGTGCATCACCAGAGTGGGCGTGGTGACCGAGCCGAGGCGCTGGGTGCGGTCGCCATCGTCGATGATCGCCGCCAACTGGCGCGGCAGGCCCATCGGATAGACGCTGCGCTGCACGCTGGCGCGCACACGTTCGCGCGCAAAGTCCTCGTCGCGCGGGAAGCCGGGGCTGCCAATCGCGCGCAGCACATGCATGCCATGCTCCACCAGCACCTCTTCCTCGAGCGAGCCCGGGCGCTTGGTCAGCGCCTGCATGGCGGCCTTGTCCGCTGGCGGCAGCTTGGCGTTGCCCGTGGTCGACATGATGGATGTGAGTGACATCAGCTTTTCGCGATGGTTGATCGCCAAAAGCTGGCTGATCATCCCACCCATAGAAGCGCCCACGGCGTGCGCCTTGTCGATCTCCAGCGCGTCGAGCAGGCCCGCCGCATCGTCCGCCATGGCGCTCAGCGAATAGGGCACTTTGGCTCTCCAGCCGATCCGCGCGCGCAGCAATTGCCATGCGAAATGCGGGGGCTTGGCCTCGCCCATCTTCTGGCTCAGTCCGATATCGCGATTGTCAAACCGCACCACGTGAAAGCCGCGCGCTACCAGCGCGTCGACAACTTCGATGGGCCAGTGGATCATCTGCACGCCCAGCCCCATCACCAGCAAAACGGTCTCGTTCGAGCGGTCACCCGCCTCTTCGTAGAAAATCTCGGTGCCGGTGATCGGCGTTACAACTTTGGGCAATGGGGTCTCCGTCTCTCAGTTACGTTTGACACGCAGACTAAAGAGCGCTGGTGACGCGTCAAGCGCGGCGCGCGCGAACCGCCCCGCCTCACCAAACGCACAGGGCGCTGGTTCAGCGGGACAGCCACGCCGTCCACCGCGAACGGTCGGGGGAAAGGGGCTGCTAACCCCCAAGGACGAGGAAATCGTCCCCCGCTGCGCTGGAGGCGATCCGGGCACGCTCTGGCTGAGCCAGGCTGCGCGCCAACTCTCTATACTGCGCGCGATTGTCGGCGAAGATGATGTTCGCGAGGAAGCGGCGATCCTGGACGTTGGGCACGGGCGCGTCCGCGAGCCTGTTGAGCCGCTCCACGGCGCGTATTGCCATGCGTTCTGCCGCCCAATCGGCGCTGTTCGACAGGGTCTTGAGGTTTTCAGGCCGTCCATCCTCGCCGAGTTTGAAGGCCACCTGCACGCCGCCGCTATCCGGAACGATTGCGTATCGGCCTGGCGAGCGTTCAAGCGCCCTATCAAGCTGGCGCGAAACATCGCTTTGCCATTGCTTCATTTCGGGCATCGAGGTCACTTCGATGGGCGCCTTATCTCCCGCCAACGCAGGGCTGGCGGCAAGCGGCGTTAGGGCGCCCAAAACAAGGGCGCAAAGGGCAGAACGATAAAGGGGGGTACGGTCACGTTTTAGCATTGGATCATCCTCCAGGTCACAATTCGGGATGATCGGCCAGTCAGCGTTGAGCAGCAGGGCATCAGCCCATACCCGCTAGCGCTCGGCTTGGTGGGTCGATCCAACGTCTTCGGCGTTCGGGGGTGTGGCCATCGACGTCATCGGGATCATGCCAGCGCGCAATTATAGAGCAACGGATGATCGATATGCGATCGTTTATGTCGTGCAGAAGGGGTAAGGCATCGACAAACGAACAACGGGCGACGACGAAGGGAAAACGCCCTGGCTAGTCTAGCCACTACTCAGGGCGCCATTCGGGGCCGCTGATGAGGAAATCCTGCGCGTCGAGTTGATCCAGCACCCCGTCTTCTTCGGCCAGAAGGCGCAAGGGCACCACAGCCACGCTCACGCCGTTTTGCGCGCTCGCTTCGGTGATCAGGCCGGTCCATTGATCGCGGATTTGCGTGCCGACTTCCGGGTCCGCCCATGGCCAGCACGTGCCGAGCGCGATTTCGAGCGGGTTTTCCATAACGCCCACGACGTCAAACTTGGTCCAGTCGCGCCCGCGCCGCTCGATGATCTCCGGCCCCGCTTCGGTCGCCGTCATAGCGGCTTCGAGGCAAGGGATGTGGCTGGCTGGATCGGCTTCCGAGAGGTCGTCCAGCAAGTCTTCGCCGCGAAACCGCTCGGGCCGGATAATCGGAATATCGGCCTTCTTGGCGGCCTTGCGCACGATATCAGTCGCGTCGTCGCTGAGCGTGTCGTCGTCAAAATCAAGCTGGCGCGCGAGCAGGTTGAAGCTGGTGATCAAGAACGAGCCGCGATCGTAATCCTTGTCGTACTGCTCTTCGAGCGCCGCCAAGCGCGCGCGCTGGGCGGTGTCAAGATAATCGCCCGCCACGGTCTTGTCGGGCAGCTTGGTGAAGCGCCCGCCGCGAAAGATCAGCCGGAAGAAGTCGCCCGGCGAAAACTTGGGCCGCGCGCCGATGATGACGCGGTCGGCTTCGGACGTCGCCTCTTTCAAGCGATCAGGCTGCCACGGCGTGACCTTGGGCACGCGCCGGATTTCGCCGACAAGGATGACCGTCCCGCTGTCGGTATCAATCGTCCACATAGGCGCGCCCGAGCGCTGCGCGGTGACGATGATGGCGTTTTGGGGCGGGGATTCAGGGGATTGGGCCGCAAGTGGGGTGGCAAGGAGAGTCAACGATACGGCGATGCTATGGACGGGGCGCATGGGCAGAGGGTGTGCCCGAAACTCACTGCACAGCGCATGAACGCTCTAGGTCCCCGCGTGCGCGGGGATGACGTTTAGCCCCGCTGTCATTCCCGCGAACGCGGGAACCTAGGGGTGCAGAGGCTCGAACCCGAGTTCCTCTGCAAGGTCACGCCACTGCGGATTGTCCGCCTCAATCAGCTCCAGTTTCCACGAGCGCCGCCATTTCTTGATGCGCTTCTCGCTTTGGATCGCGGACTCAATCGTCTCGTGATGCTCGAACCAGACTAAGCGCTTCACGCCGTGTTGCGCGGTGAAACCGTCGAATGTGCCGCCGCGGTGCTGGTGAATTCGACCCAGCAGATCCGACGTGACGCCGCAGTAGAGCGTGCCATTGCGTCGAGAGGCAAGCAAATAGACAGTGGGTTGGAAGGCAACGCTCATTCCCCTTCCACTCAGTCATTCTCGCGAACGCGGGAACCCAGAGCTATCAAGTGACACGCTGCGATTACCTCTCTGGGTCCCCGCGTTCGCGGGGGTGACATTGAAATCTCATGGCACCAATACCGTATCCTCAGGCGCACCCACGTCGTCCGTTTTCGGATAATCCATCGTGTAGTGCAGGCCGCGGCTTTCCTTGCGGTCCAGCGCACTGCGCACGATTAGCTGCGCCGCTTGCAGCAGGTTGCGCAGTTCGATCAGGTCGGTCGTCACGCGGAATTGGCCGTAATAATCGTCCACCTCTTTCATCAGCAGATCGATGCGGTTCTTGGCGCGCTCTAGCCGTTTGGTCGTGCGCACGATGCCGACATAGTTCCACATGAAGCGGCGGATCTCGGTCCAGTTCTGCTTGATGACGACCTCTTCGTCGCTGTCGGTCACGCGGCTTTCGTCCCACGGCAGGATGGCGGGCGGTTCGTCCAATTCGTCCCACATCGTGAGGATGTCCGAGGCCGCCGCCTCGCCATAGACGAAGCATTCGAGCAGCGAGTTGGACGCCAAGCGGTTCGCGCCGTGCAGCCCGCTTTCGGTGCATTCGCCCGCCGCCCACAGGCCCGGCAAATCGGTGCGCGCGTTGAGGTCCACCACCACGCCGCCGCATGTGTAGTGCTGCGCCGGCACGACCGGGATCGGCTCTTTGGTCATATCGATGCCAAGGCCGATCAGCTTGTCGTAGATCGTGGGGAAATGCTCTTTCACGAAATCGGCTGGCTGGTGGCTGATATCGAGATGAACGTAGTCGAGGCCGAAGCGCTTGATCTGATCGTCAATCGCGCGCGCCACCACATCGCGCGGGGCAAGCTCCATGCGCTCCGCGTCGTAATCGGCCATGAAACGGTGGCCGGTTTCCGGGTGTTTCAAGTGCCCGCCCTCGCCGCGCACCGCCTCGGTGATCAGGAAGTTTTTGACCTCCAGATTGTAAAGGCAGGTCGGGTGGAACTGCATCATCTCCATGTTTGAAACCCGCGCGCCCGCGCGCCACGCCATCGCGATGCCATCGCCCGTCGCGCCGCGCGGCGCGGTCGAAAATTGATAGACGCGTCCCGCTCCGCCCGCCGCCAGAATCGTCGCGCGCGCGGTGTGCCGTTCCACCCGGCCTGTCTCTTCGTTGAGCGTGTAGATGCCCCACACCCGGCCCGCGGCGGAGAACTGTTCGCGGTGGCGATCGGTGATGAAATCAATCGCGGTGCGCCCACCCAGCATGGTGATGTTGGGTGAGGCTTCGGCGGCTTTGAGCAGCGCCTCCTGCACCGCCCAGCCAGTCGCGTCGTCAACATGCACGATCCGGCGGTGCGAGTGGCCGCCCTCGCGGGTGAGGTGCAGATCGCCACTTTCCTGATTGAAAGGCACGCCCAGATCGCACAGCCGATCAATGCTCGCCGGCGCGCGTTCGATCACGAATTCCACCGTCTCGCGGTCGTTTAGCCCAGCGCCCGCCACCATCGTGTCGCGCACATGGTTTTCAAACGTGTCCCCTGCGTCCAGCACGGCGGCAATCCCGCCTTGCGCCCACGCGGTCGATCCGCTGGTGAGCGATCCCTTGGCCAGCACGAGCACGCGCTTGGTCTCCGCCAGTTCCAGCGCGGCGGTCAGCCCGGCGGCGCCGGAGCCGACTACGATGACATCATAGGTTTCACGCGGTTCATTCATGCGCCCGCCCATGGCCTGCGCGGCGCGGCGAGGCAAGAGAGCAGCGGGACGAGAGCCGCTCGACTACAACGCGTAGCAGTCGAGATCGGCGGCCACGCTGACGGTGCCTGAGTAGTTGAGCGCAATCGCTTGCAGCCCCTCGTCAAGCCGGCTGAGCGATCGCTCCATATTGTGGCTAAGCACAAGGCGCGCGGGTTCGAGCGCGCCCGCCAGTTCGCCGATTTGCTCGGGCGTGCGGTGCAGACCGCGCGGTTGCCCCGGTTCGCCGTTGATGACGTGATGCGCGATCAGGATGTCGGGCTTGCTACCGGTCAGATCGGTGAGAAAGCGCTCGCTCAAAAAGCTCTGATCGCTGCCCAGAACCACCGATTTGCCGTCGATCTCGATCACAAAGCCACTCGAAGGCGCGGGGCCGTGATGGATCGGGTGCGCGGTGACCGAATAGTCGTTTGAGACGTCAAGGCCGCCGGGCGGGCCTGCGCCTTCCTCGGTCGGGATGCTGCGCGGCTGGAGCAGCGGCTTACCCTCGGTCCCGTCGAGATAGCCGCCATTGTGCGAAAACACGCCGGTGTCCTTATCGAGCAAACGTTGCAGAAATTCCGCCGTGCTGGGAAAGCGCGGAGCGGCGTCCGGACCAATCACGGGCAGCGGCTCCGTTCGTCCCTCAAACCCGCCGCTGTTCAGTATCCCCGCCAGATCGCCGGTGTGATCGGCGTGGTAGTGCGAGATCAGGATAGCGTCGAGGCTGGCGATGCGCCCACCCGCTTCGGCGAAGCGCAGGAAGCTGCCCGCCCCGGCATCGATCAACAGGCGCGGCGTGCCATCGATCCAGAACAGGTAGGATGCACCCGCGCGGCCTGGCGCCCCCGGCCCTTCGGCAATCGGGCCGCCGCTGCCCAGAACTTGAAAGGCCGCGCCTTCGGAAGGGCATGCGGCGGGCTGTTCGGCGCGCGGAATGCCCGTATCGGGATCGGCGGGCGAGCTCTCCGGCAGGGTGCTTTCATCGGAATAGGCAAGCCAGCCGCAGCCGGAAAGCGACACCAACGCCAACGCCGATAGCCATGCTCGCATTCCGTCCATCCCCCTTTTCTAGGCGCCCGTCCCCGTCAGCTGGACAAACACGTCTTCCAGATCCGCTTCGCGCGTGGTCACGTCCTCAATGGTCAAGCCCTGCTGCTGCAGGATCGCAAGGACCTGCCCGGCCGACATTTCGTCCTTGTCGTATGTGATTTCGACCCCGCGAGGGCCCGACATTTCGACTTTGTGGAACGCATCGTGCGCGGGTGCTTTGCCCAAATCGTTGGCAACCGTCACCGCCACGATTTTCTCGCGCGCCATTTCGATCAGCTCCTGCGTCGGTTTGTTCGCGATCAGTTGGCCGTGATTGATGATCGCGATGCGATCGCACAATTCCTCCGCCTCTTCGAGATAGTGCGTGGTGAGCACCACCGTCACGCCCTCGCGGTTGAGCTCGGAAACCAGCTCCCACAATTGTCGGCGCAGCTCCACGTCAACACCCGCCGTCGGCTCATCCAGAACAAGGATCGGCGGGGAATGCACCATCGCTTTGGCCACCAGCAGGCGGCGCTTCATCCCGCCCGAAAGGGTTCGCGCGTAGGCGTTGCGTTTGTCCGCCAGCCTTACCGCTTCGAGCAGTTCCTCGCTGCGGCGAAGCGCGGCGGGGATGCCGTAAAAGCCGCCTTGATTCTCCAACACTTCGTAAGGCGTGAAAAAGGGATCGAAGACGATTTCCTGCGGCACGATGCCGATCGCGCGGCTGGCGTTGCGGCGCTGCTGATCGATGTCGAAGCCCCAGATCTCCGCGGTTCCGCTGGTCTTGTTGACCAACCCGGCGAGGATGTTGATCAGCGTTGATTTGCCCGCGCCGTTCGGTCCGAGCAGGCCGAAGATCGAGCCTTCGGGAACATCAAAGCTTACGCCGCCCAGCGCCAACTTTCCCTCGGCGTCCGCGCCCGTCGCACCTTTGGGCAGCGCGTATCTCTTGGCGAGATTGTCGATCCGGATTGCGGGCTGTGCAGAGGGGTTTTCGGCCATCGACTTCGCCATAAAGAAGCGACGCCCCCGCGCAAGGGCGCCCTCGCCGCTGTGCGCGAACCCGCGTGTGCAAACACCATCACCAGCGCGATTGAATTTGCCGCGCGTCGACTGTATTTGCCCGAGCATGAGCACACTCGAACGCGAAATCACTTTTGTCGACAAGCGCCGGGTCAGCTGCGACGGCGCTGGCGATATTCGCGGCGGCGCGGGCTATCGTCCCGCGGCGTTGGGGCACCCGCGCGTCTATCTGGAAATTGACGAAAGCGGCCTGGTGGATTGCGGCTATTGCGACCGACGTTTCATTCTGCGGGGCGGACCGGCGGACACTCAGACGAAAGCCTGATGGCCCCGGAGCAGGCCGTTCAGCTTGCGCGCACGCTCAGCTTCGGTTCATATGGTGGCGATACCGTCAGGATATTGGCCGCCTGCGAGGGAGATTTGCTCATGCGCCGTATACCACGCCCCTACCAACGCCACGTTGCGATCGCGCTGGCGGCCGGAATGTCGCTGGGCCTTCCCGGGTCCGTCTTCGCGCAAGACGCCGACGTGGAAACCGAGACGTCGCAGGAAGAGCCGGAGGAAATGACCAAAGGTGAAAAGCGGCTCGCCAAACTGCTCGAAGGCCGCGAGCCCGGTAAGCCGCAGAACTGCATCCGCGCGCGTCCCACCGACAACATCGAAGTGATTGATGGCACAGCCTACGTGTTCGGGCGCGGCGCCACGATCTACGTGCAAAGGACGCTCAATCCGAAACAGATCGACGACCGCGATTCCCTGATAACTCGCCGCTTTGGTGGAGGCACGCAATTCTGCCGTCAGGATCTTGCGCAAACGATTGATCCGTTCACCCGCATCTTCACAGGCGCGGTGACCTTTGTGGACTTTGAGCCCTACACCCGAATCAAGGAAGACAAACAAGGGTAAGAAGGTCAATCGGCCCCAGCGCTGGGAGTGTGGGGACCGATCCGATTTCTATTTTCCCAAAAGAGGGATTTTGGAACGGCTCTAGGCCTTAGGCCGCAGCTGCCTCGCGCACGGCGACCATGCCGTTCATCCGCGCGAGGATCGCTTCGGCTTCTTCCATGATGCCGTCGATCAGCTCTTTGCAGGTCGGGACATCTTTAATGAGCCCGGCGACCATGCCGCAACTCCACGCGCCCTTGTCCATATCGCCTTCCATCATGATCGAAGGATAGACGCCCGCGACTTCGGGCAGGACGTCCTGGATAGTGATCGCGTCGCCCAGCTCTTTTTCCTTCTCAAGCAGACGATCAACCGCTGCATTGGCCAGCACGCGCTCGGTGTTGCGCAGCGGGCGCATGACAAGGCGCGTGTCGAGTTCGCTCGCGGCGACGATCGCGTCTTTCACATTCTGGTGCACGGGCGCTTCCTTGGTGGCGATAAAGCGCGTGCCCATGTTCATGCCCTGCGCGCCCATCGCAAGGCTGGCGACAAGGCTGCGGCCATCGGCCATGCCGCCCGACGACACAAACGGAATGTCCAGTTCATCCGCCGCGCGCGGCAGCAGAATGAAGTTTGGAATATCGTCTTCACCTGGGTGCCCGCCGCACTCAAAGCCATCGACGCTCACCGCGTCGCAGCCAATGTCCTGCGCCTTCAGGGAGTGGCGCACGCTGGTGCATTTGTGGATCACCTTGATCCCGGCGTCTTTGAGCGGCGGCAGCAGCTCGACAGGGTTGCGACCAGCGGTTTCCACCACCTTTACCCCGCCATCGATGACGGCTTTCACGAGGCCCGGATAATCGGGCGGGGTCAGCGTGGGCAAAATGGTGAGGTTCACGCCGAACGGCTTGTCGGTCATATCCTTGCAGCGCGCGATTTCCTTCGCGAGCTTTTCGGGCGTGCCTTGCGTCAGGCCAGTGATGATGCCCAGCCCCCCGGCGTTTGAAACCGCCGCTGCCATCTCCGCAAACCCGACATAGTGCATGCCGCCCTGAATAATCGGATGCTCAATACCGAACATTTCGGTGATCGCTGTTTTCATGATGTCCTCCCGGATTCGTTATCTTTGTCGTCTTTGCTGGGGAGACAAGCCGAGAATGGAACGCGTTGCAAGCGTGGTTTTTACCAAGAGCAAGGTAACGCAGCGCGCCGTAACGTTAGCTGGGCGTCTTTTCGACTGGCCCTGTCTCGCATAGATCTCTCACCACGCAGATCGCGCATTTGGGCGTGCGCGCGCGGCACACGCGTTTGCCAAACTGGATCAGCCAGAAGTGGCCATCAGCCATCGCCCATTCGGGGGATCGCTCTTCGAGTTGCTGCGCGGTCTTGTCGGCTGTTTTGGCGTTGGTGAGGCCGGTCCGGTTGCATACGCGGTGCACATGCGTGTCGACCGCGATCACGTCTTGGCCGAAGGTGAAGCTCATCACGAAATCGGCGCATTTTCGGCCAATGCCCGGCAGGCTCATCAGGCCTTCGCGCGTATCCGGGACCACGCCGCCGTGCTCCTCCAGCAAAGCCGTGCAGAACTTGCGGATGTTCTTGGTCTTCATGTTGTAGAGCCCGCAGGGCTTGATCGCCTGCGCGATCACCTCATCGTCGAGAGCGAGCATCACCTCGGGCGTCTTGGCGAGCGCAAACAGCGCCTTTGTCGCGGCGGCGGTGTTGCGATCGAGCGACTGCGCGGAAAGCATGCAGGAAACGCACGAACGAAACGCGTCGGGCTGCCCTTTGGGGCCTTTGGCGTTTTTGGTGCGGCCTGGCATCGCTGTGGCCAGCGCGCGGTACACCTCTTCGACTTGCGGCTCGGTCAGCATGAAACCAAAGCGCTCAGGCGGCGAAACCGGTTCCCGTTTTGCAGTCAGCGCGCACCGGGCACCCGTCGCATTCGGCGCGGCGGGGGCGGCAAAAGGTCTGGCCCAGCTTTTTGAGCA
>ERZ1740058.1322-NODE-1322-length-12225-cov-15.112408_pt1 | contig 12225 bp, 6 predicted proteins | sample MGYA00581745_ERZ1740058 | MGnify/ENA primary metagenome ERZ1740058 (study PRJEB43018, sample SAMN04849742) | marine metagenome | isolation source: floating plastic debris | place: Pacific Ocean | collected 2008-08-30 | study: EMG produced TPA metagenomics... | reverse complement strand
GATCGGCTCTAATATCGTCAATTTTTTAATCGACAACGGCCCTGATCCGGCGATCGCCCGATCCAGCCTTTATCCGCGCACGGTGGAAGATTTGGGCGCAAATGCATTCTTAGAGCACGACATCAACCTCTATAACTTTGTGCTGGATTATCACCAAGCCCAGCAAAGATGCCCTCATTGGCTGGAGGAGGTGCAATCGCGGGGCATTGACTACAGCGGTCTGCGACCGCTAGAGATTGACGTGGACGTCACCCAACGCGGCTGGTTGCAAGTGCTGGATATGGAGTCAGCGCTGGAGTTATTCAAAATTTGCTACTCCCTGTTTGTTACCAGCGACGAGTTTCAGCGAGCGGTGCTGTCGCTGCAGTTTGACGAGAGCTTTGCACTGTATTTTAGCCAGCTCACCGGCGACTACCGCTGGAACCACACCGTTACCAACCGCCATCCCCTCGCACCCAACAGTCCGTTTGACGCCGCCCATAATCTACTGCTGCATGGCCTGCTGTCGGAGTATTTGCACCGCTATCTAGAACTGCAGGCGGCGGCCCAGACCGCAGCGATCGCGCCACCCCTCAATCGACAATATGCTCAGGACTCAACGCCATGACCCGTTCACAAACTTTGCGGCAGGGACTAGAGCGCTACTACACCCAGAATCCGGATTTTGTGCGCGATCGCGACCTGCAAGTGGGCTGGATTAACGTGCCCTGGCGCGACCTGCAGCGCCACGACATTATGCATGTGGTCACCGGTTACAGCACGGCGATCGATGACGAGATGCGCCTGATCGGCTTTCTGCTCACCGCACTCACCCGACGCCGCCCCTGGAGCTACTACCTACAGAGTTTGGGCGTTTTAGCCGAAGTGCTCTGGCGCGCCTGCTGGCACCGCACCGTTGGCAGCGCCAGGGTGTATCGCCCTGACGAAATCCTGCGCTTTTACATCACTGGCGTGCGCCAGGGGTTAACCGTTCGGCCCGCGATCGACGCCTATATTGACCCCGCAACGGTGCTAGACCAAAACCTCGATATGCTCCGACAGCAGTACGGCATTGCCAACGCGGGCGCTTGGGATGTTTGAATCTTGAGTTCAGTATTCGGAATACCCTTCGGGAAGGGCAAAGCCCTACGGAATTCGGAGTTCTGAATTTTGAGTTTTGAGTGCCCCCCGTTCTCAGTTTTTTGGCACTTTATCCATGCTGAACTCTGCGATTCTCATTTTCGATTTTGAGGCTGAAATTTTGAATTTTAAGTGCCCTTTACACTTTTCCAAATTCTACCTGCTGCATTCAGAATTCTGACTTCTAATTTTCATATTCTATATTCCTTGAAAAACGATGTCCTCCTCTCGCTCACTTCCCTACCAATGGCATTTAGATGGCAACTACTTAATCGGCATCACCGGCGATCGCTGGTGGTCGTTGTTAAAGCAAAACCACTTTCACGTCTCTCCGGTCTACTGGCATCGGGTAGCGGCGACGACGGTAATGAGTGGGGTGAGTACAGTGCTCAGCGGTGTTGAGGCTTGGCGCTATAACCGCGCGATCGCAGCCACCGAATTATCTGCCGACCCAATTTTTATTCTGGGTCATTGGCGTAGTGGCACGACTTTGCTGCATGAGCTGCTGGCCTTAGATATTGAGCAACTGGCCTATCCCAATACCTTTGAGGTAATGAGCCCGCAAACGTTTCTCTCAACAGAGTCGCTGTTGAGTCGATGGCTAGCAAAGCTAGTGCCCGATCGCCGCCCCATGGACAACATGTCGCTCAAGGTGAACTCACCTCAAGAAGATGAATTTGCGATCGCCCTCATGACGCTGCAGTCCTATTACCTGGGGCTCTCCTTTCCTGATGCTGAGCAGCACTATGAACGCTATCTCACTCTAGAAAACCTGACACCCGAAGAGTTACAGCAGTGGCAACACCAATTTCTCTGGTTTCTCAAAAAACTGACCTTCAAATATCAGCGACCTCTTGTACTGAAATCGCCACCCCATACCGCTCGAATTCGCCTGTTATTAAAGCTTTTTCCTCAGGCTAAATTCGTCCATATTCATCGTCATCCCTATGATGTTTTTCGATCGATGCGGCACTATTTTCACACCGCTGGCTGGCTCACTTATTTACAAAAGCCTGATCTGAAAACCCTGGATCAAGCGATTTTGCGCCGCTATCGTCTGCTCTATGACGCGTACTTTGAGCAGCGGCAGTTAATCCCAGCGGATCAGTTCTACGAAGTCAGCTTCTCAGCGTTAGAGCAAGATCCGATCGCCACAGTCAAGCAGATTTACAAGCAATTTCAGCTCTCGTATTCAGATCGTTTGGACCCCCGACTGCAGGGGTATATCAATGCCCGTCAGAACTATCGCAAGAATAGTTTTCCAGCCCTGGATGCCGAGACCCAACAGCGAATCCAGCAGGAGTGGCAGGGTGCTTTTGCCGCGTGGGGTTATGCAACCGGTTGAGTTCGGAGTTCGGAGTCCTGCTTTCCGACTTCCCAATTCCGACTTCAAAGTTTCGACTTTCGCATTCCACCCCCTTGAGTTCCGCGATCGCGACTTCCTACAATAGAGCCTGCCCTCTCCCGTTTTTTTGACCATGACAGCGACTGCCGCCTCGGCTTCGACCTCTAAAACCTTTAAGAAGCTGCAGGCCGGACTGCGATCGCGCGTGGGCAAAGCGATTCATGACTACAACATGATTCAAGCGGGCGACAAAATCATGGTTTGCCTGTCAGGGGGCAAAGATTCTTACACCCTATTGGATCTGCTGCTCAGCCTGCAGCGTAATGCTCCTGTCGAGTTTGAGCTGTTTGCCGTCAACCTCGATCAAAAGCAGCCGGGGTTTCCGACCCATGTCTTGCCCGAGTATCTCACCCAGTTGGGGGTGCCGTTTCGCATCGTCGAGCAAGATACCTACAGTGTGGTAAAGCGGGTGATTCCTGAGGGCAAAACCATGTGTGGGCTCTGTTCACGGCTACGGCGCGGTGCCCTGTATCGTGTCGCCGCTGAAGAGGGCGCAACCAAAATCGCGCTGGGGCATCACCGCGATGACATTGTGGAAACGTTCTTTCTCAATTTGTTTCACGGTGGGGGCATGAAAGCCATGCCGCCAAAACTGCTCACGGACGATCTCCGCCACATCGTGATTCGCCCCCTAGCCTATTGTGTGGAAAAGGAAATTGCCCGCTATGCTCGCCAGCGCGAGTTTCCGATCATTCCCTGTCAGCTCTGCGGCTCTCAAGACAACCTGCAGCGGGTGCAAATCAAGGAAATGTTGGCACAGTGGGAGCGCGACACACCGGGTCGAGGCGATTCGATCTTTCGGGGCTTGCAACATGTCACCCCCTCGCATCTGGCCGATCGCGATCAGTTTGATTTTGGCGGACTGGAGGCCTTGCGATCGCTGGCCCAGTCTCAAGCGTCATCGGCAGCGACTGACGCCTTACCGTGGGAGTTATAGCGACTCAGCGAAAGCACGGCATCTTCAGATAACTTAATACGGAGGTACTGAGTGCTTACCGATAGAATCGTGAAAAGTCTAAAGGCATATAGCTCTCGCCAAAGTGGCTGAAGCGCCCACAGAGCAATGTCTTGACGACTCATCTAGAGCATGGATCAAGCCATCAAGAATCTTGACTACAGCTACGAAATAATCGATACATTGATACCTGAGTAATCTCGACACTTTACCGGCCTGTGGCTGTGCAGTATCTTTTGGATGGTTTGATACATCACTAGCTGTCAACTAGGTCGGTGTGTCATTACCGCATCTGCCAACGTTTGGTTTTTAGAGTCTCTTAGCAACAGGATAATTGTGAGATTCGTCAGAGCTGTTTATATCTTGAAAGCCCGTTGGATGCAGAGCCCTTTTTAGTCTTGCCCCTTTAAACGCGATCGTCTTCGTCACTAAGCATGAGTACAAGGCTCATGCCATAAGACAGTTTCACTGTGTAAATTGAGATTCCTAAGATTGTGAATCTGGTGTCTACAGGAAAATTCTGACACCGCATTGAAACTTAATCAAGAAGACATCAAGTCAATTGTTAGCCTGCTCCTTCGCTACGGCTACTCAAATTGACTGCGAGCCACACAGGAATTGAATTTAAGTCGTTTTACTTTGCTCGTCTGATAAGCGTCACCGAACCTTAATTCCAACAGGTCACTCTCTGTTGAAATCGAAGATTGGTAAAGCATCTTAGGGTTCATACCCGACGCCATCTAGACCTGAATCTTGTTTTGTTTTGCTTAGCATTCCAACTTCTGACTTTATCTCAGGTTTCTCAAGCCATAGCTTGCAGATCTTTAGGTTGACAAATCTAGAGACTGATTTCGCATTGCTATAGCTCACTCATTCTCAATTCCTAGCAGGATTTAACCGATTAATTTTCAAGCGACTTGGCTTGGTTTTGGATCGGCAAAAATCCTCATGGAAAAGTTTCTGCAGGTTAATTTTGCCTGCATCGTGTAAGGACTTGAAGTCAATGAATATGCCACTCAGCAACGTTGCATCCACAGATTTATCTGCTGCCATCACTTCGCCGCGCCTAATTACCTTTGCGTTGGTCGATGCTGAGAGTAATGAAATTGTCAAAGGTTATGAAGATTTAGGCGTTGATGGTCAGATCAATTTAGCCGAGTTAGATCTGTCGCTCTACAGCATCGTCGCTCAAGTCAATACTGATCATCCCGAAGCGGACGCGGTGCAAAGCATCAAGTTTGAATCTTCCCTGGGCAACCAAATCGAAAGTGTTGAGCCCTATGCGTTCTTTGGTGATCGAAACGGTAATTATCGTGGCAAAGACCTGGCAGCTGGCGACTTTACGCTAAAGGCCACGGCTTACACTCAAGACTCGGCTAGAGGAAACGCGATCGCCGCTGTTGACCTCAGCTACACCGTCGTTGAAACTGCCCCATCACCGGTGCCTGATCCTGATCCCGATCCAGTTCCTGATCCCGATCCAGTTCCTGATCCCGATCCGGTTCCTGAACCCGATCCGACGCCTGATCCTGGCCCACCGTCCGACAATCCTTTTCAGGATTCGTTTATGGCGGAGTTTGATCACATCGTCTCCCACTTTGATGGCAACAATAATGACCGCGACGACATTGCCGCGCTGCCGATGGCTGCAGCCATTACCAACGCCGCTGGTTTTCAAGACAAGTCCACCTTTTTCTACAGCAACAACTTAGGGGAACCCAGCCAAGGCCTCCGCGAAGAATTGATGCGTGAGAGCGCCGCCCTGGCGGAGGAGCTGGGGATACAGACCTATGACTATCAAACTGATGCCGACCAGGCAACGGCGGAGCTGGTCAAGATTCTCGGTTCTGGCAAAAAGGTGCTGGCGATCGAGGGCGGGCCAATGGAAGCCATCTACCGGGCATTAGACCAGGTGGATGCATCGATGCACTCCAATATCACCCTGCTATCGCACTCTTCGTGGAACGAAAATCGCAATATTGCCAGCAAACCAGGCGTCGATGATGTGCGCACTTGGCAAGACATCAAAAACGACTTTCCCCAAGTTACGACGATCGATATCAGAGACCAAAATGGCAAAGGAGATGAAGGCTTCAACAGCTCTGATTGGACTTGGTTAGATGATGCGTCCGATCCGGTTTTGCAAGAAGTGCGCGACCTGATGAAGAACGCGGGCAATAAGGTCAATGACCCTTCGGACTCGGGCATGCATTTCTATGCCTTGACAGGTAACGAAACGGCTAACCCGCTGGATGCCAAAGCCTTCTTTGAAGAATATCCGCCGACGTATACGGAAACGATTGACCCTGAACCTGATCCCGATCCGATTCCTGATCCTGATCCCGATCCAGTTCCTGATCCCGATCCAGTTCCTGACCCTGATCCGGTGCCTGACCCCACGCCCGATCCGGATCCGATTCCTGACCCTGATCCAATTCCCGATCCGCAGCCCCCTAGCGATGAGCCCTTACTCACCATCGCTTTGGTGAATGCTGAAACCAATGAAGTAGTCGAGGGGTATGAAAACCTGGGAACCAGCGATGCGATCGACTTAGCTACCATCGACTTCACTCAATATAGTTTGGTGGCACAGATCAACCCCGATCATCCCGATGCGGAAACGGTTAAGAGCGTCAAGTTTGAATCTTCCTTAGGGAACCAGACCGAAAATATTGAGCCTTACGCTTTATTCGGGGATGCCAAGGGCAATTACAAAGGCAAAACGTTGACGGCTGGCGACTTTACGCTCAAAGCCACGGCCTATACCCAAAAAGCGGCGGGCGGCACGGAGATCGCCTCGACCGACCTGAGTTACACCGTTGTGGATGCTGCTGCCCCTGATCCGGATCCGATTCCTGATCCTGACCCGGTGCCCGATCCTGACCCGGTGCCCGATCCGACTCCAGATCCGGATCCCGTGCCCGATCCTGACCCGACCCCCGATCCCGATCCAACGCCAGATCCCGATCCGACACCAGATCCCACCCCTGACGGCAACAAGGTATTTCTCGCTGAGAATGGCCAGCTCATTCTAGAAGCAGAATCCGCCACACTGACGGGTGATTGGCAATCTAAAACAGTTGAAGGCGAGCAGTCAGTGCTGTGGGATGCCGCTAAGAGCAGCTATAACAAGGTGCCGACTGGTCAAACCTTAAGCTATCAGTTTGAAACTGATGAGTCCGGCACTTACAGCATTGCGCTGCATTCTGGTCGTGTGAAGAGTGCCATGAATAACAGCGATCGCTACGAAAAAGGCAGTAGCGGCCAAGAGCGTACAGATACTGGCAACGATGCCTACGTCGCAGTGATCAATGCTGAGACGGGAGAAGTCGTCCAAAAAGCAACGAAACTTTTCACCGGCTTAGGGAGCTCAGACCAGGATTTGAGATGGGGCACCACGTTTGATGCTAAACACAAAAAGACACCTGCAGAGGTTGATCTAGAAGCGGATACCCAATACCGGCTGGAGATTACTGGGCGCTCTGATGGGTATGTGTTAGATCGCATTACCCTCAGCAATGAGGGTGCTCTAAAGGATACGACTACAGCTGAGTCAGCAATCAAAGACGGTGCTTCTGGTCAACCCCCAGAGCCACCAACACCAGAACCGCCGACACCAGAACCGCCGACACCCGAGCCCCCCAGCAACAACCCGTTTGAGACATCTTTGATCGGGCAGGCCGATTATGTGGTCTCTCATTTCGATGGGAACAATCGCGACCCCGATGATATTGCCGGGTTACCGGTTGCGGCAGCACTCACCAATGCCGCTGGCTTTGCCGATAAATCAGTCTTTTTCTACAACAACAATGTAGGAGAGCCAAACATTCCGAGTCAGGTGAGTCGCATGCGCGAGAGTGCCGCTTTTGCCGAACAGCTTGGCATTCAGACCCATGATTACCAGGCTGATCTAGCGGGTACAACTCAAGAGCTAGCGACCATCTTCAACTCTGGCAAGGATGTTTTAGTGCTGGAGGGCGGGCGGATGGAAATGACCTATCGCGCCCTTGAGCAGACTGATCCGGGCAACCTCAAAAACATCACTTTGCTCTCTCATTCCTTGGCCAATGAAAACTATAACAACGGAGGTACCCGCACCTGGCGTGACTTGAAGCGCGATTTTTCTGACGTCACTTTTCTGGAGATTGGCGATCAAAATGGCAAAGGGGATAGTGGCTTCAACAGTTCTCAATGGTCATGGTTAGACAGCACAGATGATCCGATTCTCCAAGAAGCCCGGACGTTGATGCTGCAGGCCGGGAACAGTGTAAAAGTGAATGATCCCTCAGATGCGGGCATGCATTTCTATGGGCTGACAGGGGATGAACAAGGCAATCCCGCCAAGGCGCAAGACTTTTTTGAGCAATACCCGCCGACTGCGGGAGGGGAGGCTGATAGCTTAGACGTTAACGCGGGTACCGATGCCCTGATTGGGTTATCCGAGCAAAGTCAGTTGGCCGGCGATCCTGATGCCTATGACGATCTGCTCAATCTTGCCAGTGCCTCTGATGCCATCGGCAGCACAGAAGGCTTGATGGGCGGTGGGGGTGACTTCATCCCCTTGGATATGGCTGCTCTCACGGCGACTGACGCGGTTGACACAGCGTCCTTAGGTAGCAGCACGCTCAATCAAGAGCAATCTGAGATCGATCCATTTGGCGAAGGGCTACCGATCAGCACAAACAGTTCTCCCATGGAGGAAAGTCTGATCCGTGAACCGGCTCTCGTCGGTTAACCGACTGAGCATCGGCGATCTGGTGCAACCGGGGCAAGCGGCGAGACGAACGCCATGATTGACCGCGATCTCGCCGCCGCCCCCTAAGGGAGTTGCTTGAAAATAACGTCCCGATCGTAGGAGTTTGGCACTGCCAAACCCCTCCAGAAAACGTTTCCACCAATGGGATGTGATTTAAGCGCAGCTCCCTGAAGTACTCGTTCTCACCTGAAGTAATCGTTCTCAAAAGGAAAAGGAAATAGGGTCTCAGCCAGCTCTGGTCGCGATCGTGCGGCTGGGGCTGGCTTTGTTTCAAAACAATTCATGACCCCATAATTCTTTACAGCAGAGTCATCACCGAAGCATTATCCCAAGGCTCGGCGATCGGGCTCTCAAGGCAATCTTGGAAACGCCGGGAAGCCAAGGGGTCGGGGAGCTAGATTCGCAGTCTGGTTACAAAGGATCAGTATTATCCGTCCTTAGCCAATCGCTAGCCGTCATCGCCCAAAAACTGCAGGGCACTGAATTCAGAAATCCCTAGAATTCAGGAGTTTAGAGGCAAAGGCATCAGGTATCACTAGAGACCTTGAAGAACCGCCCGATCACCTCACCCGAATTAAAGTCATTCAGCCGCATCACCCGGCATTTTTTCCAACCTGAGAGGAGCGCTTTATAGTAGTCAGATAAGTTGAGCTCAAGGGTGCCGTGCCATGCCGTCTCTCAAAATTGTGTCTCTGCTGCCCAGTGCTACCGAAATCATTCAAGTTTTAGGCCTCACAGACTCTCAAGTTGGCCGCAGTCACGAGTGTGACTATCCTGCTGAGGTGCACTCACTGCCGGTGTGTACAGCCCCGAAGTTTAATCCCCAAGGCACCAGCCGCGAAATCCACGATCGCGTGACTGATTTACTGCAATCGGCGTTGAGCGTCTATCAGATCGAGACAGACGTTTTGCGCGATCTGCAGCCCACCCATATTTTGACTCAGGCCCAGTGCGAGGTTTGTGCGGTCAGCCTGCCCGAGGTTGAGGCAGCGGTGGAGTCACTCACGGGCATCGCCCCCCAGATCTTGTCGCTACAGCCCAACCGCCTTGAAGCGGTCTGGCAGGATATTCGCCAGGTGGCGACAGTGCTCTTAGGCGAATCTGGTGAGCCCCGGGCCGAAACGGCGATCGCCGCCCTACAGACCCGTATTCAAGCCTGTCAACAGCGGATGCAAGCGGCTTCTCATCAGCCCTCTGTCGTGTGCATCGAATGGCCCGAGCCGTTGATGTCAGCAGGCAATTGGGTGCCAGAACTGGTGCAGTTAGCGCGAGGGTTGCCGGTGTTGAGCCAAATCGGCCACCATTCCCCCTGGATTAGCTGGAACGATTTAGTGCGGGCTGACCCCGAGGTGATTATTTTGATGCCTTGTGGCTATGACATGGCCACAGCAGCGCGAGAAAGTGCAGTTTTATCGGCAAATTTTCTGTGGCCGCTCATGCGAGCCGTTAAAACGGGGCGCGTTTATGTCACTGATGGCAATCAATATTTCAACCGACCCGGCCCCCGCCTAGTGGATTCGCTGGAAATTTTAACCGAAATTCTACATCCCGAAGTGGTTCCAGCGCGGCACCAAGGGACGGGGTGGCAGACGCTGCAGGATTGTCTAGCGGCCGAAGCGGTCAGTAGCGGCAACTCCGCCACCTGAGTTTGGGATTGGAATCCAGATTTCAAAAATAATGTCCCAGATCGCAAGAGTTTGGCATTGCCAAACCCTTACCGAAAATTGTCTGTCTTGAGGATGTTGTTTGAGTGCAAATCCTTGAGTTCGAGATCAGAACATAGAACTCTAGAATAAAGGCTTCTCTCTTTATCTGATCGCCTAGTGCTGCCAAAACAAATCGCGTCAAAAATGCTGAAAACAGCTATCCCAGGTGAGCGGCAGACCGGACGGATCGTCTGGGCGATCGACCAGCAACACCTCGCGCCCGGCTACCACCGTACCTACGATCGCGACATTCTTACCGCAATCGGCCAATAACGCGACGGCCCTCTCTGGCGGTAGGCACAGCACAAGTTCAAAATCTTCGCCGCCGTAGAGGCACCAATCCAAGGCCAGTTTGGGACCGACCCAAGCCTGCAGGGCAGGGGGAATTGGGAGGCGATCGCGTTGCAACCGAGCCCCCACACCGCTGGCTTGGCAGAGGTAAAGCACGGCGTTAGCCAAACCATCGCTGCTATCCATCGCGGCGATAGTGCTGAAGTCATCGTCTGGCCAGGCGGCCAACCGTTGCACGACATCCAGGCGCGGGATGGGGCGCTGGTGGGCCTGAATGAAATACCGGCGATCGCCCTCTGATAGCGGGGGGGCAGCGTCAGGCTGCAGCAACAGTTCTAGCCCAGCGCGGGAAGCCCCGTGCCAGCCAGTCGCCACAATGACGTGACCCGGCTGCGCCCGATCACGTCGTAATACTCGCTGCGGCGCGACGCGGCCAATGGCAGTAATCGCCAACATGATCTGAGCCGACTGGACAATATCGCCCCCGATAATTTCGCCGCCATACTGCTGCAGACAGTCGCCCATACCTTGGTAGACCCGCTTCACCCAAGCCACCGGGACGCTGCCTGGCAAGCTGAGACCGACGGTGACCCCGATGGGCATGGCCCCCATGGCTGCTAAGTCCGAAAGATTGGCCGCGATCGCCCGCCAGCCGACATCTTCCGGCGCGGTGGTGCGATCGCTAAAATGCACGCCATCGACCAGCACATCAGTCGTTACCACCGTGGCGTCGGCACGTGGCGACAAAACAGCGGCATCATCGCCCAACAAAGCCTGTGAACAGAACGGCTGGAGCTGGCGCAACAGGGTCAGCTCGCCGATATCAGCCACCGTGGGCTGAGCAGTCATGGTGACTCCTTAGGTGGTGCCAGGTTCAACCAGATTTCCTAACCCAGCGGTGACGCGTGCCGACAGGATGCGATCGCCCTCACCCAATTCTTCCAACACTTCTTTGTTGTCAACCACACAGCCAAACACGGTATATCGACCATCCAGCAGATTGAGGCCAGCAGGCGTCAGTTCCGGTTCAAACAAGAAGAAGAAAAACTGCGACGAGCCACCATTCACATCGCTTTCCGGACGGGCCATCCCCATGACGCCAAAGGCGGAAAAGGGCAATACCGGATCTTCTAGATACCGCCCTAATTCTTCCAGGGTGGCACCGTAAACCGGTGCCTCATCGCCTTTGACCAGAATTTCTAACGGCACCGCTCGATATTCTTTGGTTTTAGGGTCAATAAAGCCATCGTCGGCCCCCTCGGGGTCGCCCGTTTGCAGCACATAATTGTCTTCCGCTCGAATGAACGGCATGCCGTCGTAAAAGCCCCGCTGCACCAAGTCCACAAAATTGCCGCCCGTAACTGGCGCGGTGTAGCCGTCGATCACGGCGGTCAGCGTCCCTTTATTGGTCTCAAACTCCACCGTGGCACGGCCCAGGAGTTGGGGTAGATCACGGTATTCATCGGGTACCGTGTAGGGAAAGTCGGTCACCATCATGGCTTCCAAGACAGCCACTTTATCCAATAGCTCAGTCCGCTTGATCGCAATCGCCTCGCGATCGCGATCGTCCGCCCCGACCAGCATCGGTTCAATGCCCGCCCGCAGGTCATCTAAATAGGTCGCCGCTAACGCCTGCTGGTCAGCGGGGATATCGGCCAAAATTGCCTGCCGACTGCGACCCACAAGCCGATCAAGCTTATTGAGATCGCGCTTTACAGAGCTCCAACGCTTGCTGCGTAGCCACTCTGACAGACCTTCGAGATTGGCTTGAATCTTGCGAATATCAGCATTATCGATGGGGAGCGCATAGCGCAACAGCGCCTGTCCATCGGTAATGGCGTTGCCGGGGGGCAAATAGGCCACTAATGAGGGGGGTAACGCCGCCGCCTGAGCGCTGGCGGTCATGCCCGCAGCCGGCTCAGCGGTGATCAGTCCCATCCAGATGAGGCAGCCTAGGGCGATGCCAGTTAACCATCGGTTCAATAATTGCATG
>ERZ1740058.1321-NODE-1321-length-12229-cov-9.983243_pt1 | contig 12229 bp, 12 predicted proteins | sample MGYA00581745_ERZ1740058 | MGnify/ENA primary metagenome ERZ1740058 (study PRJEB43018, sample SAMN04849742) | marine metagenome | isolation source: floating plastic debris | place: Pacific Ocean | collected 2008-08-30 | study: EMG produced TPA metagenomics... | reverse complement strand
GCCACGTGTCCTCGGCCCACGCCGGCGCCCCGCGCACCACAATGTTGGGCCGAAAACGCGCCATCGGCACGCCCTCGCCCCCCGCCTCCACCATCCGCAAACACAGATCGTCCAGCGACGCAGCATTGGCCAGAAGCAGCGGATACCCATCGGCAAACGCAGTATACTCTTGGCGCTGCGTAAAGTCCGGGTTCACCGGTCGCGGGTCCGCCGGATCAAGCGTTACCACGCGCACCTCGCGCCCCACCAGATCAGACACGGCAGCATCCGCCCCCTCAGCCGCCGCCAGCGCATCCACAGTGCTGCGCCACACCGTAACGCGCCTGCGCGGTGCATCGCGGTCGAACGCCACCCGCACCGACCGCTCCCCAGCGCTCACGACCAGTTCATCGCCGTCCCACCGCGCATTGATCGTGGCGAGCGCAGCAAGCCCCCGCTGCGTGATGAACATCCCATCCGGATCGGTCAGCATCGCCAGCCGGTCGCCCAAAATGCCGGACTGCAAAACATTGGCCGTCTCCAGCCGATTGCCCCGCATCCCTTTGACGGGAAACACGTTCAGCTCCGACACCGCGCCCACAGCGCCGCGTCCAGCCCGCTCCCGCTCAATATCTTCCAGCATCAGCTTCCCTCTCCAGCAGCGCCAATCCGCTCCACCTGTTGGAGGAGCATGTGCGCCAGCGCCAGCCCCCGCCCGGTCGCCAGCACCATCTGCGGCAACACCATGCGCTCCAGCATCCACGACACGCCCGAGCGTTCCATCTCATGCACACCGCTCGCCACCAGCGACGCCGACAGCCCCGCCTGATACTGCGCCAGCGTCGTCAGCGCCTCCGCCGCCACCGGGTTAGCCTTATGCGGCATCGCCGAGGAGCCCCCGCCCCCCGCGACCTTCATCTCATCAATCCCCTGAAGCGCCATTAGCGATACGTCAGTGCCAATCTTCCCCAGCGCCGCCGACGTCGTCGCCAGCCATCCGCCGTAGGTCAGCACGCCGTCCCGCGCCGTGTGCCAAACCGGCGCCGCGTGCAGCCCAAGGCGCGAGGCCATGTGCGCCGCCACCGCGTCAGCCTCAGCGCCCCAGCCCGCGCGGTCGCCCACCGCACCGCCGAGAGACACGCACTCAACGCCCTCACGCACCGCACCAAACCGATCCCGCTGGCGCGCCAATGGCAGCGCCCATGCCACAATCCGCTGGCGGGCGCGCACCGGCAGTGCGGCTTGCATGCGCGTGCGCCCCATCAGCCGCGCCTCACCGAACTCGGCGGCCAAGTCCACAAGCTGCTCTGTCACCGCCGCGAGCCGCAGCTCAATCTCCGCGTTGCACCGCGACAGCGCCATCGCGGTCGCGGTATCCATCACGTCCTGGCTCGTGGAGTGCACATGGACCGCCGGCGCCCCGTCGCCCGCCGCAGCCTTGAGCTGCGCCACAAACTCCGGAACACTCAAACCGTCGCGCACACTCGCCGCCCGCATCGCGCCAATGTCGGGACTAAACCCCGTCAGCGAGGCTTCAAACGCCCTCCGCGCCGCAGGGCTCACGGCCCCGAAAGCCTCACCCGCCTCAGCAATCGCCCACTCGACGGCGGTGAAGTCGGTCAGCGCCGCCGCCGTGCTGAAGTGCGCCGAGAGCTCCTGCTCCTCGAAAATTGCCGTCAGCGGGTCAGCAAAAGGGGTCATGGCCGCGGCGAGTGCCCCTACCCCGAAAGCCCACTGCGCGAGACGAAGCCCGCAATCTGGTCGGCCACAGCCCCCGGCGCCTCAACGCACGGAATGTGCCCCACCCCATCGATCTGCGCATACTCAGCGCCCGGGATCCGATCCGCGGTCTCTTTCACCAACGCCGGCGGCGTCGAGCCATCATATTCACCCGCAATGCACAGCGTCGGCACCGCAATGCTTGCCGCCGCGTCCCGCAGGTCTGTATCGCGGAGCATCCGCGAAATCGCCGCGTAGCCGGCATCGGGCTGACGCACCAGCATCAGCCGAGCGCCCATCAGCGTCGCCGAACCCGCCGCCCGGTAGGCGGGCGAAAACCAACGCTCCATCACAGCATCGGCCAGCGCGGCAATTCCGCCCTCTTCCACTGCGGCAATCCGGCTGCTCCACATCTCGTCGTTGCCGATCTTGGAGCCCGTGCAGCACAAAATAAGCCCGCTCACACGCTCCGGCGCGGTGCGCACCACCTCCTGCACAATCAGCCCGCCCACCGACAAACCGCACAGCACAGCCTTGTCGACTTTCACATGATCCATCAGCGCCAGCACATCGCCGGCATGGGCAGAAATTTCGCTCGCGCGCTCAGTAAACTCAGACAAGCCATGGCTTCTCTTGTCCGACCGCAGCACGCCAAACTCGCCCGGCAACCGCGCCACAACCTCGTCCCAAACCCTGAAATCGGTGCCCAACGAGTTGGAGAAAACAACGGTCGGCGCGCCAGCACTGGCGGGCTTATGGGCAAAATGGAGCGCCGCCCCGTTCACATTCACAAATGGCATAGCGGTTCCTCCAGAGCCTGTTTCTTGTCAGCCGGGCGGCCCTTATGCGGTGCAAAGTCACCACCTGGCCGATCACAGCCGCTCTCATACAGTTTATTTCAGCGTTACAGACTGGCAATCTACGTATCGACCATCGCGACACCCACCGGGAGATACACGCATGTCCAAGACCCTCACCATAGCCGCGCTCGCCGGCGCCGTTGCCGCCGCCAGCGCCCTCGCCGCCCCGACCGCTGCACAAGCCGCCAACGTGAAATGCTTCGGCGTCTCCCTCGCCGGCGACAATGACTGCGCGGCCGGCCCCGGCACCACCTGCGCCGGCACCTCCACCATCGACTATCAGGGCAACGCGTGGACCGTCATGCCCGAGGAAGAGTGCCTTAACGCAAAACTCCCCGGCGGCCGCACCGGCGCCACCATGGCCAGCCTCAAGGCTGAGGGCTTTGAAGGCCTCGACCGCGACCTGCCAGAAGGCACCGACGCTGCGAAACTGAAGCCGGTGCCCGAGCCCACCGCGTAAGTTTGCAACGCTTTGGGCCGCCGACACGCATCGGCGGCCCTTTTTTCGCCAAGAGGGAGCCGCCCATGACCGCCCCGCAGGAAATTCCGCCCCGCTCCGGCGTCGGCTACAAGCTCGCCCACACCGAAGCGATCCTCGCAGCGCCCGATAAAGTCGGCTTCGTCGAGATTCACGCGGAAAACTTCATGGGCGAGGGCGGCGGCGCCATCGCAGCGCTGCGCGCGGTGCGTGAGCAGCTCCCCATCTCACTGCACGGCGTGGGCCTCTCCATCGGTGCCGACAGCCCCCTCGATGGCGACCACCTCGCGCGGCTGAAACGCGTCGCCGACATCTGCGACCCCGGCCTCGTCTCAGAGCACCTCGCTTGGTCCACCCACGACGGCGCCTACTACAACGACCTCCTGCCGCTGCCCTACACGCACAAAACGCTGAACAAGGTCGTCGAGCACATCAGCCAAGTGCAAGACACACTCGGTCGCCGGATGCTCCTGGAAAATCCGTCAAACTACGCCGCTTTCGATGACAGCGCCATGGACGAGATCAGCTTCATCAAGGCCATCGTGGAGCGCACCGGCTGCGGCCTCATCCTCGACGTCAACAACGTCTACGTCTCCGCCACCAACCTCGGCTTCACGTCCGCTGACTACATCGCCGCCTTCCCGCTGAGCGCTGTGGGCGAAATCCATCTCGCAGGCCACGCTGAAGACGCTGACGCCCACGGCGAAAAGCTCCTGATCGACGCCCACGACCGCGAAGTCGCCCCCTCCGTCTGGGACCTTTTCCACCACACGGTCTTCACCATGGGCCACCGCGTCCCGACGCTGATTGAGTGGGACAACGACGTGCCCGACTTCGACACGCTGGCAGCGGAAGCCGCCAAGGCCGACGCTGTCGCCCAGTCTGCCCTGAACGGACAAGCCGGTGCCCTCGCGGCGTGATCCTGCGGATCTTGCCGACCAAGCCGCGTTCATCGGCGCCCTGACCGCGCCGCGTGTTCCCGTAGAGGGCCTTCATAACGGCAGAGGCCGCCCTGCCGCCGACCGATTTGCCGTTTACCGCAACAACGTTGCTCACTCGCTGGTAGAAGCCCTCGGCACCACCTTCGCCGCCACCAAAGCGACCCTCGGCGAGGATCAATTCCGCGCCCTCGCCCTGACCCACGTGCGCGAAGAGCCTCCCAGCTCACCGGTGCTGTTCACCTACGGCGCCACCCTCCCCAATCGGCTCGCCGACCCAGTCCTGCGAGACCTCGCCCTCCTCGAACACGCCCGCGTCCAAGCGTTTCACGCCGCCGACGCCGAGCCGGCGGGCATGGAGGCACTCAGCGCAGTCGCCCCAGAGGAACTTCCTGCACTCACCCTGTGCCCCCATCCCGCTGCAAAGCTGATTCCCATGGAGCCGGCCGCCATCGCCCGTTTTCAGGCACACGTGGGCGCAGCCGAAGCGCCCGACGCCACGGCCTGCCTGATTTCCCGCCCGCGCTTCGACGTTCTCGTCACGCCGCTCGACGCCCCCACCGCCACCATGACCGCCGGCCTTTTCGACGGCGCTCCGTTGGGCGAAGCTGCCGCCGTGGACGGCCTCGATCTCGGCGCCGCCCTGGCCGCGCTCTTCAATGCCGGCGCCATCAAAGCGCTCGGCTGACCCACCCGAAAGGTTCTTTAGAAAATGTCCGCCCTCGTGCACCTGCACAACGCCGTCTTCGGCCTCGTCCAGCGCCTCACCGAAGCGTGGCTCCTATCCACCCTCGCAAGGCTCCTGTTCGCCGCGATCCTCTTCATGTTTTTCTGGAGGAGCGCGATGACCAAAATCGGCGAGGGCTTCCTCGGCCTGCAGCCAAGCCTCGGCGCCTACGCGCAAATCTTGCCCAAACAAATGGAAGCCGCAGGCTTCGACCCCTCCACCTTCGGCTTCACCGAGCACGCCATTGTGTACGCCGGCACCTACGGCGAAATCATCCTGCCCATCCTGGTCGTCATTGGCCTCTTCACCCGCCTCGCATCGCTGGGCATGATCGTCTTCATCGTCGTCATGAGCATCACCGACGTCACCGGCCACAACGTCGACGCCGCCACCATAGGCGCGTTCTTCGACGGCGATCCGTCCGGCAAAATCCTCGACCAACGCTCGCTATGGATCTTCCTTCTGCTGACGCTCGTCATCAAAGGCCCCGGCCCCTTGTCGCTCGACCGCTTATTCGGCAGACCAGGCCAATAACAGCCCTGGCCGCCGCCCGGGCCAAACCCGGGACGAGGCCAGACTTTTGTTCGCATCAGACAATAACGCCGGCGCCTCCGCGCCGGTGATGGCAACCCTTGCCGAGGCCAACCACGGCGCCACCCCAGCCTACGGCGCAGACGAGTGGACAGCCCACGCCAAAGCGATGATTGCCGAGTGGTTCGAGACCGACGTTGAGGTCTACTTCCTCTCCACCGGATCGGCGGCCAACTGCCTCGCGATCGCCGCCACCCATCGCCCGTCCGGCAAAACCCTTTGCCACGTGGATGCCCACATTGCGCGCGACGAATATGGCGGCCCATCGATGTTCGCGCCCGGCATGATGCTCGTCGGTCTCGACGGTCCCGCCGGCAAGATCACCCCTGCCGCGCTCCAAACCGCCCTTGGCGACCACGAAGGCGAGCGCCACGGCCGCCTCACCATGATGTCGCTCACCAACGTCAACGAGATCGGCCAAACCTACACGCCGTCCGAGATCCAAACCCTCGCCGAGATCGCCAAAACCCGCCTTATGGCGGTCCACATTGACGGCGCCCGCTTTGCCAACGCCCTCGCCCACACCGGCGCATCGCCTGCCGAACTCACCTGGAAGTCCGGCGTCGACATGCTCTCCCTGGGCTTTACCAAAACCGGCGCGTGGTGCGCCGAAGCCCTCGTCATCTTCAACGGCGACAGGCTCGCCGACACCTACTTCCGCCACCGCGTCATGGGCCAACAGCTGTCTAAAAACCGCGTATTCGCCGCCCAGTTCGTCGCCATGCTGCACGACAACCACGCGCTCACCCTCGCCGCCCGCGCCAACGCCTCAGCCGCAGCTCTCGGCGATGCTCTCACCGAGAGCGGCAAGGCCCGGCTCGCCAATCCGGTCGCGTCCAACGAAGTTTTCGCGTTCCTCGCCCCCGGCGCCGCCGATGCGCTCAAAGCCGCCGGCGTCACCTGCTACCCATGGGTGTCGCTCTCCCGCGCTCTCCCGGCCCCGCCCCACGAGGGCTGGGTCCTCCACCGCTTCGTCGCAAGCTTCCAAACAGAGCCCGCCCACATCGAGGCCGTCCGCAGCGCACTGGCATAAAAAAGGGGCGCACCCCGAAAGGTGCACCCCCACTAGGGCATTTCGCACCGCATGCGGTGCGAGCAAAATGCCCGGCTCTTTGAAAAGCGGGCGGTTTTTCCCGATCAAATGATCTCATTTGATCGGGAACCGCCCTAGTCTTGCTGGAGGACGCAGTACAACCAGCCAGCAATCTCAAAGTGTTAGACGGTGGCAGTAATCGTCTTTGCCGCCCCACCATCGATCGCAATCGTGCGAGCCTTCTTGGCTTCCGGCACTTCGCGCTTCAGCGCCACATGAAGCAAACCATGCTCCATGGTCGCGCCAGTCACGATCATATGATCGGCCAGCTGGAACCGGCGCTCGAACGCGCGGTTGGCGATGCCGCGATGCAGATAGCGATCCTCATTCTCATCCGTGTCGGTCTTCTTCCCGGTCACAGTGAGCGCATTTTCTTTCACCTCAACCCCAAGTTCGCTCTCGGAGAAGCCGGCAACCGCCATCGTAATGCGGTAGCTGTCCTCATCGAGGCGCTCAATGTTGTAGGGCGGGTAAGACTGGCCTTGCGCGGTCGCCGTCTGGTTGTCGAGCATCGAAAACAGCCGATCAAAGCCAACGGTCGAGCGGTAAAGCGGAGTAAGATCAAATTGACGCATGGTCGTCCCTCATCTGAAGCAACGGTGATGCCTGCTGCCATCACGGCCAGCAGGACGGTGAACTTGCGAACCCATTCGGCGTCCGCCATCATGAAGTGGGTGGGAGAATTTGCCCTTTCAAGGGCTGCGGTATGGCAAGCGTAACGGCGCCCGGATGGGGCTCAGTCAAACTCGGCGGAACCATCGGCGTCTTGCACGGCGACGCGAAACTGCGCGTCGCGCACTGGCCCGCAGAGCCAGGCGGACCGGGCACAATCATCATCGTCCAGGGCCGTGCCGACTTCATCGAAGTCTTTGCCGAAACCATCACCGACTTCCGCGATCGCGGCTACGCCGTCGTCACGTTTGATCTGCGCGGACAAGGCGGTTCACAGCGCGCTCAACCCGCCGGTGGCCACGTCCGCCGCGTCGCCGACTACGGGACCGACATCGCCAACGTCGTCGGCTTTGCCAAAGCCCAAGGCCTGCCGCGCCCCTACCACATCATCGCCCACTCCACCGGTGGCCTCGCCGCGCTCTGCGCCATCAAGCACCTATCCAAAGACATAGACCGGATGGTCCTCCTCGCCCCGCTTCTGGAGATCCCAAGGCTGCCCATGGCGCCCGGCCTCGCCCGGGTGATCGGCGCGTTCATGGTCGCCTTCGGCCAGAGCCGTCGCCTGGTGGGCAAGCGCAGCGAACTCACCCCGTTCGAAAACAACCGCCTCACCACCGACCGCGCCCGCTACGAGACGCTCCTCACCCTCGCCCGCGACAACCCCCACCTGATGATCGACTGCCCCACCTACGGCTGGATGTCCGCGGTCCTCACGTCCATGAAGGACCTGGAGCACAAGATCGGGATGGACCTTCCCATCCCCACCCTCTTCATCGCATCGGGCAACGACGAGGTCGTCGGCAGCGCCGCCATCGACCGTTTTGCCCGCAGCGCTCCGGGCGGGGGCTTCATTCTTATCAAAGGCGCGCAGCACCACGTCCTTCTGGAGCGCGACAACCTACGCAACCTGGCGCTCAAAGCCATCGACGCCTTCCTCGACAGCCCCCCGCGCCTGCCCCTCGAACTGCCAAAGCAGGGCCGCCGCCTCAAATTTGACCCAGCCCCGCCAGAGCCCGAAACCCCACTCCCGGTCCGCGCAAAGCCCGTCGACCCAGTCCCCGAACCGGTCGCCGTTGCGCCCGCACCACCGCCGGAGGAGGTTGCCCCCGCAGCGCCAACCGAGACGGCGCCGGAGCCAAAACCGGAGCCCGGATCCACCCCAGCGGTCACAGCAGAAGCCCGCGCGCCGGACGAGCCAGCCCCAGCGCCCGCGCCAACAGCGTCCCCGGCGGTCATGCGCGCCCGAGAGAAGCTGCGCGAGCGGCTCAAAAAGCGCATCCAAAACGAAGAACCATTCGTGGACACACCGGCCGAGGCCCGCACACAAGCCGCCGAGGTCCCGCTGGAACTGGACGACCCGATCACCGTCGAAGATCCAATTACGCTCGACGAGGGAGCGCCGTCCGCCACTAAGCGCCCAAGGCTGACCGACGTGTTTACGGGCGATGACGTGCCCGACCCCAACCCGCATGCCGATGCGCCCGCAGTCCAAGCGCCCGAGCGCCATCGCTCGCGCCCCTTGCGTGCCCAACGCTTTATCCCCGCCAACAGCGATCGCGCCGAGAAACCCATCCGCAAGAGCGGCCCACGGACCGCTCGGCCGGTGAAACGGTCCCGCTCCGGCGCCCCAGGGCCGCGTAAATCATGAGCGTCTGGTCGACACTGTCGGCCGCCATCTCCAGCGTCGGCGCCGCCGGCGCGGGCGCCTTTGAGCGCGTCCGCTCCACCATCGGCGGCAACGATCCGCAAGCGGCCATCACCATGGCCATCGTCGCCCTCGCCGCCAAAATGGCCAAAGCCGATGGTGTCGTTACGATGAGCGAAGCCAGCCGCTTCTGGGAACGCTTCGAGGTCCCGCCGGAAGACCGCCGGGCCATCAGCCGCCTGTTCGAGCTTGCCCAACAGGACGTCGCGGGCTTTGAGTCCTACGCCCAGCGTATCACCAACCTCGTCCCAGAAGACGAGGCGCTGCGCGAAGACATCCTCGACATCCTCTACAGCATCGCCGCCGCCGACGGCATCATCCACGTCGACGAAGATTCCTTCCTCGACCGCGTCGCCAGCATTTTTGCCCTCGACCCCGTCCGCGTGCGCCGCGTCCGTGCCCGCCACGTCGCCGAAGACAATGACCCCTACGAGGTCCTCGGCATCCCGCCCGACAGCAGCGACAGCGAAGTGCGCACCCGCTACGTCGCCCTCGTGCGCGAACACCACCCCGACAGCCTGATTGCCCGCGGCGTCCCTGAAGAATTCGTCAAAGTCGCCACCGAGCGCATGGCCGCCGTCAACGCCGCCTACGAAGCGATCCGGCTCGAGCGCTCGTGATCTCGCCAAATTTCGACGAGCGACCGGCCCCGCCGGACATGATCGTCCTGCACTACACCGAGATCGACGAGGCCGCCTCCCGCAGTTGGCTCTGCAACCCCGCCTCGCGGGTCTCGTGCCACTATCTCCTGCGCGAAGACGGCGGCTGGGAGGTCCTCGTCCCGGAAGACAAACGCGCTTGGCACGCCGGCGTCAGCGGCTGGGAAGGCGTCGGCCAAATCAACAGTCGCTCCATCGGCATCGAGATCGTGAACGCCGGCCACCGCCCGGCCCCCACGCCTTTCCCGAGAGTGCAAATCGACAGCGTCATCGCGCTCGTCGCCGATATCCGCAGCCGCTGGCGCATCCACCGCGCCCAGGTGGTCGGCCACAGCGACATCGCCCCCGGCCGGAAAATCGACCCCGGCGAGGCCTTCCCGTGGGACGCGCTCGCGGCCGCAGGCGAAGCCATCCACGTCCCGCCCGCCACCACCGACGCACCGTTTAACGAAGCAGACTTCCGAGACGCCGCCCGCACAGCCGGCTACTGGACCGACCCCATCGACGGTAAGCAGCCGGAGCTCAGCGCGCTCATCGACGCCACCCAGCGCCGCCACACACCGGCACAGGTCGGTAGCGCCCCCACCGGCGCGCTCACCGAAACCCTAAAGCTGTTCGCGCACGCCCGCGCGGCGGCCCTCTTAGAGCCGCTTTAGCTCGCTCAAGACTTTGGTGGACGGGAACCCATCTGCCACCAGCCCGCGGCTAGACTGGAACTGACGGATCGCACGGCGCGTGTTTGGACCAACCTTGCCGTCCACACCCCCTGTGGAAAACCCACGACGCGTCAGCAGCGACTGCATCTCGCGCACTTCCGCCCGGCGCAGCGGCCGCTGATCCCGCGGCCAAGCCTTGGCAAATCCGCCGCCGCCAATGATCCGGTCCGCCAAGTGCCCCACAGCCAACGCGTAAGCATCGGCGTTGTTGTAGCGCTTGATCACCTTAAAGTTCGGCAGCATCAAAAACGCCGGCCCAGTCGCACCCGCCATGTACTTCAGATACGCCTGATCGCTCGGCCGCGGCCAAGGCTTACCGTTCGTCCGCTTCACTCCAAGCCGAGACCATTCAGACAGCGAACGCGTTTTGTCATCCGCCAGCTTGTGGTTGAAGTTGCGCGGCAGCGACACCTCGTAGCCCCACGTCTGCTGATACCGCCAGCCGTGCTTTTTCAGATAGTTAGCGGTGGACGCCAGCGCATCGGGAATGGAGCGCCAAATGTCCCGCTTGCCATCTCCATCATAGTCGGCGGCATAGGCCTGCCAGCTCGTCGGGATAAACTGCGTGTGCCCCATCGCAGCGCCCCAGGACGAGCGCATCGCCGACAGCGGAACGTGACCGTCCTGCGCAATCTTGATGGCCGCCACAAACTGATCGGACCAAAACTTGTTCCGCCGGTTCGACTTGCACGCCAGCGTCGCCGCCGCCTGCACCGCGTTATGGTCGCCCATGAACGAGCCATAGCTCGTCTCCATGCCCCAAATCGCGATCACCGCCTCGCGGTCCACCTCAAAGCGCCGCTCGATCTCATCCAACACGTTGGAGTACTTGCGCAGCATCGCGCGACCGTTCTTGACCCGCGTCGCGGAGACAGCGCTGTCCAGGTACTCCCAGATCGGCTTGACGAACTCGGCCTGCTTGTTCACCAGCCGCGTTGTCTTGGTGTCTGGCTGAAGACCTTGTGTCGCCCGCTCAAAGTTCGCGCGCGTCACCCCGATGCGCTGCGCGGCGGGCCACTTGCTGGCAACGCACTGGCTGAAGCTGCGCGCCTCAGCCATGGTCGGCGGCGTCGCCACCAGCGCAACCAAGGCGAGTGTCAACGACGAAAGAGAGAGCGAGAAAAACCGCATACTAAAACACCCTACGGAAGAGCTCGGACAAGCGTCTCAATCGCATGGATTGTGTAAACGATCTACCCAGTGGACGCAGCCTGGCGGCGCAAAACGTCCATCGCCGCAATGGCAGTCATGTTCAAAATGCCGCGAGCCGTCACAGATTGGGTGACAATGTGGGCGGGCAGCCGCGCGCCAAGCAACATCGGCCCAATGTGCAGCGCGTCCGTCACCTCCGCCAAAAGCCCCATCGCCAGGTGAGCGGCATCAAGCGAGGGAAACACCAGCAAGTTCGCCCGCCCCGTCAGCGTGCTGTCGGGCATGTTGCGCGCCCGCACCGCCTGGTTGAGCGCATCCTCGCCCGTCATCTCGCCGTCCACCTCAAGCTCCGGCGCCTCGGCGCGCAAAATCTGAAGTGCGTCCTGCATCAGCGCCGAGGATGGCAGCGCCCTTGAGCCAAACCGCGAGGCCGACAACAGCGCGGCTTTCGGCGTAATCCCAAAGCCGCGCACCTGCCGCGCCGCGCGCATGGTGATCTCCGCCACCTGGCTCGCCGATGGCTCCTCGCACACCTGACTGTCGGTGATGAACAGCATCTCCCGATCGCTCAGAAGCAGCGACAGCGCGGCAAGATCGGCAACGCCCTCCGCCTCCCCGATCACCGCGCGCACATCGGCCAAATGCTCGGTATACGGCCCCACTGCACCGCAAACCATCGAATCGGTCTCGCCCCTGTGAACGCTCACCGCGGCAATCACAGTGGAATTGGTGCGCACCACAGTCCGCGCCCGCTCGGGCGACACTCCCTTGCGCCCCACAAGCCCAAGATACGTGTCGACATAATCGCGATAACGCGGGTCATCTTCCGGATCGATGATCTCCACCGCTCCCGGAACGCGCGTCAGGCCCGCCCGCTGCGCACGCGCCTCCACCACGCGGCGCCGCCCGATCAGCACCGGCACCGCCACCTCGTCCTCCA
>ERZ1740058.1320-NODE-1320-length-12231-cov-12.963453_pt1 | contig 12231 bp, 4 predicted proteins | sample MGYA00581745_ERZ1740058 | MGnify/ENA primary metagenome ERZ1740058 (study PRJEB43018, sample SAMN04849742) | marine metagenome | isolation source: floating plastic debris | place: Pacific Ocean | collected 2008-08-30 | study: EMG produced TPA metagenomics... | reverse complement strand
CGGGCTGGATATCACCCTCACCGAGCAGGAAGCCACAGTGAGCTTGCCGATTCTCGACGACGGCATCGACGAGGGTGGTGAAGCGGTCACGTTTAGGGTAGAACCCGGCGACGGCTACGAAACCGCTGAGTCAGTGGCTGAGGTCAGCTTTTCCCTAGGAGATACGCTCGGACAACAGGCTAGCGCCCCAGAAGAAATTGAGCGCAATAGCACCCTACCTGAGGCCAATGCCCTCGGTTTGGGCACGGATACGCCTGTGGTGTCAATTAGCGGGGGGTTGTCCATCAGAGGAGATGAATTTGGTGACAGCTCTTTTGGCTTTACTGAAGATGTCGACTTCTACTCGTTCACCTTGACGGCCGGTCAGACCGTTGCTTTGGATGTGGATGGCGTTGACGACTTTGATAATCTCAGCCCCTTCGAGCCTTTCCCAGATGCGTTCCTCTTCCAAGCACTGGTAGATATCCCTCAACAACCTGATCACGAGCTGCGCCTATTCGACGCCGAAGGTAACGAGCTGGCTGCCAACAACGACGGAGCTGCCCCCGGCGAAGACTTCTCCCGCGACCCGTTCATCGAGTTCATGGCCGAATCCGCCGGTACTTACTATGTGGGCATCAGTCAATTGGGCAACCGCAACTACGATCCCTTTGTAGAGCTCAGCGGTACCGGTTGGACGTTCCCAGAGGTGGGCGTATTCAATGGCTTCTACGACCTCACCGCCACCCTCACCGACAGCGACGGCGGCGGCACGGGCGGCGGCCTCACCGGCACCGATGGCGATGACCTGCTCACCGGCACCGACGACGATGACGTGATTGACGGTCTCCTCGGCGACGACACCTACACCGGCGGGGCGGGGGCTGACCAGTTCGTTCTGGCGATTGCCCAAGGCATCGACACCATCACCGACTTCGAAGTCGGCATTGACCAAATCAGCCTCGGTGGCCTTACCCCCGACGGCGTTCGGTTCTTTGAAATGGGCAGCGACACCTTCCTGCTCACCAACAGTAACGAGCTGCTGGGTGTAATGCCGGGTGTGACGGGGTTGGATAGTAGCGTGTTTGTGTAGAGAGGGAGATGGGAGATGGGGTGATGGGGGTGGCGGTGCCTGCCCGGAGGGCTTTGGGGTGATTGAAAACTTCCCCACTCCTCCACTCTCCTACTCTCCTACGCCCTGTTACCTGCTACCCATTACCTGAAAAGTCCTGGCCTTTTCCAGGGAGGGCGGGGGAAGGCCAAAACGGGAGACGCCCTCAGACTAACTTGAACCATCCATCCGGCTGTGCTCGTTCGGGGCAGCCGGATTTTTTACGGTGGAGAGCGATCGCAGTCCTCTCCAGATTGGGGCAAGGTCAAAGTTGCAAATTTTGCAAAAGTTGAGTCGTGAGCTGAACGGGGTCGAGGCATCGTTACTTTCGGGCTGAGGTTTGATATGCCTTTGGGCTCACGCCGTACCTTTGTTTGAAGGCAGTGGTGAAAGCAGAGCGACTCTCGTAGCCAACGGTGCGTGCCGCCTCAGTCACTGTCATCCACGGCTCTAAGAGTAACTGCTGGGCTCTTTCTAAACGACGATCGCGCAAATAGCCAAACACGGTGGTGTTAAATATCTCTTTGAAGCCTTGCGTTAAGCTGTATTCGCACATTCCGACTTGACATGCTAACTCCATCAGTGGGGGTGGGTTAGTGAGGTTATTCATCAAGATCTCTTGAGCGTATTGAATGCGATCGCGATTTTCCAGACCGGCTAAAGCAGCCTGAGCCTTATCTTGATGAATAATGGCTTCTTCCTCGATCAGCAACGCCAGCAGCTCTATCGCCTTACTTTCCAGATACATCCGCTTGGTCAACCCCTTGTAAGGGCACTTCAGGATCTGCTGCAGCAGGGCGTACATGAGCGGGGATGTTTTGCCAACGCGCTTGTAGCAAGGCATCTCGCTCGATCTAATCAAATGCTCTAGGGCTTGCGGCAGTTCTTCCGATTCATCGCTGACGAAGGAGCGCAGCACTTCTGGCTGAACAAAAATCGTCACGAAAAGGAAGGGTCCCGTATCTGTAAAATCATCGGTGTAGCGATCGAGGAGACCGCTACCGTGAAGAAAAAAGCTTCCTTTATTAATTGAGAAGCCAGACTCTCTGCCAGAGGCAAAGTCCATAGTTTTCTGTTTTCCAAAAAGAATAAAGTGCCACGTCAATGGCTGCACCCATTCAATAAGCTCTAATGAAAGGCGATCTTGATTTTGCGTGTTCTCAATCAGCAGCCATATTCCCTTACGCAAATAAATCCATCGCATCCATCCCTCGACCATTCGCCCGGCGTACCGTCGGGTCCTATCTTGCTCATCTGTTGGATCAAAATGCAGTTCTTTCTTATCTGGTTTTTGGAACTGCTCAAAATATTCTGGCCAGGTCAGGGAGAAAGTCATGATATTGGCGGTAAGTAGCAAAAACAGAGCTTTCTAGGCTAATCGCTATCTTACGTTACCTCGCTGCAGCGGTAGGCGCTACATCCCTTGCGAATACTGACACTTTGAGCTTCGCTACGATTAGCCTGCACTTCCGGGGCTGTGCTGATAGCGGTGTAGTGATGCTTCTGCCGCCGCCATTCTCGACTAAGGCGACCTTGAGAGCCCTTGATTTTGATAGCCAACTGCGCCTCGCTTACTGACCAAATCTCAATTTTTTGTCCTAAACGGTGTTTTTTGTTCTCGAGATCTTGTTTTAAACCTTCCGCTCGACGATCCGTTGTATGGTTCCTTCAGTGCGATTACTGAGTTTCATTCTCAATAGTAAAAGGGTTTGCCATCCACTGTAGAGCCCGGCTAGAGAAACCTCCACAAGCCTTTTGCAGCTTCCTTGTTTTGCAAACATTCAGGGAGTTCTCTAGCTCTCGTCGCCGCTGATTAGGCGGCCCTGTTTGATGCTGCAATCCATAGGTACAACCTGCGCTAGCTTTCCCGGCTGGTGCTACTTAAAGCTGTGTCTGGCTCTATTCGCTGCTTACTGACCTCATTCATCTGAAAATCAACCCCAGGAGAAAATCCAACCATGCTCCAAGTCAGTCTCTTCACCGGCCCTGACTACCTAATTGAAGCCGAAGGCACCGTCTCAGCCCACGCCTTTCTCGCCACCAATGGCGTCATTCCCGAGGGCGGCTTAGTCGTCTCAGTCGATGCGCCCAACCTCAGCGAATTTGACCTAGCGGGCATTTCTGTCGAAGGCGGCGAAATCGTGTCCGTACGTGACGGCGGGTTCGACCTACGGATGATGGAATACACCACCCTGGTTAATCTGCCCATTGCGGCTGATGGCGAAACCGAAGCGGGGGAAACGGCGACCTTTAGCTTGGCTGCGGGAGACGGTTACGAAATCAACTCAGACTACAGTGGCGGCACGTTTGATCTGGTAGACACAAGAGCGGATATTCCGCGCGGCGTGGTGACCGAACCTAACGATATTATCGGTGTTGCCGTCGATACGCAGATTACCCCGGACAACCCGTCCTTCGCCGCTGCTGAGGGCATCTACTTTGACATTGGCAACCGTTACTTCAACGCTGACGGCACCTACACCTATGTCGACTATTATGAGGATGTAGACTTTTATCAGCTGGACTTGAGTGCGGGAGACACTGTCGCGGCTGAACTTTTTGAAGTTGAAGGCAATCTAGATCCTGATTTTGCAACCTACGGCTTTATATCAGGCTTGGCAGCCTTTGACGCCGATGGCAACCGATTGATTGCCAGTGAAACTGGTTTTTCCCCTGCTGCCCCTGACAAGCTATTCGGTAACGCTAATGCAGAAGACGGTGCCTTCAATGAAGATGGCACGGTTAACTTCGATGAAACGGAAACCTACTTGGAATTTACCGCTCCCGCAGATGGCATCTACTACATAGGCATTTCTGGTAACGTATTGGCTGTGCCTTCGGTCGCTGGGTCTGATATCGCTTACAACATTGAAGTCCCGGATTCGGGGAATAATAATAAGATCGCCTTTGGTAATTACGAACTCGAGATTGACCTCATAACGCCTGACAATCCTCGTAAGACAGGCACACCGACACCCCCGGTCAGCAATCCCGACGTCACTAATCCCCCGACTCTCTCTTTGAGCGCGAATCCCAATACTGAGGATAGCGAGGGGAATCTGATTCCAGGCGTTGTGGAGTTTATCGAAGATGGCATTTCTAGGGTCAACTTCACGATTCAAGCGGAGGGCGACATTCCTGAAGGGGGCATTGAGTTTGTTCTCAACAGTAGTGCCAATCTATTTGACTACGTTTCATATCGGCAACAGGACGAACTTCCCAACACCATCGGCGGACAGTCGCTAGGCGCGTTTTACAACGAGGACGGCATTCCCACCGGGATTCGACTCCTGATTGAACGGCCGACCATGATCGTCACCCTGGAAGCGGCTAATCGGGCGGATCCTGACATTGATTTTTTTGGAATAGAACCTTACCTAGATAATGTGTACGAGCCGCTCGAAACCGATGGGGCCGAGGACGTGACCTTCTTTTTGCAGCAAGGGGAGGGCTACGACATTGCCCCCGAGGCTGGGGAAGCAGATGTCACCTACTACGATACGATTGCAGATATTCCAGCTTCTACGGGGGGTGGGGGCACCGTTCCTGAAGTGGGCGTCAGCATTAGTGAAACGCAGCTGATTGAAACGGAAGAAACTGAAACCACGCTGACCTTCACCCTGTCTGAACCCCCGCCTGCCGAAGGCCTGACGGTATTGCTGGATAGTGATGACAACACAACCGTCGGTAGCGTCCTCAGTCAGTTTGATGTGCTCAATGCCCAGGTGGTGGGCGGTGATTTTCCCATTAGCAATGCGGATCGCTCCGGCTTTTTCTTCAACATCACCGAACAAACGGCCACTATTACCCTGGCGGTGTTTGATGAGCTCACGGTGGATTCTCCTGGCACTCCGGCGGATTCTTTTCAAGAAGGTATCCTCGACCTGACTTTTGCCCTGGAGCCGCAGCTTAATTACACCATCGACCCCGACGCGAGTGAAGTCAATCTGACGATTGCCGATAATCCCGACTCTCAGATTTTTGTCCGGCCCAGCGCATCGGGCGATATTTTGATTGAGTCCGAAGGCACCGTTGGTCTTTTGACTCTGAGCCTGGGTGCGCCACCGCCAGCAGAAGGCTTAACCGTTAGCCTCAGCGCCGATGCGCTCGCTGATTTTGACACTGCGGCCATTGCGGTCGAGGGTGGCACGCTGGCGGCGGTGCGAGATGACGGACTGGATATCACCCTGACCGAACAAGACGCCACGGTGAGCCTACCGATTCTCGACGATGGCATCGATGAGGACAACGAAACGGCCACCTTTACGATAGAAGCCAGCGATGACTACGAAACCGCTGAGTCAGTCGCTGCGGTCACGTTTTCTCTGAGTGACACGCCCGGACAGGCGAGCGTCCCGGTAGAAGTTGAGGACAACAGCACCCTGCCGGAGGCCAATGCCCTCGGTTTGAGTGTCGATAATCCGACGGTATCGATTCGCGGCGGCTTGCAATTTAGCGACCCAGAGGTTTTTGGTGGTTTCGTTTTTGGCTATGCCGAAGAGGTGGACTTCTACTCGTTCACCTTGGAAGCAGGGCAGAGCGTTGCTTTAGATATTGATGGCCGTGATGACTTTGCTGGTTTCGTCACTTACCCAGACGTCTATATCCTCCCCGAATTCCAAGATATTCCTCAGACCGTCGATACCGAACTGCGCTTGTTTGATGCCGACGGTAACGAGCTGGCTACTAACAATGACGGTGCGGCTCCTGGAGAAGACTTCTCCCGCGACCCTTACCTAGAGTTCACTGCCGAAACCGCCGGTACCTACTACGTGGGCGTCAGTGCCTTGGGCAACCGCAACTACGACCCCTTCGTAGAGTTGAGCGGTAGCGGCTGGACCTTCCCAGAGGTGGGTGTGTTCTACGGCGACTACGACCTCACCGCTACCCTTACCGAAGGCGGCGGTGGCACGGGCGGCGGGCTCACGGGCACCGATGGCGATGACATGCTTATGGGCACCGACGGCGATGACGTGATTGACGGTCTCCTCGGCGATGACACCTACACCGGCGGGGCGGGGGCTGACCAGTTCGTCCTCGCCATTGCCCAAGGCGTGGACACCATCACCGACTTCGAGGTCGGCGTGGACCAGATTAGCCTGGGCGGCCTCACCCCTGATGGCGTGCGGTTCTTTGAAATGGGCAGCGATACCTTCCTGCTCACCAACAGCAACGAACTGCTGGGTGTGATGCCGGGTGTGACGGGGTTGGACGATAGCGCGTTTGTGTAGCGAAGCGAGGAGTAATGGGGTGATTGAGAACTCCCCCACTCCCCCACTCCCCCACTTCCTGTCACCCACCACCACCAATCGGCCTTTTCTAGGGAGGGCGGGGAAAGGCCGAGTCAGATACCAAGCCCTCAGACTAACTTGAACCACAGTGTCCGGCTGTACTCGTTCGGGGCAGCCGGATTTTCTTGTGGCAACAGAAAGGAAAGGGATAGCTACTTGCGGGCGGACAGTTGATAAGCCTTGGGACTGACGCCATACCTTTGTTTGAAGGCAGTGGTGAAAGCAGAGCGACTCTCGTAGCCAACGGTGCGCGCTGCCTCAGCTACCGACATCCACGGTTCTAACAGCAACTGCTGGGCTCTTTCTAAACGTCGATCGCGCAAATAGCCAAAGACGGTGGTATCGAATATCTCCTTAAAACCCCGTCTCAAGTTGTAGTCACACATCCCGACCTGGCGGGCCAGTTCCAGCAGTGAGGGTGGGTCGGTCAGGTTTTTTAGCAAAATTTCTTGGGCATAGTGAATGCGATCGCGATAGTCCAGATCGGGCAATGCAGTCTGATCGTCGCCCTGGTGAATAGTGGCTTCTTCTTCCATTAGCAGCGCCAGCAGCTCTATCGCCTTGCTTTCCAAATACATCCGTTTGGTCAGTCCCTTGTAAGGGCACTGGAGGATTTGCTGCAGCAGGGCGCTCGTCATCGGCGATGTCTTGCCAACACGCTTGTAGCAAGCGCTCCCGCGCGGTCCAATCAAATGCTTCAGTCCTCTTGGCAATTCTTCCGATGAATCGCTGATGAAGGATCGCAGTGCTTCTCGCCGAACAAAAATCGTCACAAAAAAGAAGGGTCCCGTATCCACAAAGTCTTCAATATACCCAGCGAGGCCATCACCGTGAAGGAAAAATCCTCCTTCGCTCAGCGAGAAGTTAGTTCCTCTACAAGTAGGAAGGTTAATACTTTTCTGTTTTCCTGAAAGTATGAAATGCCACGTCAATGACCGCATCGCTTCACGGACATTCAGTAGCAGCCGATCACGATTATTCGTCTTCTCAATCAACACGCTCATGCCCTTGCGTAACCAAATCCATCGCATCCACCCTTCGATAGACCGTCCTGTGTAATGCCGAGTCCTGTCTTGCTTATCGGTCACATCAAAGTGCAGCTCCTTCTGATCTGACGCTTTGAATTGCGCAAAATATTCGTGTTCACAGTCTAAGAAAATAGTCATGACGCTGTAGATAAACAGCAGAGAAGGAGCTTTTTAAGCTAAATGCTAGCTTTCAAATACTAGCTCACTACTCATTCACTTTTATCACTACAGTTTTCTATGCTTATCAACTGTCATTGGTCAATGGAGTTGATAGATGGCAGTCAACCTGAGATGGGGCTAGTCTCCGTTGCCTACCCGCCGTGGATAGGTTGTCTGTCTCCTGGCAAATGTCTGGCAAGACGGACGTAGCGTTTGATCATCTGCCTGCTCACTAGCCGAGGGCTCCGAGTTCCAGGCAGCAGATTGACCCGCCAAGCCCTCTTAAACCGAACTGAAGTTGAGCAAACTTGTCCGAAACGGTGTTTTTTCGTTCTCGAAACCGTGTTTTGCACTCTCCGCATGGCGATCCGTTGTATAGTCCCTTCAGTGCGATTACTGAGTTTCATTCTCAATAGCCAAATGTTTTGCCATCCACCGCAGAGCCCTGCTAGAGAAACTTCTATGTGCATCTTGTAACTCTCTGATTTTACAGGTGCTTAAGGAGTCCTATAGCCTTTGACGCTGGCGATTAGACGTCCTTATTTGACTCTGCAATCAATAGTACAGTCTGCGCTAGCCTTCCCGGCTGGTGTTACTTAAAGCTGCGTCCTGATCGACTCGCTGCTTACTGACCTCAATCAATCTGAAAATCACCCCAGGAGAAAATTTAAAGTCATGATCCAAGTTAGTCTCTTTACCGGCCCCGACTATCTAATTGAGGCCGAAGGCACCGTCTCGGCCCACGCCTTTCTCGCCACCAACGGCGTCATTCCCGAGGGCGGCCTCGTCATCTTGGTTGATGCGCCCAACCTCAGCGAGTTTGACCTGGCGGGCGTGTCCGTCGAAGGCGGCGAAATCGTGGCGGTACGCGACGGCGGCTTTGACCTGCGGATGACGGAATACACCACCCTGGTCAACCTGCCCATTGCCGAGGATGGCGAAACCGAAGTAGGCGAAACGGCAAGCTTTGCCTTAGCAGCGGGGGACGGCTACGAAATTAATTCTGACTACAGCAGCGGCACGTTCAACCTGGTCGATATGCGAACGGATATTCCGCGCGGCGTGGTGACCGAGCCCAACAACATTATCGACGTTGCCGTCGATACGCAGATTACCCCTGACAATCCGTCCTTCGCAGCGGCTGAGGGTATCTACTTTGACATAGGCAACCGCTACCTCAACGCTGACGGTACCTACACCTATATCGATTACTATCAAGATTTGGATCTATATGAGCTGGAACTGAGTGCGGGAGACACCATTGCGGCTGAACTATTTGAAGTTGAAGGCAATCTGAGACCTGATTTTGCCAACTACGGCTTTCCATCGGGCTTGGCAGCCTTTGATGCCGATGGCAATCGATTGATTGGTAGCGCAAGTTTTTTTACCCCTGCAGCTCCCGACAAGTTATTCGGTGGCGCTAACGGCTTGCAAGGTGCCTTCAATGAAGATGGCACAGTCAATTTCGATGAAACGGAAGCCTACCTCGAATTTACCGCGCCCGAAGATGGCATCTACTACATTGTAGTCTCCGATACCATAACGGCTACGCCTGAATACAATACGTATGGTATCCCTTACAACATTGAAATCCCAGATTCGGGAACTCATGACAAAATCGGGTTTGGTAACTACGAAATCGAGATTGACCTCTTAACGCCCGATAATCCTCGTAAAACGGGCACCCCGCCCCCCCCGGTCAGCAATCCTAACGTCACCAATCCGCCGACCCTTTCTTTAAGCGCGAATCCCAATACTGAGGATAGCGAAGGAAATCTGATTCCAGGTGTCGTGGAGTATATCGAAGATGGCGTTTCTAGGGTCAACTTCACGATTCAAGCCGAGGGCGACATTCCGGAAGGGGGCCTTGAGTTTGTCCTCAACAGCAATGCCAATCTGTTTGATTATGTTTCGTTTCGGCAACAGGACACGCTTCCTAGCACCATTGGTGGACAGTCGCTAGGCGCGTTTTACAACGAGGACGGCGTTCCCACCGGGATTCGGCTCCTGATTGAACAGCCGACCATGGTCGTTACCTTGGAAGCGAGCAATCCGGATACGTTTTTCGTTGATTTTTTAGGAGTAGAGCCTTACATAGATAATGTGTACGAGCCGCTCGAAACCGATGGGGCCGAGGACGTCACTTTCTTCTTACAACCTGGCGAGGGCTATGCGATTGATAGTAATGCTGGGGAAACAGACGTCACCTACTACGATACGATTGCCGACGTTCCCGCCACTGGGGGTGGTGGCAACACCGTTCCCGAAGTCGGCGTCAGCATTAGTGAAACGCAGCTGATTGAAACCGAACAAACTGAAACGACGCTGACCTTCACCCTGTCTGAACCCCCGCCCGCCGAAGGCTTAACGGTATTGCTGGATAGTGATGACAACACAACCGTTGGTAGCGTCCTCAGTCAGTTTGATGTGCTCAATGCCCAGGTGGTGGGCGGTGATTTTCCAATCAGCAACGCGGATCGCTCCGGCTTTTTCTTCAACATCACCGAACAAACGGCAAGTATTACCCTGGCGGTCTTTGATGAGCTAACGGTTGATACCCCTGGCACTCCGGCGGATTCTTTTCAAGAGGGCATCCTCGACCTCACCTTTGCCCTGGAACCGCAGCTCAACTACACCATCGACTCCAATGCGAGTGAAGTTAATCTGACCATCGCCGATAATCCTGACTCCCAGATTTTCGTGACACCCAGCGCATCTAGCGATACTTTGATTGAATCTGAAGGCAGTGTCGGGACTCTCACCTTAAGCCTGGGTGCGCCACCGCCCGCAGCAGGCATAACCGTCAGCCTCAGTGCTGATGCGCTCGCTGAATTTGACACTGCGGCCATTGAGGTCGAAGGTGGCACGCTGGCGGCGGTGCGAGACGACGGGCTGGATATTACCCTGACTGAACAGGAAGCTACTGTAGGCTTACCGATTCTCGACGATGGCATTGATGAGGTGGGCGAAACGGCCACATTTACGGTAGAACCCGGCGACGGCTACGAAACCGCTGAGGTAGTCGCTGAGGTCACTTTTTCTCTAGGTGACACGCCCGGACAGGCTAGCGCCCCGAGAGAAATCGAGGATAACAGCACCATACCGAGGGCTAATTCCCTCGGTTTGAGCTCCGATAACCCGACGGTATCGATTCGCGGCGGTTTATCGGAGAGCGACCCAGAGTTGGGTGGTTTCCAATTTGGCTTTTCCGAAGAGGTAGACTTCTACTCGTTCACCTTAGCGGCAGGCCAGACCGTTGCTTTAGATATTGATGGCCGTGATGACTTTGCGAGTTTCATTACTTACCCAGACGTCTATATACAACCTGAATTCCAAGATATCCCTCAGACTGTTGATAGCGAACTGCGCTTGTTCGATGCCGCAGGTAATGAGCTGGCTACTAACAACGACGGTGCGGCCCCTGGCGAAGACTTCTCCCGCGACCCTTACCTAGAGTTCACGGCCGAAACCGCCGGTACCTACTACGTGGGCGTCAGTGCCTTGGGCAACCGCAACTATGACCCCTTCACACCGCTCAGCGGCACTGGCTGGACCTTCCCAGAGGTGGGTGTCTTCTACGGCGACTACGACCTCACTGCCACCCTCACCGAAGGCGACGGCACGGGCGGCGGCCTCACCGGCACCGATGGCGATGACCTGCTCACCGGCACCGACGGCGATGACGTGTTGGATGGCCTACTCGGCGACGACACCTACACCGGCGGGGCGGGGGCCGATCAGTTCGTCCTCGCCATCGCCCAAGGCATCGACACCATCACTGACTTCGAAGTCGGCGTGGATCGAATCAGCCTCGGCGGCCTTACCCCCGACGGCGTGCGGTTCTTTGAAATGGGCAGCGACACCTTCCTGCTCACGAATAGCAACGAGCTGCTGGGTGTGATGCCTGGCGTGACAGGGTTGGATAGTAGCGTGTTTGTGTAGAGAGGGTGATGGGTAGTGGGGAGATGGGGAGATGGGGAGTAGACGCGATCCCGGTTTCCCGGAGGATAGCAGAACTTCCTCACTCCTCTACTCCCTACTCTTCCACTTCTCTACTCCCTGTTACCTACCACCAGTAATCGGCCTTTTCCAGGGAGGGTGGGGAAAGGCCGAGAGTGGATTGACGCCCTCAGACTAACTTGAACCATCTATCCGGCTGCACTCACCCGAGGCAGTCGGATTTTTTACGCGCTTTCGACTGCATAGTGGGGTTCGATACACCAAAGAAGTGGCTTTGCGATCGCCCCTCCCACCCCAACTCTAACCATGAGCGATCGCCGTCCTCTCTAGATTGGGTTAAGGTCAAACTTGCAAATTTTGCAAATGTTGTAGCCGCATCTGCCTCACGCTCTTCTTCTCTTAACTATTTGCTACCGCTGACCGAGTTTCCGCACCGTCAAACCAGTTTTTAGCTTGACAATGTAGTATCACAGGGCAGCTATTATACTTACGGCCTTGCGTAAATTTACGATTCTTTGTCTTAGCTCTTTGATCTCTAGCTTTGGCCACGGCATCGCCGGGTTTGCCACTATACTTTGGGTCTGGGAGCAGACAGACTCAGCAACGGCGTTGGTGCTAGCGGGCTTTTTTTATAAGCTGCCGATTGTCGTCGCGTCCTTGTTTGCGGGGATTGTGGTTGATCGCGCCAATCGTAAATACCTGA
>ERZ1740058.1319-NODE-1319-length-12238-cov-14.016416_pt1 | contig 12238 bp, 7 predicted proteins | sample MGYA00581745_ERZ1740058 | MGnify/ENA primary metagenome ERZ1740058 (study PRJEB43018, sample SAMN04849742) | marine metagenome | isolation source: floating plastic debris | place: Pacific Ocean | collected 2008-08-30 | study: EMG produced TPA metagenomics... | reverse complement strand
CCACATAGGCGGTGGCAATCCAGTTCAAGGCTCGATTACCGGAGGTTCTGGCCATGGCTCCGGCAATGCCCAATATCAGGCCCAGGGCGATCGCGACCACCACAATCTGCAAGGTCAGGAAAACGCCTTGAATGAAAAATCCAACATTGTTCCAAACCACAGAAAACTGAGGCGTATAGTCCATGGGCCGAAGGTACAAGCAGCTTGTATACTGTATACAGATTGTCTTCGTAGGTATTGTGTAGTCTGATACGTCTCAAGATGCTTCTTCTCGGTCTTGAATGCTCAATCCATTGTTCATTCATCATTGAGACAAATTGCCTTAGGGACTCAGTCGCTGCATCTACAGCCAGGGCGATCGCCCTGCCCCAGGCTACAGCCACCATTTTCTTAAGCCAGGGACGGGCACCGGCATGGAAAATTCCCAGGATTCTTCTTGGGCACTCCACAATTCTGCGTACTCTAAGGCGCAAACTCCTTATGGGGAGCCACTCAACGCGTGGATTAAACAATGCGAGATGTGCGCCGACGCCCTCCATTGAAGCCCTCTCTATTATCAGTTATTTGACCAATTCAATAGTCAAACAACCGTAAATTCATTGATTTACAGTTGATGACAAATGCAGAATTCTATTCCCAGCTTATTCTGCAGGCATTGCTCTTTTCAGGAAAAGAATTTATATCCTTAATCGTCGATTATTTCTCTAGATTTTTGCTCGCATCAATCTAAAAATCTAAAGCATTTCGATTTGCCAACTTCTGACTTGAAGCCCTGTCAGAAACGATTGCTTTTGATATGGAGCTAAAACGCAGCAGCCTTGACAAAGCTTGCTTGATGATGTCTACTCTCTGACTCGCAACCCTTAAAATCCTTTCATAGAGGGATTTTTACGTAGATTTAACACTTCGCAATCTCGCCCTCGGGGAAAGCACGGATCTTCTGAAATAAATTGTTGCCCCAAGGTTAATCAAGGGTTAAATAGTAGAAGTCCTGAAAATGTCAGTCGCTATGGTTGTCCCCGAAATAATGCCCTTTAAAGATGATTTGCCGCCGAACAGTAGTTCCCTCAGTAATCCTGCGCAGACCTTAAGGCATGTCTCAAAAAAGCATGCCGATGGCTGTTTGCAAGTCCTCAATAATGAAGTCACTTGGCGAATCTATTTCCGCAATGGCAAACTGCAATATGCATACAGCTCATTCCAGTCTTTGTCGATACTCGACTATCATTTTCGATGTGTAGGGTTTAATGATTTTTCGACAGCCAGTCGATCGCTTTCTCAAGCTGGCTTAATGAGCCGATCCAATGATTGTTTGGAGCCAGACTTTGCCAACCCTTTGCTCACCTGGCTGCTAAACCATGGATATCTCAACGTACCGCAAATCACTCAGCTGTTAGAAAATTTAGCTAAGGAGGCGATTGAGACTTTTCTCTGGCTGATAGAAGGCCATTGCCAATGGATTCAAGGCGAACTCAGCTCTAGCCAAGATTTGAATCTAGAGCTAGAGGATATGTTGAATATCTTCCAAGATCGAATCAGAGTTTGGCAAAGCTTTGAGCCATTAATCAAGTCTCCTCATCAGCGTCCTTACCTTTTTTCACACATTTCCGAAAATACCAGTTCTCCAGATTTAGTTAAGCTTAGTAGGCTTTTAAGAGGGATGAGCATTCGTCAACTTGCTCTAGCCCTAAATCAGGATGAGCTTAAGATTGCTAAGGTGCTTTATCCGTATATTCAACGGGGTGATGTCTGTTTGCGCGATCCCCAAAAAAGCTATATCAAGCTACCGGTTATTCCTCAACTGTCTCAGAGCGTACAGTCCCAAACACCACCTGCCAAAACATTTAGAATCGCTTGTGTCGATGACAGTCCAACGATTCTAGATGAAATGAACCGCTTTCTGAGTCACGATGAGTATGACGTCACTAAGATTGATGATCCGGTGAAGGCAGCATCCCTGCTGTTTCGGTTGAAACCGGACTTGATTTTGATGGATATTACCATGCCCGAAATCAGCGGCTATAAGCTGTGCGGTTTGTTGAGAAATAGTGTTGCCTTGAGAGAGGTGCCCATCGTTATGGTGACCGGCCGCTCAGGTTTGATTGATAAAGCTCGAGCTAAAGCGGCTGGTGCGACTGATTATTTAGTAAAGCCTTTTACGCGCGGCAGTTTATTGGCTGTAGTCGAAAAATATCTTCGCTAAAAATTTAGTTTTGCATAAAGAAAAGAAGAGTTTTTGATTACTTCTTTAAGATGCCTTTTTCGCATAGCCAATACTCTATTTCAAGGGTCGAGATAGACTCTTGACGATAAATTTTGACAAGAGTCTATCCCGACCTCTGGCCGGTTTCTTGGTTTATCCATCCTTCTATTAATTCACAGGAGAAGATTCATGAGTAAAGTTTTGGTTGTTGATGACTTGCAATCTGAGTTGCAGCTAATCAGTGGTTTTTTATCCCAAGGGGGATACCAAATTTCCACAGCTATCAATGGTTCGGATGCTTTAGAAAAGGCGAAGGCTCACATCCCAGATGTGATTGTGACTGATTTGGTCATGCCGGACATGAGTGGCTTAGAACTGTGCCGTAAGCTTAAAAAGGCCCCTGAAACTGCCAATATTCCTGTGATTGCTTGCACGACCAAAGATAGTCAAGTCGATCAGGCTTGGGCCAAAAAACAAGGCATTGTGGCGTACTTAGTCAAGCCTTGCAATCAACAGCAGCTGCTGGATGCTGTGAAATCAGTGGTGAGCTAAGGTCATGGTCACGACTCCTTCGATCACAAGCACCTCTACCGCCCGGTTGCAGCAATTGCTGCCGCAGTTGTTTCAGCCCGAGAGGCAGCCGGGCGATCGCTACTTGAAATTCGAGATTGCCCCCAATTGGCCGGCTTTAATTGCGTTGGCCGATGTGCAGGAATCTAGCCGAATTCCTGGTCACACGATCACACCACTGCCCAATCTGCCTGCCGGTGTTTTGGGGCTGATGAACTCTCGTAACCAGGTGTTGTGTGTCATTGATTTGGCGCAAGTATTGCAAATGCCTGCACAACGAGTTCACCGTCAGCACTATTCGATTGTGACCGTTCATGTGGCGTCAACCTCGGAAACGACGGCAGACGCCAACTTATTAGCTCTGGCACTCCATGACATTCAGGGCATCATTCGCCTCCAACGTGAGGAGATTGCATCCCCCGTCGATGAATTTGCCCCCGTCTTGACGCCCTTTCTACGCGGGTGTGTTGTGCAAGCGGGGCAAAGCATTCCCGTGCTTGACATCAAGGCGATCGCCACGGCACCGGTTTTGAACGCGCTCTAAACCAGAGCTGATTTCTTTCTAATGACTGTTGAGGGGCAGCAGATGCGGCTGTCCCCTTTCCTTCATACAACTTTTTTCCCATTCACATTGATGACCCTATTGAGGAATTAACCGATGACGACTGCTCAGCCTTTGCCCTATTCAGAAAACCCTCAAAATGCGAATGGGAAGCCAGTGCCACCGCCGCCGCCCTCACACAGGTTGCAGATGAAGGAACCCAGCCCGCCGTCTGGGCAGGAACCTAACCCCCGGCCAGACGCAGACCCGTCAGTCATGGAACCAGCCCAGAAACAGGGAAAATCCCGCCAGGTCCAAACGCTGCGAAATCGCCTATTACTGACCCTACTGCCCACCACACTCGTGCCGTTGGCCATCATCAGCACCGTCGACTACCAGATTTCCCAGAACAAGATTCAAGAAGAAGAAGAAACCATCCTAGGGGAAAAGTCGTTTATTACCAGTGAGCTGAGCGCGCTTTTTATCGAAGAATTGCAAACCAATGCTGAGGTCGTTGGGCTGAATCCCTTGCTGCAACAAGCTCTGAGATCGGCTGATCAGGAAGTTGCGCAGAAACAGTTAACGCAAATCCCCACTGAGAGCTTAGAAACGTATTACGGTGGTCGTAAACTGCTCCAACCCAATGCCACCCTTAACACCTATTTCCAAAATGTGGCGGAGAAGGAAGACCTAAGAGAAATTTTCCTCACCAACCGAGACGGCTTGAACGTGGCCTACAACCAGCTCACGTCTGACTTTGTGCAGAGCGATGAGCTCTGGTGGCAGAGTGCCAAAGAGAACGGATTTCATGTGGAATCTCCAGAATATGATGAATCGGCCGATGCCTTTGTGCTGCCGTTAGCCACCCGGATTGAAGATGTCGATACTGCTAATTTTGCCGGGGTCATTAAATCAGGTGTCTCCCCAGAAGCCCTGAATAGCAGACTCACTGAATTTCTACAAGCCACACTCAAAGGCTCGAAACAAGCTCAAATTGTTGACCTGACTACCAATCAACTCGTGGCCTCTATTGATGTAAATGCCGAGGGGCAATTGATTGCGACCCCTGGCCGTGACTTGGTTGACCAAACAGTTACAGGGGGAGAGACGATCGCTGAAATTGCCCTGGCCCTGCAAGCCGCTGCTGCCGACTCAAACCAATCTTCAGAGCAGCTGGCAACCACACTTGAACAAGCCCACACCCTCAGAAATGTGAAGATTGAGCGCTTTAGCAGTGAGAAGGGGGATTTCGTTTCCGCCTTATTTGCCCTGAGCGATAAGACCTATGTGGTGACCACCATTCCCAACGTTCAGTGGGTGGCGATCTCCTCGGTTGACACGGCTGAACTGAAAGCTGTTAGTTACGACATTTTGATCAAATTCTTGATTATTGGTGGCGTGCTGAGTGTTGCTGCCGGGGCCATTATTTTGTATTTGGCTCGCCAGGTTTCGAACCCCATCAACGAGTTATCGGATGCGGCCAACCAGATGGCCAGTGGCGATCTGAATGTCACCGCAGCGGCGGCAGGGACACTCGAAACCCGACAGCTAGCGGGCACTTTCAACAACCTGGTCACACAGGTGAAAGCCCTGCTCAAGCGCCAGCAGGATGAAACCGAACGGGTACAACTTTTGGCGGCGATCGCTCAGTCAAAAGACGATGATGACATGCAGGTGCCGCTCAATAAATACTTAGACGAAATCCGCCTCAAACTATCTGTTGATCGGGTCGTCGTTTATCGCTTCAAGCCTGACATGAGTGGCTACATTGCGGGTGAAGCGGTGGTTAAAGGCTTTCCAGCAGCTTTGGGTGACACCATTAACGACCCTTGCATTCCCCAAGGATTGATCGAAGCCTACAAGGCGGGTCGGGTCGTACCCACCGATGATGTCATGCAGGCTGGCTTCCACCCCGATCACCAGCAGCTGATGGTCCGACTGCAGATCAAATCTAACCTGGTCGTGCCGATTGTGATTGCCGGTGACTTGTTTGGCTTGTTGGTCGTTCACCACTGCGCCCAACGCCATGCCTGGCAAGCCGAGGAAATCACCCTGCTGCAAGACGAAGCGGAACAGCTCGGTGTGGCCATGAGTAGTTTGGCCGCCATTGAAACCCAAATGCTGGCGGCAGTTGCACAACAAGAGCGGCGGCAAGATTTAGAGATGCAGCTGCTCGGGTTGATGGAACGCATTGAAGGGGCGGTCGAAGGCGACCTTACGGCTCGGGCTCAGCTGATGGAAGGGGAAATCGGCATTGTGGCTGACCTGTTTAACGCGGTAATTGAGAACCTGCAAGAAATTGCGCTGCAGGTGCGGGATTCCTCGGGTCAGGTGAATCAATCGCTGAACACCAACGAAACCGCGATTCGCCACCTAGCCGAGAAGGCCATCTTAGAGGCCAAAGAAATTCAAACGGCCTTGGGGTCGGTGCAATCCATGTCGCAGACGATTGAGACAGTTGCGCACAATGCGGAAGAAGCCTCAACGATCGCCAACTCCGCCTATGCCACCGTGCAGGCAGGCAACCAGGCAATGGATCAAACGGTGAACAGTATTCTGGGCCTGCGGACAACCATCGGCGATACCACGAAGAAGATGAAACGTTTGGGAGAATCTGCCCAGAAAATTTCTCAGGTGGTGGCGTTGATTGACGAATTGGCGCTCAAGACCAACTTGCTCTCCATTAACGCCAGTGTTGAGGCGGCTCGCGCGGGTGAGTTGGGTCAGGGCTTCACGGCAGTGGCCGAGCAGGTGGGCGCACTGGCAGAACAATCTGCCTCAGCGACCCAAGAGATTGCCAAAATCGTGACCAGCATTCAGTCTGAGACTCAAGAACTGGTGGAAGCCATGGAAACCGGCACCACTCAGGTGGTGAACAGTACCCACCAGGTGGAAAAGACTAAATTGCAATTGACTGAGGTGCTGACGCGATCGCAGGAAATTGACCAGCTGATGCGCGCCATTTCTGAAAACACGATCGCCCAAGCCGAATCCGCCCAAAGTGTGACCGCCGTCATGGAAAAGGTTACGCAAGCGTCAAAACAGCGATCGGTAGCCTCTCGTGAAGTAGCCCAGGCCATGCAGGCAACCGCGCAAGTCTCCCAGAAACTTCAGGCCTCTGTGGAACAGTTCAAGGTCGATTAATATCGGCTCGCGGATTGACCCGCTGCCCCAAATTTCCCCTTTCCTCATAAGCCGAGCGGGAGTTGCCGGGCCTGACTCCCCGACGCTTGCGGTCCGCCCAGGCCATGAGTAGAAAGCCTTTCTGAACGCTAATCACCGAGAAACTCTGATGGATACAGAACAACAGGTTCGACTCAATTTTCTGGAAGAAGTCGAAGACTATTTTGATCAGATTGAAACCGTCGTTTTAAAGCTGACAACTGCCGAACTCGATACGGCCGAGATCGATCGCGCCATGCGGGCAGCGCATTCCATCAAGGGCGGTGCTGGCATGATGGGGTTTGTGCCCTTGAGCCAAATTGCCCACCGGTTGGAAGACTTCTTCAAAATTTTACGGGTGCGAGGCGAGGCTGTAGACCTTACAGATCAGGTCGAATCCCTCTTCTTGCAGGGGATTGATGCTCTACGGTTAGCCAGTCAGCATAGTCGTCAAGGCCAGGAGCTGGATGACAGTGTGATGCAGGCTAAAATACAGCCGATTTTTGATCAGCTGCGATCGCATCTCGGTGATCTGCGTCCAGAAGATGAAGATCGCCTCCTGGCTCAAGAAGAGAATGTGGATGTGGCCGTCATCATTTTCTCTAGCGGCGTGGAGGAGTGTCTAGATGAGTTTGAGGCGCAACTCATATATCTCTCTGATTACCAAATCGCGGCGGCATTAGCAGCGGCGGCAGAGCAATTGGCGGAATTTGGCCGGATGAGTGAACTCGTGCCCTTTGTGCAGCTCTGTGAGCAGGTGCAAGCCGACATTCCACAGCTCAAAGTAGAGTGTTTACCCGCCTTTGCTCAAGCAGTCTTATCCGCCTGGCGGCGATCGCATGCGCTCGTCTTAATTGGGCGCACCAGTCATCTGCCATCCAACGTGGCGATTGAGACTAGTTGGTTAGACCCAAACCACCAGACATTGCCCAAAACGATAGAAATTCCCCAAGAAATTTCCCCGCCTGTCGTCAATCACAACGCCGGTATTGCCGTCCCTCATCCGCTGACGAAAACGATTGATATTTGGGACGATTCAGGAACTGATGTAGAGGCTTTAGAGGTTGCCAACCTAGACTGGCTGGATGAAGGCAATCTGAGCGCCTGGCAAGAATTCGTCAGCAACTTCGACGAAGCGGAAGAGCCAGAGCTAAAACTTGAGCCGGAAACTCTATCAGGGCAAACAGCAGCAACCTCTGCGCCCTTTGCGGTTAGTGGGCGATCGCCCGTCGCTGACTCGGAGGTAGCTCCAGGCGCAATTCCAGACCCTGCAGTGGCTCCAACAGCAGGGGTGTCAGACCGTACGTCCGCAGCGCTATCTGTTTCTGACAATGAGCTACAGCCGAGCATGGATGAACGCCATTTACCGATGGGTGAGGGGGCTGTTTCAGAGGTCGAAGCGCTGCCAGTGCCGACGCTTGACCCGGCAGAGACGAACGGCAAGACTGTGAACTCGCAGCAGAATACAACAGTGCGTGTCTCTGCACAGCAACTGCAACAACTAAACACGTTGTTCGGCAAGCTCATCGTTGAGCGTAATGCTATCGATCTGCGACTTTCCCAATTGCACAGTTTGGTGGGCTTAATGCAAGACCGGATGGAGCAGTTAGAAGACTCAAACCACTATCTTCGGCAGTGGTACGATCGCGCTTCGACGGCGGGATTAATGGCGACCCCGGCGCCTCAGGCTGATGTCCATCAGCCTCCTCAGACGCTGGAGAAAACGTTGGCCAGTCCAGCTTTGACCGAAGCTCGCTCGCAACTGCAGCATCAGTTTGATGCCTTGGAATTTGACCGATATACCGATTTGCACATCCTCTCTCAAGAACAAATGGAGCGCATTGTGCAGCTTCAGGAAGTCTCTGGCGATATTGTTTTCAGTCTCCGTGAAGCGAGCACGGCCACGGCGGATCTGCACTATACGACTCGGGCCTTGCAGAGTGGCATGACCAAAATCCAAATGCGGCCCTTTAGCATGTTGGTCAAGCGCTTCCCTCGGGTGATGCGCGATTTGGCGGTGCAACATCACAAGCAGGTTAATCTCAACCTTGAGGGCGAAATGACCCTCATTGATCGAGTCGCGATCGAAGCCCTCACCGATCCCCTGAATCATCTACTGCGCAATGCTTTCGACCATGGCATCGAGACGCCTGAAGAGCGCATCGCCGCGGGCAAACCGGCAGATGGCACCATCACTCTCCGGGCGATGCACCGGGGTAACCAAACTCTGATTACGATTCAAGATGATGGACGGGGCATTGATCCCGCGAAAATTCGCAGTCGCTTAAGTCGTTTGGGGATGTCGGCCACCGAAGTTCAGCAACTCCGCGATCGCGATTTGGTGGATCTCATTTTTGAACCCGGTTTCAGTACAGCCGAGCGCGTGACGGAACTGTCGGGAAGAGGGGTCGGCATGGATATTGTGCGCACCAATTTGCAACAGCTCCGCGGCGAGATTCGAGTCGATACCCAGGTAGGACAGGGCACTACCTTTACCATCCAAGTGCCTCTGGCCGTGTCGGTCTTACGCGTCATGCTGGTAGAAAGCGCTCGCATGGTCTTTGCCGTTCCGATCGACAGCATCAAAGGGATGGCCAGTCTGCCTACCGCTACGGTGGGCGATCAAACACCATCCGCTCCTCCTACACAGCTCAATTGGGAAGGGCAAGCGGTTGATCTGATTCATCTAGAAGACTGTTGGCAGTTCAATACGGCTGTCCGGGCCTTTGAAATGGAGGGTACGCCCACGATTAATCAGCCGACCGCCTTGATGGTTGAGCAAGGTGGGCAACTACAAGGAATTTGCATTGATCGGTTTTGGGGGGAGCAAGAGATTTCCTTGAGTCCGGTCAAGAGTCCAATCCGATTACCCGCTGGCTTCAGCGGTACCAGCATTCTGGGGGATGGTCGGGTGATTCCGCTGATCGATCCGTTCCAGCTATTAGAGTCGATTTTAGAGCCGTCAGAAACTCAGAGCCCTCAATCGGCAACGCAGTCTAAGTCCTTGCCGTCAATCCCCACGGCTCCCCCCTCGGCTGCCATGACGAACCAATTGCCGACGCTACTCGTGGTGGATGATTCCATTAACGTGCGTCGCTATCTAGCCCTGACGTTAGAAAAAGCGGGCTATCAAGTTGAGCAGGCCAAAGATGGTCAAGAGGCGCTCGACAAATTAATGGCTGGGTTAGCAGTAGAGGCGATCATCTGTGACATTGAGATGCCGCGCTTAGATGGGTATCAAGTCTTGTCAGAATTGCGATCGCGCCCAGAATATCAGCGGTTGCCCATCGCCATGTTGACCTCGCGCATGAGTGACAAACATCGCAAGCTGGCCATGAATTTAGGTGCCTCAGCCTACTTCTCTAAACCCTATAACGAGCAGGAACTCCTCAAAACCTTGCAGGCGTTAATACAAACCACTGAGGAGTCATCAGCGCGCGATCGCCAGCTCGTTTAGAAGGTGTCATTCATCCCGACTCTCTAAAACAAGGATACCGAGCTGGCTGCCCTGCCCCTCGGCTCCTCTGCGTTGCCAAGATGGCATCGGCAGTCCGATCACTGAGCACTGGTATAACGCCGCCTAACCGGCTGAGGACTCCCCGATCTTTATGAAACCGAGGGTTGTTCTTCCGACGGTTGTGTCGAGGCAATTTCAACTTCTTCTGTCGGGGGGGCAGCATCAGAATCTTTGAACACAATGCGTAACAGCGGTGGCGCGACGAACGTCGTCAAAATCACCATGACGATAATCGCGGCTTCAAGAGACTCTGAGAGCGCCCCACTGGCGGCACCCACACCCGCAAAGACCAGACCCACCTCACCCCGAGGGATCATGCCCACGCCAATGGCGAGTTTGTTGATACCGTCTTGACCAAATACTGCAAATCCGGTGACTACCTTACCGATGATCGCCACGACGACCAAGAACGAAGCAATGATTAACCCTTCGCGGTTGGCGGGATCAAGCGGATTCAGGACGCTCACATCAGTGCGTGCCCCCACTGTCACAAAGAAAATCGGCACCAGCATGTCAGAAATCGGAATGATCTGCTCTTCCAATTCTTTATGCTTGGGCGTTTCGGCCAAAATCAACCCGGCGGCAAAAGCCCCCAAAATCGCCTCTAGCTGAATAGTGGCGGCGATGTAAGACAGCACAAAGGCAAAAACCAGCGAGCTAATGATCAGTTCGCCCCGCGTCTTCATTTGATTGACTAAGCCCACAAAGACTGGGCTGAGCAATCGCCCAATAAAGATCGCGCCGATCAAAAACGCGGCGGCGCTGACGATGAGAATGACGACGTTTTGAATCTCGATTTCCCCCGTTTTAGCGAGGCTGGCCACCACGGCTAAGACGATGATGCCGAGGACGTCGTCTAATACTGCCGCCCCGATGATGATTTGCCCTTCGCGCGAGCTGAGCCTTTGCAGCTCGGCCAACACTTTGGCGGTGATGCCAATACTGGTGGCAGTCAGAGCGGCCCCGGCAAAGACGGCGGGGATCGTCGCAATGTTGAACAGCACGATCAGGCCGGTAGTGCCCAAGGCAAAGGGCACCACTACCCCGATGATGGCAACGACGGCGGCCTGAGGGCCGACCCGAATCAACTCCTTGAGATCAGATTCCAGGCCGATTTCAAAGAGCAGAATGATGACGCCCAGCTCAGCCAGAATTGAGACGACTTCACTTTCTCCGCGAAAAACGGATAGCAGCCCCGCACCATCCATGTCGGTGGTGGTGGAGACTAACTGCATGAGGACTGAGCCTGTTTCGCCCGCCCCTTCGGGAAAAACGATCAGATGCAGGGCGGAGACCCCGACGACAACGCCGCCGAGCAGCTCACCTAAAACCGGGGGTAAGTTGACCCGTGCACAGAGTTCGCCGCCAATTTTGGCAGCTAAGTAAACCGTGATCAGACTCAACAAGACGCCAGCTAAGACCAGCGGTTCGATCTCGGCCTCTGAAGCTTCGGCCAAGATGGTCAGCCAACTGACATCTCCATAGAGAGGCATTGCCGTCAGGCTACCGATGGAACTAAGGCAGAAAAGTGCATTCACCATTCAGGCTGAAAAAACGCATCTTGTCTACCTTACATGAGTTCAGGTTTTCGCCAATGTTCAAACCGATCAACTTATCGGTTTATTTGGCGATCGCCAGATAAATCTTGAGACCGCCGGACGGTTTGATGCACCGGATGTCCCTGTTGAGGTCGCCCCATGCTGGCACTCAGTCCTCAGTGGGAGCGGTTGATGCTAAATAAAGACGCGATGTTGCAGGGCGGGCATCTGTTGCCGCACCTGCGATAGGCGAGCGGGGTTGATTTCGGCGATCGCCACCCCTACATCCGTCCCCACATCGTCTAACACCATGCCCCAGGGGTCGATGATCATGGCGTGTCCATGAGACTGGCGACGACTGTTGTGAAACCCGGTCTGAGCGGGGGCAATGACGTAACAGGTGTTTTCGATCGCCCGTGCCTGCAGCAGCACCTGCCAATGATCTTTGCCGGTAAACGCGGTGAAGGCCGCCGGAATCATCAACACTTCGGCTCCCATCTGGGAAAGATGGCGATAAAGCTCAGGAAAGCGCACGTCATAACAAACAGAGAGGGCTAAGTTGCCTAGCTGTTTGGACGGATGCACCGCTGGTAAATCTTGACCCGAAATCACCGTATTGGATTCGCGGTAGGTGTTGCCATCGGGGACATTCACGTCAAACAGATGAACTTTTTCGTAACGGGCGAGTTCACTGCCATCGGAGCCCA
>ERZ1740058.1318-NODE-1318-length-12247-cov-4.697343_pt1 | contig 12247 bp, 7 predicted proteins | sample MGYA00581745_ERZ1740058 | MGnify/ENA primary metagenome ERZ1740058 (study PRJEB43018, sample SAMN04849742) | marine metagenome | isolation source: floating plastic debris | place: Pacific Ocean | collected 2008-08-30 | study: EMG produced TPA metagenomics... | reverse complement strand
AGTCAAACCATTCAGGATAAATTCAGCAGCCTAATAGGTATTAACCCTAATAACTAACCCAATAACCATGAAATATAGATTATTAAAAGCCTTTATTATAGCGTTATTATCTCTAAATGTGGTAGTGATTACCACGATAATGAGTAACGCCCAGCATTTGTTTCTGGATCGTTCTGTACCCGCAGGGGAACTGACGCTCTTACAGGACATCAAGAACGCTAACGAGTACTATTACGTCATAGACAAGCCTAGCATTGCCCTCAATGAACGAGGCAAACCACAGTTTTCTTTCTTACAATACGCCAAAAACTCCGATGCCGGAGTAGAAGGCGGTGGTATTGTGCATGCCGTGATTACGCTGAACGTAAGTGATGAGCAGGTACGGGAAGCTGAGCGGGAACTTCGCCGGATTAATCCGGAAGCCGAAATAAAAGGAGCTGCTATGTGGCGGGGAGGTACGGTTTCACTGGTATCTTCCTTTACTAACCCGGAAGGAGAGCTTACTGAGCAGGTAATTGGTATTGGTAACGCTCCCATTCTGGACGGACAGAAAACCGCTATTTCTATTCAGCTTACCCAACGTGGTGCGGAAATTTTGCGCGAGTCCTTCAATACTCCAACTCCTGACTTAAGTATATCATTCGAGATGGAGCTAGAAGGCTATCGCTCTCCAAAAAATGCTGTGATTGAAGCTGACTTTGAGCGTGTTTACGAGCACAAAGCATTTAGCGGAGGAATAGCCACCCCCTATCTGGCTGCCGATATTAATGCTGCTTTTGACGATCTCAGAAATAGCGGAGCTATCAAGGTTACACAATTTGGTGAAGACGATCAGATGGCTAAGATTATCGAGACTGCCTACCAGAAATTATCCGAGTTAATGTTTCAGCCATTGGGAGGCACCGGCTCACCTAACGTACAGCAACTAAGCTCCACGATTGGAGGTGTGTCTATGATGGATCGGGCTTCCAAGATACTTAGCGAGTCGCGTCGGGAAGCAAAAGCGGATAACCAGCGTATTCGCCAGGAAAACCGCCAGGAAAGAGAGCTGACACGCCAGATTAATGACCAGCGATTAGCAAAAGCCGAGCGGGATGCTGCTCAGCAGAATGCTGCCCAGCAGCAAGCTCAACGCAATGAGGCTGCTCAAAATACCCGTAGGTCTTCAAGTGATACGACGAGCACTGCTCCGGGCCGTCCGTTGCCTCGTAGCCAGCAGGACTTAACCCGCAAAGGAAAAATCATGGAGTACATTCGTCCCGATATGCCTCCCGGACGAGTTGAAATACCGCAAATGGAAACTCCCGACTTGCAGGAAGAAGTAGCAGTTCCTCAGTTAGCTATAGCCGCTTCGTTTGAAATGAAGAAGGTTCGTATGCAAGGCAGCTACCGCATCGATTTAAACAAGTCTACTATCGACATTCGGGTAATGCCCTTCGATGTGAACATTGGTGCTATGGCTTCCAGCTGTGAAGAATGCTTTCATAAAGCCAACCTCGATGATCCATTATATAAGCAGCGCAGCATTACCGCCTTTGTCGATGGTTTGAACGCTGAGGATTTTGGTGAGTACATCAACTTCGTGACAGTTACCATGAAGAAGCAACACCAAGGTGGTGATATTACTGTGGACGAAATTCGTATCGATCGTAATAACTTCAACCAAGAAGGAAATAATTTCTCATTGCTTTATGGCTGGAAAGACGATCAGAACCGAGAGAAATGGCTGGATTATGATTACCAAACTGTGTGGAGCTTTTTCGGAGGTGTCACTTTAGAAGTACCTGAGCAAACGAGTCAGGCATCAGCGATTAACCTAGCCCCGCCCTTCCGCCGTAAGCGAATCACTTTAGAAGCCGACCCCAGTTTACTGGAAGATGCTGAAGTGCGATTGGTGAATGTAAAAGTATTTTATGAACTCGACGGAAAGTCACTTAGCAAACAAGCTACGCTAAGGACCCGCGACGAAGCCTTAGAGCAAAGTCTGGAGTTTATGCTTCCCGCTGATGAAACCGATTATGAGTACGAGATTAAGTGGATTGCTTCCGGCAACCAAGTGTATAAATCGGATCGTCAGAAGACCTCAATGGATATTCTGCTGGTGGATGACGTGCCCTTATTTTAACCACTACCACTATGAAAAGTATAATAAAACTATTGTTAGTGATGTGGATGGGGCTGAGCTATCCACTGAAAGCCCAGGTTGAGGATGAAAAGCTACAGTACATTCACGAAAAGGTGCAGGTTTATTACGTGCCTAACCCTAATGAAAGTGAAGATAATTACTTCGTTGATGCCAATTCAGTGTATTCAGCCACAATCTCAGTAGATGAGACAGGAGGCTTTGAGGAAAATGAAGACTCTCGCAAAGCCTGGCATTTAATAGGTAAGCTGTTTATAGATCCAGCCGAAGGGGGAGATAAGAAATTGCAGGAGCTTACTTATTACACTTTAAAAATGACCGACCAGCCGGTGAGAATAGCGATCTTGAATGATAATGATACTCCAGTTAATGAACTGGGTCAAGAAAACTGGCGACCTACATTGGATAATAACGGCTATGTATGGCCTCAGGCTGAATACGACGATATAGACAATGTATTCCTGATTATGATGGGTACACACCATATGAATCAGCAGGCATTATCGTGGACAATAGGGCATTTTCTGCATTCGCTGATGCATACCCGCGACCATCCAAGAATGGGCATTCACGAATATTATCCTTACGATGATTTCGGTCGCTACGAATCTAAGAGTAAAAGTTTCACCATGAATGCCTTGCCCAATATGGCTGAAGTCTACTGGGAGAGTGTGACAAATATGGTAAATTATCTGTACGATCCAACCCTATTTCAGCGAACTTTTGATTGGTTTAAGCAGAATAGTCCATTGGTGGTGCCAACCCAGCGTGACGAAAGCAACCAAGATGTAGCCTACCAAGACTGGTTGTATACTCGCTTGTCAGTAGAGTCTGAGGGCGTTAATACAAAAGATGATCCTCGGTATAAAGTATTTCGCTTACACGACTTATCCCCCATGTTCAGCATTCATAACGAAGCTGTGATGGGAATTCTGTTGGCTCAATGTGCTAAATATACTGGAGTAGAAAATATGTTTACAATTGTTGGGAACACCATTCCGGATGCACTGGAGGATAGCTATTATACGAGTAGCCTAATGAAGAAGCTAATCACAAAAATGCATGAAACAGCATCTGAGGGCAATTTATATTTACTTCCCATTGCCTATGCTGATTATCTGACCAATTACAGGATCGCGGAGGTAGAAGACTTTTCTGCTGTGTTCGAAGATAAGGTTAGTCGTGAATGGATAGGAGATTATTTTACGATATACCGGAAAAAAATAAGAAATCTGATTCCTCAAGAGCGATCAGGCCACACGATACGTGACTTTGAAACCATTACTACTATCCTAAAGCAGAAAGCACCATATGTAAAGAAAGCCCCTACGGGAGAAGAACGCTTAGCATTGATTCATGATAAGTTACGGTTTGCTTATGTTCCTGATCCTAATAATACAGGGGTATTTTACGTTTTAGACCCACAGGACATTTATGATGGAACCTACAGCGAGGAAAAAGCGGGGGATTTTTGGAAGAATCAGGATATGGAGATCGCTCAGGATTTGATGAAAAATCTTGTTCGCGATCCTGCTGAAGAGGGGGATACTCTTTTGCAACAAATTACTGATCAGATATTGCAAATGGAGGGCGGGAAGGTTGTAGTATTATTGGTAGATGACAACACTCGCTTAAAGGACGAATTGAAAGATAAATTATTTGAAAATTATGGAGCGGGATGTCGGGATACCGAAGATCGAATCTGGCCTTGTACCTGGATGGATGACCGGAACGATAAAAAAATAGTCTACATTCCAATGGGAGGCAGGAACATGCACATTTACGGATATGACTGGGCCTATGCGTATTTCGTACACGGATTGATGCATTCGCGTTACCACCCCGATATGGGAGCTCATGTATTTTATCCGTTTAATGAGGACTTCAATTATCCTCGGGATTCGGATGAACTGATGCTAAATGCCTATCCTAACATAAAGCATGCTTACTGGGAAAGCGTCGCCAACATGGCTGCCTACCTCTACGACCCTCAGTTACTTGCGTATACTTTTGACTGGTTTGCACAGAATGGTGCTTTAGAAGTAGAAGTCGAACGAAGTAATCATGCTCAACAGATAGATTCCTCAGCCTGGCTTTACAACCATCTGAAAGTGGAATCCCCGGGTAATGGGGCCGTAGACGCTTTTGGGAGAACCCGGTATCATATCCGTGAGTTGCCACCTCGATTTATCATTCAAAATGAGGCGATAATGGGCATGCTGCTAACGCAGTGGTCAAGACAGTTCGGAATGGATAAACTGTTTAATATTATAGACAGAAATACGTTAGAGGCTATTAAGGTTCAGGGATATTACACAGGCACATTACTGGACATTTTGTGTGAGAATACTTCCGAAACCTCGGAAGGGCTATCTCATTTACTCCCACTCGCCTATGCCGATTACCTGACTAATTTCGGTACAGTTAACAGTAAGGAGTTCTCCGATTTGTTCGAGGGGGAATTATCTAATTATTGGATTGATCAGTACTTCAGTTATGCCCGAAGTACCATAAAATTCGAGATGGAGATGGAACGGTCTGGATTTAGTCAGAATGACTTTAACGTTATTGCCGAATTATTGAAAGCTCAATCCTCAGAGTTTTCGGGCTTAGAAGGGAGCGAATAGTAAAAAACATGACCAACTTTGCCATGAAAAATATACTAAAATCGCTCTTGCTTCTGGGGCTAGGAATGTCTCTTCATTGGGAATCTTTTGCCCAAAGTGAGAGAATAAAATTTCTTCAGAATTCAGTAGAGTTTGTCTATGTTGAGAATCCCAATGACAAGACAACTAAAAAGGCACCTTCACTAAATCCTCAAGAGATATACAAAGGCGTTTACGATAATGATTCTATCAGAAATTTTTGGATAAACCCAGAGTTAACTGAAGCTCAGAACTTGGCGAAAGCCTTGTTTCAGAAACCGGAGGATGACGGCGACACGCTGTTGCAACAGGTAACTGAAGCTGTCCTACGGTTGAATAACGGAAAGCTGTTAGTGGCTTTACTTAACGATAGTAAAACACCCCTAAATGCCGGGGCTGTTGCCCAGTGGCAACCGACACTAGATTCCGAAGGCTATATTCTACCATACGCTGACCCTAGCCCAAGTGATACTTTCAATATTATGTTGTTTGGAACCCGCAATATGTACGACTATGGTGATACTTGGTCGCGGGCTAAGTTTATGCACTGGCTAACGCATACGGTAATTCCTGTTGATCATGAGTATCACGATCTTCAACTGTCTTACGCCGGAGAAAACTCTCCGGTAGAGGCAATACCCAATATGGATTTAACCTACTGGGAGAGCATTGCAACTATGACCAACTATCTGGCTGATCCTGATGTTCTCCAGCGGGCTTTTGCCTGGTACACAAGCAATGGCCAGTTATTAGTAAAGATAGAGCCCGACCCAGGTGTTAAAGTAGGGTTCTGGCTCTATAACCGATTGAAAGTAGATTCGGAGGGGCAGGATGTGGATGATATGGTTGGCTACAAGCAGTACCGGATTCGCGACCTAAGCCCCCAGGCAGTAATTCATCAAGAAGCTGTGATGGGGATGCTGTTGGCTCAGTATGCAAAGCATTTTGGTATTCAGGAAACATTCCGCTTAATCTATCAGGAAAATGAGGCTGCTCAGCAAGCCAATGGCTTCTACAGTGCTGCTTTAATGGACAAACTCATTGAGGCGGCACAGGATACATCCGGACTAATACATCTGCTGCCTATTGCGTATGCCGACTACCTCACTGGGTACCGTATTCAGAGTGTAGATGAATTTAGTGGAACATTTGATAGCTTGCTTGACCGGGAATGGGTAGATCAGTATTGGCAGAAAAAAAAGGATTTGATTCGTAGTCGGGTGAGTACCCAAGCCTCGGAAATGTCATTAGCAGATTTTAATACAATTGCCGACTTACTCGAGTCCGAACCGGAATCTAACTCTGCTTCTTCTGAGAATTTAGCTGAATCAACTGAACCAAGTAAAAGGCTGAAATTCATTCACGAAAAACTGGGATTTATATACGTAAGTGAACCTCATGAAGGGTTGGAGGGTAGCACTTGGTGGTTAGATTACTCTAGTGTTTACTCCGGTAATTACAGTAAGAAAGAAGCGGGAAACCTTTGGGTCAATCCAAACATGAAGTCGGCTCAACAACTGCTAAAAAAACTACTTCGTGACCCTAAAGATGGGGGAAATGCCCGCTTACAACGAGTGGTTTACCGTATTCTTCGCATGGGTTCCAAAGAGGATAGATACGGAATATCACTAATAGATGATTCGGATAATTCGCTAAGCAAGTTTGTGGAGGATGTATTTGAGCCTTGTCTGGATACCCAGGGCAAAGTATGGCCGTGTACCATGCGTGAGGATGCTACTTCTCATAACATTTACCACCTATCAATGGGAGCATACAATATGAGCTACTATGGGTACGACTGGACGGAAGCCCAGTTTGTGCATGCATTAATGCACGCTCAGGAACACCCTGCTATGGGTGCCCATCTTTGGTATCCCTACACGAAGGAGGGGCAGTATGCTACTAAGGGAGATCACTACATGCTGGAAGCAGTCACTATAGTAGAAGAAGCCTACTGGGAAAGTATCGCCAATATGGCCGCCTATCTGGTTGATGCTGGTTTACTCCGGCGGACTTTTGTTTGGTTTAAAAACAACAATACGCTCTTGGTTCAGGCGCAGAGAGCCGAAAGTGATCTTTCTACCGCCTCTTCTTCCTGGTACGGCTATCGTTCGCTAGGTGAAGAGTACGAAGAAGTAGAGGGTAAGCCTAACTTTAGGAAATACTCTATCCGGAGCATAAAACCTGAACTCACGCTTAAGAACGAAACCATTATGGGGATGCTGCTGGCGCAGTATGCTAAGTACAATGGATTCAGCAAAACCTTTAGCATCATCCACGGAGAAACATCGAGAGCAGCAAAGTACGAGGGGTTCTACAGCAGTATACTAATAGACGAGCTTTGCAAAAGAAACTTTAAGCTTCAGCAGAAGAAGTGCAAGAATATCAATTTGACGTACATGCTTCCGTTAGCCTACGCTGATTATTTCACTGGCTTCAAAACTGAGACCCAGGAAGCTTTCGCTGAGCTATTTGATAATAAGGTCTCGCCTCACGCTATTGCTGAGTACTGGATTATGGCTCGGGAACAAGTTCGTTCCAGGGTGAGCAACAGCCCCGAGCAAATGTCCCTGAAGGACTTTGGTACGCTGGCCAAATTACTCGAGCGTCAGTCTTGGCAAGACCTCTGGCCTGAAGGAAGTGAATAATAAATATTTAACCAAAAACTGAACAATAATGAAAACAACAGGAATAATTCTAACCATTCTTCTGGGTATATCTTTAAGCACTCATGCCCAGAGCGAACTGAGTAAAAAAATCGGGTTTGGTGGTCAAATCACCCAAATTCAGCGAGATTTTGGTATAGGACTTAATCTTACCAGCCCACATTTTGCCAACGGGAGAAGTGCAATACGACTAAGAACGAATATCATGTGGAATGAACATCTCAATAACGATGGCGAAACCACCTGGACATCTTATTCCAACATTTCCCTCGGTTTTGTAAGCATTGCAAGAGAAATCGGAGATTTTGCCCGACTCTACGGCGAGGGAGGAGTCATCCTGCTACTGCCGTCCGATACATTCTCTTCAGAAAGTATCGAGTTCGGGGGATACGGCTTGTTTGGCTTTGAATTCTATATGAGCAACAACGCCAACTATTTCCTTGAGATTGGCGGGGTGGGTACCGGAGCACAAGCCGATGAAGTACCGAATAAGCCGATTTACTCAAATGGTCTACTGATCAGCGCTGGATTCAGAATGCAGCTTTGAAATAGTTGAGAACAGACCGCAATGCGGTAAAAATTAACCCAAAATGAATAACTCAATACATACCAGAGCTTGGCTGCTGGCTGGACTGACTTTCTTGCTCGGTTATCAATCATCCGTGCAAGCCCAGAGCCAAAGGATAAAATTTATTCAAAGCCAGATCAACATCTTTTATGTAGAGAATCCTTATCAAGGAAATAAGGTGTGGGCTTTACATCCTCAGGATATTTACGACAGTAAGTACGACCAAGATGTGGCTGGGAATTTCTGGCAAAACACCAACATGGATAAAGCCCACAGTTTACTGAAGCGACTCTTCCGCCACCCGGAAAAGGGTGGTGATGCCCGCTTGCAGCGAATTACTCATCGGCTGTTGCAGATGAGAGCTGGAAGTGTAAATCTGTGGTTGATTGATGATAAGCAAGCTCCACTAAACGAGCACGCTATTGAGGAGTATGGCCCTTGTCTAGATTCTAACGGACAGGTGTGGCCCTGCGCAGCTCAGTACACCAATAAACACGGTGAAGGCTTTTACTATGTGATACTGGGAGCAAAAAACATGAACCGTCAAGGTCACTACTGGACCCAAACTCACTTTATCCATAGCCTAATGCATACTCGCGAGCATCCTGACATGGGCGCACACATTTTTTACCCCTACACCAAGCCCTACAAATACTCCCTGGAAACCGGAGGGGATTATACGTTAGAATCAATCCCCGATATGCGGGAAGTCTACTGGGAAAGTGTGTCGAACATGGCTAGTTACTTATATGATCCATCACTGCTTCGTCGAACCTATAATTGGCTGACTGGAAATGGGGCAGTACTGGTAGAAACTGACCGTAGCCAGCATGCTTCTAGTATCCCAAGTTCCAATTGGCTCTATACCCGGATGAATATTTCGGAATCAGCCGGAATCTCGGTGGCCGGCACCCCGGTTAAGGGTATGTCAGGGTATAAAAAGTATTTTATCCGCGACTTATCACCTCAGTTTATTATCAACAACGAAGCGGTGATGGGTATTTTACTGGCCTATCACGCTAAGTACTTCGGAGTAGGACATACCTTTCAGGCAGTTCACCAAGAAACTAAGAAAGCCAAGGCGGAAGATGGATATTATATCGGCGCACTGATCGAGAAGCTATGCGATAAAGCTGCTGAAAAGAAGGAAGGCGGATTAAGCCATCTACTACCGATTGCCTACGCCGACTACCTAACTGAGTATCGCACTACATCGATAGAAAAATTTTGTGCGATGTTTGACGGTCAGCTTTCCCGAAAGTGGGTAGACGTGTACTGGAATGAGGTCAAAGACCAGGTTCGCACCCAGGTGTATGCCAAACCGCCCATCATGTCGCAGAAAGATTTTGCCAAAATCGCTGAACTCCTGGAAGCTGGGGAGTCAGACGATACCATTGAAAAAGATAGCTAAAAAAACAACAATTAATTGACCCAAATTACTATGTGTACTCTATGCCATATTGACCCTCAAAAAACCGAAGCCTTCGGCGAGCGAATGATGAATCTGCTCAATGAAAGTGCTTTATCTCTCATGATTTCCATCGGTCATCGTACCGGCCTGTTCGATACCATGGACGGAATGGAAGCAGCTACTAGCGAAGCAATTGCTCACGCGGCCAGACTGAACGAACGATACGTGCGGGAGTGGCTAGGGGCGATGGTCACCGGACACATTGTAGAAACTATTTCCGAATCTGGCTCGGTAGAAATGCTTTATCACCTACCTGCTGAACATGCAGCCTTCTTAACCCGCGAGGCGGGAGTCGATAATATTGGAGTATTCGCGCAGTATATTCCTGTGCTTGGCTACGTGGAAGACGATATTGTGCGTTGCTTTCATCGCGGTGGTGGGGTCTCCTATGATCAGTATAACCGTTTCCACGAAGTTATGCAGGAAGATAGCGGACTTGCCGTTGTGTCTTCGCTGATAGACGAAGTATTACCTATGGCAGGTAATATTATCTCTCAGCTTGAAAACGGTATTCAGGTATTAGATATTGGTTGCGGTAGCGGTCGAGCGATTAACCTCATGGCCCAACAATATCCTAATAGCATCTTTATTGGCTACGATCTTTGCGTTGAACCTTTGGAAACAGCCCGCAAAGAAGCCGAGCGATTAGGTCTATCCAACGTCTACTTTGAGCAGCGAGACTTAACCTATGCCCCTCCTGAGATTCAGTTTGATTTTATCACTGCCTTTGACGCTATTCATGATCAGGCTCGCCCAGATAAAGTACTCAGCAGCATCTATCGCTCCCTGAAACCGGAAGGCACTTTCCTAATGGTAGATATTAACGCTTCCTCTCAGGTTACCAATAATATGGATCATCCTATCGGGCCACTATTGTATACTATCTCTACACTACACTGTATGACCGTTTCCCTGGCTCAAGATGGAATGGGGTTAGGTGCGATGTGGGGAAGGGAAAAGGCCAACGAGATGCTAAAGGATGTTGGCTTCACTCAGATCGCAGAACATCTGCTGGAGCAGGATTTCCAGAACCGCTACTTCGTCATCCGAAAGTAGCCTACTATACCAGATTATTTTAACAACACTTAACCCTCAATATCATGAATAATCAACCCCAACTAACCAAATCGCTCGGCACTCGTGACGTTATGGTGGCTGGAGTAGCACTAGTTGTAGCCGCCAGTACCTTAGTGAGCGACTTCAATGGTTATTTTAGCCTAGGTATTTATTTTGCCGTAGCTTTAGTAATAGCCTTTGTTATTAATCTGTTACTGGGTCTCTCCGCTGCTTCTTTAAGCGTAGCCTATCCCCGAGCCGGAGCATTATATAATTATGCCCAGGAAATATTTAAAGGAAAAGCTGGCCGTTGGCTGAGTATCTTTCTAGGGCTTTCTTTTTTCAGTATGATTGCCCTGACCATGGCTGGAGAAGCGGCGGCTGGAGCCTTCGGACTGAAAGCGCTGTTAGGCGTAGACTTACCCCTTTCTATATACATTTTAGTCCTCTCGGTATTGGCAGTCATTCCCAATGTGCTGGGTATCCGTACTACGGCTTGGGTAAGTGCTGGCTTGTTGCTATTGATGCTAGGCGTTCGTTGGTTCTTTGGCCTCGCTGGATTTTTCGGCTGGGGCAGTACTCAAGCTTGGAGTTGGCAGAACCTACTATCAGTACTGGAAGGTGACTTATGGACAGGTAGCACCGGTATCCTGACGGTAGGGTTAGCCCTGGCCTTCTGGAGCTTTGTTGGAATTGAATTTGCCTGCTCACTAGCTGAAGAGGTAAAAGATCCTAAAAAGTCTTTGCCCAAAGGCATCGTTCTGGGATTAATCGTGATACTGGCTACTTCCTTGGTAATGGGTATCGGAGTAACCGGGGCATTACCATTGACGGAGTGGCAGGCTGCCCTTCAGGGAGTTAACGGAAATGATGGGGAGTCGCCTCAACTGGCCGTAGGCTTTCAGATGTTTGGGCAGACTGGCTACTATCTGATGGCACTAGCTTCAGTAGCTGCTACTCTGGGCACTTTAACCGTGACTTATGCAGCTATGCCCCGCCTTTTATACAGCATGTCTCAGGATGGAGTGCTATTTGGTAAGTGGTCAACTTCGGTAGCCCGTTTGCACCCTCGTTCCCATACTCCGGTAGTGGCCATACTAATTACTTTTGGGCTATATATGATTCCAGCACTATACAATAGTCAAGTGATCGACTGGATATTTTCAGCGGCCTACATCTGGATTTTGCTCTACGTTGTCTTCCATACCCTGGTCATTTTTCAGCGATCAATTTATCCTCGAGTTACCCGATCATGGGTTGTTGGAGGGCACTCCGTAGCAATCTCTGGAATTCTTATCACACTATTCGGCCTGTACTACGCATTTGCCGGTGCCCACGGATATTACGGCAGTCGAGCAGTGCTGGTATTGGGAGGCGTCTTGCTGCTGAGTGTTCTGTCCTATCATATGTCCAGAACAGCCAAAAGATCAATATATAAGAAAACTTCAAAAGTTTAATGCGATAACAATTACGCAATGTGCCTAGTGACTTTCTAAGTCCTTCTCAGTAGGTACATTGCGCTATTTTCTTTAACCCAAAAAACCATTTTGCCATGAATGTTTTACGTCATAATTACGTACTGCTGGTCAGCATGCTTGCCATCGTTTGGCTCTTTAGCCAGTGTGAGGAGGTAGATGATACCGCCTGTCCGGCTTGCCCGGTCGTTACCGCTATTCAACCCACCAGCGGAAAAGCCTT
>ERZ1740058.1317-NODE-1317-length-12247-cov-12.709810_pt1 | contig 12247 bp, 7 predicted proteins | sample MGYA00581745_ERZ1740058 | MGnify/ENA primary metagenome ERZ1740058 (study PRJEB43018, sample SAMN04849742) | marine metagenome | isolation source: floating plastic debris | place: Pacific Ocean | collected 2008-08-30 | study: EMG produced TPA metagenomics... | reverse complement strand
TGCCCACCAGCGGGTAGTGCTCCGGCAAGGCTCCATACTTGACGTGGCGCGCGCCGAGCCCTTCTAAGGCACCGGTCAACGCCCCGGGATTGCGCAAATTTTCCACCACGAAGACTAAAGACTTCAGCAGCTTGTTGCCCTGTTCCTTCATGTTGGCATGGGCAAACAACGGCTTGGCAGCTGGATAGTCAGTGAATAAATTTTCGTAAAAGCTGCCGACAAACGCATCGGCCTGCGGCCCGACTTTCGCAAAGCTCTCTTCTAACAGCTTGACCTTGAGACCCGTGGCCTCATCCACCTCCGGTTCGGGAGATGCTAATTGCACCTGCGCTTGGTCATAATCAGCGCCTTCGAGCATGACTTCAGTGATCACACCATAGGCTTCGACCCAGGCTTGCTGAGTCTCGGGCGTCCAGTCATCACCGAGGTATTGGCCAAAGGTTTTAAGCAGTGAATTGCCTACCAGCGGGTAGTGTTCCGGCAAAGCACCATACTTGACGTGGCGCGCGCCTAGGCCCTGCAACGCCTCTGTAAGCGCCCCCGGTTGCCGCAAGTTCTCGACGACAAACACCAGTGAGGTCAACAGCATGTTGCCCTGAGCCTTCATATTGACGTGGGCAAACAGGGGCTGGGCGGTTGGGTAATCCGTAAACAGATTCTCGTAAAAACTCCCGACAAACTCATCAGCGCGGGGTTTTACCTTTTCGAAACTATTTTCTAATAACTCGACCTTCAAGCCTGCTTCCTGCGAAGAGGACGTTGAACTAGCATCCATGATGCGCTCCAAAAAAAACGACTCAAATCAGGTTTTAGGATGACCCCAAAAGATCGATCACTTAGGCGGCAAAACCTCAAAAACCAAAACAAAAAGCCTGGATTACCGCTTGAAATAGCCCTACCGAAGAAGGATGAAAAATTTCCCAGCAAAGTTAGGCATCAATGCCCCACAAAAATCCGAAAGCAATTTGATTGATTCAGAAATAACCCGCACGTACCGTCAGAAAACCAATTTGTGATCAGTCATCCCGTTAAGTGAAAAATCACACGGTTCGCTTGGATGTTCAGACAGTAAGGGAATAAAAACAGGATTTTTTGTAGCCAGAATAACCAAACCCAAATTCAGCATGTTTTTGATGCATGGCTTTGATGCGAAAATTGAATATCACCGCAGATCTTTGCCAAAATAGCCTTTCAGAGGATTTTTGCCAGCTGAACGCATCCGGATTAAAGGCCTGAAAAAATTTTCTCTCCGAATAAAAACTGTGGGTAGTATTTCAGATCACCAAGATTAGAGGTTATGAAGCATGAGGTATCTGCATCGATCCGATTCGATATCTGCATGTAAATTCTCGTTTGGTGATGGCTAATACAGAATTCAAGACTTGCTTTGGTGACTCTGTGACTGAGTCTTTTTAGTCTTTTCCTAGCATTTCTTAGGGACTATGCCACCTAAAATTGTCCGTTTTTTGGGATCTATTCGATTAGCGGTGCCGCTGTTGATCGCGATCGCGGTCGTTCTCGTCGGGGCGACTTTTTATGAGTCTGAAGTCGGGTCTCTGACCGTGCAAACGCAGATTTATAAGAGTCCCTGGTTCGGAGCGCTGATGTTTTTGTTGGCTGTCAATTTAGGGATTTCTACCCTGAGCCGCTGGCCGTGGAAAGGGCCTCGCAAAGTGGGGTTTGCCCTGACGCATTGGGGCTTGGTGGTCATCATCGCTGGCTCTGCAGCGGTGATTCACCTGAGTACTGAGGGGATGCTGCTGGTGCGCACCGATGCCGGGCCGGGGCAGCAAATTCGTGTGCAGGGTGATCTGCTAGAAGTGGTCGCCCCTGACCAGTCGCGCCAGCAAACGGATATCTTCATCAAGCCCAACGGCACCGTTCATCCCCAGCAATTCGCTGGGTTGCGGCTGCTGGGCTACAGCGATCGCACGATGAAAACAGTGCAATTCACCGACGACGGCGCAGTGGACAATGTCGCCGTTAACCTGCAGCTGCACAGCGATCGCATGGGACAAACGCTAGAACGCTGGCTCGCTGTCGCCCCCGCTGGCTACCGCCAGATGGATGTCGGCCCAGCCCATTTAGAAATTATGCAGGCGTCAGACGCGGCGGAGCAGCGACGACTGCTGAGCCCGCCCGCCCCGCCGCAAAGTCAACTGGGCCAACTGCAGGTCGGCAATCGCACCTTTGAGGTGGCAGACATTTTAGGGCGATCGCAATCGCTAAGCTCAGGCGTCACCCTGGAAGTTGTTCAGGTTTGGCCCGACTTCCGCCTCGATCAGGAGGGACTACCCGGCTCCGCTTCTGAAGCGTTTCGCAATCCCGCCCTGCAGGTGAAGCTGTCTCGCGGTGACCAGCAGGCGCAGTGGTTTGTGTTTGGCAAAGCCGGATTTGAGCCGGTGCGATCGGGCGATGCGATTGATTTGGCGATTTCCTATGATGCGCCGTCCCTACGCCCCACCGATTATTTTCGAGTGGTGGTGACGCCCGATCAGCAGTTGCTGTACGCGGCGGCATCCTCGAAAGGATTTGCCACGGGCGAGTTTTTGCCGGGGCAAGCGGTGACGCCGGGCTGGGCTGATTTTCAAATTTCGCTTACTCAGCAGTTGACCCATGCCCAAGTGCAACGGCAAATAGTGCCGATGATGCCTGTAGCTCAGGGCACGCTGGCCAATGAAGGCTCGCCTGCCCTGCATGTGGCGACCCCCGATGGGCAAGATTTTTGGTTGCCCTGGGGAGAGCCGACGAGTTTGACCACCGCTGACGGCAACTATTTTGCCGCGTTTAGCCCCAAAATGCTGACGCTCCCGTTTTATGTCAAGCTCGATGACTTTATTGTGGAACGCAATGAGGGCAGTGAGTCGGTGGCCATGTGGACAAGTCAGGTGACATTGTTTGATCCCCAAACCGATACGGCGACCCACCGCCGAGTTTGGATGAATCATCCCACCTGGTTTCGCGGTTGGAAGCTGGCACAAGCTTCTTGGAATCCTGGCGATCTGGCCCAATCGACCCTGCAGCTGAAGCGCGAACCCTGGTGGGTGACAGCTCTGACCTGGACGGGCTCGATGCTGATTGTGTTGGGCATTGGCATCATGTTTTACGGCCCCGCGATCGCTAAGCGCTGGCGACGATGGACAAAGACAGCGGCGTCTGAGCCCGTCCCCGAAACGGCTTTGCCCGAAACAGAATCGGCGACGACGATCCCCATTCTGGCCGTGTTTGGTAAGTCGGGCTAAGCAAAGTCCCGAAACTGCATCCAGCCCCTGGCTGGGCTATCCCTTTGATGTTTGAGCCGAATTTAATCTGCTGTTTTAGACAGTCACCTCACCTATGAAACTCGTTACTTTTTTGATCGGCCTGGTGTTGGGGGGACTATTGCTGATAGTGCCCCTGAGTCAATCGCAGCCGGATGGCTTAGCGTCGTTGCGATCGCTGGCAGTGCAGCTAGATGGTCGTAAAAAGCCGCTAGATACCGTAGCCCAGGAAACGGTGGCGAAAATTCACGGTTCTACGACCTATCAGTCTGCCGAGGGCGATCGGGCTGATGCCCTCAGCACCTATCTGACGATGTGGTTCAACACCCGCAACTGGAACGAAGAGCCGTTTGTCCTGGTGAGCTATCGTCCGTTGAAAGCGGCAGTGGGTCTCGATGTTGATCGCAAGCAGTTCACCTTTAGTGAGCTGATGAACAACGCCGCTCTCGGGGCTCTAGTGAGCCAAGCCCATGAGAACGAACTGAACGAAGTCGAACTCAGCCGCAATGAGACCGAAGCGTTGACCGTCGAATCGCGTCTAAATTTGCTGTACCAAGTCGTGGGCGATAACAATCTGCCGATTGTGCCCCATCCGGATGACATCAAAGGCAAGTGGGCCGGACTAAATAATGCGACGACACTCTATGGGCCGGAAATGGTCGCGCCGCTGATGGCCAACTTTGCCATGATGCAGCAGACGCTGTTGCAGGGGGGCACGACGCATTTACCTATGGTTGCGTCGCTCGCCGATGAGCTGAAATCAGCCCTGCAGCAGTTGAGTCCTGCCATCTATCCGATGGATGCTGTCCTCAACCGTGAAGTGCATTTCAATCACTTTCATCCCTTTGCGAAGGCCTGGTGGCTGTATGCGATCGCCTTTACTATCATGCTGCTGAGCCAGTGGGTGAAGCAAGATCACTTGTATTGGTCTGCCATGGGGCTGTTTACCACCGGCCTGGCAGTACAAAGCTATGGCTTTTGGCTGCGGATGCAGATTGCCGATCGCCCGCCCGTGACCAATATGTATGAGTCGGTCGTGTGGGTTGGGTTTGGTATCGCCGCGATCGCCTTTCTGTTAGAACTGTTATCGCGCAATCGCTACTATGTCCTTGCCGCCGCTCCCCTGGCGGTCGTCTGTCTCGTGTTGGCCGACAGTTTGCCGGCAGTGTTGGATCCGAGCATTGCGCCGCTGGTGCCCGTGCTGCGAGACAATTTTTGGCTCAGCATTCACGTTCCCACTATTACTTTGAGCTATGCCAGTTTTGCCCTCGCCTTGGGGATCGGTCATGTGGCGCTCTTTAATTATCTCTTGACGCCCCAAGCCAGCCAGCGGCTGAAACTATTATCACAGCTCAATTATCGGGTTTTGCAGGTCGGCGTCCTGTTGCTTACCACAGGCATCATCCTAGGTGGTATCTGGGCGCACTTCTCTTGGGGCCGTTTTTGGGGCTGGGATCCCAAGGAAACCTGGGCGCTGATTGCCCTGCTCTGTTATCTCGCCCCGCTGCACGGTCGCCTCGTGGGCTGGATTGGTGACTTCGGCGTCCATATCGCTAGCATCGTTTCGTTTAATGCGGTGCTGATGGCCTGGTATGGGGTCAATTTTGTCTTGGGCACGGGCCTGCACAGCTATGGCTTTGGCAGTGGCGGTTCCGATCTGCTGATTGCCAGTGTGGTCGGGCTCGATCTGCTATTGGTGCTCATCACCATGGCCCGTCACTATGGCTGGTTAAAACGTCAGCCCTTGACTCCGGCTGATAATCTTTAGAGGCTCAGGGGGCTGCGCTGCCATGACCGGCTTAGGCCAGCAGCGGTTTCTGCCGGGTGGAAGCAGCACTACCTCCCGAAGACCGGGACGCTAGTTTTAGCCCTGCCTCATTGCGGGATCACACCCGCCTCTAGAATTGATGCCTCTTTAAATCTCATTGTTGTAAGGAGACTGCTTGCGATGAACCGACGTGAATTTATGAATCTCATGGGGATCGGTGCCCTGGCGACCTCACTACCGGTGGCACTCGCGGCCTGCCAGTCAGAGACGGTGGCTCCTGATGCTGCCCCCGAAGAGGATGCCGCCGCGATCGATTCCTCTCCCCGAGAGGATGGGTTTGCGGCCATTGCCACCATCGGTGAGCTAGATGAAGCCGGATTTGTCGCAGACAAAAACTTTCAAGGCACCCAACTCGTGGTCGTTCGCGATCCCGCCGATGCTGCTGCACTCATCGCCGTTAACTCGCTCTGTACCCATCAAGGCTGCAGCGTCGCCTGGGAAGAGGGCGCGTTTGCTTGCCCCTGCCATGGTTCGTCGTTTAACCCTGATGGCACTGTGGCCTCCGGGCCAGCCCCCACTGCTCTTGAAACCTATGAAGCAAAAATTGAGGATGAGTTAGTTTTAGTCAAAATTTAAGCTGCTTCCAAGCAATTCTTTGTGAGTGAACTCCCGATGCCATTTAGCAAAACGTAGCAGAGCTGAGAAACAGGGGGGAGCAGGTTTCACAACGGGCTCATCCCAAAATGAAAACTTGCTTTCCTTTGCCTCCTGAAATTTGCTAGCAACGAAAGTATCTCACTGCATAACGGATGCTTAATGGCGGGGATCACCAATCGCCAGAGGCGACAGCCACTTGGCCGCCATCGCTTTCAATCACGACCAATGGCAGAGTTTCGCCAGTTTCCAATCGGTCAAACTGGACAAATTGGAGGCCTGTCGTCGTTGTATCGACAGTGACCTGATAGGCTTCATCGGCCCAGGTAATGTCAACGACTTGATGACCAATCAGCCAGAGTTCTGCCAGTTCCCCCTGGTTGATCGCTTCAGGACGATCGCCTTCATAGCAGTTTTCCATCGCATCAATCCCTGTCCAAACCCCGCTGAGGTAAATGGGCTCGGTGCGAGCACTTAACCCGTAGGTGGTGAAAGAGATCACCGATTGCTGCCAGAACTTGTCGAATAAACTTTTGAGGGGTTCGCTGGTGATGGCCTCCCCATAGCGGGGCTGCTGAGTCAATGCGGCTGTTTGCTCTGCCAGGCTCAACCGTTCCCAGTCGGGAATCTCGCCACAGACAGCAAACTCAACGGGTTGTGGGGGCTGCTCGGCGATCGCGGTTTCAGTCCCCTCTGACTGCACCACCGGCATCATGGTTGGATCCGGTGATTGAGACAGCGATAACTGAGACCCGGCGGGGCACCCCAATAAGCCCAACGTGCCCAGGCTTAATGCGCCTAGACTTAACCTTTGCCAGGCAATTCTTTTCCACATCTGGCTTGAACCCTCGTCCAATGACGGTAACGATGCTGATTAGTTTGGTGGTGTAACTGTCAGCCACTCGTTGAGATGACCCACAGTTGCGCGTGACGACTTCATTGCCTCAACCCTGGCCTCAGAAGTTGCTCCCAGCGAGATTGTTCCTGCTCGCTCAATCGCTAGTGCGGTGAGCACTCGGCGGCTAAGTGTGAGGAGATGGTCGCTGCTGAAACCGGCTTTGATCAGGCAAACTGCTTAACAACTAAGCGGTCGATCTGGCGGGTCAAGTTTTGGCGGATGCCCTATCTTTCCCGAGGATCGCCTGAAGAGGGCTGTGCCCACCTAAAACAGATATTCAGTGACTTCTTTGACTACGCGGCTTGTTGAGTAAGACCAATACCAGTTGGTATTGATGTGACCTCTGGAGACGGGGGTCGTCGCTCTCATCCGAAACTCGGTTACTTGCTGGTTCTAGCCAGGGCGAGTGACAGTTGTATCGGTGTTAAATAGAGCGGGCTTGAGAAGCCAGAATCCTTTAGGAGGCAAGTATTTTGGCAACTTGATTTGTTTCTACACCTAGCATAGCGAAGCATCCGGAATGGACGCTCTACTTTACAAAAACTTGAGAAAGTTTCGTCGGCTATCGTCGCCCAATCAATTGACTCAGGCTGGGAATATCAAAACTATCCAATAGCAGCTCGGTTAAACCTTCATCAGTTGATGGATGGTCTGGGTGAGCGCTATGGGTGAGCGCGCGATCACCTGATTCTGAATCATCCCGCAGAGCTTGACTACAAAGGTGTACGCTTCACGTTTTAGCGGTGCTGGTTAGAGCAATGAGGCCAGAACCGTTGGCAAGTGGCTGGCGAGTTGGCTGGCCGAGCAGCCCAAGACGCTCCGTTCGGCTGTTAAAGCGATTCCCGTTTGGGCATGCCACCATACGGCGGCGATCGCGGTGGCGAGAAGGGCCTCAGAGCCCGATAGCTGACGCTGCATCAGCTGTGCTGCAAGTCCGACGGCGAGTCCGGTCAACACATCACCGCTGCCTCCCCGGGCTAAAGCCGAGGTGCTGGTGGGGTTAAGCCAAACCGGCTCGCCCGGATGTGCCACGATACTGATGGCCCCTTTCAAAACAACAGTGCATCCGGCTAGTGCGGCTTGACGAGCCGCCGCACTAGGGGTTGCCGCTTGTGCCCAGATGTCGGGAAACAGGCGACGAAACTCGCCGGGATGGGGCGTGAGCAGAGTGGCCGCTTGCCGTTCGTCAATCATTCGCCGGGGATCACGCTGCGACAAGTAATTGAGGCCATCTGCATCGAAGACCAAAGGTCGATCGCAGGCCCATGCGGCCTCCATCACTGTCGCGGACTCTAGGGTTAATCCGGGGCCACAGGCTACCGCATCATACTGATCCCACGCCATGGCTGCAGGGAGGGCGGCGATCGCCCCCGTTGCGGTTTCCTGCGCCCCGAGCACCAGCGCTTCGGGGAACTGGCTCAGGGCCGTTGCTCTCAGGCTTTCAGGGACCACCAGCGTCAACATACCGACCCCGCTACTCATTGCTCCCCGACCGGCCAATAGAGCTGCCCCCCCATACTTTCTAGAACCGGCGATCAGCAGGGCATGGCCAGCGGTGTATTTGTGGGCAACGGGAGATCGCGGCAGGGGCAGGCGAGCGATGGCATCGGCAGCGGTCAGGCGACGGTGTGAGGGTGATGAGGGTAAAGTCGCCTCAATCGCCGCTTGAGGAATGTCAAAGGGGATCAGATGGGATTGCCCCAGCCAAGGTTGCGCGGCGTCTTGCAGCAGTCCGAGTTTCCATAGGCCTAAACACAGGGTATGCGTGGCCCGCACCGCTGTGCCGAGGGCCGTACCACTGTCGGTGTCTAACCCTGAGGGCAGGTCAATACTTACGATGGGCCGGTTAGCCGCATTTAGGGCCTCGATCCCGGTGGCAAACTCACCGCTCAGGGGTTTGGTGAGACCGATGCCAAAGCCCCCATCGACAATGAAGTCGCACTCCATCAGTTCATCGCTATGGGGGGCGCAAGGAATCCCGAGATAGCCTAAATAGGCTTGGTGCTGAGCGGTGAGCGGTTTGAGTTGCGGAAACGGACACCAAGACCTTACCTGATAGCCCCGATGGTGCAGTTCGCGTGCCACGACGAGGGCATCGCCGCCGTTATGGCCTGGCCCCACAATGATCCCCGCTACAGGAGCGCGATCGCGAGGATAGTGGTGCACCAGCCACTGGGTGATCTGACCGGCCACTTTTTCCATGAGCGCCGGCACGGGTAGACCCGCCTCAAACAAGCAGGTCTCAATTTGCTGCATCTGCTGGGCTGTGACCACGACGGTTTCAGGCCCGAGATCATGACGATAGCCGTGGCTATTTTCAGAATCGTCCATGGGCGAGTGATCTCCGAAGTTGGTTTGATGCGATGGCTATAGCAGATGCGGAATGAAGAAGTCGGAAGTCAGAATTAAAAGGCTGATCTGATGGTGATTTCAGGCATTCAAGGTGACCTGATCAAACTGCGGCTTGCTATATTTGCTCATTGCCGGAAAGACGATATTTGCCGAGCACCTCCAACCAGCTAGCGGTGTTGTGAGGGGCGAGCACCGCCAAACAACACCGCTAATAATTTCAATGAGCGCTGGTTGGAGCAATCATCTGTTTCAGAAATCAGCTTGGGAAACCAATGCTGGCTTAGTGAATGGATGGCGCTAGCATCTTCGTATTCAGCGAACTCAGAGAGCTGCGCTTAGACAACATCCCTTAATACAGACAATTCTCGGTCAGGGTTGGGCATTGTCCAGCCCTGGCAAGTGGAGACGCCATGTTGACGCAACTTCCTTACTCGAAGTGAACGCGGGCACTGGCAAAGCCTGAATCGCGCAGATAACCACTCCATTCTTGAGCGATCCCATGATCGTCGTAAGGTCCGACAGCGACGTGGGGGCCACGGGGAGCCGTGCGGGTGCTCACAATGCTACTGGGGGCCCCGAGGGCGACTACTTGGCGCGCAATGCCCTGTAACTCAGTCATGCTGGCAGGCACCACGACATAGTAACCAGAGGGCAGCGACTCATTCACAATGGTCGGTGCCGTCAGAGGCGGTGCCGTGGTATTAGTCGGCGACGTGATCGGAAAGGGCGGCGGGAAGGCGGCAGAAGAGGCAGGAGCCGTTTGAAATGGGGCGGCCTGACCAAACTCAATGGAGGACGGCGTCGCTGCTACTGAATTCACCGGTACTGAGGTGGGTACCGCCGTTGGATAGGACAGATCGTAGCCGGTGGGCGAGGTCACTGCGATGGGAGCACCGGTAAAGTTGCTCGTTTGCACCTCAGCGCCAATGCCAAAGTTGGCTAGTTCGTCAGCCCGCACTTGCGCATTTTGATAGGAGCTAAAGCGTCCGGCCTGAATGACGGAGCGGCCATCAACGAAGTTGACAAAGGCCCCTGGCTCGACTTGGCGCACCTGTTGCAGTAACTGATCGCTGCTGCCGCTAATCAGCACTAAATATTGTTCACCGGTCGTCGAAGACACGCCGCTGTTAGCCGGTAAGGGGGGCAGCGGTGTGGGCAAAGCCTGAGCGATCATCGGCGCGGCTGATTCTGATGAGGTCAAGCCCGGCTGAGCGATCGCGACGGCCAGCGTGGCCGCTGCGAGGCCACAGCCCAAGAGCCGCACCCTGGAATCCATGGAGATGGCAGGACGAACATGATGAATAGAGCGAGGCAGAGTCGTCGAACGTGATGTAAGCCAAAGGGGGAATTTCATATGACCGGTTCAGCTTGCAGCTGATGGCGAGAGGGCACTGTCACAGGGGGGCTGTGGGAGCTAATTCGCAAAGTTTAAGTCTGGCCGGGCCGATATCCTGAAATTTAGCTAGCGGTGAGCGCCAGTCAATAGCAAGCGCAAAGGCTTTACAGGCAGAGGGCTGACAGACAAATTGCCAATTATCTCGGGCTGACCTCGGCCTTCCTACGAACAGTCGAGGCGAATGCTAGCCTAGGATAGTTACATTCATAGAAAATTTCCAGACTTTTTTGAAGATGAGCAAAATTGTTGTGGGCCTCTCCGGCGGGGTCGATAGTTCTGTAGCCGCCGCAACATTGCATCATCAAGGTCATGACGTCATTGGTCTGACCCTTTGGTTGATGAAGGGCAAAGGGCAATGCTGCTCCGAAGGCATGGTCGATGCTGCTCAACTCTGTGAGGAGCTAGGCGTTCCCCACCACATTGTGGATAGTCGCGAAACATTCCAGAGCCATATTGTGGATTATCTGGTGGCCGGTTATGAAGCGGGGATCACGCCGCTGCCCTGCTCGCAGTGCAACCGCTCGGTGAAGTTTGGCCCCATGCTCAACTACGCTCGTACCGAGCTGGGGGCCGACGCGATCGCGACGGGCCATTATGCGCGGGTGCAGTTTAATCCTGACACTCAGCGTCATGAGCTGCTGCGGGCGGTTGACCGCAACAAGGATCAGTCTTATTTTCTCTATGACTTGACTCAGGAAATGTTGGCAGCGCTGCATTTTCCCTTAGGGGCGCAAACCAAAGCGGAAACTCGTCGTCTGGCCAGTGAGTTGGGATTGCACACGGCCACCAAGCCAGAAAGCCAAGACCTCTGCCTGGTCGAGCAACATGGCTCAATGGGCAGCTTTTTAGACAAGTATCTCGCCCCGAAGCCGGGAGACATTGTCGATACCCAGGGCCGAATTTTAGGTCGCCATACGGGCATTCATCATTACACCATTGGTCAGCGTAAGGGATTGGGCATTGCCGCCGCGCACCCCCTTTATGTGGTCGCTCTAGATGTGGGGCGGAACCAAGTGATTGTCGGCGATCGCGCCAGTGTGAACTATCCAGACTGTACCGTCCACCGCGTAAACTGGGTATCGGTAGTTGCGCCGTCGGAGCCGCTGCGGGCAACGGTACAGATTCGCTACCGCTCAGTGGCTGTCGCTGCGACGATTTGGCCCTTAGCGGAGGAAGCCTCGGTAAGTCCAGCGGGGTCGCGGGTCAAGGTCGTGTTCGATGAGTCGCAGTTTGGTGTGACCCCGGGTCAAGCCGCCGTTTGGTATGACGGTGACAAGGTCTTAGGGGGAGGCATTATTGAGCCCCTGCCGGTGCAGCACCGATTGGCGGCTGCCTTAGCGCAAACGAGTCAGGCGAAATAACGGTGTTGATCGCTCAGTATCTCTCGGTGTAAATGCCGATTGTCGTTCCGCAAATGGGCATATTGAGCGCGACTACTGTGCAGTTTGAGAGGTCAGTGTTTTGACAACGACACCCGAAATTCATAGCGCCCATGGGGGCACCTTAGTTCACCGCATTGCGACCCCTGAAGCTCGCGAGAACTTCTTAGAAGCTGGCCAATCGATGCCCCGCGTGGTGCTCGATGAGCGCGCCGTTTCTGATTTAGTGATGATTGCGATCGGCGGCTTTAGCCCCCTCGACGGCTTTATGGGCCGTGCCGATTACGATACGGTGGTGACTGATATGCGCATGGCTAATGGTCTGCCGTGGGCGATTCCGGTCACCTTATCGGTGGATGCGGCGATCGCCGAGCCTCTGAAAGAAGGCACCCTGATTCGTCTCGATAACGCCCACGGTGACTTTGTCGGCGTCTTAGAGTTGACCGAAAAATACCGCTACGACAAAGCCAAAGAAGCGATCAACGTGTATCGCACTGAGGAAGAAAAGCACCCCGGCGTCAAAGTTGTGTACGAACAGGG
>ERZ1740058.1316-NODE-1316-length-12249-cov-6.604314_pt1 | contig 12249 bp, 14 predicted proteins | sample MGYA00581745_ERZ1740058 | MGnify/ENA primary metagenome ERZ1740058 (study PRJEB43018, sample SAMN04849742) | marine metagenome | isolation source: floating plastic debris | place: Pacific Ocean | collected 2008-08-30 | study: EMG produced TPA metagenomics... | reverse complement strand
CGACAACGAAGCGATCTCGCCCGCAGCCAGATGTTGTTCTAGACCGGCAGATGGACCTGTTTACATAGTTTTGGAGAAACCGATGGCAGAAGAGAGTACCTGTGAAGCAGGCGATTAGAGAGCTATCCCGAGAGCAAAGCCCACAAACCGCTGGCAACCCTTAGCGTCTGTCATGCTCTCTCTCAAGGTTGTAGTTGTAAGGTCAGTAGCTATCCAAACGCGGATGTGCAAACGCTGACCGACTCCTTAAGTCAGGTTGCAGCCGCTTCGCTCGGTATCCATGAGGAGGTCAATTGTCTATCCCTTCCTCTAGAGATTCTTATGGAACAGGAACTACAGGATGCAATCGAGCTAGCTGTAACGGTATTTTCGGCCCGTATTCAGACTGAAACTGAAGATAGCTTCACGGTTATCTTCGGTTCAGCAGCTGAAGCAGGTGCATACATCCGCCGAGTCAATGAAGCGACCGATACTTTGACTGCTCTGAGGAGTGAGACTATAAATCGCGTCGTTGAAGTCTCTTGCGCTTAAATTCCTTATTGTTAGGCTCAGTTGCTTTCTGTGGCTGAGCTTTTTTCAGGTCGAAATATTATTGTTCTTCCCTCTCTAAACCAATTTTTTATCTTTTTCGGGTGTGCTTTGATAGCGGCTTCTTCAGATTCGAGTAAAAATCTGATCTCGTTGGCTAAAACTTCGCAGCCAATAGCTTTGAACCCACCAGTAGGAATCGCTTGGTTCGTCTGTTCTCTCTGGGTAATCCTTGTTGCTGCCTTGACCATCGCTTTATGCTTAGCCATTGCTTGCTTCCAAGTAGCGGTACAGATCGGTGGATCTCCTTCATTGCCACCAAAGACCGTCATCTTAAAGAACTTAGGCCGAGCGGCATTACCGATATTGATACCGATAAAGGTTGTCAATATCTCAATCTTTCCTACCCTGTCAAAGGCTACAGTACGCTTCGGCAAATCATTCATCCATTCTTGCCAAACTGTGATGTCGTCGCAAGGAACCGGATTTTCACCATCCAAGATATAGCAAATCGTTTCTGGCATAAGTCAAAGCGCGAGGTAAGGCTTTCTTATTATGCAATCATCTGCGCGTAGCGTGGGTTGTTGTGGTCTGCATTGCAGTCATATTTTGATGCAGTCAGCCCTGTTTCAGTGACAACAGACTAGAGCAGCGCTAGTCATGATGGTGCTTTTGCTTTGCAACGCCTATCTGAAGTAATTAGGTACAGAAACATGACGAACAATCCCATCGTTCCCGAGGTGGTTGCCCTGTTGCGACAGATTCTATCGGCGCTAGAAACATCTGCTCAGCCAGCGGTAGTTGAAGGCTTCAGTGACTATAGCAAGACGGTGTTCTGCAATCTCACGAAGGGTAACGGCGACGGCTGGTACCAGCTAGAAGACGGGTTTGCAATCACGCAGCTGCCACGCTTTACCGGTCGGGTGCTCAAGCTAAGCTTCCCGACGCTAGAGCGCAACGGCCAGGCGGTCCGCAAGTTTCATCTAACGATGCAAGCGAAGGGCCGGATTACCACGTTTGAAAGTGGCTACGACTGCTTCTTCAGTAAGACAGTGATGGCAGCCTGTGCCGCCGCGTCACCGGCTGTCCTCGCAGCCCCGATTCAGTTGAACAGCTACGTGAAGGAATTGCGTACCGGCGACAAGACGCTAGCGGTATCACTGCGTAGCGCCAGTAGTGGTGTGGTTCTGCCGTCAGAGTGGCGTAACGACGACGACTGGAATGAGATCGCGAACGCGGCGATTTCCAACGTGAGTATTGCCAATAGTTAAGCCTACATTCAGCCCGCTCTTGCATCAGTTATCGCAACTGCTGTGAGAGCTTTTTTTCAGACCCTGTAGAGCGCTGTCAGGTATATCCAGTGATTCTTGTCTCAGCCTTGCCTTGCAAGGACGTTCTGACCATGGGCTCTGCGAGGAGTCCGCAACTGGATAAGAACGATGAAAACTGGAAGAACGCTAACAGAGATGGCACAGGCACTAGAGGCACAACAGTCACAGAAGAAAGACTTTGTTGCCGACACGCGCTCGCTAGAGATGACACCTGCGGGCCAGCTAGCCATCCGCAATGGCAGTACGCAGACGTTTGCACTCACCCCGCACGCACACCGTCAGATCGGAGAGCGCATCAGCATACCGGCTAAGTACTACGACCGAATGCGCGTCGAAGCCCCAGAGCTTCTGCAATCGAACGTCAATCACTGGTTTCAGCAGCAGCCGGAACAGCGGATGATCCGTACGCTAGGTGATACCGCCCGTGCTTTCCTAAGCCGTCGCTATCGCCGCCTGGACAACTTCGAGCTAGCTGAAGCAGTGCTGCCGACGCTGCTAGAGATGCAAGGTGCTCAGGTGGTCTCGTGTGAACTGACAGAGACTCGGATGTACCTGAAGGTCGTCAGCGCTCGGGTACAGGCTGATGTCAAGGTTGGCGATCCCGTGCAAGCCGGTGTGTGCATCTCGAACTCTGAGATCGGGATGGGGTCATTGCGCGTAGAGCCGCTGGTGTACCGGCTAGTGTGTACGAACGGTATGGTCTCGCCTGACCGGCATACGCGCAACCGGTTTACGCATCTCGGTAGAGCCGCCGCCGATACGCCCGATGCGTATGAGCTGTTTTCAGATGAGACGCTGGCCGCGGACAACAAAGCCTTCTTCCTGAAGGTGCAAGACCTGGTGCGCGATGCGGTAGACCGGACGAAGTTTGAAGCGCTGGTGAGTCAGATGCGCCAGACCACAGAACGCCCGATTGAAGGTAATCCGGTCAAGGCAGTCGAAGTCCTCTCGAACAAGTTCAAGCTACAACAGAGTGAGCGTTCTGACGTTCTTCAGCACCTGATCCGAGGCGGTGACCTGACGCAGTGGGGCCTGCTGAACGCGGTTACCCGTACGGCGCAAGATGCCCCGTCATATGACCGTGCTACTGAGCTAGAAGAGCTGGGTTCGACGGTGATGACACTGCCGCCCGCGCAGTGGAAGCAGTTGGCGAGTGTCCAGTAGATAGTTCGTCTACCAACCGATGCTTACGTAAACCACCTGTTAGGAACTCTACCTAGCGGGTGGTTTTCTTCTCGTTACGCAGTAAACCCATACCAACTAAGTAAAAGGACTTTCCTCATGGCTAAGAAACAACAACCTTCTCTACAGCGACTGTCAGAACAGTTTTCATCAGAACAGCCTGACTTGTGGGCCGCTATTCTAGGCAGTGTTCATACAGCCCCAGCAGAACAGAGAGCAGTGGCTCGCTCCGTGGTAAAAGAAATTCTCTCTAGCACTGCATCCCGGTACGCCAACGCCTTCTATGTGCAGACCGAAGCGCTCTATCCACTGCGGCCTTTTGCCGCTTACAGCATCTCAGCCATCGGCCCAGCGCTACCAACGTTTGCTAAGCGAGCGTCGAAGCAGCGAGAGAAGACGGTCCTCGGTTGGGTCTACTGTTTTCTGCAATCAGCTGGTGAACAGGCTTTGCTAGATGCGTTTGAAGCCAGCATCGCAGCCTGGATAACAGATTAGAGCAGCGGCAGCATCAGGCTGAGAATCCACAGGCCAGGTAGAACACCTAGCCTGTGAGATTTTTGTGCTTCGCCGCGAGAGCATGACGAATTGAGAGTTTCATCATGGTTTCTACGTTTACGATTGGCCAGCTGGTCCGCGTGAATGACGCAAGTGCACTATCTCACGGCAGATATGGCCATATTCTAAGCCTGTGTGCCAGTAGGGCAGAGGTTGAGTTCGCTGATCTGTTGGGGGTTGCAGCTGTGATTCCACCGGTTCATACGTTCGAGCAGTCTCAGCTAGAAGCGGTTACTGACATTCCGGTCGCGTCTTTCTACCTGTTGGTAACAGTACTGACGCTAGTTGGCACGCAGGAATACACCCGGTATGAGATCGCCCATGGCGTAGCGGGTGAGTCTGCCGCTGCTGTGGCAGAGAATATCGCCGCTCGCTTCTTTGGCAGTCTTGGCGACTACGACGGTGAGTACTACCTGTGGCCAGGAACGCCCTACGCAGCCAAGCTTGAAAAGTCTGAGTTGATTACGGTGGCGCAGTACGCCGAGCTGCGTCGGACCACGCCTGACTACTGTATGGGCGTTGAAGCCGCCGTTTAAGATCTGTTGTAGACATAACCAAAGCGACAGCGCGGTCCTCTATGGGCAGCGCTGTCTTTTCTTCGGCAGCGCCCAACAGAGCGCTTCGCAGTGACTGACTGAGGCTAGTAAGCAATCGTCGCTTTCTGGCCTGGTTGACACACACTGAGGATACAAAGATGAGTCGTTATTCTGTTGAACATGTCGAAGGCGAGCAGACCTATGGGATTACATTTGGCTGGGACCGTCCGCTGAATACCTTCTTCGCGCAAGTAGAAGCGGTGACGGAGGAGACAGACCAAGCGTCTGAAAGTGATGCAGAGAATGAAGAAGAGGAAGAACTGTTGCTAGATATAGGGAGTCCATTCGACTGTTTGTACACGCAGGTAGACCCGTTCTACAGTGCTTTGCTAGAACACCTGCAACAGATTGGCATTAATGACTTCTCTTTGTCCATGGAGCAGAAGTGCCAACTGCTGCAAGACCAGGATGGTATCGGTAACTAGCTGCAATCGTCTAGCCAGTAGCCCATATGTGCTGGTTAGACTACTTTTTTGCGTTGCAAGGGCTGACTGACGTTACCAGGTTCAGTCATGAAAGTAAAAGATATAGAAGCGACCTATACGATTGCCTCCGCGACCGGTCGTCTCATCGGTGACATTGTAGGTTCTCCTGCGATAGGTGCTCGCATCGTCAGCAGTGTGTTGCCGCCAGATGAGCGGGCGAGTGAGAAGAACATTCAACGCCGTCTACGAGAGACGCTTGCGAAGGGTACCTTGCAGGTGAAAGGCATCGGCCCAAAGCGGTTGAAAGCGCTACAGAGTGCCTTGCAGCTAGGCAAGTTGCTGTATGCCGATGTGCCAGAGTCGGGCACGGTGATCGATGACCCGTCGGTGGCCGCGCAGCTGCTTCATGAGATTGCGTGGGAGCCGGTTGAGAAGTTTGCCGTACTAGCGTTAGATATCAAGCACCGGGTACTGTCAGTCGGAGTCATCTCGTCTGGCACGGCGACCGAAGTATCGGCCCATCCGCGAGATATCTTCAGATGGCTAATGCAGGTAGGTGGCACTCGCTGTATTGTTGCGCATAACCATCCTTCAGGGAGCGTAACGCCGAGTGATACAGACATCCAGCTGACGCAGCAGCTGCTGGCAGCGAGTAAGGTGCTCGGTCTGCCGATTCTAGACCATCTGATTGTGTCAGGCAGTCAATACCAGTCGGTTCGGCAAACGACTGAGCTATGGAATGAGTACAAGTAGCAGCATAACCAGTTTAGAGAGATACAGGAGTTAGGCAGATTGTCGTCTAACTCCTGTATCTATAACTTTTTTATCAGGACATTCTGTTTTGTGTTTACTCAGTATGATTGAAAAAATGAAAGGAGCCAGTATGAGCAGCAAAGTAAACCCCCTATCTGGTCGCATTGCAGAACTGAGTGCGCTTGCAACCAGCGATCTGTCGGTAGAAGAACAGCTATCGGGTGGTGCGAGCACAGACGAGCTGATAGCAGCAGGTGTCCTCTACGACGACTATGACCCAGAGAACGATCCAGCGTATGACTTTACGCCGCTACCGACAGAAGAAGAGATGGCAGCTCGACGAGCGAGTGTTGCTCCAAGTCCCCCCGTATCGGACGAAGAATTCCAGGAAGATATGCGAGAACTCACTAAGTACAGCCGTATGTCTGCTGAGCATCGTAAAGCCGTCAATCGCCGCGCCACCTGGACGTGATCGGCAATGCTTCAGGTCGAGCAGTTTGATGTCAAGACAGGGAAGCCAGTTCAGGTGGCTATTGAGGGCCGCTGGCAACCTGCTGTCAAGCAGATAGAGCATTCGTATCTTGAACATTGGTGTCAGACCAACAACATAGATACGCAAGGCCGTTTCTCTGTGGCTCAATTCTATGAGAGTGTTCACGACTCAGATCGTCGTCAGCTGGAATCTGAGGGCAAGTATCTAGTCTTTAGTAGCGATAGCGAGGGCTACTTTACAGACTACGAGACAGCCCAGCTGATGACGTTGGGTAACGAGACGATAGCCCCTATCTATGCGGGAGATGTCAACGCAGCGCATAACTCGGTTGCCTATGGTGGCCTGATCTCATCAGACGGCAAAGCTTCGACAACGCTCTCGTCCGCCCGCATTCTCGTTATTGATGACGAGAATAGAGCGCATGGCGATACCCAACTTGTTGATACCAACGGCCAAACTGTTTCTATCTACCAGCTAGCGCATCTATACGACAAGATGGGCGACGGCACGATGCTGGTCGCTGAACGTACGATGCAGTCGTTGCAGACTAGCGAAGAGAAAGAGCAGATCGCGCTGAGAAACGCGGAACGGTCTGCGATCAGCGGTGATATTTCCACGCTGGCGCAGGATGTTGCCCAAATTGATGCAGCAGCCGATGCAGCGGCGCAGCAAGAGATAGCACTTGCCCGTTGCAGCGTGTATCAGTTTCGTGCAGCGAGTCCAGAGCTGCCTGGTATTGCGAAAGGTACAATGTCGAGCAGTCAGTGGTGTGAGCGACTAGGTGTTGATGCGATTATCTCTCGTAACGACATCAAGGGAGACGATAATCGTCTATCCAAGCTGGGTATCCAAGAAGTCTCAAACTTCTGGATAAACCGCAAGGCAACCGCTCGGTATGGTCAGCAGACAGTAGGACCCCAAGTTAAGTACAACATCCCAGAAGCGACCCAATTAGAAATTAATCCAAAGGTTAGGGCGAGAGCAGAGCAGCTGGCTCAGATAGCAGGGGACTTTGACGCACTGCGTCAGCGCTACCTTGACCACAAGGAACACGAGACGTTTCGTCCCTATCAAGATATCGACGCTGAATTGTCTAGCAACAGCCGTCCAGACTGGCTACACAGTGCGCTATCTTCCGATAAGTACGGCCAACTAGCTGGACAGGCCAGTGTTGTCAGAGCGTTAGGGTACTACGTGCAGGGAGAGTGGCAGCGTTTATCGTCTAACGGTACATCGGTACCGTCTGCAATGGCACAGCACCACAGTAAGCTGAAGTCATGGGAAGTGTGCAACAAGGACTTGCCGCATGGAGCGATTGTTGCTTACTATCGCTCTCCGTTTCCGAATGTTGGTGCAGCAGCAATTGCTATCAACAACACTGAGATTATCAAGCAGCAAGATAGAGAAGCGTTCTCGAAGCAGGGGGGTGCCTATCTACCACCAGATACGTCGAAGAACGTTGCGATTACTGATTTTGATGGTGATATAAACGGTTTCTTTATGGGTTATCAGGCAACCGTAGGCGACCTGCCTGAGCAGCTGCGAGAAGAATTAGCAGATGTTGCCAGTCTTCCAGCAGCTCATCAGTATGAAGCAGCCCGTTCGTTGTTTGAGAAGATGATCGAGCAGCACGAACAGGCTAAAGCAGTTCCGATTGAACCGAGTACCTATCCCGTTGCAGTAAAAGAGTTCGTTCAGCGGACTGCGCCAGATATTAAGCCGCCCCAGATTGCCAAACAGCCGAAGGAGAAGCACGCTTGGCAGAAGAGTGAGCCACATGCAGAAGCAACCTGGCGAGCATGGGGGGCCACCGCAGACAACCCGACTGGAAAGGTGGCAAATGCAGGGATGTCGTTGCAGGCACTGGCGCTTGAGTTGGAGTATGCACCGGACACAATGAAGGAAAGACTGCTTTGTCAAGTGTCCAGTCATTTTTCCCGCCTAATGACTAAGGTGAAAAAGGGCGAGGTTATCATTCCAGACGACGATTGGTTAGTGACTCAGGGATTTTCTCCTTTCTACGCAGAGAAGATAGAGCAGCTAGCCAGCGCTGGCAGAAAATTAAACAACTATACAAACCCTCAAACGCGAAGAAAGGTGGTTGAAACATCTCTCAAGCAAGCCTCTGAATTGTTGTTGGAAGTTGCTACAGGTCCAAACGCAGTCAATCTACAGACCGCCGTAGATACTGCGAAAAGCGCAAAAGGTATAGACACAGACTTACATGGTTTTGTGAGGGCCCTTCAGTACAAACCGGACGACTTCAGGAAAAGTCGTAATAGCTCGCGGGTGTATGTAGATGGAAAGGAGATGCCAACGAGTGTTAACGAGACGGTTTCGTGGGGCGTCCAACAGGTAAACGAACAATACAGCGGTGCGGTCTTAAAGGAGAGAAAGCACGAGGCGTTTCAAGCGGTCTTTCCAAAAGGTGAAACGCCTCAACAAAGAGTACAGGCCGATACGATCATCCAGACAACGAATGGTCTGACAGGACAAGCCGTAGAAAGCAAGTCCAGGCACCGCCAGCGCCGCGCAGAAGACCAGCGTCCGACGATACAGGTAACCACAGCAGACGGTAGACAGGTAAGGTTCCAGAACGTAGCTGACGCGCAAGGTACTTTTCCCTGGCGTAGTGAAGGAGCGCATCCAGATTGGAAGATTACGATCACTAAGAACGACAGAGCTAAGTCGCCTAGTAAGCGCTTCCCGGCAGAACTACGCTTTGTCGATGATCAAGGAAGCGTCCGCACTGAGCCTATTGGTTATCTAGATCAAGGGTCAGTTCAGCGTTTTGGGATAGAGGAGAAGTTTAAGACGAGTAAGTCGCTGACAATCAATGCACCGCATCTCACTATGCAAGTGCCGTGGTCACAAGAAAATGATTCTAAGATGCTGTATGCACAACGTGAGCAGTACCTAGAGCGAGCGTTCACGCCACCAGAAGGCACAGACCCGCAGGTACATTCTCACGATATGGCGCTCGCTTTGTGGCGGCAGTCCAAAGGTGGACGCAAGCTGGCAATGCAACACTTCCCCGAAGCACTGAACGAGCGGCTGCAAGTGTTTTCGACGAAATTGACACAGGTTGAGAATGTCGCTGAGCTAGTGTGCGATGGTCCGCGTACCGTACGGTTCACGACTCATGACTATATCAATACGAACCAGGAACAGGTAGAGCGCAATTCTGTATCCATCGCTGAGTCAACTGGTGAGTTTCGGCGCTTAGGCTATATCGCGAATGATCATCAGCGCGTATTGCCATACGGAAACACGTTTATGGCTTCGTTTGAGCCGGTTATGAACAAAAGTGGTTTGGCTAAGCAGGTAGTCCGTATGCTCGTTATGTCGCTGCCTACGATCGACCAGACACCCGCAGAGCGCGCGGCGCTGGAAGCCGGGCGCCGTCACCTGACGCTAGACAGTGAGCCCTACGCTACGTATGGTGTTCGAGCGGGCGATATTATCATCGCTCAGAGCGCGCCAGGGGGTGAACGGATTGCGCTCCAAGTCAAGGACCAGCATCGGATTGATGCGAAGTTAGCTGCGCTGGGCTCAGAGCGCTGGGCAGAGGCAGAAAAGGCCCCTTCTAGTGTTCTCTTTCAGCAGCTAGCGACAGCGCACAGCGCAGGGAAAGAGCTATGGGGCGTAAACGTTCAGCCGTTAGGAACTTATGAGCGTGGTCAGATCCGGCCATTTGAACCAGCCGTAGCGGTACAACAGCCGGTAGAGCCGGCATTGACGCCGACTCAGGAACGTTCCAACGCGCCCTCTGGCGTAATGGCTGCTGCGATCTCTGCTCATGATGTAGAGCCATCTGTGCCTGTGCCACAGCCTGCGCAGACGCAGCAGCAACCGAGCCCTCACGCCGGAGGTGTGTTCGCTGCGGTGATGCGCAATCGCCCAGAGCTGAAGCAGCGATTGGAGCAGGATTCTGCACAGCCGGAGCCCAATGCGATCGCCCCGGAAGAAAAACAGAATGCAGCGCCTGACCAGCAGCCGAGTAAAACTGTCTCGAATCAGCAACCCAAACAGGCACGACCTCGACCGAAGCCTCGTCGTCAGTCGCCCGCTAGAAAACGGAAGGAGAAGGGCGGTGGTATCGAGTACTAAGCTGATACCTGAGTGCATCCGCGAGTGCTGCGCCTAAGCTGGGTTCTATGGATGCTTCGCGATGACTGACTGACCGTTGTTGCGGTTGGTTGAATTAAAGGAAACACATGAAAATTCAAAATGTTGTTTTAGTTACGCTGATAGGTATTTTCTCGACTGCCCTGGTTGTGCATGTGTACAACATCGGGTTCAATTTCGGCTTTGGCGAAGGTCTCCGTTCTGTTCCACCTGTAGAAGAGCCTCAGCCCGTAGAGCTATAGAGCGACTGACAGTTTCACCAGTCGAGAACAGCGCGATCCATAGCGGATCGCGCTGTTTTTTTTGCGATCGCACATTTGTGAGGCGATCGCACTTTTCGCTGAGAGTGTTGTTCGTTGAGTTGGGGACCCAAGGGATGCGCCTCAGGGATAAATGAACGCTTCGCGAAGCAAGGCTGAGAGGAAGCGTTTTGTGGCCTCTCAGTCAACACTCAGAAGGTACAGCATGAAACTGATTGCAATCGAGCCGATCAAGTCTCCTTATCCCAACAGCCCGTATATCGCTGAGCTTCAGCTGAGCGGCCCATCGGAAATCCTGACTTGACATGATGTGACAGTGCTCCATGAGACAGCTCGTGAGATCACCAAGTCCCAACCCTTTAGCTGGTGGTGTTCTTTGCCACCTGAACTGTGGCTAGTGCCGAAGATTGCGTATGTGTATCCTGCGCCGACCGTAGAAACACTTCCCAGCACAGATGCCTTGCGAATTGACATCAAAGCAGGCTACCAGTTCAGCAGCGACTATCGCTCACGGCTGACCCTTCAACAGTTGATTTCTCTTCGCAAGTATGCCTACCGCGTGCGTTCTGACTTTAGAATATACGTCGAGAATGGCCAACTTCCAGATGCATTCAACTGGGACAATGGAGAGCCTGTCTAGCATTTGTTGTTCATGAGTTAACGGTCGGTTGAAGACTAGAGCTGCTTATCAGATAATGGTAAGCAGTTCTTTTTTTCCCTATGGCCGCTCCACCATCCAGTCAGGTTCGAGTACATCAACCGTTCCAAGGCACGAGAATTCTGGTGACAAGAGCCACCCAGCAGGCAGGCAGCTTTGTGACTCGCCTGAGCGCGAAAGGTGCTGAAGCGCTCTGTGTGCCGGCTCTGACGATAGAAGCACCTTCAGACTGGTCTTATCTAGACACTGAACTGCATCGCCTGAACGAATACAAATGGTTGATACTGACCTCTGCAAACGGTGTGGACTTCTTTGTGCGTCGGTTACTGACGATAGGTTACGAGCTGTCCATTCTGTCTCAGGTGAAGATTGCGGTTGTCGGTCGCAAGACGGCAATGCGGTTAGATTCGTACGGCATAAGTGCCGATTTTGTTCCACCTAGTTTTGTATCCGAGTCTTTGATAGAACACTTTCCAGGCAAAGAAGAGATGGCAGGCGCTAAGATTCTCTATCCATGCCTAGAGAAAGATAGAAGAGAGCTACTCATCTCTGAGCTTTCTAAGCTAGGTGCTGTCGTTGTAGATGTCCCTGCTTACCGATCTAGCTGTCCGCCAAGCTTACCGTCAGCGGTGATAGCTATGCTGAAGCAGCATATTGATGTTGTGACCTTTGCCAGTCCCAAAACGGTACGTTACTTCTATCAGCTTGTGAGCCAGTCTGAAGCAGCATTGAAAGCCAAGCCTGACGAGCTTTTCTCTAAGACGGCGATCGCTTCTATCGGTCCATTCACCTCAAAGACGTGCCAAGCGGTCTTTGGCCGAGTTGATATCCAGCCGGAAGAATATTCTCTGATTGGGTTAGAAAACGCAATCATTCAGTGGGCGCTCTCCCGGTAGTTTGACGCCAGCGCAGAACTGCTTTCTTCACTTAATGATTCAGAGTCAGCACGAGCCATGACGGATCGTGCTGTTTTTTGGGTGGCGATCGCACTGTTCGCTAGAGGTGTTGTTCGTTGGTTTGGGATGGCAGGTGAGTAGCCCTAGAGAGCGGTACGGCACTTAGTGCCGGGAGTCTGAGAGAACGCGTTTTGTGGACTCTCGGTTAAACTTCAAAAGGTCCCAAAAATGATGAAGAGTTTTGCATTTCGTAGTCTTGCCTGCGTACTGGTGGCCACCGCCGGTCTTCTCGCTGCTAAGCCAGCCAATGCTGAGACTCGGTTGTATGAGTTAGAGCACGCGATTCTTGAAGTTAGCTGCTTCAAATCCAATATTGCCGCAGTGGCTTCAGCGACCGTAACGCCTAGAGATGGTACTCGTATGCTCTCTGGCAGTGTCCGATTC